>Ga0315336_1006552_pt1 | contig 11826 bp, 7 predicted proteins | sample ASW5metaG_FD_204512 | JGI IMG/M metagenome (GOLD analysis project Ga0315336, IMG submission 204512) | Ammonia-oxidizing marine archaeal communities from Monterey Bay, California, United States - ASW #5 | ecosystem: Environmental > Aquatic > Marine > Intertidal zone | place: USA: California...
ATGGGTTCCCTCCCGTTGCGTTACTTATCGTCAGAACGGTTGTTTGCCGTCCTTAGTATCTCCAAAAGCCTTTGCGGCGTGATTGGCAACCTCGTCACCGCGCCGGGGATGCCGATGGCTTCGTTGACGGCCCCGGCGATGGCTGCACCAACACCATTAATGCCGCCTTCACCGGCGCTTTTCATGCCGAGCGGGTTGAGCGGGCTCGGGGCGTCCTCGGTGATCAATACCTCAATCTCCGGTGCCTCACCCAGGGTCGGCAGGAGGTAATCGGCCAAGGTCACTGCCAGGGGCTGGCCCCGTTCATCATAGGCGAATTCCTCGTAAAGAGCGCCGCCCAGCCCCTGGAGGCAGCCGCCCACTAGTTGGCCTTCAACCATGGCCGGGTTGACCGCCCGCCCAACATCGTAGGCGACCATGAAGCGCTCGACAGTGATGCCCCCGGTACCGGAATCGACACATACCTGGGCAAGGTGAACGCCGTAGGGAAAGACCGTTTCGGTGGGGTTGAAAAATCCTTCCGCCCAAAGCCCAGGCTCACGGTCACCTAATACTTTCGAACCCGGCGCCAAGCGCTTGGCGACGTCGCCAAGGGTAATGGTGGGACCCGAAGGGTCACCGCCCTTGATAATGACGCCGTCCTTAATTTCAAGCGTGTGTATGGGGGCCTGGAGAAGCTCCGCCGCCATGTCCAAAGCCTTCGCCCGCAATTTCAAGGCGGTGGTGTGGACGGCGCCACCAGTCAGCACCGTGGCGCGGGTGGCATGGGCACCGATGCCGTAAGGAATGCGATCGGTTTGGCCGTGGATAACACGAATTCGTTGGTAATCAACGCCAAGGGCTTCAGCGCAGATTTGAGCCATGGCGGTCTCAAACCCCTGGCCAAGGGAGGCCCCGCCGGTGACTACCTCGACGCCACCACAGGCGTCGACCGTGATTTTGGCGCCGTCAGACGGGCCGCGTCCACCTTCCTCCAGGAATAGGCCAATCCCGGTGCCTACCATCTCGCCGCCCGCTCGCCGTGATGCCATCTCCGTTTGCAGCCCGTCCCAGCCAAATTGATTCAGCGCCTTGTCTAGAAGCAATTCGTAATCGCCGGAATCAAATTCCAGATTGGCGACGTGGGGTTCATCGAAGGCGAGGGTGTACGGAAAGGCCGTCGGCGGGATCAGGTTGCGCCGGCGCACTGTAACGCGGTCGAGGTCCAGTTCAGTAGCGATGGCATCGATTAATTGTTCGCGCACATAGGTGCTTTCGAAGCGGCCTGGCGCGCGATAAGTAGCGCAGGGTGTTTTGTTGGTTAGGCGGAAATGGGCCACGGCGCGGAACGCGGGCACATCATATAACCCGGTTAGCATGCACATGGTCCGATTAGCGACGTTGGAACCATGGGTTCGTACATAGCCGCCCTGGTCGTGGAATATCTCATCGTCCATGCCGAGGATATGCCCTTTGTTGTCGACAGCGACGCGCGCAAGATGGCGTTGTTCGCGGCCCTGGTTAGCGCACATCAAATGCTCCATGCGGTCCTCAATCCATTTCACCGGGCGCCTCAGGCGCTTGGCCGCTACTAAAACCAAGATGTCTTCGGGGTACAGCTCGCCACGGATTCCGAAGCCACCGCCGACGTGGCTTTCGTGGACATGAAGTTGGGCGGGATCGCAGTTCAGCATGCCCACTAGGGTATCGCGGTTGCGGTGGGGGACCTTGGCCGCGCCGTGCAACTCCAGGATGTCGTTGGCGGCATCATAACGGCCGATGGCGCCACGGGTTTCCATGGGTACGCCAGAATGGCGCCCGGTCCAGAGGTCAAGTTCGATGATTTTATGGGCGGTGGCGAAGGCCGCCTCGATATCGCCGAATGTGTGGGTCAGCAGCGCAGCCTCGGTGCCGAGGCCGGGAGAAAATTCTCCTGGTTCCTCATCTGCAGCGGTGATGATGCGAAGCTCATCATAGCGGATCTCTAACAGCTCGGCTGCGTCTTCGGCTATATAGGGATCTTCGGCGAAGATTGCGGCCACCGGGTCGCCGACATAACGCACCTGGCCCTGGGCCAGGACTGGCTGGCGGTAAGGCTTGAGGATCTCCGACGCCCTGTCGGCACGAAAATCGACAGGGCCGAGCTCGGGTATGTCTTCCGATGTCCAGACCGCGAAAATTCTAGGTAGGGCCGATGCCGCCTGGCAGTCGATGGATTTGATCTCGGCATGAGCGTGGGGGCTACGCACGATCCGCATGTGGAGTTGATGGGGAAAGTTGATGTCACCGGCGAAGCGCCCGCGTCCGGTGACCAGGGGCGGGTCTTCTAGGCGCTCGACCGAGTGTCCCAGTGTGTGTGTGTCCCCGGTTGTCGTCACGCGCCCGCCCGTAAAAGGTCTTTCATTCTCTGTGGCGTCACCGGCAGCCTTGTTACCGCGCCAGGTCTTCCGATGGCGTTGTCGATGGCACCGGCGATGGCAGCACCTACGGCGTTGATGCCGCCTTCCCCGGCGCTCTTGATGCCGAGCGGATTGTGGGGGCTAGGCGCATCCTCCGTAATCAGGACTTCGACATCTGGCGCCTCTCTTACGGTGGGCATGAGGTAATCGGCGAAGGTCACTGCTAGGGGCTGGCCGCGTTGGTCGTAGATAAATTCCTCATAAAGGGCGCCGCCCAGTCCTTGCAGGCAACCGCCGACCAGCTGGCCTTCGACCAGTTTTGGGTTGACCGCGCGTCCGATGTCGTAGGCGATGACGAACCGTTCTACTTTCACATGACCTGTGCCGCTATCGACGCACACCACGGCAAAATGGATGCCATAGGGGAATACCGTCTCCGTTGTGTCAAAAAACTCCTCAGCGGCAAGGCCCGGCACATGGGTGCCCCGGCTTTTGGAGGCGGGGACCAACATGGCAGCGATCTCACCAAGGGTTATGGAAGGCCCCGCCGTGTCGTCGCGTCGGATGATCGTACCGTCAGTGATGACCAGGTCATCGGCGGCTGTCTGGAGGACTCCCGCGGCCACCTCTAGCGCCTTTTTACGCACTGCCAAGGCGGTGGCGTTGACGGCGTTGCCGGTCATCACCGTGGTCCGCTGGGCATGGGCGCCAATGCCATATGCGATTCGGTCTGTCTGGCCGTGGATGACGCGGATGCGCTTATAATCGACTCCCAATGCCTCGGCACAGATCTGCGCCATGGAGGTCTCGAACCCCTGGCCCACAGAGGCGCCGCCGGTGATCACCTCGACGTCGCCATCTATGTCCACGGCAATCTTCGCTCCGTCGGATGGGCCTAGACCACCTTCTTCAAGAAAAATTCCAATTCCGGCGCCGACCAGCTCGCCATCGGCACGCCGTTGTGCGAGCTCGGGACTAAGGGTATCCCAACCGATATAGGAAAGTGCCTTGTCCAGAAGCAGGTGGTAATCGCCAGAATCGATTTCCGCTTTTTTAGCCTCGGGCTCGTTATAGGTGATGGTGTAGGGGATCTCGTCCTTGGTGATCAGGTTGCGCCGCCTAAATTCGATGGGGCTGATACCTAGTTTCGCCGCGGCGGCGTCCATCAGGCGTTCGCGCACGAAGCTTGCTTCGTAGCGGCCAGGTGCGCGGTAGGTGGCGCAGGGCGTCTTGTTGGTTAGCCGGACATGAGCTCTGGCATGGTAGGCGGGCACGCGATAGACCGCCGTAAACAGGCACATGGTCAAGTTGGGGACGACCACTCCATGGGTACGTATGTAGGCCCCTTGATCGTGATGGAAAGTGTCTTCGATGCCGAGGATATGGCTCTCGGCATCGACTGCGATGCGCGCCCGGTGATGCTGTTCGCGCCCCTGGTTGGCGCACATCAGGTGTTCATGGCGGTCCTCGATCCATTTCACAGGACGCCCGAAGCGCTCAGCCGCGGCCAGCACGAGGACGTCTTCAGGATAGACTTCGCCGCGAATACCGAAGCCGCCGCCGACATGGCTTTCGTGGAGATGCAGTCCGGACTGCTTGCGCCCCAGCATGCGTGTCAGGGTTTCCTTGTTGCGGTGTAGCACCTTAGCAGCGCCGTGGAGCTCCAGGATGTCCTTGGCGGCGTCATAGCGGCCGATGGCACCCCGCGTCTCTAAGGGTACGCCTGCATGGCGACCAGTGAAAAGGTCGAGCTCCACAACGGCATGGGCGCGCGAGAAGGCGTCATCAATATTGCCGTAACTGTGGGTAAGAATGGCAGCTTCGGTGTCGATCCCGGGGGAGAATTCCCCAATAGGGTCGTCCACCGTAACGATCACCGGGAGCTCCATGTATGTGACGGCCACCAGGTCCGCGGCATCCTCGGCAAGGTAGGGGTCGTCGGCGAATACGGCTGCTACCGGGTCGCCCACATAGCGCACCCGCCCCTTAGCTAATACCGGTTGGCGATAAGGCTTAATATCCTCCGCGGCACGATCGGCGCGGAAGTCGACCGGCCCGATATGGGAAATATCGTCGGCGGTCCACACGGCATAAACGCCGGGCAAGGCCAAGGCTTGAGCAATGTCGACGGACTTGATCTCGGCATGGGCATGGATGGAACGCACCATGCGCATGTGAAGCTGGTGGGGGAAGTTGATGTCGGCGGCGAAGCGGCCGCGGCCGGTGATTAACGGCGGGTCCTCAAGGCGTTGTACCGATTGACCGAGAACTGTTTCCAATGTCAGGAACCCGCTTTTAGCTCTTCGGCCGCCGCGCGGACCGCCTTGACGATGTTGGCGTACCCGGTGCAGCGGCAAAGATTGGACGAGAGCGCTTCACGCAAATCGGAATCGCTGATATCGGGCTCGTTTTCCAGTATGCCCACCGCCAGCATGAGGAAGCCAGGTGTGCAGAAGCCGCATTGCAGGGCATGGTATTTCATGAAGCTCTTTTGTAGGGGATGGAGCTCATCGCCTTTGGCGAGGCCTTCGACGGTGCGGATGGGCTTACCCCCGCACTGCACGGCGAAGATCAGACAGGAGCGAACCGGTTGGCCATCCAGCAGTACTGTGCAGGCGCCGCAGACCCCGTGTTCGCACCCCACATGGGTGCCGGTCTGACCGCATTGGTCGCGGATGGTGTCGGCAAGGGTATGCCGTGCATCCACCGTGATGGTGTAGTCGTGGTCGTTAATGCTGAGCGTGATGTCGTGAGTGTCAGTCATGAGGCGGCACTTTGAAGGGCCCGGAGGGTGAGAGTTTGGACCAATTCGCGGCGGTATTGGGCGCTGGTGCCGGCGTCTTCCATGGGGTCCAGTGTTTCTGCCACGGCCGAAGCGGCGGCCTCAAAGGTCTCGGCGTTGGGGGACTTGCCCTCGAGTGCGGCTTCCACTTGGGTGATGCGGCGCGGGCGGTCCTCGGCGCCACCGATTCCCAATCGCGCATCTGTGATCACGCCACCGTCCAACCTAAACGTGGCGAGCGCCATGGCCAGGGCGAAATCGCCGGCCCGGCGGCTGAATTCCTGAAAGCCGTATCGGGTCTCGGTGGTGGGCAGTGGCAAGCGCGCTTCCACCAGCAGCTCGTCGTCGTCAAGGGCCGTCGACATTACTCCTTCGATAAAATTCGCGGCGGCGATTTCCCGACGGCCCCGGGTGCTTTGAGCGATGATCGTCGCATCCAGGGTGACCGCTACCAGGCACCATTCGGAAGCGGGATCGGACTGGGCCAGGCTGCCGCAGAAGGTGCCGCGCTGGCGGATGGGATAATGGCCGATATGTCCCGCCACATGGGTCAAAAGCGCACCCAAGACCCCATCGGTGACGGGGCGGTGGAAGGCGGCGTGGCGGACGCAGGCGCCGATGGAAAGTGCGCCGTCCTCGACGGCGAGGCGGTGCAGTTCCTCAATGCCGTTGATATCCACTAGATGCCCAGGTGTAGCCAGGCGGAAGGCCATGGTTGGCACCAGGCTCTGGCCACCAGCAAGGATGCGCCCCTGGTCCGGGGCAACATCGGCCAGGGTGGCGACAGCATCTTGCACGCTGTGCGCCGTGTGATAGTGAAACGCCGCCGGTTTCATCGCGATGCCCTAATTGGTAAGCGAGGCCGGTCGTGAAGGCGCCAGCCCTGAATCGGTATGTCGCTAAGAATGGAAAGAGACGCGTGCATGTGACCCCTGAAAAACTGGTGATGGTGCCTGAGCTATTCCTGGCCGGCGCCATTTCTGTCTGATGTTATAGCACCGATGCCGTTCGGTGCCATCGGCAGACTGGGATTTTGCGGTGGGACTATACAATTTTCAATAAATTTCCTGAATTCGGCCTATAGCGGTTGTCGGGCCCGGCAAGTTCGGCCACAGTTGTTCCCGACTTTCAGGGATGGGCCGGGCACGGCACCTCCCTTATTTCAGAGGAGACACCGACAGTGGCAAACAAGGATCTAAGAGCGTGGATCGAGGATATCGATGCCGCGGGAGAGTTGCAAAAGATTAGCGGTGCCGACCGTGAGGAAGAAATCGGCGGAATCGTCGATATCATGATGCGTAAGATGACAAATCCGGCGGTTTTGTTCGACGAAGTACCGGGTTTCGAGGCGAATTATCGGGTGCTAGCCAACATCCTTTGTTCGTCGCCACGGGTGAGTCTCGCTCTCGGTTTGGACGCGAATACATCGGAAATTGAGTTGGTGCAGTATTGGCGGAAATACATGGCTGATACGCCGTTGTTCCCGCCCAAGGTGGTTAATGGTGGACCGATCCTGGAAAACGTCAGCGAGGGGGACGATGTCAATATCGAGAAATTCCCAACACCCAAGTGGCACGAACAGGACGGCGGCTATTACATAGGTACTGCCGCAATGGTGATCATGAAAGACCCGGATTCCGATTGGATCAACTGCGGCTGTTACCGCATTCAATCTCACGATGCCAAGACCGCCTCGATCATGATCTCTGGTGGTAAACAGGGTGGTATGATTCTCAAAAATTATCATGAGCGTGGCGAGCCTTGCCCGGTCGCCGTGGTTACCGGCTTACATCCGGCCATGTTCATGATCTCCGGTACGGAAATGCCCCATGGCAAGTGCGAATATGATTACGCTGGCGGCATCCTGGGCGAGTCAATTGAAGTTATCAACGGTCCGGCCACTGGGCTACCCATTCCAGCCAGTGCTGAAATCGCCTTCGAGGGCTTTATCCATCCCAACGACACCGTGATGGAAGGCCCCTTGGGTGAATGGACAGGGTATTACGCTGGTGGGTCGAACCAGGAACCGGCAATCCGTATCAGCACCTTGATGCATCGTGACAATCCCATCCTGGTGGGCGCTGTCCCTGCAGTTCCACCCAATGACAATACCTTCTTCCGCGGCTATACTCGTAGCGGTATGGTCTGGTCCCAACTCGAGGCCGCGGGCATACCCGAAATTAAGGGGGTGTGGACCCATGAGGCCGGAGGCGGACGAATGTGGCTGACCATATCCATCAAGCAGATGTACGGCGGCCATTCCAAGCAGGCGGGGTTGATCGCTTCTCAATGCCATGCCGGGGCCTATGCCAACCGTTGGGTCATCGTCGTTGACGACGATATCGACCCATCTTCCATGAACGACGTGGTCTGGGCCATGTGTACCCGCTGTGACCCCAAGGATGGTGTCGACGTAGTAAATGGCTGTTGGAGCACTAAGCTAGACCCCATGAGCTATGGCGTCGACGATCCACGTAATTCGCGGGTGATCGTCGATGCCTGTATTCCTTTCCGGCGCAAGGACATTTTCCCGATGATGGCGCGTTCGAGCCAGGAAATGGATACCAAAATACGTGCCAAATGGGGTGCCCAGCTACCATCCGGTGCCTAATGACAATCAGGTTCGACGATATTGGTAACCGGCTTAAAGCATTCCGCATGGGATCGGGCCTCACCGCTGATGATATCGCCAAGCGGATCGGCACCTCGCGAACCGCGCTCTACCGATTTGAGAAGGGCGAGGTTGCAAAAATTGAAACGTTGGAGAAATTGGCTGTATTGCTCGACGTCTCGGTGCCAACCCTGCTCGGTGTCGGCGTCGAGTACGTAGCCTCAGCTATCAGCTTCTTTGAGCGTTTGCGTCAGATCGAGGAAATCAGCGAACATATCACCGTGCTTGCTGGTCCCGTGTCCATGTTATTGGCTTCCGACGGTTTCGATTCGGCCCTCGAAGAAGTGGTCGCTGAAAGTATACCCGACACGCTGGAGGACCGCTTGGGCGCGCTGCGGCAGGTGGCTGACCTGATGCCGATCTTGCGGGCGCGGAAGGAAACATATCGCGCCCGCCGCCCTGGGATCCTCAACCTCATCTCCGGTGCCGAGATCGACCGATTCTTACGCAACGGATTGGTGGGCCGCCTTGATCTGCCCGAATCCGTGTTGCGTGAACGCCGGGCGCGGGCGTGGGCGGAAGCGGAGCACCTCGTCCATTTGATGGCCGAGGAACCGATCGGCATCCAGATAGGTATCGTTCCCGGGACCTTGCCCCACACAAGCTTCCAAATTTTTCGCCAGCCTGATCGCAGGATTCTGACCATGAGTCCCTTCCGCCTTGGCGAGCAGCCCAATGTGCTCGGTGGCATCGCCATGATCACCTCGGCACCGGAGGCCCTGGTTCTCCATGAACGTGCCGTGGAAGACATGTGGCGGCGCGCGCTTAAGGGGCCCGCCGCTGCCCAATTCATGGAGGAATTGATGGCCCAGCATTATATTTGACTAGGAAACCGATGCCTACGCTGCCGCCCAAGAACTCTAGATAGGGCAGGGCAGGCTACCATTGCACCAGTACGCGCAGACATTTACGCTGCAGGTGAAATCTATTCTTCAAGGCCGTGGTACATGACCGACCAAATCACCATCCGCAAGCCGGACGACTGGCACTTACATGTTCGCGACGGCGAGATGCTCAAATCGGTGATGCATTTCACGGCGCGCCACTTTGGCCGCGCCATCATCATGCCCAACCTGGTGCCCCCAGTGACCACCATCGCGGATGCGCTTTCCTATCGAGCGCGGGTGATGGCGGCGGTACCCGAAGGGTCCTCGTTCCAGCCTTTGATGACCTGTTACATGACCGATGAGACAGACCCGGATGAGGTAGGGCAAGGCTTTAAGGATGGTGTCTTCACAGGCGTCAAGCTCTACCCGGTGGGTGCCACCACCAATTCGGCCTATGGCGTCACTGATTTTGACAAGATCCGACCAGTTCTCGCACGAATGGAGAAGATCGGCATGCGGTTGCTGATCCATGGCGAAGAGGCTGCCGATCCAACAGTGGACGTCTTCGACCGAGAGGCCGTGTTCATCGAAAAACGCCTTGAGCCCATGACCCGGGACTATCCGGATCTACGTATCGTGCTGGAACATCTTTCGTCGAAGATCGGCGTTGATTACGTGCGTTCGGCGGCGCCTCAGGTGGGCGGCACTATCACGCCCTATCACACGTTGCTAAACCGCAACCACATGTTGGGATCGGGCATCCGGCCATATTACTACTGCATGCCCATCGTAAAACGAGAAGGCGATCGCCTGGCGGTGATGGAGGCCGCGACTTCTGGCGAACCGTGCTTTTTCCTCGGCACTGATTCCGCCCCCCATCCGGTGGCGGCGAAACTCGCGATGTGCGGTTGCGCAGGTCTATTCAATGCGCCGGTGGCGATCGAGACCTATGCTAAGGTGTTCGACAGCGCCGGCGCGCTCGATAAGTTCGAAGCATTCGCATCGCTTAACGGCCCAGCCCATTACGGGCTGGAGCCCAACAGCGAAACCATCACCCTGGAGCGCGCGGATTGGACCGCACAGGTAGAGGTGGAGGTCGCCGGCCCTGAGGAACGCGCCATCATCTACCGGGGAGGGGAAACTATCGAGTGGCGGGTGGTGGCGGATTGATGTCGCCCTCCATTAACAAGCATAGCGCCCGGGGAGAGAATTGATGGGTGGATTCTAGGAACTGTGTGCTATGGCGTGTAGTGGAAAGAGTGCCCACGGCCCGTATTGGATGCCTTGCCGTGCTCAGCGAAGACTAGAAATCGCTCGCCGGGTTCTATGTCAAAAATTTTAGCTTCACGGAATTAGGCCGCACTGCAGATGGTGACTTGAGGCTCAGTGGCGGCGGCATCCGTATCTACAATACCTCTGATCCCCTTAATTATGGTCCCATTAGTTGTTTGCGAGCGGCCCGCGCAAAACCTGGCCGGGTAGGGCGCCGGTGTGCTCGTTGTTTTTAATTACGGTCTGGCCGGAGACGATGGTGGCAAGGATGCCGTCGGCCTTTTGCTTGAGCCGTGGTGCGCCGCCGGGAAGATCATGTTCCAGTGTCGGCATCTGAGGCGCAACGATGTCAGCATCGAAGATTACCAGGTCTGCTGTCTTGCCGCGACGCACCAGACCGCGGTCATGCAGCCCCCAGAACGAAGCGATATCGTAGGTCATCTTGCGGACGGCTTGTTCCAGGGTGAATTCACCCTTCTCGCGCACCCAATAGCTCAACATATGGGTCTGCAGCGAAGAATCCATGATCTGCGAGACATGAGCACCGGAATCAGAAAATGTCACAGCCGTTCTTGGATGGCGCATCATGTATAGGACCACGTCCCAATCTTCATTGAACAACGGTTGCATGAAAAATTGCTTGAGATGTTTATCCAGGGCCATGTCGATAACCACGTCTATGGGCGCCTTGCCTTTTTGGCGGGCGATCTCAGCGACCGACGGGTAGGGTGGGACCATCCGTTCCAGGGGGAAAAGCCAGTCGTAATCGACCCGGGAACGGACCTCAGCGGCAATGCCAGTTTCCGGTTTTTTGGCGTGATCTAGGGCTGCTGCGACCAGCTTGGTGCGCATCTTAGGATCTCTCAGGGCCGCTTCTTGATCGGCTAGGGGACGTGTACGCAGTTCCTTCCAGAGGGGTGCACGGTCGTATGGCATCTTTGATTCGAAGGACAAGTTGGTGACTGCCCAACGGCAATGGGCCTGGACCAGCGCCTTGCCGCCGTTATCCACGATCTCATCAGCGCAGTTGTAAAAATTGTGCCAATAATCTCCTCGATTCCGTCCGTAATTGCCGGCGAAGGTCACCGGTACCTTGGTTTCCACGGCGAGGTCCCGCACGCGGTCGAAATAACCACGAATCTCTGGTTCAATTGGGGTCACGTTTTCGCGAGCCAATTCGAAGATGCCAGCGCCCGCGTCACTCATGACACCGACAAGCTCCCTAACCTCGTCCCAGGATGCAAGGCGGCTAGATACGGGCTTGTCGTCGGCGGTGCGGTGATTAGTCGAGCGCGAAGTCGAAAATCCTATGGCACCGGCATGCAATCCCTCTGCGAGCACGCGCTTCATGGTGGTAAGGTCGTCGTCGCCGGCTTCTTCATCGAAGGCACGTTCACCCATGACGTAGTTTCGTAGAGCCGAATGGCCGAGATAGGCGCCGTAATTGATGCCCTTGGGCTGGGCCTCGACGGCGTCGAGATACTCAGGAAAGGTTTCCCAGGACCAGTCCTTGATCCCCGCCTCCATGGCCTCGTGAGAGATATCCTCGGCTCGTTCGAGGTTGCGCATCACCATGTGCTTGTTCTCTTCGGCACAGGGTGCCAGGGTAAATCCACAATTGCCCATTATCACGCTGGTCACACCGTGCCAGCATGAGCACGTCCCTAGCGGATCCCAGAAGACCTGGGCGTCCATATGGGTGTGGGCATCGATGAAGCCGGGCGCTACCGCGTGGCCTTCGGCGTCGATCTCCTCTTGGGCTGTTTCTCCGTTGACGTGGCCGATGGCGGTGATTTTGCCGTCTACCACTCCAATATCGGCCTGGTAGCTGGGCAGGCCGGAGCCATCGACGATGGTTCCGTTGCGGATCAAGAGATCAAAGGCCATGGATGTCCC
>Ga0315336_1006556_pt1 | contig 11821 bp, 9 predicted proteins | sample ASW5metaG_FD_204512 | JGI IMG/M metagenome (GOLD analysis project Ga0315336, IMG submission 204512) | Ammonia-oxidizing marine archaeal communities from Monterey Bay, California, United States - ASW #5 | ecosystem: Environmental > Aquatic > Marine > Intertidal zone | place: USA: California...
CGGAACTGAATAGCCTGGTCAAGGTATTAAGCATTGAAATGAAGTGCTCATACGAAGAAGGATTCTTGTCAAAAGAATACTTTGAGTACGAGCGATGCCCTGTATTTATATAGGGTGTCAAAGAAGGATTGAACTGAAGAGTTTGATCCTGGCTCAGATTGAACGCTGGCGGCATGCTTTACACATGCAAGTCGAACGGTAACGCGGGCTTCGGCCTGGCGACGAGTGGCGAACGGGTGAGTAACACATCGGAACGTGTCCTGGAGTGGGGGATAGCCCGGCGAAAGCCGGATTAATACCGCATAAGCTCTGAGGAGGAAAGCGGGGGAACCGTAAGGACCTCGCGCTGTTGGAGCGGCCGATGCCGGATTAGCTTGTTGGTGAGGTAAAAGCTCACCAAGGCCGCGATCCGTAGCTGGTCTGAGAGGATGATCAGCCACACTGGAACTGAGACACGGTCCAGACTCCTACGGGAGGCAGCAGTGGGGAATTTTGGACAATGGGGGCAACCCTGATCCAGCCATGCCGCGTGCGGGAAGAAGGCCTTCGGGTTGTAAACCGCTTTCATACGGAACGAAATGGTGCCGGTTAATACCCGGTATTGATGACGGTACCGTAAGAAGAAGCACCGGCTAACTACGTGCCAGCAGCCGCGGTAATACGTAGGGTGCGAGCGTTAATCGGAATTACTGGGCGTAAAGCGTGCGCAGGCGGCTTTTTAAGACAGGTGTGAAATCCCCGGGCTTAACCTGGGAATGGCGCTTGTGACTGGAAGGCTAGAGTGCGGCAGAGGGGGATGGAATTCCTGGTGTAGCAGTGAAATGCGTAGATATCAGGAGGAACACCGATGGCGAAGGCAGTCCCCTGGGTCGACACTGACGCTCAGGCACGAAAGCGTGGGGAGCAAACAGGATTAGATACCCTGGTAGTCCACGCCCTAAACGATGTCAACTAGTTGTTGGGGAAGGAGACTTCTTTAGTAACGTAGCTAACGCGTGAAGTTGACCGCCTGGGGAGTACGGCCGCAAGGTTAAAACTCAAAGGAATTGACGGGGACCCGCACAAGCGGTGGATGATGTGGATTAATTCGATGCAACGCGAAAAACCTTACCTACCCTTGACATGCCAGGAACTTTCCAGAGATGGATAGGTGCCCGAAAGGGAACCTGGACACAGGTGCTGCATGGCTGTCGTCAGCTCGTGTCGTGAGATGTTGGGTTAAGTCCCGCAACGAGCGCAACCCTTGTCATTAGTTGCTACATTTAGTTGAGCACTCTAATGAGACTGCCGGTGACAAACCGGAGGAAGGTGGGGATGACGTCAAGTCCTCATGGCCCTTATGGGTAGGGCTTCACACGTCATACAATGGCGCGTACAGAGGGTTGCCAACCCGCAAGGGGGAGCCAATCCCAGAAAGCGCGTCGTAGTCCGGATTGCTCTCTGCAACTCGAGAGCATGAAGTCGGAATCGCTAGTAATCGCGGATCAGCATGTCGCGGTGAATACGTTCCCGGGTCTTGTACACACCGCCCGTCACACCATGGGAGTGGGTTTCACCAGAAGTAGCTAGCCTAACCGCAAGGGGGGCGGTTACCACGGTGAGATTCATGACTGGGGTGAAGTCGTAACAAGGTAGCCGTATCGGAAGGTGCGGCTGGATCACCTCCTTTCTAGAGAAAAGCGGGCATTGGTAGCCTGCATGAAGTACCCACAACGCTTTGACTGTCCTGGCACCAGATAGCGGTGAGAGCCGTTAGCTGAGAGAACTCGGGTCTGTAGCTCAGTTGGTTAGAGCACACGCTTGATAAGCGTGGGGTCGATGGTTCAAATCCATCCAGACCCACCAATTTCAAGCCACTGGGGCTATAGCTCAGCTGGGAGAGCGCCTGCTTTGCAAGCAGGAGGTCACCGGTTCGAACCCGGTTAGCTCCACCAACACCAGGTCACAGGCCTGAACGATTCGCGCGCGCACAGAGAACTGCACTGTGGGTGAACTGATTGTTCAGGCCTGATCCTTGGATCAGGGCTGTTCTTTAACAAAATGGAAGAAGTCGATCTAGTGTGCTGCCATCAAGGAATGTGGGGCAGTGCATAGATCATGGGTTTAAAGATTGCATCGTTAGTACTTTGGTGCCGGCAGGACTGCGGTACTGGAGTCATGACGACGTAAGGCAAGCGCGTGAGAGCCTGTAGTGTTGTGTGCTGGAAGAAATGGTGCGCAAGGCTATAGGGTCAAGCGAATAAGTGCATGTGGTGGATGCCTTGGCGATTACAGGCGATGAAGGACGTGGCAGCCTGCGAAAAGCTGCGGGGAGCTGGCAAATGAGCATTGATCCGCAGATATCCGAATGGGGAAACCCGGCCCGCAAGGGTCACTCCGATCTGAATATATAGGATTGGTAGAGCGAACCCGCTGAACTGAAACATCTAAGTAAGCGGAGGAAAAGAAATCAACCGAGATTCCGGTAGTAGCGGCGAGCGAACCCGGACCAGCCAGTGCGATGTAACTTGTGTTCTAGCAAAACGGCATGGAAAGGCCGGCCATAGTGGGTGATAGTCCCGTATGCGAAAGAGCATGAGTGAAACTAGGCGCACAACAAGTAGGGCGGGGCACGTGGAATCCTGTCTGAACATGGGGGGACCATCCTCCAAGGCTAAATACTCGTAATCGACCGATAGTGAACTAGTACCGTGAGGGAAAGGCGAAAAGAACCCCGGGAGGGGAGTGAAATAGATCCTGAAACCGCATGCATACAAACAGTAGGAGCCTGTCTTCGGATGGGTGACTGCGTACCTTTTGTATAATGGGTCAGCGACTTACATTCATTGGCGAGCTTAACCGAATAGGGCAGGCGCAGCGAAAGCGAGTCCGAACAGGGCGATTTTAGTCGATGGGTGTAGACCCGAAAGCGGATGATCTACTCATGGCCAGGTTGAAGCGGGGGTAACACCTCGTGGAGGACCGAACCAACTAACGTTGAAAAGTTAGTGGATGAGCTGTGGGTAGGGGTGAAAGGCCAAACAAATCCGCAGATAGCTGGTTCTCTCCGAAAACTATTTAGGTAGTGCCTCGTGTAACACCTTTGGGGGTAGAGCACTGTTTTGGCTAGGGGGTCATATCGACCTACCAAACCAAGGCAAACTCCGAATACCGAAGAGTGCATTCACGGGAGACAGTGCACCGGGTGCTAACGTCCGGACACGAGAGGGAAACAACCCAGACCGCCAGCTAAGGTCCCAAATATATGACTAAGTGGTCAACGAGGTGAGAAGGCCCAGACAGCCAGGAGGTTGGCTTAGAAGCAGCCACCCTTTAAAGAAAGCGTAATAGCTCACTGGTCGAGTCGTCTTGCGCGGAAGATGTACCGGGGCTCAAGTCATAAACCGAAGCTGCGGATCCAGATATCCTTCGGGGTGTCTGGATGGTAGGAGAGCGTTCCGTAAGTCTGTGAAGGTGACTCGAGAGGGTTGCTGGAGATATCGGAAGTGCGAATGCTGACATGAGTAGCGATAAAGGGGGTGAAAGGCCCCCTCGCCGAAAGCCCAAGGTTTCCTGCGCAACGTTCATCGGCGCAGGGTGAGTCGGTCCCTAAGGTCAGGGCGAAAGCCGTAGCTGATGGGAATCTGGTTAATATTCCAGAACCGCTATGTAATGCGATGGGGGGACGGAGAAGGTTAGGCAGACCGGGTGTTGGATGTCCCGGTGAAGTGTGTAGGCGGATCCCTTAGGCAAATCCGGGGGGTCGTTAACGCTGAGGCACGGGACCAGTGGAGCTTGCTCCGCGAAGCTGCTGATACCCTGCTTCCAGGAAAAGCCTCTAAGCTTCAGTTACATAGTGACCGTACCGTAAACCGACACAGGTGGGCGGGATGAAAATTCTCAGGCGCTTGAGAGAACTCAGGAGAAGGAACTCGGCAAATTGACACCGTAACTTCGGAAGAAGGTGTGCCCTGTTAGGGTGAAGGGACTTGCTCCCGGAGCTCGAGAGGGTTGCAGAGAATCGGTGGCTGCGACTGTTTATTAAAAACATAGCACTGTGCTAACACGAAGAGTGGACGTATACGGTGTGACGCCTGCCCGGTGCCGGAAGGTTAAGTGATGGGGTGCAAGCTCTTGATCGAAGCCCCGGTAAACGGCGGCCGTAACTATAACGGTCCTAAGGTAGCGAAATTCCTTGTCGGGTAAGTTCCGACCTGCACGAATGGCGTAACGATGGCCACACTGTCTCCTCCTGGGACTCAGCGAAGTTGAAATGGTTGTGATGATGCAATCTACCCGCGGCTAGACGGAAAGACCCCGTGCACCTTTACTGTAGCTTTGCATTGGACTGTGATGGAATTTGTGTAGGATAGCTGGGAGGCTTTGAAGTGGGGGCGCTAGCTCTCATGGAGCCGACGTTGAAATACCAGCCTGATTGTATTGCGGTTCTAACCCAGGTCCCTTGAACGGGATCGGGGACCGTGCATGGTAGGCAGTTTGACTGGGGCGGTCTCCTCCCAAAGAGTAACGGAGGAGTTCGAAGGTTCGCTAGGTACGGTCGGATATCGTGCTGATAGTGCATTGGCAAAAGCGAGCTTGACTGCGAGACTGACGGGTCGAGCAGGTGCGAAAGCAGGACAAAGTGATCCGGTGGTTCTGAATGGAAGGGCCATCGCTCAACGGATAAAAGGTACGCCGGGGATAACAGGCTGATCTCCCCCAAGAGTTCATATCGACGGGGAGGTTTGGCACCTCGATGTCGGCTCATCACATCCTGGGGCTGTAGCCGGTCCCAAGGGTATGGCTGTTCGCCATTTAAAGTGGTACGCGAGCTGGGTTTAGAACGTCGTGAGACAGTTTGGTCCCTATCTACCGTGGGCGTTGGAAGTTTGAGGGGGGCTGCTCCTAGTACGAGAGGACCGGAGTGGACGTAGCCCTGGTGTACCGGTTGTGACGCCAGTTGCATTGCCGGGTAGCTAACTACGGAAGAGATAACCGCTGAAGGCATCTAAGCGGGAAACTCGCCTCGAGATGAGACTTCCCTGGGGTTTAACCCCACTGAAGGGTCGTTGCAGACCACAACGTTGATAGGCCGGGTGTGGAAGCGCAGCAATGCGTTAAGCTAACCGGTACTAATTGCCCGTGCGGCTTGACCCTATAGCCTTGTGTATCAGGGCTTGGGCATCAGAGATGATTCCCGAACCAGCAAGGCCAAGTGCGAGCTTGCCCGCAATCTTTAATACCCAGACTTCTTTCAGCTTGTTAAGAACCAGACAACCAGTTTTGCCTGGTGGCAATAGCGAGGTGGTCCCACGCCTTCCCATCCCGAACAGGACCGTGAAACGCCTCAGCGCCGATGATAGTGCGAGGTATACCGTGCGAAAGTAGGACACTGCCAGGCTCCCAAATGAAAAACCCCTATCGGTTCATCCGGTAGGGGTTTTTTATTGGGTGGTTCGTCCGATGATAAATTTACAAATCGGACCATCCCGGTTCGTCGCGATCGAGAAGTCTTTTCAACGCTTCGAAGTGCAACGTTGATTGCTGGCGTTCGCCCTCGATCTGCTTTGCGGCCTGCGCCACTTGTGCCTCATCAACTTGCTTAAGTTTTCCACCAGTGGATTTCGCTAGCACCTGAACCATGGCTGAACGTTCTACGTAATATAGGTCATCGTAGGCATACGCCATGTTGTCACCACAAACGGTTACGCCATGATGTTGCATGAACACGACGTCGGCGTCCCCCATTGCATTACAGATCCGGTCACCTTCATCGCCATCGAGCGCGACCCCGCCGTAAACACGGTCATAGCCAATCCGGCCATAAAAACGCATCGCGTTCTGATTCGCAAATACGTCTAGCTCGCCGTCCTCCAGCAAGGTCAGCGCCGTGGCAAATGGCATATGCGTATGCAAGACCACTTTCTTGCGCTTGCCGACGTGAATGCGGCTGTGTATATAAAAGGCGGTTGGCTCTACTGTGTGCTTGCCCTCAACTACATCGCCTTCTGCGTTGACCACGACGAGATCGGCAGGCGTGATTTCTGACCAGTGCAAGCCTTGCGGGTTGATCAGAAACAGGTGCGGGCTGCCAGGAACTTCCATGCTGAAATGATTACAGACACTTTCGTTGAATCCCATGCGGGCTGCGAGACGAAGTGCGGCCGTAAGGTCGATTCGGGCCTGTATGACCGGGTCGAAACGTTTCATTTTCCCTCCAGGTTCGGGACGTTTAGAAGTAACAAGGAATGGTCAAATACATATTGTAGTCATCGAAACGCATCGATTGCGAACATACCAAACAAATATTTCGAAAAGATATCTGTCCGTCAAATGGGCTTGCTCAATCAATCCAGATGCGTCGACATTGCATTTGCTCGCCAGGCGCACTTGTCTAATGCGCGTTTGCTTCACTTTTTTGCATCATGAGCGCAATCATATTCCTTATTGCGCTCTGCACCATATCTTGCGCGGAATTATGTCTCATGCTGCTCAAAAACTGAGGACAGTATCATCGGACAGTTCCCGAGAAGATTACCGATGATGCAATGCGCAAGGTGGTTCGTCGAAAAGACCTTAGTCGAAAGTTCACACTTGACATTGGCGAACGCGAAGCGGCTAATGACACCTTAGTTTAAATACTAGACTAGGGAAGCAGACCTTAAGACACTGGATGCGGGTCACAAGCGTTCAGACAAAATCTCCTGGTTTTCAGCGCGATCCGTCAGGGTTCGCTGCGGTCGATTCTGAAGCCGACCGTTTTAATACGACTTTTTCGTATTCCCAGTATCAAGGCATGTATTTGTATGCACTTGCAATTTTGCGCGCTGCAAATTGATACATAAAATTCGCTTTCAAGCGATAGACAGGAGGAAATGATGAAACTGAATAAGCTCTTGCGTATTGTGCTGGCCTGCGGGGTCGGTGTATCTGCGCTGGCGACTGCCAACTCGGATGTTGAACGCTTGATCGCTGACCCGTCAAACTGGGCAATGCAGGCTGGTGACATGTACAACCAGCGTTATAGCAAGCTCGATCAAGTGACTACCAGAAATGTCGGCAAAATGCAGGTTGCGTGGACAATGTCGACCGGAGTGCTGCGCGGTCACGAAGGGTCCCCGCTTGTGATCGGCAACATGATGTACATTCATGCACCTTTTCCCAACACGGTCTTCGCGGTTGACCTGAATACCCAGAAAATCGTGTGGAAGTATGTGCCACGGCAAGATCCGGCCGTCATTCCGCAAATGTGTTGCGACACGGTAAACCGTGGTGTTGCATATGCGCAGGGCAAAGTGTTTCTGCAACAAGCGGATTCCATGCTTGTAGCCCTGGACGCAATGACGGGCAAAGTCGTGTGGTCCGTAAAAAATGGCGACCCTTCTTTGGGCGCGGTCAATACCAATGCACCGCATATCTTCAAAGACAAGGTAATCACCGGCATTTCCGGTGGAGAGTGGGGTGTTCGTGGTTTTATTGCTGCCTACGACATCAACACTGGAATGGAGGTGTGGAAGGGCTACAGTGTTGGACCGGATGACGAGATGCTGGTTGATCCGAACACCACAACTACCTGGGCCGACGGTCAGGTGACGCCGGTCGGAAAAAACTCCTCAATCGATACCTGGCAGGGCGACCAGTGGAAGATTGGTGGCGGCACGACATGGGGTTGGTACAGTTATGACAAAGATCTGAACCTCATGTACTACGGTACCGGAAACCCCAGCACGTGGAATCCGGCGCAGCGTCCCGGCGACAACAGGTGGACAATGGCTATCTGGGCACGTGACGTGGATACCGGCATGGTCAAATGGGTCTATCAGATGACGCCATACGACGAGTGGGATTTTGACGGCATCAACGAAATGATTCTCGCCGACATCCCGGTCAAGGGAAAGATGACAAAAGCGCTCGTGCACTTCGACCGCAATGGCTTTGGGTACACGCTGGATCGTACGAATGGTGCGTTACTGGTTGCCGAGAAATTTGATCCGACGGTGAACTGGGCAACCCACGTAGACATGAAAAGTGGTCGTCCGCAGGTGGTATCAAAATACAGCACAGCTCAGAATGGTCCCGACGTGAACACCAAGGGCGTCTGTCCGGCCGCACTTGGATCCAAGGATCAGCAGCCTGCTGCGTTTAACCCGCAAAATGGCATGTTCTATGTGCCGACAAACCATGTTTGTATGGATTACGAGCCATTTGAGGTCGAGTACGTTGCCGGTCAGCCGTACGTTGGTGCAACGCTGTCGATGTTCCCCGCGCTCAACAGCCACGGTGGCATGGGTAACTTCATCGTTTGGGACGCTGGCAACGGCAAGATTGTCCAGTCCAAGGCGGAGAAATTCTCGGTATGGAGTGGTGCGCTTGTTACTGCGGGTGGAATCACCTGCTACGGCACGCTTGAGGGTTATCTCAAGTGCGTGGATTCCAACAACATCAACAACGAACTGTTCAGCTTCAAGACGCCATCCGGCATCATCGGGAACGTCTTCACCTATGCGCACCAAGGCAAACAGTACATCGGTGTTTACTCCGGCATCGGCGGCTGGGCCGGTATTGGCATGGCAGCGGGACTTGAGAAAGACACGGACGGTCTTGGCGCGGTGGGTGGTTACCGTGAACTGAATCAATATACGGATCTTGGTGGTTCACTTACGGTATTTGCATTGCCCGGACGTTAATCTGTTCTTGATTTGAGTGTTTTATTTATGGCATCCCGGTTGGACTGACCGGGGTGCCATTTTGTTTGTCCGGATTGGGAATTGTTGCCCTGTTCTTGTTTGGCGCTACGTACTCGTAGAAGAGGGCCGGCGAGTTGCAAGGCGCGTCTTGGGGTAACCCTGCCGAGGGCGAGTAATGCGGCGTGGCAGTATTTCGGGTGAAATCCGAAGAGAAGAACTTGCCTGTTTTCCGTGGTCGAGCATTTCGACTGGGCTGGGAGAAGCGGCCACTACCGCATCGATCAAATCGCGTCGGTTAAACTGCGTCAATCAGATGGCGTCGATTGATAAGCAAGTACTGACAAGCCATAGCTACATGAGGAAAAAAGTAATGATAAGCAAGGTAGTTGCTGTGTTCATTGCCGCGAGCATCGCCGTGTGCGCGCGCGCCGAAGAAGTAAAAACAGAGTGGTACACGGTCGTAGATGGATACATGGTTGATAAGGGTACGATGAATGGATTTCGGGCTTGGCGGGCGGCCGCATGCGACCGCTGTCATGGCGCAAACCAGCAGGGAATGGTAGGGCCATCGTTGATTGAGAGCATGAAAATCATTAGCAAGGAAGAATTTGTCAAGACGCTGACCGATGGCCGGCTGGAGAAGGGCATGCCTGGGTTCAGCAAAAGCAAGAAAGTGATGTCTAACATGGACAATCTTTATGGCTATCTGAAAGGGCGGTCGGACGGTGCGATCACCAAATCAAAGGTTAAGCCGATCAAGTAAGTTTTTCGGTGGAGCGCCGCTGGCATCGCTGACCTTGATGGTTGCGATCACCGTTTGCGGCCAGACGGCTGGTGCGCAGGAGGAAAGCTTCCAGCCGCGGGTTCTACGCGTGTGTCAGGACCCTGGCAGCCTGCCGTTTTCAAATGATGCGGGAGACGGTTTTGAGAATCGCATCGCCGCGCTGATTGCAGAGCGCATGGAATTGCCACTGGAAACGTTCTGGTATCCGCAGAGAATCAATGTTGTGCGTAATACCATTAATTACAAACTCCCCGGGCAATCAGACTTTCGCTGCGATCTGTTGACAGGCGTGCCGGCCGGGTGGGGTGCCGTTTCCACCACAAAGCCGTATTACAGTTCAACTTATGTGCTTGTTTACGTCAAGGGACGCGGAATTGACGTGGACTCCGTCGACGCCTTTCTTGCACTGGACCGGGGAATCCTGGCAAAACTGAAGATCGGCGTATTTGATCGTTCGCCAGCAACGCCGTGGTTGAAAGCGCATGGTCTGCTTGAGCGGGCAGTTCCTTACCGCATGATGAATGCTGACCCCAGTTATTACCCGGGCAAGATCGTTGATGACGATCTCGTGAAAGGCAAGATCGACGCCGCAATTCTGTGGGGGCCGATTGGAGGATATTTTGCCAAACAGGTGAAGGATGTTGAGGTGCGAGTGCTTCCGCTCAGATCGGAACCCGGAGTTCGTTTTGACTATTCAATTTCAATGGGGGTGCGCCATGGAGAGACCGCGTGGCGAAAGCGTATAAATGCGGTGCTTGACGATGTGAAAGTCGAGATCGCGCAGATTCTTCTTGAATTTGGTGTCCCGGTGGTGAACGAACGCAGTGCTTCCAGATAGATTACAGGAAATGGCAGCATCCGCACTGGCAGAGAAGGCGGGACGGCGGCGTTTTTCGCGTGGCGATGGTCGCGACGCGCAGTATGTGCTTGCCTGGGCGTCGCTGGTACGGTCCGTCTCCATTTGACCGACGTATCTGGCACCCATGAGCGCATACTGCCGGCTTCGGGAACTTAAGCTGCGCCTGGCGAATCAATTGGTCGAAAGGGATTAATCGCCGGGAAGTAACGCAATGGCCGAAGTTGTTTCTGAAGAAGAGGGTAAGCCCTGAAATTGCCCAATTTTGTTTTGTAGCGCGTGCCCCTGGGATTGAAGGGATTTCTTATGCGTCTGATTTCTTGCCTTTTTATCGTGTACTTCTCGCTTGTGACCCCGGTCGCTCATTCCGCGGAAATGGAGGGCTATTCAACCGTACTGCGGGTCGAGTATGTTCTTGAATGCATGAGAGATCGCGAGGGCTCGCGCTATGAAATGATGAACAAATGTTCGTGCGTTCTTGATCGACTCGCTGCAATTTATAACGCCAATGAATTTGTCGATGCATGGACGACGTCCAAAGCCATCACGATTTCAGGAGAACGTGGCGCGGCACTGCGAGACAATGAACAAGCGAAACAAGTTGCGCTCGCGTTCCGGGATTCCGTGAAACGTGCCGAATCTGACTGCTTCCTGAGATAGTCTGACGGTGATCGTCAAATGAATATACTAATTGCGTTCGTTCTCAGCCTGTTTCTCGGGTTGAGCACATCGTCGTTGCAGGCTCAGCCAACTGACGGCGCAAGGTGGGCGAGCCTCAAGGAAAACCTGTTTGGTTCGCGCGTACTGCAGATCGACAGCGGTGCACGCCTGAGTGTTGAATTGCCGGGACGGGCTGCCGATGCAGGGGCGGTACCGTTAGGAATTACGACGCGTGCAATGCCTGGCGATCCGGGCGTTCGCAAGATATACCTTGTGATTGACAAGAATCCATCGCCAGTCGGCGCTATTTTCGATTTCGGCGTTGCGCGTGATGAGGTATCGCTCGAGATCCGCGTGCGCATCGAGGACTACACCTGGGTACGGGTAATAGCCGAGCGCGACGACGGTTCACTTCTCGCAACACAACACTACATCAAGGCAGCCGGAGGATGTTCAGCTCCAGCCGGCAAGACGCTTGCGGAGCGGCATGCGGGAATGGGCAAGATGAAGTGGCGTGTTGACCCTCCGCGCGTTTCGGGCGGGGAGCAATGGGCACAATTGCTCATACGTCATCCCAATGATTCAGGCTTGGCAATGGATCAGTTGACCCGCTTGTACGATCCTCCAATGTTCGTGAATACGGTCACAGTGACGCGCGGTAGTGATCTGATATTCACCGCGCAGGTGGATTTCACGCTTAGTCAGAACCCTGCGTTTCGCTTCACCCTGCCAGCCGGCGGCAACGGAGATTTGCGCGCGCAGGTGACGGATACCGAAGATCGACTGTTCGAAAGCACGTTCCAGATCACGGATGCACTGAACGACTGAGGCGATCGCCGTCCAGGTCACACAACC
>Ga0315336_1006557_pt1 | contig 11817 bp, 8 predicted proteins | sample ASW5metaG_FD_204512 | JGI IMG/M metagenome (GOLD analysis project Ga0315336, IMG submission 204512) | Ammonia-oxidizing marine archaeal communities from Monterey Bay, California, United States - ASW #5 | ecosystem: Environmental > Aquatic > Marine > Intertidal zone | place: USA: California...
CGACTGCTGGAAAATGACACTCTTCTAAATAGGGAAATCTCTGCAAAACAGGTCCTGATCATAACCAATGAGGTAGTGGCGCCACTGTACCTTGAGCTCTTTACAAAGGCTCTCGGCAAACGCGACCAATATTCTCTAATTCTTCCTGATGGTGAACAGCATAAAACCCTTTCATGTTTTTCAAGCATTATCGACAAGCTCATCGATCATGAGTTTCATCGTGATTCGTGTATTGTAGCGCTAGGCGGAGGGGTCATTGGTGATATTGCGGGATTCGCTGCTGCCTGCTACCAACGCGGCATTGACTACGTTCAAATTCCAACTACCTTGTTAGCACAAGTAGACTCGTCAGTAGGTGGAAAAACAGCCGTTAACCATTCACATCTAAAAAACATGGTTGGTGCATTTCACCAACCTATAAGCGTATTCACAGATACCAGTGTTCTCAAAACACTAACCCCTCGGCAATATTCTGCAGGCATAGCTGAAATAATCAAATATGGACTAGTGCTAGATGAGGGCTTTCTTGAATGGCTAGAAGAACATCTCGAAGCATTATTAGCGCTAGATACGCAAACGCTTGCGTTTGCTATTCGCCGTAGCTGCGAACTAAAAGCTGTAATCATTTCAGAAGACGAGCGGGACCTGGGCCAGCGGGCCTTGCTTAATTTTGGGCATACCTTCGGGCATGCTTTGGAATCGCTGGGCCAATTAGATCAATGGTTACATGGCGAAGCTGTATCTATAGGAATGTCTATAGCTGCAAGAACGTCACATTCGCTTGGCCTTATTAGCGATTCCGACTGCGAGCGAGTAGATAGCTTATTGCTCCGAGCTAATCTCCCAGTAGCGTTTACAGGCCTAGACCCTGACAAGCTACTTGAGTTTATGCAGCTAGATAAAAAAGTGAGCACTGAAGGACTCAAATTGATTCTGCTAAAACAAATCGGCAAAGGGACAATAGCCGCAGCACCAAATGATTCCATACTGAAAAGTGTGATTGGTGCTAAGGCTATAATCTAACCATCGGTCACTGGCGTGGAGCAACTGCTTGCCCAATATGCTGCCAATCCTCTTCAAACGCGTGGACGTAAATACGTCGAGCCACCACCGGTTGCACGCAGTGAGTTTCAAAGAGACAGGGATCGTATAATTCATTCCGCAGCTTTCCGGCGTTTAGTCTATAAAACACAGGTGTTTGTTAATCATGAGGGAGATCTTTATCGGACCCGATTAACCCATTCGCTGGAAGTTGCCCAGATAGCACGCACTATCGCGCGCGCAATGAGACTGAATGAAGATCTTGTGGAGGCAATCAGCCTGTCACACGATTTGGGGCACACTCCTTTCGGTCATGCTGGTCAAGATTCTCTCAACACGTGTATGCGAAACTACGGTGGGTTTGAGCACAATATACAATCACTCCGTGTAGTAGAAGTCCTAGAGAATAGGTACGCCGACTTTAAGGGCTTAAATCTGACGTTTGAGACCAGGGAAGGCATACTAAAACACTGCTCACTTAAAAATGCGACCGCTTTGGGAAAATTAGGAATGCGCTTCATAAAAAAACGCCAACCAAGCCTAGAGGCTCAACTAGCCAACATTGCCGATGAAATTGCCTATAACAACCATGATGTAGATGATGGCCTGAGATCAGGCTTAATTAACTTGGAGCAACTCACAAATATTCCTTTTTTTTGTGAACAACTCGAACAGGTGAGATCGAGTTATCCAAATATCTCAAAAACTCAAATGAACCATGAAATTGTTCGAAGAATGATTAACGTCTCAATCACGGACTTACTTAACACTAGCCAAAAAATGGTCGACAGAATAAATCCTAGTAGTATTGATGAGGTTCGTGTACTAAAAAAACCATTGATTGGTTTCAGCGAACCTTTTGTAGAAGGTCAATTGGCAGTAAAGTGCTTTCTTAGTGAGGCCTTATACCGGCATCCCCGGGTACAACGCATGACGGAAAAAGCAACTGAGGTTGTTACCGCACTTTTTGATGCTTTTATAGAAAAATACGATAGGATGCCCGATGAGCATGCACAACTTGCTCACCAAAGCTACAAAGAAACAGGCATTCCCGGGGGAGCAAGGATCGTGGCCGATTATATAGCCGGCATGACGGACCGATTTGCATTACAGACCTATGAGGAACTTTAAAAAAACTCCTTTGTTAGTATAAAAAATGTTAACCGCCTTACCTAAAACTGCGCGAGCTATTCCTGTGAATCAGCGATTAATTGTGGCTCTGGATGTTCCCAGCATTGAATCTGCAAAGGCTTTGGTGCAGGAACTTGGTAATTCCGTTCAGTTTTATAAGTTGGGCCTGGAATTAGCAATGTCAGGGGCTTATTTCGAGCTACTGACCTGGCTCAGGAAACAAGATAAGTATATCTTTGCAGATCTAAAATTTTACGATATACCCGCCACCGTTGGAGCTGCGGTTGGTCAATTAGCAAACTTAGATATATCTTTCCTAACGGTGCATGGAGACCAATCTATTCTCGAAGCAGCAGCCGAACACAAGGGGTCTCGGCTCCAAATTTTAGCAGTAACAGTTTTAACCAGCCTAGATCAACATGCACTCCGTCAGATGGGCATCAACCTTGACGTTAGTGCCCTGGTCCTATCCAGAGCAAAACAGGCCCTTATGTCTGGCTGCGATGGAGTAATCGCATCTGGACTCGAAACCCCTATTCTTAGATCCGCCCTTGGCAAACAGATAACAATTGTGACACCCGGTATCCGCCCTGCAAATCATGGTTCAGCAGATGATCAGAAACGCGTTGTGACAGTGCGCCAAGCTTTTGAAAACGGTTGTGATCACATTGTAGTTGGTAGGCCGATACGTGATGCAGATAGTCCGCGAGCTGCTGCCGAAGCCATACAGAAAGAAATTGCTGACACACTCCAAAGAATTGCCTAAACCACCATCAGAGCAACTAACTATTACTCTTTCTCTGTTATTTTCATCACTGATCTTTAAGTGCGCGGCGAAGTACTTTACCCACATTAGTTTTTGGTAGTTCATTGAGAAATACTACTTGTTTAGGAACCTTATAAGCAGTAAGACTTTCTCTGCAATGTTCGATCAGACTACTTTCAGTCAGACTTTTATCCTTCTTCACCACAAATAATTTCACGACTTCACCAGAATGGCTATCTTCGACACCGACTGCAGCTACTTCGAGAACGCCGGAATGCTTAGCTACAACATCTTCAATCTCGTTGGGATACACGTTAAAACCAGACACGATAATTAAGTCCTTTTTACGATCCTCAATGTATACAAAGCCTCTTTCGTCCATTCGGCCAATATCTCCAGTACAAAACCATCCTTCGTCGAGAAATGCAGCTGCAGTTTCCTCTGGACGATTCCAATAGCCAGACATTACCTGCGGACCCCGCACACATATTTCGCCAACCTCACCACCAGCTACCATGTTTCCATCGTCGTCAAAAATCGCTACCTCCGTAGCTGTTATTGGAAGGCCAACTGACCCACTAAAAGATGACTCACCCAACGAATTGGAAGTCACTATTGGGGAAGTCTCAGTTAGTCCATAACCCTGAGTCAGTACATTGCCAGTAACCTCTTGCCATTTTTCGGCAACTGATCTTTGCACTGCCATGCCTCCCCCTATACTCCCTTTAAGTTGGCTAAAATCCACACTACTAAAGCCTGGGGTATTCAATAACCCATTGAATAGCGTATTAACTCCTGAAATAAAGGAAAAAGGCCTTATCTTTCTTAATTCTCTGACGAAGCCCTTCAGATCCCTTGGGTTGGTGATCAGAACGTTGCACCCACCCAACTCCAAAAAGCCGAATAAATTGATCGTGAGAGAAAATATGTGGTAAAGCGGTAACGCTGTAATTACGATTTCATTTTTTTCACTAATGAAAGGTCTAGTCCAAGCCGCCAACTGGAGTACATTGCTGACTATATTGCGGTGAGTCAGGACTGCGCCCTTAGCAACCCCTGTAGTCCCTCCGGTGTACTGGAGAAACGCGGTCTGATCCGGCTCGACCGGTACATCTTCAAACACAGACTCAGAGCCCTTACGAAGAACCTGAAGGTAGGGAATCGTGTCTGGGATGTTCCACTTCGGAACAAGCTTCTTGATTCGCCTCACAACAAAATTTGTGAGTGCGCGTTTCACAGGCGGGAAGTGATCACCCAAGCCGGATACGATAACCGTCTGAATGTCTGTCTGATTCCTAATTTTCTCTAGAGTGCTCGCAAAATTTTCAAGCACAATGATCGCCCGCGCACCGCTATCACTCAGCTGATGCTTTAATTCGCGGGCCGTGTATAGTGGATTAACATTAACGGCAACCAATCCCGCCCTTAAAATCCCAGACAGGACGACGGGATACTGGAGCACATTGGGCATCATCACAGCGACCCGATCACCGGCATTCAAGCCTGCAACTGACCGCAAATAGGCAGCAAAGTACCCACTAAGTACCTCTAAGTCCCGAAAACTTAAAGACACGCCCCTGTTGGAAAATGCCTCCAAATCGTCAAATCTCTGAAAACTCGATTCCAGCAAATCCTTCAAAGAAGAATATTCAGTCAGATCAATCTCCGCTGGAATGTCCGATGGATAATTGTCTAGCCAAGGTTTCTCAAACATATCACTCAAGCTGCTCTGCAATTACGGCCCAAACATTCTCTAAAATGCCCTGATGACCTTCAATGTTGGGATGGATGCCGTCACTCTGCATCCGAGTCGGGTCGAGCGCAACATCATCTAATAAAAAATCTACCAATTGGATATCAAATTCCTGTGCTAAATTAGAATAGACCCCCGAGAAAGCGCGAGTATAAGTTTCTCCATAGTTGGGGGGAATTTGCATCCCTGCAAGTATTACAGTAGCCCCAATCTCGCGGGATAGATCAATCATGGCAGCAAGATTATCATGCAGTCTCGACACAGACTGCCCGCGCAAACCGTCGTTTCCACCCAACTCAATAATCAGAATGCGGGGACGATGTTGCTCTAGCAATGGTGGCAAGCGTGCCAGTCCACCCGCACTGGTATCTCCCGGGATGCTGGCATTGATCACCTGATAACCGTACCCTTCTGTCCTAAGGCGATTCGCCAAGGCCGCAACCCATGATTTTTCAACGGGTATGCCGTAGCCACTCGACAATGAATCGCCCACTACAACGATGGTCTCCTGGGCAGATAGGCCCCCTGGAGCCCAAACAAGGACTAAGGACAGAATAAGAATCCATCCCTTGTAGAACTGATTTTTATACAGCATGAGTCAAAAAAAATTCCTACTAACTGCAAATGAGCTGACCAAAAAGGTTACCAGCCTAGATGGGGACTTGACCATCCTAGACAACATAAGCCTCCAAGTGAAATCTGGAGAAACAGCCGCTATTGTCGGTCCTTCTGGAGCTGGTAAATCAACCCTTCTAGCATTGCTGGCGGGCCTAGATGAGCCCACCTCCGGGCAGGTCTGGATTGACGGAACTGAGTTGACTGCGCTGGATGAGGATGGGCGCGCTTCGGTTCGCAACCAGCAGGTCGGCTTTGTCTTCCAGTCATTTCATCTGCTCCCAGCATTCACCGCGCTGGAGAATGTGTTACTACCATTAGAGCTTGGTGGCGCTGCTAGTGCGACTGAAAATGCCCGAAAGGCTCTGGAGCAGGTCGGCTTAACTCACCGCCTGAGGCACTATCCACGACAACTATCTGGTGGAGAAAAGCAGCGCGTTGCTATCGCGCGAGCCTTCGTAACACGCCCAGCCTTGCTGTTCGCAGATGAACCAACTGGCAATTTAGATAATAAAACCGGTCAGAACATCATGGATCTATTATTCGAATTGAATGCTAGATATAACACAACATTGGTATTGGTAACCCACGATACTAGCGCAGCGAAACGCTGTATTCGTGTCATCGAATTATCCGCCGGAAAAATTATTAATTTTTCCGGTTAACCTAACTTAGCAAAAAATTTTAGATAGGTGAGTAACATATAATTGCCTTTTATGGACACACCTAGTCAATCGGACTGTACACAAAAAGTTCCGTTCTGGAAAAGCAAGTCGCTTACAGAAATGAGTAACTTAGAATGGGAAGCACTTTGCGACGGCTGCGGAAGATGTTGCGTCCATAAGTTAGAGGATGGAGACACGGGCCAAGTTTTTTTCACGGACGTGGCATGTCGCTTGCTTGATCTTAATAATGGTAAATGCTCTCATTATCGAGATCGTCTTACGCATGTTCCTGATTGCGTTGCACTAAGTCCTAGAAATTTATCCAAACTGGGCTGGCTACCAAAAACTTGCGCATATCGCCGCCTTGCGGAGGGCCGAGACCTTGCTTGGTGGCATCCGCTGGTGTCTGGAAAAAAAGACACCGTTAGGCGAGCGGGCATTGCGGTTCACGAACGAGTAATACCAGAAAAAAATGTGGATCTGAATGAGATTGATGAGCGGATCATCCATTGGCTTAAGCCCACACGCATGTCAGCCCAAACATTAAAGTAATTCGATTTTAGCCTGTATTCTGCATACCATAGGCAATGCCGTGTACGCTTGCCTTCAAAGCTTTCAATGTAACGCTATCCTCCCGCCCCGCCGATCTCCAGCGCTTTAGAAGATCTACCTGAAGAAGACTCATTGGGTCCACATATGGGTTCCGTAAACGTATCGATCTACGCAGAGTTTCGTCGTTCTCTAGTAACTTACTCTGCTCGCATATTTGGAGCACTAAATTAACACTTCTATCGTACTCGTCACGAATCATTGGAAAATACTGGCGATGTAGACTGCCTGCCAACTCAGAATACCGCTCAGCGATATTGATATCTGCCTTGCCCAACACAACCTCTACATCACGTAATAACACCTTAAAAAAATCCCACGCATCAAACATTTCCTTCAGTACTGCATCACCGTGTTGATTCCGTGCCTCTTCGAGACCCGTGCCAACTCCAAACCAACCAGGGAGCAAAAACCGACTTTGAGTCCAAGCAAAAACCCAAGGTATAGCTCTTAGGTTTCCTATCTCACCATCTTCAGCTCGAGAGACTGGCCTGGAGCCAATATCTAGTCGCTCAATTACATCAATGGGCGTTGCTTCCCGGAAGTAATGGCTAAAATCGGCGGAATCGTAGATTGTTTTCTGATAGGCCTCATGACTAACACTAGCAATCGTTTCCATAACAGATGCCCAACGGGACTCCTTGGGGTGGGGTGCACGCTTGGATGCTGATACCCATAACACAGAACTGACCGTACGCTCCAGAGTTCGCATGGCAATAGCTCGCAAACCGAATTTTGCGTTAACCATTTCGCCCTGTTCGGTTACCCGCAACCGTCCGGAGATTGCGCCGGGCGGCGACGAATTAATGGCCTCATGAACCCTCCCGCCCCCTCGACTCACGGTTCCCCCCCGACCATGAAAAAGGGTGAGTTTGGTTTCGTTCATGCTCAATGTTTTTACCAACTCTACCTGGGTTTTCTGCAGGGTCCAGCGTGCAGAAGCCAGGCCACCGTCCTTGTTGCTGTCGGAATAGCCAACCATGATAGTCTGATGCCCCGATCGGTTTTCTAAGTGCTCTTTGTAAATGTTATCCTTCAGCAGGCGCTCCATGATCATGGAGGCATGTTTTAAGTCCTCAACCGTCTCAAAGAGTGGAGTGATGTCCAGCGGAATAGCTCCTCCTTTTGGTGCAAGATCACCCCATTTTGCCAGCAGCAGTACGGACAGGACGTCGTCTGGTCCCTGAGCCATGCTAATCACATAAGACCCAATTGACCGGGCCCCATATTTTCTGCGGCAATGGGCAATAGCTTGAAATACTGCCAAGGTGCGGCGCGCATCCGACGACAGTGGCTCCAAAGGAGACTCGAAGCGCTCTAAAGCCATCTTTAGTCTTTTGGTCCGATCTTCACTAGAACGCTCCAGCCAATCTTTTTCGCCTAATGCCTCGCCTATGACCTGCTGATGGACTAACGCATTCTGCCGAATATCAAGCGCCGCCATATGAAAACCGAAAGTATGCGCCCGTCTCAGCAAACGTTGCACCGAAAATAATCCAGCATTTTTACCTTTGTTAGCACGCAAGCTGTCAGCAATCAGTTCAATATCCGCTATGAATTCCTCTGCCGACTCATATGGAAAGGCTGTGCCGTCATAAGTTGATTGTAGTCTTGCCTCTATTGCGCGCAGAAAAACACGATATGGCATTTGACGATACCTCGCCGGAACCGAATGAGCTGCTTTTGGAAAATGCTCGGCATAAAGCGTGCTGCGCTGCCGCATTTCTTCCGAAACATCCACCTGGCTATCGCTCTGACTCAGTTGCTGAAACAATCCTTGGCACTCACTGTAATATTTGTTCAGTATTAAGTTGCGCTGCCTAGCTAGAGTTTTCCGGATATCCTTGGCAGTGACATTGGGGTTTCCATCCATGTCGCCGCCCACCCAAGAGGAAAACCTCACAAGAATTGGTACATGAATACGTTCGCCCTTGAAGCTCATTTCAAGCGCGTCATCAAGGTCCTCGTAAAATCGCGGGATCATTCTGTAAAGAACATCTGTGAGAAAAAAAAGCGCCTGCTCTACCTCATCTCCTACAGTCATCCGCTCGCCGGGCTGCTCCTCTGTTTGCCATCCCGCAGTCATGGACATGCGGATGCGATCCAGCGCCGCCTGCTCTTCTCCTGACGTCATATACGGATCCAGCATGCCTATAAGATAACGGGCGATATTTTGCTGCTTTCGCAGCAGTGTTCGGCGCGTAGTCTCAGTAGGATGAGCTGTAAATACCGGCTCAACGGAAAGCGTGCCGAGTACTTTTTCTACAGCTTTCCCATTAACCCCATTGGCTTTCAGTCTCCTTAGGGTATCCTCAAATCCTAACGGTTGGGGCGTGTCGGTATCCTTGAGATAGGCCCTGCGTCTTCGGATCCGGTGAACTTTTTCCGCCATGTTGACAGCTTGAAAGTAAGTGGAAAATGCTCGAATAAAATCGCCTGCGTTATCCAGCGTAAGTGAAGACAATAACTTGTCCAACTTACCAATCTCACTGGTATCACCTTCTCGGCTCTCAATAGCTGCACAGCGCACAGCCTCAACAAGATCGAACAGCGCCTCACCAAGCTGATCTTTGACAAGGTCCCCCACGAGTTCACCCAAACGGTGAACATCTTTTCTGAGCGCCTTATCCTTTTCAGCGAAGAATATGTCAGAGCGTCGAACTTTTTCTGATTTAGATGTGGGCATTTACGTCTGACCCTCAATGGGCATATAAATAGAATAGACAGGCAGACCGCGAATTGTAACGCCTGATTAGTCAAATGAGGTTAGTTTTACATTTTACTTTGATTGTTGAGTAACCTGATAACTGCCGTGTTTTCTTACAGCGTCAAAACCCAATCAGCGATCGCTTGACCAATTTCTGTGGGGGAATCTTCCTGAATAAAATGCTCACCCGTTACGGTAACTTCGCGTTGGTTAGGCCACCCTCGACAAAACTCGCGCTGAGCGCCGATCAGAATAGAACCAGGATCAGCGTTGATAAAAAGTTTGGGTACATCACTAGCTGCCAACCACAATCCGTAATCCCTTACCAAAGAGACGACCTCAGCAGGTTCCCCAGCAACCGGAATTTGTCGCGGCCAACTTAACGTAGGACGACGCGATTCACCGGGCTCAGTGTATGGCAAACGATATTGTTCCATCTCCCTCTCAGTTAGATTTCGCAGTATTGAGAGCGGAAGAATTTCCTCAACAAAAATATTCTTCTCTAATACCAACTTTTCGCCAGCAGGTGATCGAAGCACTTGAAAAATATTCTGTGCATTCTCGGGCCATTCGCCCCACGTATCGAGTGGCTGCGTAAGTGCCTCCATATAGGCGATACCTTTTATCGAATCACGATGACGATTAGCCCAATCGAACCCTAAGGCTGATCCCCAATCGTGAAGAACTAACGTAACGTTAGTGTTTATCTCCAATGCATCCAACGCTGCATCCAAGTACCGCCGATGCTCAAAGAATGTATAGCGCTCCGGACCTGAATCGTCCAGCTTGTCGGAATCGCCCATACCGATAAGGTCTATTGCAATGCAACGTCCATGGCTCTCGAGGTGGGGCATAATATTGCGCCAGAGATAGGAGGACGTGGGGTTACCATGCTGAAACACGATGGGGGGGCCCTTGCCTATCTCTACATACGCCATTTTTTTATCAAGCGCTTGTACTTTCTTTTTCTGGGTCATAAAAGCACTCTAAAACCTAGTTGATACTGCGCCTTGAGGTTTGACTAACGGTAACCTTTTGCCTGCAGCTCGAATAGGCGAGCGTACTCTCCATTGAGCGTCATGAGTTCCTTATGGCTTCCTTTCTCGATGACACGCCCCTTACTCAATACCGCAATCGTATCAGCCCTACGCACCGTCGAGAAACGGTGAGAGATCAGCACCACCATTTTATCTTCTGTGAGTGACCGAAAATGATCAAAAATCTCTGTCTCCGTTTCCGCATCCATTGATGCAGTTGGCTCATCCAATACTAAGATTTCTGCATCATTCCGCATAAACACCCGTGATAATGCGATACGCTGCCATTGCCCGTTAGATAATTCCTGGCCATCATGAAACCAGCGCCCTAATTGTGTCTCATAACCGTGCGGAAGTGTGTCCACAAAGTCTGCAGCCTTGCCCTTCCGGGCCGCCTCTTCCCATCTTTCCTTGTGGTCTAACATATCTACATCTCCCACTCCGATATTCTCGCCGACTCGAAGCTGGTAGCGAATGAAATCTTGAAAAATGACGCCGATGCGCCTTCTAATCGCATCCGGCTCCCATTTGCTGAGCTCCAATCCCTGGTAACGAATCTCCCCGCTGTCTGGCTGGTATAGCCCGGCGAGTAGCTTGATCAGGGTTGTCTTGCCAGAGCCGTTCAGCCCAACTATCGCTAGGCTTTTTCCCGGCTCTATGTGCAGCGTAACGTCTTGGACTGCGGGTCTATCAGCGCCCGGGTACGTAAAGCTCACATGTTCAAAACGAAGCCCGTCCCCCACGATCGGTCCGTCCACTGCTTTACCTTCCCAGGCCGCGACCGGCTGCTCAAGATATGCGAAAAGGTTGGAAAGATAGAGATTGTCCTCATACATGCCCCCTATCGCGCTTAGCATCGCTGATACGGCAGACTGGCCCTGCTTGAACACTAATAAATACATAGTCATCTGTCCGAGTGTAATCTGGCCGACAATTGTGGAAACAGCAATCCATCCATAAGTGCCGTAGAAGGCAATATTTCCCAACAGCCCCAGCCCAAATCCCCAGACATCGCGACGAATTGTAAGACGCCGCTCCTCGTCATAAAGCTGCTTGAATATGTCCCGGTAACGGCGAAGCAGTTCGGGCCCCAACCGGAAAAGCTGTACTTCCTTAACGTGATCCTCGCGAGTTAGGACGATCTCTAGGTAATTCAGGATGCGCCTTTCGACAGATCGCCAGTGAAAAACCCGGAAACGCTCACCAGAAAATCGGGTCTCTGCAAGAAATGCAGGTAGTCCAGCAGCAACCAGCACCAAGACAGCCCAGGGGGAATACTGCACCAGCAAACCAGCAAAGCTAGCTAATGAAATGCTATTTTGAGCTAAACCGAAAGTTCGGTTCACAAGACTCAATGGGCGGCTGGAAGCCTGCCTGCGTGCCCTATTGAGTTTGTCATAGAATTCCGAGTCTTCGAATTGGGAGAGCTCTAGCGTGAGCGCTTTCTCCACAATCAAGATGTTCACCCTCTGACTCAACAACACTCGGAGTAA
>Ga0315336_1006559_pt1 | contig 11812 bp, 8 predicted proteins | sample ASW5metaG_FD_204512 | JGI IMG/M metagenome (GOLD analysis project Ga0315336, IMG submission 204512) | Ammonia-oxidizing marine archaeal communities from Monterey Bay, California, United States - ASW #5 | ecosystem: Environmental > Aquatic > Marine > Intertidal zone | place: USA: California...
AATATTCAGTACTAATAACGAACTTCGTATTATATGAATCAATAGCTTAAGGAGGAGTTCGAGTCGCTGTTCTTTGAAAATCGCGCTCAAAAACACTGCCAAACGACTTTATCAACAAAATCTGCCACAAGGAGACACTGGCGCGACACAGTGATTATTCCGGCAAACCGGCACTTTGAAGTGCTTGTATCATTCGTAAGCGGATCGCCTCGTCCTTGAACCGGCCGCCAATCCAGAATTTCTCCGCCAATGATTTCGACGTCATCTTTGGCATTCGCTTCAGAATTTTCGCGGTCTCCAATCGGGCACTATCGAGGTCGCCCGCCTCGGCGTGGATTATCGCAGTGAAAGTATAGCTGGTTGCCGACCATTGCGGCCGCCGCTCCTCAAGCAGGCGACCATTGGCGATCGCCGTCTCACCATTTCCGGCAAGCCAATTGGCCGTGATTGCGACCGGAATATACCAAACTGGAAATATCGGGCTCATGCGCATGGCTCGATTGATAAGTTCGACCGACTTCTCGGATTCGAGACCGGCAAGGGCAAAGTGCTCGGCACAAGTCGCGAGGGTTGCCGCCGTCGTAGGCCTGCGCGCCACGGCTTCCTCACAATGCGAAACCACCAAATCATATTGCCGCCTTTCCAGAGCAACGGCACTCAGCAAAGCATGGGGGTTCGAGTAATCTTCGTCGCGCGCCAAGGCCTGGCGTGCCGCGTTCTCGGCCTCTGCAAGAGACGCTTCGCGCGATGCGCTCCATCCAGATATTGCATCGCGCCAATGGGTCCAACCGATCAGCACCCAAGGACCGGCAAATGTCTCATCAAGTGCGACGGCTTCATTGAAGAGACGTCGCGCCTCCGAGTTGTTGTCTTTCTGAAAGAGCCAATAGGTCTCGAGCCCCTGAAACATCAGGAGATAAGCTTCGAGATTCTTCGTTTGCCCGTGCCAGATGCGGGCCTGTTGCCCTGTTGTCAACTTGACCTGCATCGCCTCGAGGACGCGCTTGGTAATGTCGTCCTGCAAGGCAAAGAAGTCACCTCGCTTACGGTCGTACTGCTGGGCCCAGAGGTGCGTTCCACTGACGGCATCGATCAGTTGAGCGTTAATGCGCAGAGCTTCGCCGGAGACCTGTATGCTGCCTTCAAGCACGTAACGTACGCCGAATTCTTCGGCCACCTGCTGCACCTTCACCGCCTTGCCCTTGTATGTGAAGGTCGAGTTACGGGCGATGACGAATACATCCTGCAAATTGGACAGCCCGGTAATGATGCTTTCGGTCAGGCCATCGGCGAGATGCTCGTGTTCCTTGCCACTGCTCAGGTTGTTGAAGGGCAGCACGGCGATCGACGGCTTCTCTGGCAATGTGAAGGTCATCTTGGCGGGATCAGCCGGATCGAAGTCCGGCTGCTGTGTCTGCCACCACCAAGTGCCCCCGCCGACAATGGCGATCAGCATCACGACAAATGCAGCGGCGAGCAGGTTCATCGTCGGCGGTTGGCGACTTGAGATCGCAGGTGCTTCACCGTCTCGCAGAACGCGGAAGGCCCGGACCGGTCGGGCGATGTTCTTAACCTCGACTTCGCCCATGTCCTGGAGCGAGATATCGAGCCGATCACGGACCTGGTCACGCGCAGCTCGTGAGAGACAGATTCCACCTGGGACAGCCAACCCCTCAAGTCGCGCTGCAACATTCACGCCGTCCCCTAGTAGGTCGCCGTCTTGCTCAATCACGTCACCGAGGTTTATGCCAGCCCGAAATGCAATGCGACGATCCTCCGGAACGTCGGCGTTGCGCTCAACCATGGCGTCCTGGACATCTATTAGGCAGCGCAGAGCCTCAACCACGCTCGGAAACTCGATTAGGAGGCTGTCGCCTGCCGTGTTGGCGATGCGGCCCCGATATTCGGCGACCTTCGGATCAATCAGGTCGGCTCGGTGGGAACGCAGCTTGGCGAACGTCCCTTCCTCGTCGGCTGCGGTGAGCCGACTGTACTCGGCAACATCTGCAGCAACGATCGCTGTCAGCCTGCGTGTAACGTCGCGTTCCGCCATGTGCGCTTGCTCTCTACCGACATGGACAGCGGGAACTCTAGCGTAGCGGAAGAGAGAGTTCTACCAAGGTATGCAATGCCCGCTGTGGGTCAGAATCGACCGAATCCTCTTTGGCGTCGGCGCGTCGGCTTTACCCGACAACTGACATCGGCGAACTCGGCAAATTTTGAGGTTTTCTCGCCGAAGTAGATTTCGGTCGATTGTCGCCTTTCCAATCGCTGCTATTGTCGTGTCGTTTCGCTACCCAGCTCTCCTCGGTATATTCGCGACATCCTAGCGAAATGAAGATAGAAATAGCGATAAGCCAGGGCCGAACCATTAGAGAGGAAGAAAATGATGGCCAACCCACCAATTTCGATATTCAGCGACAGAGCCGTGGAACCAATCGAAGGCGATCTTGATAGCTGGAAGAAGGTCGACGGAAATCCGACCATGAAGCGCTGGCGCGAATATGTTTCAGACGATGAATCTGTGAGATGCGCGTGGTGGGAAGGAACGCCAGGTACATACCATGCGACTTACGATGCTTGGGAGTTCGTTCACCTTTTGGAAGGCAAAATCATTATTACGCCTGATGGCGGTGAGCCACATCATGTTGGATCGGGTGATACGTTCATCATTGAAAAAGGATTCAAGGGAACTTGGAAAATTGAGGAGAAGGCCCTTAAGGTTTGCGCATTCAAGGTGAAATAGAGGCATCAATTACGGTCTACGCACCATCTCAGCCGGAAAATAATTTTGGTGGCGTTCGGGCATTTTTTGATGATTCCAAGATTGCAGACTTGGTTCGTTGTCAGGGTAACAGCGGAAATCGTAGTTCCGGGCCACTACTGTCGAAATGTCCAGTAAAATTCATGAAGATTTCGGGCCCGAGGCCTAGCGAAGATGCTCGGGAACTGGCTTCTCTTCATTCGCCTGGTCCCAGGCATGAGCGGCGATGCGCCAATCACCGTCGTCCTTGACTAATAGATAGCCGCTTACATCATGGTTCTCTTCGCTCCCGTTCTCCAGCATCTCGGACGCGGCCAAGACCACTGCTACATTGCCGAAGAAAAGGATTTGCATTCCACGCGTGTGTTCTTCGAAGGTGTGCAGCGTGCCTTCAGCCACACCCTTCATACGCTCGATGAACTGATCCAGTGTCCTTGCCTGTACCGGTCGCGCCGCTGGAAAAAGTGTGGCCTCCGGCAGAAAGTCCGCTGCGAATGAAGCCCAATCCGCCTTCGTGTTTGGCGACCATTTCATGCCTTCGAAGTGAGCGCCTATCAAAGTGCGAATTGCCTTTTCGTCTCTACTCTCGTCGCGAATGTCCATATCGATGCCTTCCGAGTTGGCTAAACGTCCCGATACAAGACTACTGACGATTTGTACGGAGTAGCAATATTTTGCACCAAAACGCGAAGTTGGTGCAACAGTGGCGCCGGCTATAATTCTCCGGCAAACAGGGATAACGGTGGGGTTGTTCGTGTCGGTCCTCGACTTTCGACATGGGTCACCCTGAGCCGATCTGGGCCTAGCAGGACACGGCAGATCAACCTCTAATTTCTGCCGGTTCCAACCACCGGCCCCATCTCCGGTCGCTCTCGGGGGTATTACTGCTGTGGGCCTAAATCGGTTTGGCGGCGGCGTAGTGCCATTTCCTGCCGTCGGTGGTTCTAGCGGATAGGTTCGTAGACACTATTCCTGCTCGCCATCTCCTCAGCTACACTCGGTGCATGTCTGAGGGCACGCAACGCAGGCTGGCGGCGATATTGGCGGCTGACGTGGTTGGCTATTCCCGCCTTATGGGTGAGGACGAGGCTGGCACGCTTGCAGCACTTCGACAGCTACGTTCTGAGCTGTTTGCTCCAACCGTGCAGTCGCATGGCGGTACTGTCATCAAAGACATGGGCGACGGTTGGCTCGTTGCCTTCGACAGTGCCGCTGACGCTGTCACTTGTGCCGTTGCCGTACAAGAAACACTAGCTGACCACGAAACCATCAAACTCCGCGTCGGTGTCCATGTTGGTGATGTCACACACGCCGACAAGGACGTCTTTGGAGATGGCGTCAACATTGCTGCCCGACTTCAGGATTTGGCCGAGCCAGGCGCAATCGTCATTTCCGACACATCCAGACGCAGTATTGATGGCAAGCTGGCCGGGAGCTTCAACGATCTAGGTCGGCAGAAACTGAAGAACATTACCGATCCTGTAACCGCCTATGGCTGGGGTATGATTGCTGCGAGCACCAAACCTACGGGGCTAGAATTTTCCGACAAGCCGGCGATCGCCGTCCTGCCATTCGACAACATGTCGGGCGATGCCGAGCAGGACTATTTCGCCGACGGCATAACGGAAGACATCATCACGGTTCTTTCAAAATTTCAGACATTCAATGTCTCGGCCCGCAACTCGACATTTGCCTACAAGGGAACGTCGACCGACATTAAGCAAATGGCTCGCGATCTGCGCGCCAACTATGTCGTCGAAGGCAGCGTGCGAAAAGGCGGCGAACGGGTGCGGATCACCGCCCAGCTGATCGATGCCGAGAGCGGTAACCACGTTTGGGCCGAACGCTACGACCGCGAACTTGAGGACATCTTTGCTGTCCAGGATGAGATCACTGAGCGAATAGTCGCCGCCGTGGCACCAGGTGTTTTAGCCGCCGAGATTCGCCGGGCGCAAAAGAAGGACGCGAACGATCTCGACACCTGGGATGCAATCATGCGGGCGCGGTGGCATTTGATGCGGTTCAGCGCGACGGACAGTGCCGAGGCGAAACGCCTTTTGAGTTGGGCCAATGAGCGAGATCCCAACAACGTCGTCGCCTGGTCCGATCTTGCCTGGTGTCATCTCTTTGACTTCTCTTTCGGGTGGTGCGACTCGGTCCCGGCCGCCTTGGAACATGCTTCCCAGGCTGCCGAGAGGGCTATCGCGCTCGACCGCGGCGATGCGCGGGCACAGACGGCGCGTGGGATCGTCGCGCTCTTTGCCGAACGCCACGAAGAGGCGGCCAAGTCGCTCGAGATGGCGATCGAGTTGAACGGCAGCGATCCTTTGGCGAGAGGCTATTTAGGGCTTACTTTAGTATTTGGCGGCCACGGTGCCGCGGCCTGTTCTCACTTCCAAGATGCGATGCGGTTAAGCCCTCGAGATCATTTCATGATCATATGGCTGATCGGCAGTGCCTTCGTGTCGTTTGCACAGGAAAACTTCGATGAGGCGATCGAATGGCTTCTAAAGGCGCGCCAGGAAAACCCCAAATTCCCGGACGTCTACGCGCTGTTGGCGGCTAGCAATGCATTTCTAGGCAACACCTCCGAGGCGCGCCTCGCCTTGAAGGAACTGCTACGCATCATGCCAGGTCTGACGGCGCGCGATCCTCGCCTTGTTCGGCCGTTCAAGCAAACGGTGGATCGCGATCGATTCTTGGACGGCTTACGCAAAGCGGGATTGGGCAGCTAGCGCGCGCAGGCCCGCCGTCAACAGAGAACGGACGGCCAATAAACGCCGTTCGCCGGTCCGACTGGCGCCGTGTCCATCAACGTCATCTGTTGGACGAGACGCAAGCCGTTCTCCAAACACCAGCGGAATAGCTCGCCGTTAGCCGTGGGAATGAGAATACCGGGGCCCGCGAATTCTTTTGCAGCGGCTATCAAAGCCTTCAAGTCGTCATTCGTCTCTCCGACCCCGTGGCCGACGAAACCGACGCTTGTCGAATAACCTGTAATTCCGCCAGCACTCTCGGCGACGGTCGCACCACCCTGCGCAACGGCAGCGGCGAGCTCACCGGCCCGATCGAATCCATGTACTTTACGGCAGAGCGCATTGCAGGCTTCGACGTCGTCGCTCGTTGCTGCACGCACAGTCCGCCCCTCCACTTTGGCGGAGATCGGCTCGCCCGACATGTTCGAAAGCATCTCGCTCGCTTCGAATCCAAGCTTAGCGTAAAGACAGAGCGAGCGATTGTGATAGCCAGCCTGCACTAGTTGCTGCCGCTTATGCCCGCGCTCGCGTAAGAGCGTCATGCCTTGATCCATGAGCTGGCGACCGACCGTATGGTTCTGGAATTTCGGATCGACGGTTATGACGCTGATGCCGCCCACAGTAGAGCGATGGGAGACGAAGATGCTGCCCATTACCGACCCATCCTCCTCGGCAACGGTCGCGGTAAATCCAGCCGTATCGAGCATGAAGCCAAGCAAACCGCCGGCGATTTCCGCGCTCGGAAAGTCGGGTGGGAAGTTGTGCCGGTCGGCAATATCCTTGAACGCCTCGTACATGGCGCTGGCGCAGGCCGGCAAGTCATCCGGCTCGGCGTTGCGAAACAGAACAGCCATAGTGATGCCCTCGCTTTACCCTGATGCCGTAGAGGAGCAACTATAACGCGCGGCAGGGAGCAGGCAACAAGCCAGATTCCTCCGACAGGATGTTCAGAATAGACGTTTTCGCACGACACTGGCTGCTTCCGCTTCGCATCCGATTTCGACCAAATTGTCACTCGCGAGACCGAACGGTAGCGAACAGGTGGTTAACCCATTTGTGGAACGGATGATTGGCTCGATCAGGAGGGAGTGCCTCGATCACGTCATCGTTCTCAGCGAAAACCACCTACGGAGAATCCTTGCTTCGTATCTCGATTATTACCATCGATACCGGACTCACCTTTCGCTGGCTAGGGACACCCCCGATGGTCGGTTGGTTCAGCTCGGTAACACCGGAAAGATCTTGGCGTTTCCACAGCTCGGCGGACTCCATCACCGTTATGAGCGGCTCGCCGCCTGAACACGACGCTTTCGTTTGAAGGAATTCTTGTGGCAATATGATGCCAACGTGATCGTCATGGGCTCGCGGGCACTATTTGCTGGGCAACATGCGTTGCCATTGGCAGACCGACAAATTGGACCGCCGCTCCCCGAAAACAACTGCCCTTCTAGGCTGTGAACTGCACGTCGCGCCCGGCGGCCAAAAATGTTGACAATACGGATGAGGTAAATAGGAGGGGCAACAGGTAAATAGGAGCGACAACTATTTGACGCCGTGTGCGCTTCGCCAATCCGCTGCATGGCGTTTCGCGGCTTGAAGATCCGAAGGGTTCAATCTCATTTCCAGTTCATTGAGACGGTTTTTGACGTCCGGGGCATCATTTGATCGCGCCGCGGCCACGCTCAGCCATTTGTAGGCCTCCACCCGTTGCGATGATGGGCCGGTGCTCCGCGACAGCATGAGGCCCATTTGGATCTGTGCTTCGACGTCACCGAGTTCCGCCACACGACGCAGCCAATGTGCGGCCTTCTTGATGTTGCGTCTCACACCACGGCCGTCCCGATATCGCAGCCCGGCCTGACGTTGCGCCGTCAATTCGCCTTGGTTGGCCGCCCGCAAATACCAGAGCAACGCTCTGCGATAATTTTGCTCAACGCCGTTGCCCCGGTCATATTTCTCCGCCAGCTGGAGTTGCGCGTTCGCAAGGCCCTGCTCGGCCGCCTTGGCGTGCCACGCGGCGGATTGCTTTGCGTCCTTACGCGTGCCAAGCCCGCGCGCGAACATGAGGCCAAGATTATTTTGGGCTACCGGATGGCCGCCCTTTGCGGCCAAAGTGAACAACTCGAAGGCGGTTCTATAATTCTGCTCGACGCCAGCACCGTCGAAATACATAAAGGCCAAATTGATCTGTCCGACTGCGTAGCCACGGTCGGCGACCTGCCGAAACAACTTCACCGCTCTGGCATTGTCTTGCTCTACGCCACGGCCTAACCGATACATTAGTCCCAGGCTAAGTTGAGCGAACAGATTGGCTTGCTCCGCCGCGTGTCCATACCATTTGGCCGCTTCGCGGTAGTTTAGGGTTACGCCTTCGCCGTTTTCATAGAGGACACCCAGATTGAGCTGTGCCCTCGCCAAGCCTTGATCGGCGGCCTGGCGATACCATATCGCGGCTTGTTTCAAATCTTTGTCGACATGTTGCCCATTCTCATACATTTCTCCTAGGCGATTCTGTGCCGACGGATCGCCACTTTCGGCACGCAGACGGACAGCTTCGGCGACCTTCGGCGACTTTTTCTGTATGCCCAACGGCTGATCGTCCTTTGCGACCATTTCCGCCGGCAGCGCCAAAACAATCATGGCGCCGATCATCAGGCCGATCGCGGATTTCTGCAGCATGTAGTTCGACTTTCCCTGGATACCTCTCAAATTCGCGGAAATCGTATCACCTTTCCAAGGCGGCGGTAACTACATCCCTTCACCCTGTGCCATGGCCGCCGTACACGCCCGAACTTGGGGGTACAACGGAAGCAAATCGCCCGACAATCGCTTTTGGCCTGCTGGAGTCCGGTATCGGGGGTAGTTTCCCCGTCACGGCCAAGTGGCCGTGGATTCCCTTAAGTGCCATTAACTGCCGTCGCCCGATAATTCAGGTTTCCGTCAATGGTGGCGAATTTGCCTTTCAAGTTCGTTCGAAACGCCCATGCGTGATGCCGAGCTGCGTCTTGACGCCATCTACATCGCCGAGGACCCAGAGCGATGAGATGCGCCCTTTTCGGAAGGTGAAGAATGCCGCGCCAAACCAAGAGATGCGTTGCCCGGTCGCCGGGACACCAAAGAACTCACCCAGGTGGTTCCCTGAGAACGTCATTCGCACAGCAATTCTGTTGCCCTGCTCGACCATCTCACCAATATCGGACCGGTATTCGCCGAGTGCAGTGCGCACCAGGTCGACGTAATCGAGAAACCCGTCAATCCCGTTCCGGTCTGCTCCGAGCGAGCCACGAAATTGGAAGTCGTCAGTCAGGATCTCCCACGCGACCGTTTTGTCCCACCGGTCCCAGAGGTCCGAATAGAAACGTTTGACGAGATCGGAATTGGTTGCTTCCACCCGAGTTCTCCAAGACCGTGCCTCCGATGATATTGCAGCCGGTAAGTACGTCAATCAAGAACCAACAAAATCTGCCCGTTAGGTATCCTTGGAAAGGATGTTGGGGAGCAGTCTCAATTTCGACCCGGCGAGCACGCCATTTCTATTGTAGGCCATTTACCATCGATCTCGATCCGGATGCGCGCGGCCATTGAGTCCTCATTTGCCGGTTCCGGCCATTAGCCGCATCTACATTCGCTCTAGACTAGACAGCGGTAGTGGGCCTTCGGGGTGTCTCGCCAGTAACGTGCCAACATCAGTCATTGCCGGATCTAGCATTCCCCAACAGATCGGATAGAATTAGTTTCAAGGGGAGAATGTTTCTGTGGAGCGACGTCTCGCCGCCATACTGACCGCTGACGTGGTCGATTACACCCGCATGATGGCGGAGGACCAGCGACGCGCGCTTGAGGTGTTGCGCAAGCTGCGCGGCGAATTGCTTGAACCTGTTACAGCTAAACATAACGGCAATGTCGTAAAGCGAATGGGCGATGGCTGGATTGTCGAATTCCCCTCCATCTCCGATGCGGTAACTTGCGCCATCGAGGCTCAGGAGGGCCTTGTCGCGCATGGCAGCATTCGCCTACGCATGGGCATCCATACCGGCGAAGTAGTGTTCGAAGCCGAGGACGTGTTCGGCGACGGTGTTAATGTGGCGGCGCGCTTGGAGGAACTGGCAGCACCTGGGCAAATTGCCATTTCCGACATGGCTTACAACAGCCTGGACCGTGCCATGGCTCGACGGTTTGCTGGCGGCGACAGCCATGACCTTAAGAATGTACCGCGCCCGGTTTCGGTCTGGTTCTGGCCCACAATAGCGATCGAGAAAAACATAGAACCAGTCCTGGCACTCCCCGACAATCCGTCCATCGTGGTGCTGCCATTCGACATTATGTCCGGAGACCGCGACCAAGAATACTTCGCTGACGGGCTCACAGAAGACATTATCACTGATTTATCGCGGTTTCCTGGTTTGTTTGTGATCGCTCGAAATACAGCTTTCACATACAAAGGCACCAACGCAAATGTGCCGGAGATTGCTAGAGAGCTGGGTGTACATTTCGTCTTGGAAGGTAGCGTCAGAATGATGGGAGAACGTGTACGTATCACCGCTCAACTGATTGACGGCATCGACGGCAATCATGTGTGGGCCGATCGCTACGACGGCATGCTCCAAGAAATTTTCGAATTGCAAGAAGGCGTAACCCGGAAAATCGTCGCCAATATCGCTCCACAGATTGACAAGGCTGAAATGGCGCATCTGTCTCGTGGCAAGGGCCGTTTCGACAAATCACATGGTTTGGCGTGGCGATCCTACGCCAAGCTTAATCAGTCTATGGCGGCCGGCGATCCGCAGCCGCTCGAACAAGCGATTGATTTTGCCAAACGGGCATTGGCACTGAACGATAAAACAAATCTGGCATATATTTTAATATGCTGGGCATATAGTATGCAAAACTTGTATGCTTGGGGAGATGATCCGGTCGGCGCCGCGGATCGGGCACGTGAATACGCTGAAGCCGCGATGAAGGCCCTGCCGCAATCGGAAACTGCATATATTTGCCTGGGCGCCGCACGCTTTCGTTCGGGCGATGCCGAACAGGCGGTCCGCGATTTTCGCAGTGCTCATGAACTTAACCCGAACGACGTACGAACGTTGTTTATGCTGGCCTGGGCAGAGGCGACAATTGGTGATAGCAAAGCGGCTCGGCGCCATGTCCATGAAGTTCTCCGCCTTAGCCCGAAAGACCTATGGAGCCAACTAGGTTACCTCGCAATGTCAATGGCTTCATTCATTGATCGGGAACACGGAGATTTCATGGAATGGGCGCAAATGGCTATTCAGGCCTCCCCGGCGGCGCCAATCCGGCGTGTGATGATGATCTCTTACGCTGCGGAGATCGAAGAAAAAGACCTATTAAACACGCATCTGACGGCGCTCAATAATTTTGCGCCGGACTTCATAGCTAGTTTATTCCGTGGCGAAAATCGCCCATTCGCGCAGCAAGATCACATGGATTTGCTACTCGAAGGGTTGCGGAAGGCTGGCCTGTCCGAGTGACGGTGACATCCGAAAGGGGGTCAAGAGCGGCTGAATCAGCCTCGGCGTCGGCGCATCCGGTTTGCTCGATAGCCGACGTCAGCTAACCCGGCCGAATATGAGATTTTCTCGCACAAGTAGATTCTGCTCTATTCACCCCGTTTCAATCGCCGTTATTCTCGTGGGGCTTGTAGGCCAATGGCCGCTTAGGCCCCGATAGCGACTGAACCGCTGAAATGCGTGAATCGACGCGATGTGCCAACAGCCGACATCGCACCATCAGATGCTCCGCAGACATTCCAATACAATTGCTTGTCAAAACGCAATATGCACTGGCATGTTTAGCATGAAGTCAGGTGGATTTTTGGTTAATCAAAAATGGATCTCGAAGATCGTCATGAAATTGTGTTTGCAAACAAGCACGTCAAGGCCGTAACTGTCATAACCGCAACGGGGGCGATCGCGCTCAGTCTTTGGTTCATGGCAAATTTAGTCGACGGCAGGCTTTGGCTCGCAGTACAGAATATTGCTTTGGCTCTTGGATACGCCGGCTGTTGTTGGCTGAACAGGCAGGGCCGGCATCGGCTGGCAGCAACAATCGCGGCGGCTCTATTTCTGGTACAAATGGCTTTCGCATTATACGTTTTTGGTTATAGTTCCGGCTCCTTCCTGTTCTTTTTGCCGGGAGCCATTTTGCCCTACTTAATGTTTACCCGGGATGATTTGCGCCGTGCCCATTTATTCGCGGCAGTTTCGACCATCGGATTTATAGCGTCGCTGGTCTTTCAAGACGTGTTACCGGTTCGAATTGTCGTAGGCTC
>Ga0315336_1006562_pt1 | contig 11806 bp, 13 predicted proteins | sample ASW5metaG_FD_204512 | JGI IMG/M metagenome (GOLD analysis project Ga0315336, IMG submission 204512) | Ammonia-oxidizing marine archaeal communities from Monterey Bay, California, United States - ASW #5 | ecosystem: Environmental > Aquatic > Marine > Intertidal zone | place: USA: California...
CCAATCGCAGGTGCCACCCCGATGGCAACGCAATGTCGTCGGCCTCGACTGCACTTTCCTGGAGCAGGCCGCCCCCTTCCGGAGAGGCGCTAATCACCTGTATGAAGTCCGCACCGGTTTCAGTACGGATGATGGTCAGTTCCCTACCGGCTTCGAAGATGATCGTATGATGTTTGTCGACCATAAGACGCGCTGGTCCGTCTGGTATAGGCCTCTCTGGGCCCGCTGCCGGAGGGTTCGCACAATGGATAAAGCGGCGGCCATCGATGAATCTATCCCTCACCGGACCAGGCGATTCTGCGCCGGGCGATTGTCGGAAGTAGTGCGCGTCCATAACCCCGCTACCCATTCCGACAGGTACGATCCCCTCAGGCAGGGCGAGCTGAGCAAATTCCTCGTGAGATATGGGTTCAACGCTCTGCCACACGTTTCGCGTCGCCACCTCGATAACTTCAGCGTGAGGTTGTTGGCAGTTTATTAGATGGTTTTCTGCGGGAATTTCAGTCAAACCTAGTTCCTCGGTAAGGCGTCGAGCAAATCGACAAGAAACGCTTCTGTGTCCCACGCGCCAGGATTAAAGGTCTGTCCCATGCGTACGACAACCAGCTGTCTTGAGGGGATGATGATCACGGACTGGCCGTAGTGACCGTGCGCTGCATAGGCATCTTCAGGTACTGCAGGCATCCACTGATTTTCGCCTCCTGTGTTCAGCCAGAATTGGGCGCCGTATGCACGAGCCTCGAGGGAGGCAGGGGTAGGGGTGGTTGAGTACGCCACCCAGCCTTCGGGCAGAATGCGCTCTCCAGCGAACACACCATCGTTGAGGTACAACAACCCGAATCGAGCCCAGTATCTGGTGGGTGCGTACAGGAACGCACCACCGCCGTAGTTACCCGCGCCATCGGCTTGGTAGTGGCTGTGTCTGGCGCCAAGGCGGTTGAATAGTTCCCGTTGTGCGAAGTGATAATACGCATCGTCGTCAGGCAGCGTATCGCGGATGACCCGACCCAGTAACACTGAGCTAGCAGTCTGGTATGCCCAGCGCCTACCGGGTTCTGCGGTCACCGGGAAGGACGCGGCGAATGCCGCGAGGTCGCGGCTGTTCATCAACATGCGGTTAACATTTTTGATCTTCATAGCTCGTAGCCGTATCGCTGAATGCGCGATCCAGCACGTCGTTGAGCCGTTTGGTATTGACGCCTGTGGTATTCAGCGCTGGCCATGCCAAAGTATCGGGCTGTCGCTCTGGTAGCACGCGTTCAATTGATGCCGGTCCTTCGAGATCCGCTAGGTTGCCGCCTGCCAACTGACCGCAGCCCAGTCCCGGACGGTAAACCGAGACGCTGGTGTAATTGATAGGCCAGATACCGAAATGGGTGGTGACCGTGTTGCCGTCGACTCTTGAGCGGGTCAAAAGCTGCTGTTCAGTCGGCAGGTCAAACCGTTCGATGTCTTCGAATTGGCGCTTTGCTATGAAGAGATTGCTACAGAAGGCGTGTGCGGCAAAGCCTGAAGCAAAGGGCGCGACCTGATTCAGGAAATAGCCAAGATAACCTGCGCCAACCAGAACGATCAGGCAAGCCCCCAGGCTCAAATATTTAGCTGCTTTCATTTTGAAGTATAATAATGGTAAGCATTAAATAATCAAGTTATCATCCGCGCTCACTTTCATTGGAAGACTAATGGCTGATCTCGTCATCTACGGTACTCCGGTATCTCCATTCGTTCGCAAAGTCGAAGCTGTGCTCAGAACTCAGGGTGTGGCCTACGACTTCGAAAACATCAACATCATGGACATGCCCGACTGGTTTCTTGAGATCAGCCCGGCACGCAGGATTCCCGTGCTGCGCGATCGCAGCGTTGGCAGCGAAGGCGTAGCCGGGACGATTGCTGACTCTTCGGCCATCTGCCTGTATCTGGATCGTAAACTGGACGCAGGTTTGTATGGCGAAACCGCATTTGATGCGGGACGGGTAGCGGCTTTGGAAGAATATGCCGACTCTGAACTTGCCCAGCCGTTGGGGATGAAGTTGTTTCGTCCGATCCTGTTCCCACGTTTTTCTGGCCAAGACTCTGATGTTGAGACGGCAAGACGAACCTATCAGGAAGTTCTGCCAAGGCGCTTCGACTACCTGGAAGAGATGCTTGATGGCAACGAGTTTTTTGTCGCTAACAAGTTGTCGATAGCAGACTTTGCGGTTGGGGCGCAACTCACGCAACTCGATCTTGTGGTGTCCTCTGTCTACGCTGACCGTTGGCCTGCACTGGCCAACCACACCCAGGCGATGAAGGCACACGTAGGATTTGTCGACAACCTGGCGAGTTGTCAAAAGATGTTGAGCAAGCTGGTACCAGGAAAGGTAGACCTGTCATGAGTGTCACCATTCACAAAACAGCTGACGGCCGTGAATTTGTGCGCACGCCGGATGAATGCTTTGCAGACTTGCCTGACTTTCCCTATTCGCCAAACTATGTCGAAGTCGATGGCTTACGAATGCACTACGTGGACGAAGGACCAAAAGATGGGCAGGTGGTTCTGCTCCTGCATGGTCAACCAGACTGGTCGTATCTGTATCGCAAGATGATCCCACTAATTGTTGAAGCAGGGCATCGCGTGATTGTGCCTGACATGATCGGCATGGGCCGCTCCGATAAACCAACAGATATTCACACGCACACCATTTATGCCCATGCCCGGTGGTGGAAGGTGATGATTGATGCCTTGGCGCTTCAGGACATTACACTCTTTGGCCAGGACTGGGGCGGGTTCACCAGCCTTATGGTCGTGGCGCAGCATCCAGAGTACTTTCGGCGAGTCATGATCTCCAATAGCGCACTCTGGCTCATGCCGGATCCCATCCTCAATGTGCCGCAAGGTATCAATCGCGAAGACTATCCTGTCGATCCGGATGCCCAGATCAGGACCTTTGGTGATTTCGCCGCCGACTGCAATGCGAAAGGCATAATCCGCGAGGACATGTCCGAGTTCTTCCACGCCTGGATGCTCTATGCGTTGACCGGTCCTGAGCTCAAAGCCAGCGATAACCTGCGCCGCGATTTTGGTGGCATAGAGCTGACTGATGATGAGGCGCGGGCCTATGACGCGCCGTTTCCTGATGAGATCTTTATGACAGGCATTCGCACACTTCCCAGTATGGGGTCGATGATCGATACGCAGCGGAGCCTTAAAGACTGGGAAGCGCTCAAGCAATTCTCTAAGCCCTTCCTTACGGTGTTCGGCCAGTTCGACATGCTGGTCGGATCGGAAAAAACGCAGAACACACTGATCGAGAATGTGCCGGGCGCTGCTGGGCTGCCGCATGATCGTATTCCGGCGGGCCACTTCATCCAGGAAAGCCAGGGTCCGGAGGTGGCCAGACGCCTGATTGATTTTATTGCAACGACTTGATGAGGAAGAGGTCATGAGCCAGTTCGAGACCTTCAATGTTGAGATCGACGGGCGTATCGCCTGGGTGACGTTTGATCATCCTCCAATCAACCTGCTCGACCTGCAGATGATTTCAGAGATTGATCAGCTATCGAAAGATCTCGAGTCGAATTCGGCAATTCACGTGGCCGTCTTTCAAAGTGCCGATCCGGACTTTTTCATCGCGCACGCGGACGTCGAGTTGATCCGACAGTTGCCGACCGACATCACCGAACGGCCCACAGAGCTCAACCTTTACGTTGCTGCGCTGGAGAGACTCAGGAAGTTGCCCATCGTGACGATCGCCAAGATTGCGGGCATTGCACGCGGTGGCGGCAGTGAGTTTCTCTGGTCGCTCGATATGCGGTTTGCGGCCATCGAGCGTACGACGCTTGGTCAACCAGAAGTGGCCATCGGGATACTGCCCAGTGGCAGTGGCTCGGCCCGTCTGCCACATCTGGTGGGTCGCGCGCGTGCTTTGGAGATATCCCTGGCATGTGAGGATTTTTCTGCGGAACTGGCGCAAGCGTACGGCTTGATTAATCGCGCCGTACATGCGGACGAACTGGATGATTTTGTTTGGCGGATAGCAACGCGCATCGCATCATTCCCAAGAACGGCAATCCAATCGGCGAAGCTTGCCATTGATGCTGCGCTTGTAGATCCAACAGATGCATTGCTGGAAGAAGCTCATCAGTTCAATTTGCTTCGCGGCACGAGCGAGGCACAAGCGCGAATGGCTGCGTTCATGTCTGAAGGAGCGCAGACTCGAGAAGGTGAGCTCGATTTGGATTCAGTCATTCAGCGTCTTTGAGGAGTGTGTATTTCAATGAAAGTTGAAGTGTATGGTGGCGACCACTCTCCCTGGGTAAATGCCGTGTTGCTGGCTTTGGTGTAATACTTTGATTGACCGCTTGTTCCCATCCCGCATCGACAACAACTACCAGGGACACCGCATAGCTCTGTGGTTGTTCGTTCCGCTCACCGCCATCACTCTCGGTCGCAGTCTCGTCCACATCTTTCTGAGCGACGGTGGCGCCCAATCGATCGCCACGATCCCGCTGGACACCTACTCACCGGCAGCTGCCGAGGCGGTGATCCGAGGATTCGCGCTTTGGGGCCTGTCCCAGCTGTTACTAGCCTTTCTCTATGTGGGTGTGCTGTGGCGCTGGCGAACATTGTTGCCGCTTATGTACCTGCTCCTGGTGGTGGAGTACGTCGGGCGATTCGCGATTGGCGTGACGAACCCTGTCGTCACTTTAGAAACGCCTCCAGGTGCCACCGCAAACTTCGTCTTCACGGGTCTGGGTTTGGTGATGCTGGTGTTGTCATTACGTTCGCGCGACTAATCCTGTTGCGACTCCCTTACATCGAATGATGCAGGTTCTGGCAGAACGGGAGTAACTCTCATGAACCGAAAGCACCCGTAAAAGTCCTGACTGATAAATTAATGGTGCGCATTATGTATGATAGGGTTATGTGAAGCGTACGGTAGGGGAAACGATAGATGAATGACGAAGTCGGGGAGCCGATTTCTGATGCCCGGGGTTGGAGCGGAGCTGAACTTGCGGAGAAAAAATGGATAACGCACCTCTCCGCCGTTGAGACCAGCGCACTGTATGAAATGGCCGACGGTTTGCCAGTTGATGACTCGGGCTGGCTGGGCTTTGATTCACGCCATATCATGAATCCCGTTGCAGGCAAGTTGCTGCAAACAGCCAGTGACGAGTTGGCAGAGGGCAAAGGCTTTGTGTTGCTCCGCGGTCTAGATGCGAACGACATAGAGCGACTGCGCCGTGTTTTCTGGATCATCGGCAATGGGATAGGTGAGCCGGTGATGCAGAACGCCAAGGGTGAGATCTTGAGCATCATCGCCGATCGGTTTGCGGGTGCGGAGCGCGGCGTGGACACCCGCGGCTATGAAAGTAACGACGAACTGCGTTTTCACTGTGATGGCGGTGACTGCATCGGAATGAGTTGTGTTCGTCAGGCGCCGGAAGGTGGTCGTAATGGCTTGGTGAGCCTATTTGCAGTGTACAACGAGATCCTGGCTAATCACCCGCAGCATCTCGACGTGCTGATGCAAGGCTATCCGCTTTATTCTCGCAAAGAGAAGGGCGATTCCGAGTCGACGAAAAATCTGGGCAAGGTGCAACAGACCCGCATACCGGTCTTTGCCTGGCATGAAGGGCGCATGAGCACGTGGCTCAACATTCAACTGGCGGAGCTCGCGGCACAAGTTTCGGGTCAGGCGTTCAGTGGTGCCGAGCGGGATGCGCTTGCTTGCGTTGAGACGATAGCGAATCGCCCGGATATGCAGCTGACCTTCAAGCAGGAACCGGGAGATGTGATCTTTATTAATAACCTGGCGGTGATGCATCGACGCGAGAAGTACCACGATGCGCAGGACGAAGCACAGAAGCGAATGCTCTACCGCATGTGGATTAACTTGCACCGGTCTCAGCCCGTGACTGCACAGCATGCGGCGTTGCGCCGCGGTATCCGCGGCCCCAGACCGCTCATAGCGGCCGCCTGATGTAGGTCTCCAAGTGAATCAAAAGAGGTGAGTCAGAACAGGTGAGTCGGAAAGCACAAACAAACATCTGTCCGGCGCTTCAGGAGCGTAGTAGGGAAAAACGCGACCGTTTGATCAGAGCCGGATTGAGTGTTTTTGCTCGGTGCGCGTGGGTTCGCCGGATGGTACGGTCCGCCGAGCGTATGGGGCCTGCAGTTCACCTGGCGAGGCGGCAACTAGCTGGCCCCTGAGTATTGAACAGAACCGGAGTAAGCGAATGGAAGTCACCAATCAACTGCGGCCCAATTCGGCCCAGATGTCGGGTTTCACGAAAGGGACTAAGGAAGGTCCTATATACATGCTGAACCTGCTGAAGTACCGGGACACTGCAGAGTATGCGGATGGGCGCGATACCAAAATAAGCGGGCGGGAAGCCTATGGCCTGTACACGCAAGGCGTGCGTGAATTGCTCAAAGAGTTCGGTGGTTCCTTGTCATTCAAGGCTTCAGTCGAGCGCCTCACCATTGGCGAGGTCGAAGAGCTCTGGGACGATGTTGCCATTGCCATGTATCCCTCTCGTACAGCCATGCTGCAGATGATGCAATCTGACAAGATGCAGGAGATTGGTCAACACCGCGCAGCCGGGCTCGCCGGTCAGTTGAACATCGAATGTGTGGATGCCGTGGGTTCTTGGTTTTGAGAGGGAGACTTTGAGTAAGCGCGGTCTGCTGTGGGGTATCCCTACCCTTGTTTGGCTTGTTTTTACTGTGTGGTACGCGGACTTCGGCGGTCCGCTGACGGAGGCGAAGATGCGACTGCTGAGGATTACAACAACCACTACTACATGGAGCACATGTATCCTCAGTTGTTGTCCCGCGCCTGTCATCCGATCTTCTTTGGCAGCGGCGTCGGTGTAGGTATCGACATTACGGGAATTGAAGGCGCCCATGGCTGGGATCTGGCGGCGCTGTTTCGCTACAAAAGCCGCAGGGCGTTTGTCGAGGTGGTTACCCATCCCGACATGGGTGATCGGCACGCATACAAGCGACAAAACCATCGCCTATCCGGTGCAGCCGGGGCTATACGTGAGTGACCTTCGATTGTTGCTGTTTCTGGTGCTGGGTCTGCTGACAGCTTTGTTAGACATCATCTGCTTCGGGCATAGGAGATAAATATGTTTGACGGACGCTACACAATGTGGGGTGGTGAGCACAGTCTGTTCACGCGCAAGCTGCAGGCCATGCTGAATTACCTGGGCCTCGACTACGAGTTCAAACTCAAGACGCGGGATGCGGGCTCGCAGATGGAAGCCCGCCTGGGTACTCATTTCATTCCTGGACTTGAGACCCCGGAGGGATGGTTCATACATGACACCACACCTATCGGTTTAATGTTGAACGCGAAATATCCCGATCGTCCGATTCTGCCCACCACCCCGGTTCAGCGTATCGCAGCACATTTGCTAGAAGATTGGGCGGATGAATGGTTTGGCCGTTATGCCATCAGTAGCCGCTGGTGCTATCAACATAACATCGACCATGTAGCCATTGGTTTCTATGCCAATTTTATCGGCAAGTTCATGGATGAAGATCTGACCGAAGACGAGCGGGCTGAAGCCGCGGAGCAGATCAAGCTGGTGAGGGACAATTTTGGTCTCAATGCGTGCGCCAATCGCGGATGTGGTCCTGACCAAGCGGCCCATGTCCGGCGAGACTTTGAGCAACTTATGGTGCACGCGGAACGGCATTACAGTCAGTTCAAGTTTTTGTTAGGTGATCGGGCAAGTCTTGGAGATTTTACGTTCGCCGGTCTGTTTCGCGCGCACATCGCAGCAGACCCTGAGCCACGCAGCTGGATCGAGGGCTGTGCGCCCGCCATGCTCACGCATATGGATCGAGTGTTCGATGCGCGCACGGATAAAAACGAATACCTGCCCGACGACGCCCTGCCGGATACGCTCACACCTTTCTTTGAACATATGCGAGTTAACTACCACCAGTTCTTAGTCGTGTCCCGAAAAGCTTTGGCCGCAGCTGAGAAATGGTGTGAAGTAGATCTTGGCGAAGGTCCGGTGCGTATGCGCTCGCTTAAATACAGCGAAGTCAGTCGTTGCCACATCAGGCGCGAGATTGAAGGGTTGTCGGCAGTTGATCGGACAGTGGTCGAGGCTGCGCTGGGTCCGCTAGGCGTGCTCGATGCATATCTGCTGCCACCGCTTAACACTTGAAACCGGATGCGCAAAGCCTTCGTAGACCACTGAGATATGCACCGGCGGGTGGCGGCATGCCTGCTGTCTTTATTGCGATCATGTCTCTCTTGCTGCCTTTTCCAATCCTTCATCGGCATGGTTCGCGGTGATGAAAAACATGACCGCGGCAATACACGCGACCACGCCGACACAGGCCAGCGCGTAAGCCAGGCCAACTTCGCCGAAGGTTGGCCGAAACACGTCACTCAGAATGCCGACCACCTGCGGTCCGAGTCCCAGTCCGATGAGATTTGTGGCCAGCATGCTGATGGAGCTGGCGACTGCACGCATGCGCACGTTCACGAGGCCCTGCATAAGTGCGTTCGATGGCCCCAGAAAGAAGCTGGACGACATGGCGGGAATCACCAGCAGCGCAGTCGCGAGGGTCAAGTTGCCAGAGAAATACAACGCCAGGGAAATGGGGTAGGCCACAAGCAACACAATGCCGATGACTTTCAGCGCGGCGCCCGTGGACCGTGTGGAACTCAGTCGGTCAAAGCTCCAGCCACCAATGAGTGCGCCCAATATGCCGCATGTGCCGCCGACCAGGCCGATGATGAGCCCGACCTGGCCGATCGTTAGGTCGTGAGTACGCATGAAAAATGCCGGGAACCAGGCATTGACCCCGTAACCGCTGACTCCAGCGAGGGTAGAAGCGATCAGCAGATAGCGCGGTGCCGGGTTCTGCCACATGAATTTGAGTACGGTGAGCAGTGAGGGTGCATCACGCAGGGTTTGCGTGTTTTTTTGGTCCGCTTGACCGCGCTCGGGTTCGCGCAAGGTGAGCCCCATTATGACAGCCAGTATCACACCCGGAACACCGACGACGAAGAAAGCCATGCGCCAGCCGAACTCACCGGCAATCAAGCCGCCGCCGATCAGTCCGAACATCATGCCAATGGGCGCGCCGGTTGCGATGACGGACATTGGCGTCGAGCGTTTTTCTGGTGGGTATAGGTCCGCAACGATCGACTGGCTGGCGGGGTTGACGCCGGCCTCACCGATACCGACACCCACGCGAGCCAGCGCCAGATAAAAGAAGTTCGTCGCCATGCCGCAAAGCACCGTCATGGCGGAAAACACAGTCAGCGAAGCGGTGATGATGGCCTTGCGGCCGCGCCGGTCCGCCAGCATGGCGAGTGGCACACCCAGAATCGAATAGGTCATGGCGAACGCGAGGCCGCCCAGAAAGCCGAGTGCTGTATCGCTCAAACCCAGATCCGCCTTGATCGGTTCGAACAGTATCGACAGGATCTGTCGGTCGACAAAGCTGAATGCGTAGGCCAGGAACAGCAGGAAGACAATGTACCTGGCGTTGCGGCCGGAGGCGGTCACACCCACACTTCCAGATTGTCAGTTCGGCCGATTCTTCGCGACAGCTTTGTTTCCAGGACTTCTGCCATGTCGCATGCTGTGAGCAGCGCATGCACCGCGTGTTGGGACGCTTCGTCCATTTCTGCAAATTCATCCTGCACCCGTTGCAGCAGGAAAAAGCGATAGGGTTGAGCCCAGGCATTGATGGCGGTGCCGCGTACTTCGAAAGTGGCGTTGCCCAGGACGCGTTCTGCCGTAGTTGCGGCTGGTAGCTCAGGCTGGATGGCGATCCATTTATTGATAGAGTCCGCCGCAGCCTGAGTCTCTGCTACGAAGTCGATGGCGATATGCTTGAGCAGATTGATGAGTGTGGCCGGGATTTCGTCGTCTGCCAGGTATTGATCCTGCTGGTTTTCGAATTCGCCGAGGTCTGGCTCGGGACGGTTCATACGCTCGACCCAGCGGAACAAGCGGATGGCTTGCGCTTGCATCAACGACAGCGGTTTAGGATCGCGGCCGAGGTGGCCGTAAAACGGCGCGATCATGCCGAAGTCACCGATACAGGGTCTGCCGCCGAGTAGATATGGGTATTGAGCGAAGTGTGCGTCGAGTTTAGCCAGCATCTCTAGATATAGGGTCTCGACCGTCTCTATAGTGTCGGGAACGACGCCAAACCCCCGGCACGCTGCGCGCATGTTGTCAGCCGCGGCATCGGCCATCGCCTCGCGATTCGGTCCCGGCGGAATCACCGACTGAAAATGAAAGCGCAGGAAATCGAGATTTTCCTCCGGAAAGTTCCACCGGTAATGCATGGCGGGGCGCAGCATGCCTTCGGCCCCGATGACGTCGAACAAACGGCTGATGATCCGCTGTTTTGGCGTCATGGGCGAAAATCTAGACCCGGATTCGGATTCGAAATGATCGACGATTGCTGCCCCGTCACGAATAACAGTGCCGTTGGCCAGTTCGATGGTGGGCATACCCTGACGTCCCCCTGCTTTCGGCACAACGTGCTTTGCGTAGTGTGTCGAAGTGGGCGTTGTTTCCCGGTAGTCAATACCGGCTTTGATCAGGTAACTGCGCGCACGTCCCGTGAATAGGGACAACGGGGTACCGTACAGCGTGACCGTGTCGATGTGATCCTCCATGGCTGCTTGAGAATAGATCTTCAAAAACTAGCAGTTTATCTATTATAATGTAAAGCATTAAATTCTCTTTCGATGAAAAGGCTGGATTGAAGTTATGAAAAGAGCTCTGCTGGTCACGCTAGGCGTTGTGGTAATGCTGGGTGGTGTCACGGCTATTGCTTTACCCACCATTTTGCATAAAGCCGGGTTGCACCCGGAGTATGAGGGTGTGTCGGTGAGACTGAGTCCGGGTAAGCGGGGTTTTATCGGAGCCGGGGGCAACGGAAGGGCCGCCTACTGGTGTGATGGCTTCGGAGTTTACCCATGCTTACTACAATTTTGCTGATGCTGGCATTGACGTCGACCTCGCAAGCATCAAGGGCGGGGAGATACCGATAGACCCGCAGACATTGAACTATGTTATCAGAACGCCCGAGGATGAACGGTTTCTCAATGATTCCGTGCTTCAGGGCAAGGTAAAACACTCAATCAGTGTCGACGGCATCGACTTCATGCAATACGACATTTTGTTTCTGGCCAGTGGCTGGGGTGCAGCCTACGATCTCGGCCAGTCGGCGGAGTTGGGCGAGAAGATCAGCGATGCCTATTACAGCTCACGCAAGCCTTTGATCGGTGGCGTGTGTCACGGGGTGCTGGGATTGATCAATGCCCGGAATAAAGATGGCGGGTTGCTCATTACCGGGCGACGCATGACCGGTGTGACAGATAAGCAAATCAAGGAACTGGGGATAGAAGTCACACCGCTGCATCCGGAAACTGAGTTGAGAAAGGCAGGCGTGCTTTACGAATCCCAGACCGCGTTCAGAGATTTTTTTGCGACCCACGTGGTGGTTGATGACGAACAGCGATTCGTGACAGGGCAGAATCAGAATTCCGGCCACGAGACCTCTCATGGCATGATGGCGCTGCTCGCACAACGAGAACGCCGGTAGCAAGCTAGTCGGGTAAACAGGGAGCAAAGTGTAGGTGAAATCGATCTTGAAAGTTTTCCTCGTAACACCGGCGGTGCTTTTCATCGTCATGGGTGTGCGATGGCTGGTAGATCCTGGTGGGATCGCACCGGAGTTCGGTTTTTTGTTGGGAGATGGCGCCGGGCGCAGTTCGCAGGTTGGGGACTTTGCTGCGTTTTTCCTAACGATGGGCATTTGCATCTT
>Ga0315336_1006563_pt1 | contig 11805 bp, 3 predicted proteins | sample ASW5metaG_FD_204512 | JGI IMG/M metagenome (GOLD analysis project Ga0315336, IMG submission 204512) | Ammonia-oxidizing marine archaeal communities from Monterey Bay, California, United States - ASW #5 | ecosystem: Environmental > Aquatic > Marine > Intertidal zone | place: USA: California...
AGAAGAGCCGGATTCGCCCGAGGGGTGTTCAAATTCGTTCAGGCCGAAGCGGGGAGGAGCCCCAGACTGCGGAGGTGGTCGATGGCGGGTGCGAGGTCGTCGACGGACACGCCGTGGGCGGCGGCGACCTGGGTGGCATCCTCCTGGAGGAGCGCGGCGAGCAGTGCGGTGATCTCTCCTGTGATGAGCTGTCCTCCGCACGCCGCGTGCAGGATCGGTCGCTCGGGTGTGCCGAGGAGGGCGAACCACCCGGTGGCGCAAGATCGGATGCCGGCGGGAACCGAGAACGCCGGTTCGGGAGTGACCGCCAGACTGCGGATCATGACAGCGAGGAACTCGGCTTCGAGGACTTCAACGTCCACAAAGTCGGCGTCGAGGCAGAACCGGTAGAACGTCTCCTCCAAGCACAGTCCCGTGGCCTGGGTCGGGACCTCCCGATGCTTCCGGAACGAGGGGCTAGCGCAAAAGTCACGGATCAAACTCCGAAGCTCAGGGTCTTCGGGATGTTGCGCTCTCCAGGCCTGCACAGTGAGCGGAAACAAGGTGGGCAGTGCTCCGCTGCCGACGTGGGAGCGCCGGAGCAGGTCGCGCACGATGAGCCTGGACATCTTCTCGAGCTGGCTCATGTCGACGGTGTCGAACGGGCTGCGTTTCCGGAGATCCCAGCCACGGGCGGCAAACTCGGCGCGTGCTCCCTGGTCGTAGAGCAGCGCGTACAGCGTCTCCTCGAGGTCCTCTGCATCGCCTGCCTCGGGAACCCCCTCTCTCAGGTCGGCGGGAGTCTCCAGTGGTTCTTCCTGGGCTCCCAGCCGATCAACAAAGCCACGCAGCCGCTCGAACCCATCGGTAGAGGCGGAGATGAGGACCCCATCGTCGGTGAACTTCGGGTCCTCGAAGGTGATGACCCGCAGGTTCGGGCACAGCGGAACCAGTCGGCTGAGCAATTCGAACTGAAGCGCGTGCAGGACGCCGTGGTGGGAGTCGACGAACTGCTCGCCGACGATCTGGCATCCCGACAGGTGGATCTCGAAGCAGCTCGAGGTCGGGAGCCGGTCCAGATCGGCGAAGAGATCCTCCCCGCGGCGACCGGACATCCACTGGTAGCCGAGCAGATGGGCCACATCGAGGGTGCAGGGCGAGCCGGTCTCCTCGACCGCCGACGCGAAGTAGTCGTAGGCGTTCATCGCCCCGATCGCGAAGCTGGCACCCTCGGTGAAGCCGGGGAACTCCACCAGAAAGGGTGCCGCCAGCCGACGCTGGATGACGTCGATGTTTCGGATGCACGCCCGCAGGCCGCTCTCGGTCAGAAACGGCGGGAGCGGGTACGGAAGCCTTCGCCCCAACAGCGACCACAGGCCCAGATCCTCGTTGACCCAGGCCATGCCGTAGCGCTCGATCCACGCATTGGTGACGTCGATGAGGTGCCCGGGATCCTCGGGGCTCAGGGCGCCGGTGTTGAGGGCGGTGTGGTGGAGGGCCCGCGTCACATTCGGCGTCAGACGGGCGAAGTTGTCGAAGGCCTCGAAGTAGTCCTCAGCGCGGAGCACGGCCCGATCTCTGGGCTGCCAGGAGACGAAAACCGAGCCGAAGGCCGAGCCGTATCTCTCCAGGAAGCGCGCGACCCGAGGCGACAGGTGGTCCCGACCGCCGTCCCGGGACCAGCCGATCGGCCGGCCCCAGGGGAGATCGAGGCCCAGTCCGAGCTTGACCTCGTCGCCGGGCAGCGTTGGGAGCCTCGGGGTCGCGCGGGCGTGCATCGGCCTACCCCTTCTCGATGATTCGCATCGCTCTCGCCAGCCGATTCGCCGCCTGGTTTGTCTGCTTCGTGGTGGAGTCCTCAGCAAACGGACTGGCGTAGCCCCCGGCTGGCGCTTCCGGCTGGGCGCGCACCAGATCCGACACCTGCACGATCCCCAGCGAGCGGAGCGCGGCCAGATCCGCCTGAATCGCCTTCTCTGGACGGGGAGTGGAGGCCACCCTTCCCATCGTTGTGCGCTCGAGGGCATCGGTCAAAACCGTCAGGCGCTGCAGCTGCTCGGCGCGGTGGGCCTCGACCACCTCCCGGTCGGCGTCGTTGCAGGGCATGCCGTAGCAAGCCCGATTCTCGATAGGCGCCGTCTCGACCAGCGCGTCCACCTTCACGACCGAGAGCGCGTTCAGGCGGTCGAGCTCCGCTGTGATCTGCGGGCTCGGTGTACGCACGCGCTCGACAATCGGTTCATCGTTGACAACCACATCCGGCATACCGCAAGCGAGGGCCGGGGCGCTGAGGGCGGTGGTTCCCGCAAATAGAGCAGTGAGGATCAAAGGGCGTTTCATGACATTCTCCGGAGCGGGCCGCGGGGGTGTGAACGCGACCTCGTGTATGGCAGACGCGCGAGTGCTTTCCAGGTTTCCCTCCGTGACGGGCATTTACTTTTGGTTTACTCATGATGACCTTCCGTGTCGGTCAACAGACACACTGGCCGGTCCTCTTCAATATTGAACAGCGATCACACGATGTGTAGATCCGCGGCGTCCTGGAGGCCCCGTACTGCTGGCACGCGCCTCGCATAGACTCTGGCCGGAGGTTCCCTGTGATCCTGTTCATCGCCGCCCTCGCCAGCTGGGCCCAAGAACCCACTCAGCACACCGTCTCCGCCACCGGAGAGGCGGAATGGGTCTACGAAGCGGACCACTTCGGGCGCTTCAGCTTCGAGGTCAAGTCGGCCCAGGGCGCCGCGATCCAGCTCATCGACAAGATGACCGGCCCCGGGGGCACCAACGGACGTATCGGCGAAGAAGACGGGCGTATCGACACTTTCCTCGATCAGGGAGAGGTAAAGGTGCTCACCCACGCCGACCCCCGCGGCGAGGGGGACGCGACCATCACCGTGACCCCATTCGAACGCCTGGACGGGCTCCAGGTCCTCGCCACCGGGCGGCCCCAGAAGACCGACCTCGCCGACAAACAGGAGCGGGCGTTCTGGGTCGAGGCCAAGAACAACGAGATCGTCGCCTTCGAGGCGGTCGGACGCTTCGTCGAGGACATGCGCCTGTGGAGAGACGGGAGCTGGCTGGTCGACGCGTCGCCAGTGTGCCGAAGCATCGAGCCCGTCGAGGGCCAGCCGATGCGCCGATGCCAGCTGACCACCAAAGTCGAAGCCGGACAATATCAGGTCTCGGTCTATGGCGGACCCGGCCAACTATGGGCTGAGCCGGGAGAGGATGAGGCCCTCTATGTGGTCCGGGGCCTGCCCTCTGAGGGCGCCATCGGCCGCAAGCGCTTCCGCATCGACGGCACCGGGACGAACCGCCTACACGTCCCGAAGACGGTTCGCTACGCCCACATCTCCCTCGACGACAACGCGCCGGTGACCTTGCGCGCGAGCTCGCTGAACCGGAGCGCGCCCTACGCATCCGGCGGAACCAGCGCCTCGATCACCGAGGAGACTCGCATCCCCGTCGCCGACGTCCGGGTGAGCCCGGCCAACGATGGCGCCGTGCTCACCGTCGAGGGGCCCCCCGGCACCGACTACATCCTCACGTGGTTCGATCCGCTGAAGCCGCGGGCCAAGGTCACCGGAAAGGGCAAGACCTTCGTAGGAACCCTGCAAGCGGCCGATCCCGCCGACATCCCCGATCCGAGCGGTCTCCTGTACCGGCAGGTGAAGGTCAAGCAAGGCGTCTATCGATCCATCCTCTCCCACTCCATGGGTCTGCAGCTCGACGGCAAGCACGGCTACCGCAAGGAGTTCGGCATCGACGGCACGCTGCAGATCCTCCTCGACGTGCAGAGCGAGGACCGATTCATCATCGAATCGGAGCTCGCAATGCAAGTCGTGATCGAGCCCGCCCTGACCGACAAACCCAAGGGCTACCAGCGACCGAGCGCAGTGTCCCTACCCTGGGACGACACTCTGGTCGCCGGCCAGTACATGTTGACCTTATACCCAGAGTCTCCGGGGATCACGACACTGTCCATCCGCCCCAATGGCTGGGGTGAGTGGGTGAAGCAGAAGACCGGTTTCGGCGCCGACGTCGGCGGGCGCGCGCCCGGCCTGATGGCGGTGGTCGACATCGATCCCGGGGCCGAGCTCACGCTGTGGTCGGCGGAGATCCCCGGCGTCACCAGCGGACTGGTCGTGCGCGACCTGCCTCTCGAAGACCTGAGCGACCCGATTCCACTCGCGATGCTTCCCGGTGAGACGCTGAACCTTCCCGTCTCCCCGGAGGTCGACGGCATCCTCGAGGCCCTGACCATCGACGGCACCGCCCTTCCGATCTCTGTAGACGGAGCCACCGCGAGCGACGCCCCGCACCTGATGTTGGAGAGCCACACCATCGCGGTGACCAACGACGGCGACGAGCCGATCCGCGCCATGCTCGCCTACCGCCCCGATTCGCCGCCGCCAGCGCTCACCCGCGCTCCGGCCCTGAAGCTGCCCGACTTCGACGAACTCGCCAAGAATGCCCCGGCATTCGTCGATCTGGAGCGGGACAGCCAGCACACCTTCCTCGTGAAAGTCGGTGATCCTGGCCTGTATCGGGTGACATCGACCGGTCTGCTCGCCACCAGCGGAAACCTTCGCGGCCGGGTTCGCCTCAGCCTCGGATCCGGAGACCAGAACGGCGTCGGCAGGAACTTCAACGTCGCCCGCTATCTGCGCACCGCCGACTACCAACTCTCGGTTCGCAGCCGCGGCCGCTCGGCGGGACACCTCGGCGTGAGCCTGGTCCGAGCCCGGATCGCCGACGGAGGTGACCTCCTCGATGGCATCCCGGCGCGGGTCACCCTGCCCGCCGGAGACGCGGTCCGCTACACCTTCACCGTCGAGGAACAGGGCAAATACCGCGTGCAATCTCGGTCGCAGCGCGGGACCTTCCAGTGTCGGATCGAGGACCAGGACGGCTGGCCGCGCACCGCCCCCTCGGTCGGCTGCGACCTGACCCGCGAGCTGAAGCCGGGCACCTACGGGGTCCTGGTCCTCCCAGAACAAGTCGAGACCCGCCGCATCACCACCATGAATCGGGTGCTCTCCGAGGAACTCAGAGACGGGCATGGCCCCCACGCCCTGGCGCTGGGCAAGGGGGCTCGCCACGTCTGGGTAGAGCCGACCGACGGCGCCGAACGGACCCCGGACAGCTGGACGTTCGCCCTCCCCGCCGAGGCCAGAGTCACACTCAAGGCCGGAGACGAGATGGCCGGAACCGTATTCCGCGGCGATGAATCCGTGGGTCGGCTGGTCCCCGGCCGCTCCTGGACCGAGACCCTCGAAGCCGGGGACTATCGCGTAGAGATCGTCGGTGCGCGCAAGGGAACCGGCATCCCCTACCGAGTGAGCGCGCGCACCAGTGAGCTCGTGGTCGGCGTCTCCCGCAGTGTCTCGGTGCCCAGCAAGCAGACAGTGGCGGTCGGCGAGGCTGGACTGATCACCCTCGCCTCCCACGGAAGCACCGATGTTCGCGCCCAGCTGCTCGACTCCGACGGAAACGTGGTCGCCAGCAATGACGACCGACCCGACGATTGGAACTTCCGCATCTCCACCTGGGTCGGAGCCGGCCGCTACCGACTGGTGTTGGATGCGGTGGCCGGCCGAGGCAGCACGACGGTCGACGTTCGCGCTCCCGAAGAACAAGAGGTCGAAGCCACCAAAGCCGGCAAGACCCTCGATCTCGAGATCGGCAGTCGCACCGTGGTTGTGCCCCTGGACCTGCCCGCCAAACGGGACCTCATCCAGGCCAGGGTCCGCGCCACGGAGACCGTCGGGATCGCCATCGAAGTCGAACAGCAGGACGGGACCTGGACGAGCCTCGCTCGAGCGGCAGGTCGCTCTCCCCGGGTCGCGGCGCGCCGACTCGCGGGGGCCCCAACCCGCCTTCGCCTGTGGAGCCTCGACGAGCGCGGCGGCGCCGTGGCCGTCACCGCGTACGACGCCAAGGCGCGGCCGGTTGGCAACTCGGCCCTCGAGAAGGGCACGACGATCAGCGCCAGCACGCCGTGGCCATCGGTCAAGATCGGAGGTCGCACCGGACTCTTTGCCCTCGAAGGCGCCCGAACCGACGTCTGGGTCTGCCCACGGGCCGGCCAGGGCTGCGTGCCCGCGCCGCCCGTGGCTCCGGTCACCGAAGACGGCCTGGTCATCCTCGGAAGCACCCTGAAGGGACGCCGGCTACCCCTCACCGACGAAGCGGTCATTGCCCTGGACGAACTGCCCGTCTCCGTGGACGTTCCCGACGCCGATGTCGCCGTGCTCATCGCCCGCACCAGCACCGGACAACCGGGAGCTCGCTTCGATGTCGGCCCCACTGCCCTCGGAGATCGCGCCGCCCTCGCCATCGATCTCGGCGGTCCGGGTCGAGCCCTGGTTTGGAGAGGTTCCAAGCAGAATACTCCGGTGCAGACCCGCCTCCGCGCCCACCGCCTCGAGGCCACTCGCGGATCCCTGGAGTCGGCGGGCCAGACCACGGTCGAGGTGCCCGCCAACGGCGCCGTCGAGATCGACCTCGGAAAACAGTCCCAGGCCCTGCGCCTCGGGCTGGAGCGCGGGACCGCCGTCACCGTGTCCAACCAAGCCGTCTGGGCCGACGACAAGGCCGCGACCACCGAGCTGGTCGGCCGCGGAAAGATGTGGCTCCTCAACCCCACCGACGCCCCTCGCCTGGTGACCGTCGAGTCCCAGGACACCACCGCCGAGACCGGCCTGGTCGGCTTCGAGTACTCCTGGGAGCGCATCTTGCCGACCGCCGGACTGCAGACCCTCGCCGTGGCAGCGGACGACGGGGGCCGCCTGCGCGTTCGCGGTGCCGAGCTCCGCTACCTGCGAGCCGATGGGCGGGTTGAAGTCGGCGACGACCTCGAAGTGGGACCCGGCGGTACGGCCTGGCTGGCCCACGGACCGGGAACCGTACTCGCCTGGGTCGAGCGCTTCGACAGCCCCGGACCCTGGCGCACCCTGGACACCAAGGACGCGGATCTCGCCGCCGGGGCCGAGATCAAACTCGACGGCCCCGTGGCTCTGAATCTGAACATCGGCGCCCCGGGAGTCGCCCACATCCGAGTTTCTTCGCCCTTTGTGGCCTGGGTCGGACGGGTCGACGTGCCCCAATCCGTTCACGTGAACGAGACCGGAGGCATGCTCGACCTCTGGCTCCCCGACGGCACCGCGCGCATCGTGCTCCGCGGCGTCGCCGACACCTCCCTGTCTGGAACCGTCTCCCTGACAGCCAGCAATGCGACCGAGATCTCCGAGGGGCTCGGGCCCGAGGTCCTGCTCTTGCCGGGAAGCTCCCGCTGGTTCCGCTTTGACGTGACGGCCGACAGCCTGATCGGCGTCGGGGTCTCCGCCGAGGCCGATCGCGTCCTGGCCACCGTGTACTCGATGGACGGAGCGGAGGTCGCCAGCGGCCTCATCCGCCGCGTCGAGCTCGAAGCCGGAACGTGGCTGCTCGCCCTCAGTCAGTCCTCCACCGGCGCCCCCATCCGCGCACGCCCGGCACTCGCCGGCGTCGACCGCCCCGACAGCGGGCCTCCAGAGGACGTGGTGCGCAAGTACCTCGCTCTGGCGGGCCTCAATCCCCAAGGAGGTGAGTGATGAATCGCCGCCTTTTCAAGTTCCTCCCCCTGCTCGCCATCCTCGTCGTCTCCCTGACCGCCGTGGGAGGCAGCGACGTCTTCCTCGACGCCCTGCTCCAGAGGCCGAACAACTCCGGAACCACCGTTGTTCCGGATCACTTCCTGCGCAGGTGGGATCCGCTCACGATCTTCTTCTCGGGGGCCAAGGGACCCGCTGATGGCGGGCCCGAGGACCATCCAGAGAAGTTCGCGACCCTGACTCCGGACCACCCGGGGGCCTGGGTGTGGCTCGACAAGCGCACGCTGCAGTTCCGCCCCGCCGAGCCCTGGCCGGCCCTGAAGACGGTGACCGCCTCCGTCGAGGGACGCCGCACCGAGCTCTTCACGCTCATGGCCCCGCCGACGCGAACCACCCCGAGCAACGGATCCACCGGCCTGTCGGAGGTCAAGGACATCTCCCTGTCGTTCACCGACCCGGTGCCGACCTCCGCCATCGCCTCCCGCACCACCATTCGCCTGCGGCCCCTCCCCGGACTGGGAGACGATGGCCTGCGGGTCCTGACCTCCGACGACTTCGAGGTCAAAGCGCTCGACCGGGCCAGCCCCGATGACCCGGCGACCTATGCCCTGGTGCTCGAGCACCCGATTCCCGTCGGCACCCAGGCGACGCTAACTATGGCGCTGTCCCTGGACACCTCCGCCGAAGAGGCCGTCACGACCTTGCGTTTCGCGACCGCAGAGCCCTTCCGAGCTCGGACCCTGGGCTGCGGTGGCAGCACCGTTCCCGTCTCTCCCGAAGGCACAAAATACGCCGCGGACCAGCCGCTGCGCTGCTCCCAGCGACAGGTCCTGGTGGACTTCACCGTCGCCCCCGGAGCCCTGGGGCCCATCGAGGGCCGCAACCTCCTCCACTTCGACCCCGCCGTCGAGGGTCTCGGCTTCGAGGTCTCCGGACGACGGCTTGTCGTGACCGGCGCCTTTGCCGACGATCAACCGTACAAAGTGACGCTGTCTCCCACCCTCCTGCGCGACACCTCCGGACGCGACCTGGAGCTCACCGGCGAGAGCGAAGTGCACCTGTACTTCCCGCGGCTCGCCCCCTACCTCCGCTGGCGTCAGGGCCAGGGCATCGCCGAAAAGAACGGTCCCGTGAAGGTGCCCCTCGAGGGCCGGCGCGCCTCGCAGGTCGATCTGCGAATCCACAAGGTCGACCCTCTCAATCGCGAGCTGTGGCCCTTCTCGGCCCGGGCGATCTCCATCGACGAGTCCTCCCGTCCGCCGGGACCCGGAGAGCGCCCCACGGCCCTCGGTGAGACCATCACCGTGACCGGAAGCCAGCTCCGCGAGCGACTCAAAGCCCTCGGATCTCCGGGTGTGTCGTCGCTGGTCGATCTGCCGCTCTCCAACGAGGTGGGCGCCGCCCGCTTCGGACTCGATCTCTCCCCTCACCTGGCGCAGATCTCCGGTGCCAGGGCCCCCGGTCACTACCTGGTCGGTATCCGACGGCTCGACGGCGGCACCAACCGGGACTGGATGCGGCTGCAGGTCACCGATCTCGCCCTTAGCACCATCGAGACCGGCGACGAGGTCCGCTTCTTCGTCTCCAGCCTGTCCTCTGGAGCCCCGGTCTCCGGCGCGAAGGTCTCCGTCGACGCCGTGGTCAACCGCACCCGCCAGAACGCGGTCTGGGAGACGGTCATCTCCGGAACCACCGATGGATCCGGCAGTTTCACCTGGACGGCCCCGGGCAAGCGCAAGGACATCTCCGTCTCCGTGAAGCGCATCCGCGTCGCAAAGAGCAACGACGTGCTCGTCCTCGACCCCGCCAACGCCCCGGAGCGATTCGCCAACGGCCACTGGGGAAACAGCGGCGGAACCTGGCTCGGCTGGGCCTTTGCGTCGCTCACCGATCGGTCCGAAAAGGCCCGGACCCTGGTCCACCTGTTCAGCGAGCGCCCGGTGTATCGGCCCGAGGAAGACGTGCACATCAAGGGCTACGTGCGCGAGCGCGACGAGGGACACCTGCGGGTTCCCAACCTGAAGAGCTCGCCCACCGGCACCATCGTCGTGCGCGGCCCGGGCAACGCCAGCTGGCGCCTGCCGGTGGAGATCACCTCGTCGGGCTCGTTCTACGCCAAGTGGAGTGAGGCCGAGGTTCCTACTGGATACTACCGATCCCACCTGGAGTATCAGGGCAGCACCCACGGCGACTTCAACTTCCAGGTCGAGGCCTATCGCCTGCCGACCTTTGAGGTCGAGATCGATGCCGCCGCGGGCGAGGACATCGTGCCCAACGACCGGCCCTTCGACGTCAAAGCCATCGCGTCGTACTACGCCGGAGGCAAGGTCGCGGCGCGGCCGGTGCGCTGGCAGGTCACCCAGTACCCCTACACCTGGACTCCCGAGGCACTCGAGGGCTTCTTCTACTCGTCGGACGGTCGCTACGCGCGGTCCTCCCGCTTCGACTCCACCCCGGCCCTGTCCCGAGATGCGACCACCGATCGCACCGGCGGCGCCCTGCTGAGCCTCGATCCCGGCGTCGAACCCACCGCCCAGCCGCGCACCTATGTCATCGAGGCCACAGTGACCGACGCCGACGAGCAGACCGTGACCGCCACCCGACGCATCCACGCCGTCCCCGCCTTTGTGCTCGGCCTGAAGGTCCCGCGGGTCATCGAGAAGAACAAGGTCATTCCCACAGAAATCCTCGTGGCCGGACCCGACGGCAAGCTGCTTCCCGACACCGAAGTCACCGTGCGCGTGCTGCACCGACAGTGGCATTCGGTGCTCCAGGTGAGCGACTTCTCCGATGGCGTCGCCCGCTACGTCACCGACGTGGTCAACGAGACCCACTCCGAGCAGACCGTGCGGTCCGGATCCGAGCCAATGGCTGTCGAGATTCCCGTCGATGAAGCTGGCGTTTACGTGGTCGAGCTCGAGGCCCGCGATCGCCTGGGCCGCGTGCAGGTCGTGACCGTCGATCTCTACGTCGCCGGAGACGACCCCATCGCCTGGTCCAAACCCGAGGCCGGCGTGTTCCAGATCACCGCCGACGCCAACGACTACGCGCCAGGCGACACGGCCAAGCTGCTTATCCGGAGCCCCTTCCAGAGCGGCGAGGCGCTGATCGTCGTCGAGGCGCTGGACGGCAACAAGTACTACACCGCGCCGGTTCGCGGCGGCAAAGCCAACTTCTCCCTGCCCGTCAAGGAGGGCTGGGTGCCCCGGATCCCGGTGCACGTACTCCTGCGAAGGGGTCGCAAAGACAAGGCCCCAAAGGCTCCCGGAGACCTCGATCTCGGCAAGCCCCAGACGCTCGGCGCCACCCACTGGCTGAAGATCCGACCGGTGGAGAACACCGTCGACGTCACCGTCGAAAACCCCGGCAAGGCGATGCCCGGCGAGACCATCCCCGTGACCGTCACGCTGCGCGATCCGAAGGGCCAACCCCTCGCCGGAGAGGTCACGCTGTGGCTCGTCGACCAGGCGGTGCTGTCCCTCGGCAAGGAGCAGCGACTGGACCCGAAGCCGGACTTCCTGCCCGGTCGGCGCAGCTGGCTGGCTATCCACGACACCCGGAACCTTGCGCTCGGAACCCTGCCATTCAATGAGATGCCCGGCGGAGACGGCGAGGAAGAGGAGGGCGAAGATGTGCTGGAGAAGACCACGGTCCGCAAGGATTTCCGGCCCGTGCCCTACTACGAGCCTCACCTGCAGGTGGGCACCTCCGGCACCAAGACCGTGCAGGTGAAGCTGCCCGACAACCTCACCGTGTTCAAGCTCCGGGCCAAGGTCGTCAGTGGCCACGAGCGCTTTGGAGTCGGAACCTCCTCGATCCGGGTGCGCCTGCCCGTGGTGGTCCAGCCGGATCTGCCGCGCTTCGTGCGTCCCGGAGACGAATTCGAGGTCGCCGCATTGGGACGCGTCGTCGAGGGCGGCGGCGGATCCGGAACCGCCCAGGTCAAAGTCGACGGTCTGAGGCTCGCCGGCTCCGACAAAGCGCCGATGACCTGGGACGCCGATCTCGCCAGTCGAGTGGCCTTCCCGGTGACCGTGCCCACGCCCGAAGCCGGCGAGGGAGGCGCACTCCAGCAGCAGGACGTCACCGTGACCATCGGCGCCGTGCGAACCGAGGACGGCGCCGCGGATGCCCTGGAAGTCGTGCTGCCACTCAGAGACGACCGCCGCCCGATCTCCATGCGACTGGTCGCCGATCTCGCCGAGGACGGAAAGGTCGACATCGAGGCCCT
>Ga0315336_1006564_pt1 | contig 11802 bp, 8 predicted proteins | sample ASW5metaG_FD_204512 | JGI IMG/M metagenome (GOLD analysis project Ga0315336, IMG submission 204512) | Ammonia-oxidizing marine archaeal communities from Monterey Bay, California, United States - ASW #5 | ecosystem: Environmental > Aquatic > Marine > Intertidal zone | place: USA: California...
CCGCGCCGAATAAAGCGAAGGTTGTGCCCCGCAAGTTGTCGCCGAACGAAAAGATGAACATTGCGGCTATTGGTGCGGGCGGTAAAGGACGCGCGGATACGAACGGTTGTAGTGCAGAGAACATGGTTGCGTTGTGTGATGTGGATTGGGATCGCGGTGCGCAGACGTTTACGCGATTTCCAGACGCGAAGCGGTACAAAGATTTTCGCATCATGCTCGAGGAAATGCCGGAGATTGATGCCTGCACGATTTCGACTCCGGATCATACGCATGCGCCAGCGGCGTACATGGCGATGAACATGGGCAAGCACGTCTACGTGCAGAAACCGTTGACGCACACGGTCGCTGAAGCGCGGTTGTTGACGAACGTTGCGAAAGAAACCGGGGTGACTACGCAGATGGGTAACCAGGGCCATTCCGGCGATGGCGCTCGTCAATTTTGCGAAATGATTTGGAGCGGCGCGGTGGGCCAGGTGCGTGAAGCACATGTTTGGACGCATCGTCCGGTGTGGGACAACCAAGGCGTAGAAACGCCATTGGTGCCGGAAGTCGCACCGGAGAATATGGATTGGGATCGGTGGATCGGTCCTGCGCCTTGGCGTCCGTACAACGCGGGATATGCGCCGCGTGATTGGCGCGCATGGCAGGACTTCGGCGGTGGCTCACTCGGCGACATGGCTTGTCACATTATGGACCCGGTGTATTGGGCGCTGAAGTTGGTCGATGCAAAAGAATATTCGGTTGAAGTCGTCATGCAAGATGGCCGTAATGATCAAACATTTCCGATCGCCACAACGATCAAATATTCGTTTCCCGCGCGTGGCGATTTGGCGCCGGTCGATGTGTATTGGTACGACGGACATTGGACGGATGAAAAGACCGGCAAGAAAACGTATAACCGTCCGGACCGTCCAAGCGGCGTGCCCGAAGCCGAAGAGCTGGGCGATGAGAATAAAAACGGATCCTATTTGCTGGGAGACGACGGTATTATCACCACTGGCGAATACGGTGGCCGTTCGCGGCTGCTACCGGATGCGAAGATGCTGGACTACACGATGCCCGATCCCGTACTCGATCGCGTGCCGAATCAAGACCCGTACCGTAATTGGGTCGACAACTGTAAAGCGGGCACCAAATCCTGTTCCGATTTCAGTTACGCAGGTCCGTTTACCGAAATGGTGAACTTCGGAAATCTTGTCGTGAAGTCCGGCGAGAAACTCGTTTGGGATAATGTAAAAGGCGTGGTCAAAAACCATCCGAATGCGGCTGAAGTGGTGAGCAAAGAATATCGCCAGGGCTGGGAACTGCCGATATAGAGCATTCTGAGATCAATCTGCAGTAACTATTGGACTGACTTTAGAGCGATGCGTTGATTCGTTTTCGATGCATACGAAACTGTCGCCATCTACGTCAATCCCACGAAAGCGGGAATCCAAGGATCGTTGAGTTTGCCGCGCGGTCACACTGGATCCCCGCCTTCGCGGGGATGACGATTCTGTTCTAATCTCGCGAGCAACAGCAATTCAAATTCAGCGGAAATATGGATTCATGAGAATCAAAATCGACTAGGAAACCGATGGAAAACATCGAAATAAAAGCAAAGTATTCGGATCCAGAAAGAGGCATCGCAATAGCACAATCCATTGGCGCGAGTCGTGAAGGTACGCTGCACCAGGTCGACACCTACTTCAACGTCGACCGCGGTCGTTTGAAACTTCGCGAGATTAACGATTCCGAATTTCAACTCATCTTCTACGAACGTCCTGATGAAGAGGGACCGAAAACCAGCACCTATCAAATCGTACCGGTACCTGATCCAAAACTGCTCAAAACCGTGTTGGGCCAAGCGATCGGCGTTTGGAAAGTAGTGGAAAAACGCCGCGTCCTTTTTCTATACGAAGAAGTACGCATCCACCTCGATCACGTCTCCGGCCTAGGCGACTTCCTCGAATTCGAAGGCGTGGTCCAAAGTGAAGCTTCCAAGGACGCGACGCGAGCGAAGGTGGATCAGCTCGTGATCCAATTCGGCCTCACGTCAGATGATCTGCTGAGCGGATCTTATTCGGACATGGTTTAGCGTCGACTACTTCAATTGTTTCGCTCGCGCAAAACGATCGAGACAAGATTGAGAGCCTAGTCAGACACTTTTACGTATGCGTTGCACTGCCGTACCGGTAACGGCGGATACTTTGGGTATTTCGAGTCTTCGTCGTGCTTGTTGCAACGGAGGTAATCGTCTCCACCCCGAGGGTGTTTCACGATTCGCGCGTATTGACACGAATTGCACAAGCCAAAGGCGAGTTCCGGAGGCGGAGTATCGCGAGGGCTCATACGTCCGCGGGTTCGGGATCGGCTTTGGGTGGTTTCTTCGCCATATCCTGCGGTATGAATTCGGCATCCGGAAACGCTTGGCGCATTTCCTCAAACGCGTCAGCCGCAAACTTCGCAAGATCTTCGACATCCGGCACGGATTGTGCATCGGCCGCGAAACATATCCGCATGAATTTGTGCATGGTGACCGCAACACACGAGATACCGGTCACCGGAATCAGCGGCGGTACGGGCGTACGCTTGAGCAATCGCGCGCCTAGCACGTAGATCGGAAACTCAGGCGCGCGAATGTTGCTGAAATATAGATGGATCGGCACGCGAACCATGGCTTTGTGTAGCACGCGATTCATGAACGGTCGCGACACCAACGAATACACCATCGCCAAGCCTGGCGGCGTGAACATCGCACGCCAGGTCGCAATAAAATTCCACACCATTAGCGCCATACCGCTTTCTTTCGCAATACGGGTCCGTTCAGTGACACACACCAGACGTTCACGAGGATTTGATACGTCAAACGGAACGGCCAATGTCGCCGCTGCGGATCGGTTGTCAAGCCTTTTGCTGTCGTTCGGATTGCGCAAATTCGCGGTGAATGCAATCTTCGCATTACGCCCTTCCGTGGGGACGTTGTGCTTCTTTCCATACCGCTCAAGCGCACCGGCAACGACAACCAGCAATACATCGTTAATGGTACCGCCGCCAGCAGCGCGAATGGCGCGCACGTCGTCAATGGGTATGCCGATATCCGCAAAATGGACCTGGCCACAATTGGGCGAATTGAAAGGGTACTTCTCCGCTTTTGCCTGGTAGAAGTGCCACCATTCTTTGAGCGCGGCGCGTGAACTGGAATGCGTGGCCGCTCGAACACCACGGACGACCAGTGATGGAAAGCGCACGAATGTGCGTCCGACGGTTGTCGCGTGTTCAGCCAGTGCACCGACCAAGCGGCTCGCCGGGGTCGAAAGTTTCGGTAACGGTGGAGGCGGTTCGATGTCGGGCACATCGGAAAGGTCGGGCGGCATGATACGTTCGGTATCGATCATCATCGCCTGCGCCGCCATCATGCCGGCCCCGTCCGAAATCGTGTGGTGCATTTTGCCGATGATCGCCGATCGGCCACCCTCGACTCCGTTGATTACATAACTCCGCCACAATGGCCGTTTCATGTCGAACGGCTCCATATGGATCGTGCACACGAGTTCGTGCAGTTGCTTCTCGGTAACCGGTTCCGGGAGATTGATTTCTTGAATGTGGTAACGAATGTCGAAATCAGGGTCCAATTCCCAGATGGGATACCCAAAGTGAAGCGGCACATTCACGGCACGTTGACGATACCGGATAGCCATTCGCGTGATCGGTTCGAACTTGCGAATATAGTGCTCGTACGATATCGGCCTGTCGTATACCGCGCACCCAGCGCCTTGGTGTTTTACCGTCGGTCCGTCCAGGAGCAAAAAACCGGCTTCCATCGAAGACAATCGTTCGGTTTCCGGTGCTTCAATATTGTCAACTTGGTTAAAAATGTTTAGAACCCCGTGTTGTTTCTACCGATCACGTGCTCCAAGGCGGTACCACACGCTAAACCATTCCCCCCATAAGGACAAGGCGAAACACGAATAGCGTGACGAGGTGTTCAGGCGGATTTACCCCGATTACCTCGAAAGGTAAACACTCACATCTACTGTACAGCCGGAATTTGATAACGTTTCGACAGACTTCGCAAGCCCTGCTGCACGGCCTTCATCTAGGATCGGTTGCGTGAGACCCAGAAATTTGGTCATCAACCGCGCGCCCTGTTTGGCGGTATCAGCAATGGGGATACTCGCATCATGGCGGGCTTCAACAGTCTCACCGTTCTGAGTTTCCACCTGAACTAGACTCTCCATCCGGCCCAGGTCTGATTCGAATTCGACTTGTACCCGATCCCGCAATGCCATCAGTTCCGGGTCAGAACACGCTTCGTCCGTATACGTTGTAATGGCTGCGGTATCGGCGCCGTTCAATGCCCAAGCCGTCATGAACCGTAGACTGAACTTGGCTTCGAGGCTCGTTGTGGGGTTGGTGATGTTGCAGACTTTATCGCTTGCAGGATTCACACGAACCGTGCAAGACGCAACATTAGAAAGCTTCAGTGAATGTTCGGTACGAAGGCGCACCGCACTTTCGATTGCGGCATGCGTGAGATAACACGCGGCGTGAAATTTGAACAGGTTCGATAGCAGGAAATAGCCGCCTTCGGGATCGGCCATCGCCTCTTCTGCGTTGAATGCGCCAGCCAATGTGTCGGCGAATCCCTGGGTGCATTCGAGTGCATCCGGCCGCGCGATGAATCCCCGCGATGCCAACGACGCGGCATGAAGGCCGCGTTGCGCAGCCATACCTGCGTGCATCGGTTTGCACATAGTGCCGAACATCGATTTGAGGCCAGAGGCCTCCGTGGCCGCTATACCGATCGCGTGCGCGGTGGTGTTCATATCAAGCTTGAGTAGATTCGCGCAGGCCGCAGCGACACCCAAAGATCCTACCGTCGCCGTCGCATGAAACCCTTGATCGTAGTGCGGCGTTCCCAACAAGGTGCCGATGCGACAACTCGTTTCGAATCCTGCAACAAATGCCGTGAGAATATCTTGACCTGAAGCGTTGCGTTGTTCGCCGAGCGCGAGCAATGCGGCGACCAATGGCACCGTCGTGTGCCCAGTGAACGAGGCGTGAACGTCGTCGTAGTCGAGCGCGTGCGAAGCGGCGCCATTAATGAGCGCAGCCTGTTGCGTCGACACGCGCTCGCTGCGGCCCACCAATGTTGCCTGCGGTGCGCCACCTTGTTCGATCGCGTCGTCGACCAGAATCTGCACGAGCGGTTCGTGAGCACCCGCGAGAGCGACGCCACACCAATCGAGTATGCAATGTTGCGCGCGCACGACAATGTCGCGAGGCAAATCGTCGAAGGACAACGTAGCAGCGCGATCCGCAATGGCGAGCGTAATACCGGTTCGCTGATCAAGTTCGATAGATGGTGTCGGTGATGGATTCGGCATGAGGATAGACTAGCGTATCGCATTCGGAAGGGCCAAGCTCCTCAAACACTCGCTACAACGGTTCAATTACGCCTCGCTCGTGTAGGTAGGCGTGGCTTTCGTCGTGCTCCATGAGCTTTTCGAGGGCGGCATTGATCGTTTGTTCCCAAACCTGCACTGAAGGGTCGGAGTCGGTCACGGACACGGCTTGCTCGATTGCGCCGCGAACATCGTTGGTCACACCGGGTTGCTCTTCGTAGTAGGCGACCGTTTCGGGAAGTTCGGCACGCCATGCCCACACAGCGTTTGGCGGAGGTTCACCGACCCAAAGTACGCCCTCTTTCTCGGCCCAGTCTTTCCAATACCGCGAACCGAAGTCGACGATTTCGACCAATTCGTCTGCGTACCGAGCCTCGGACCAGACATAGTATTCGTGATCCGAAATGTGTTCGGGACGGGCCACGATACCGAATCGTTGCGCGCCAGCGTTGACGGTAATCGACCCGGCGACGGGCACATATTGGACGCCGGTAATGTGCCTGAGCAGAAAGCAGCCGATGGTGTTGATGGGCGCAATGTGCGTGATGCTTGGGTCCATCACGCTTGTAAGCGCGACGTGCAGCGCGTCGGCGATGGCTGCGCGTACGCCCTCCGGCGGTAGTAGGGGTTTCGTTTCCATGGCACGATCTTCGCAGATCGCTATTCGCTGACGCAATGGCGTGCGACGTGGGTTGAAAGCAGTTACAATACCCTTCGACAAGATGATGAACGTGGACGTAGATACTGTGCGCATTCGAATTCATTGGCATACGGGGTCGGTCGAGGGGATCCTCGACGATTCGCCGACTTCAGCCGAAGTCGTCAAGGCATTGCCGCATGTCACAAAGGCGGGAACGTGGGGTGACGAAATCTACTTTTCTGTACCCGCAGAATCGGTTCTGGACGAAAATCCGCAAACCGTCGTCGACCCCGGCACCGTTTGTTTTTGGGTTCAGGGCGCGTCGATTGCCATTCCATTCGGCCCTACGCCTATCGCCGAAGACAACGAATGCCGCTTGGTGACGGCGGTAAACGTTATCGGCAAACTGAACGGTGACCCGCGCGCGCTGGCTTCAATTGGCGAGGGCGACACCCTCACGATGGAACTGGTGGATTAGCGTGGATTTCGAACCGGCTGCGTATAAGAAAACGCGTCGCGATGGAAGTACAATCGTGTGCGCACCGGATTCGTTTAAGGAATGCCTAAGCGCGGCGGCCGTCGCGAGAGCAATGGCGTTGGGCGTACGCGACGCCATGCCCAAGCTCAACGTCATCGAGATCCCAATGGCCGATGGCGGCGAGGGCACCGTGGAAGCGTTGTTGACGACCAAACATGGCGAGTGGGCCGGTGCCACCGTGACTGGGCCGACCGGCGAACCGGTGGTTGCGGAGTATGGCCTTATCGACCACGGGCGCACGGCCGTAATTGAAATGGCGGCTGCATCGGGCTTGGCGCTTGTGCCCGAAGTAAAACGAAACGCACTGACGGCGACGACGCGGGGAACAGGTGAACTCATCGGCGACGCGCTCGACCGCGGAGTGCATCGCATTCTTGTTGGACTCGGTGGAAGTGCGACGACGGATGGCGGAGCAGGTATGGCATCGGCCCTGGGTGCAAGACTGTTGGACAAGCAGGGAAATGACTTGCCGGACGGCGGCGAAGCATTAAGCGCGTTACACACGATTGATGTTAGCAATGTCCATCCCGGTTTGAAGCGATGTAAAGTCGAAGCGGCATGCGATGTCCGAAACCCGTTGACCGGACCGAACGGCACTGCGCATATCTACGGTCCGCAGAAAGGAGCGAGTCCGGAAATGGTGCAGACGCTTGATACGGCGCTCGATCACTACGCACGATGCATAGAGGATCAATTGGGATTCGCCGTATCAGACATTGACGGGGCCGGCGCAGCGGGGGGCACAGCGGCGGGATTGCTCGTCTTTACGAATGCGGTCCTCCGGCCGGGGTTCGATATGGTCGCAGGCGCCTGTGGGCTGGAAAGCGCAATTGCGAATGCCGCGCTTGTATTTACCGGAGAAGGCAATATGGACGGGCAAAGCGCCCATGGCAAGACGCCGGTCGGTGTAGGGCAATTGGCAGCACGATACGACGTTCCGTGCCTTGCTATTGTGGGAACGAAAAGCTTCGGCTGGGAAATCTCGCAGGAGGCCGGCTCGTTGGAATACATCTACGCGATCGATGCGGCGGCAAGACAGGCCGTCAGCAAAACGATGGATTCTATGACTGACGCGGCTTTGTTGATTCAAGTCGCCGCCGAATCGTTGACCAGACGATGGGGGCAAACGACAGCCTAGTATGGCGTTTAGCGACACGACATCGCATGCTGCCGCCCGCCCATATGATATAGTCGCGCCAGTACATTTGCCATTCTGTCAAAGTATAGACGTTGCCGTTTTCACAGAAAACCCACGTCGCATCCCGGTCGAATCGGACATTTGGAAATCATCGTGAGCGAAACCACCGAGGACGACGACACGCGGACCGCGTTACGAAATGCCCCAGTGACCGGCATTAACAATACAGGCGAAAAATGAATTCAAACCCGATGAGCAGGCGTGACTGGATCGGACTGGCTGCGACAGCCACATTTGCGGGGCTGACCGCCGGCTGCAACGATTCCGCCCAGTCCCCAGATCAAAAGAAGTATTCGCCTTTCACAGGAAACCAGAAGGCAGAACGGCCCAATATCGTTTTGTTCGTGTCCGACACGTTGCGCGCGGATCACCTGAGTTGTTACGGACGAGAACCACAAACGTCGCCAGTCATCGATAGCTTGGCGCAAGAGGGCGTGTTATTCGAAAACTGCATTTCGGGAAGCACGTGGACGAAGCCATCGATCAGCACCATGTTTACGGGTGTCCCTGCACGGGTTCACCAAGCCGTGGCTTCCAAAGGATACATCAACGAAATCGTTGATATGCAATCGTACCGGGTTCAGGTCTTACGAGAAGAATTTCTAACGCTGGCCGAAGCACTTAAACAGCTTGGGTATTCAAACGCCTACTTCGTGGGGAATGGACACGGTCGGCCTGAATTTGGCTACGGGCGTGGGTTCGACCATGCGACGTTCCAGCCGGACTATTTCGTTGGCACGCAAATCTCTGACACCATCGACTGGATCTGGAACCAGGCCAGCGAACCTTTTTTTATCGTCATTCACCAAATCGATCCGCACGGCCCATACACGCCACCAGAAGCCAACTTCCTCGATCTGCACGGTGTTTCGATGGAAGAGGCGAGCAAAGTCATGGATCCGGACGAAGCTGCAAAAATCCAGCTCTTCTTGGGCATGTATGGAAAACCTGATACGCGCGCTGGTATGAACAATATTACGAAGGAAGCAAACGACTACTTGAAAATGTTGTATGACGCGGAAATCTATTCCGTCGACATGCACCTCAATCGATTCATCAATCACCTCAAACGAATCGGAGTATTTGATCATACCGTTTTTGCGTTTACGTCGGATCACGGCGAAGGATTTCGTGAACACAACTTCTACGGACACAGTGCCTCAATGGCTTACCAAGAACTCGTACACGTACCGCTCGTAATGGCCGGAGGAGGCTTACCTAAAGGGGTGCGGGTACCACACTCGACATCGATGATCGATCTGTATCCGACGCTGCTCGAACTCGCGGGAGGAACCTCCCCAGATTACGTCACAGGATCACCTATGGTCTCTCGATCGGGCGATATTCTGGTGAACGAAAATCGGCTCGCCTATTCCGACTTGGACTATCGCAGCGAAAAAATTGAGCAGTGGGATGCCGGTATCTACGACGGCCGATACAAAGTGTCCTCTTTCAAACGCCAGAAAAAGCATTGGATCTTTGATCGCCAAACGGATCCTGGTGAATTAGACAACCTTTCCGGTTCCGGCAAATTGGATGAAGATACGGAGCGTGCGCTCATTGCGAAACTTAACGCGGAGGTCGAACGGTACGACACGTTGCGGCAACAATTTGGCGAACCCGCGTGGATGGAGGCCGCCGATGGCGTGCAAGAAGAATTGCAAGCATTGGGTTATCTCTAGCCGCCCGGCAAGCGTTGCTATCAGGCTTAACCATTCCATAGATACGGTTGTGCATTAATATGAAGGACGACCATTTCTCAAGGCGTGAATGGCTCACGGGTGTAACGTCCACACTCGCAGCGGCAGGCCTCCATGCCTGCGGAAAATCGCCAACCGTTTCTAGGACGTCGCCGACACCCGCATTGCCATTTGCCGACGATCCCCCTCCCGACCGACCCAATATTGTCGTCTATCTGGCCGACACCCTGCGCGCCGACCACCTAAGTTGTTACGGATATCCGACGAAGACATCACCAGTGATCGACGAGCTCGCGAAATCGGGTGTGCTGTTCGAAAACAATTCCTCGGGGAGCACATGGACCAAACCGGCGCTTGGCACCGCACTTACAGGCGTTCCAGCGCGCGTCCATCAAGCGGTCGTTTCCAGCCCTTGGCAGGGTGTTGCTGATGGATCTTCCTATCGCGTTCAGACCTTACGCAGTGTGTTCGAGACCTTGCCACAGGCGCTCAAACGGGTGGGCTATTCCTCAGCGTATTTGCAGAGCAATCCGCACGGACGCCCGGAATTCGGCTACGGCCGTGGTTTCGACTTCACACGAAACCTCGGCCACTACCCTGCGCAGCTCCAAGTGACGGACGCCATTCAATGGATCGCAGAAGAAGCCACGCAACCGTTTTTCTTATTCATCCATGAAATCGATCCCCACGGCCCTTACGTTTCGCAACGCGAATCATTCAGGCAGTTGCATGATGTCCAAGCCAAAAGCATAATCGAACAGCTTGATCCGTCCGAAGCGGAACGTGTGAAACGGTTTGTTGAACTACTGGGCATGGGCGCCGACGTCAAAGAAGGTGTGCGCAACATTTCACAAGAGGCCAGTCGCTACATTCAAATGGAGTACGACGCTGAAATATTCGAAATCGGATTTGCAATTGAGCGCCTCTTAAAATACCTGAACAACATCGAAGTCCTTGACCATACCGTGTTTACCATCACATCAGACCATGGAGAAGGATTCGGCGAGCATGGATTCTATTCGCATGGGCCAGCGCTGCCGTACGACGAACTCCTCCATGTCCCGCTCATCATGGCCGGTGGCGGCATACCGCGCGGTGTGCGCGTTCCGTATACGACAACTATGCTTGATTTTTATCCGACCTTGTTGGAACTGGCGCGCGCCCCGATTCCGTCCTATGTGACAGGGGCGCCCATGTTTTCTGCGGATGGAGAATTACGCGTCACCGAACACCGTCTCGCCTATGTAGATCTCGATAAGCGACGGCCAAATTTATCCGACTGGGACGCCGCCATCATCCAAGGTCGCTACAAAGTCGCATCCCGCAACAAAGCAACTGACTATTGGATATTCGACCGGGAAGCCGACCCGGGCGAGCATGTGAATCTCGTGGGAACGGGCCGACTGCCGGCGAATCTAGAGCACGAATTGATTGAAACGTTGCAAGAACAAGTCAATCGGTACGATCGGATCAGCAAAGAATTCGGCGAACCCGAATGGATGGAAGCCGACGAAAGCGTTCAACAAGAACTCGATGCGTTAGGTTATATTTGAAAAAACTGAATTAAGGAATTTGGATCCCACTATGAGCAACCATCCTACTCGCCGTGACTGGCTAGCGGGCGTTACGTCAACATTGGCGGCGGCTGGAGTGGGCGCCTGCGGCCCGGCCCCCACTCCCCCCGCCACGCAAATATCACCCGTCGCCAAGAAAGCAATGGCGGACCGTCCCAATATCGTCGTTTTTTTGGCGGACACGTTGCGTTCGGATCACTTGAGTTGTTACGGATACCCCACGAAAACCTCTCCAGGAATCGATTGGTTGGCCGGACAAGGCGTCCTCTTTGAGAAGAACACGTCGGGAAGCAATTGGACAAAACCATCGCTGGGAACAATGCTCACAGGCGTGCCGGCCAGAGTCCATCGATCGGTAGTTTCGAGCCCGTTGGTGCAGGGTAGCGACGATTCAGTCTACCGGGTGGAAATATTGCGCGAGGTTTTCGAGACCTTGCCCACAATTCTAAAAAGGGTCGGCTACTCCACCGCGTATTTTCAGGCCAACCCGCACGGTCGGCCTGAATTTGGATACGGACGCGGATTCGATGTAGCGAAGTGCAACACTTCGCTCTCGCCGGCTGGACAAATCGACTCCGCACTTCAATGGATCAACGAGACGAATCACGAACCCTTTTTCTTGTTCATTCATGAAATCGACCCGCACGGGCCCTATGTACCCTCGACCCGGTCATTCATGCGGCTCCACGGTTCGAAATCTGCGAAGTTCCTGGAGCAACTGGATCCAGATGAGGCAGAACGTGTGACGCAATACGTTGAAAGGCG
>Ga0315336_1006565_pt1 | contig 11800 bp, 24 predicted proteins | sample ASW5metaG_FD_204512 | JGI IMG/M metagenome (GOLD analysis project Ga0315336, IMG submission 204512) | Ammonia-oxidizing marine archaeal communities from Monterey Bay, California, United States - ASW #5 | ecosystem: Environmental > Aquatic > Marine > Intertidal zone | place: USA: California...
TCTCCACCATAAGGCTTTTAGCCCAGTTAGCATTGAAACACATCTCCGTGTCTCGGGCCGCGTTCCTGCTTTTAAGTACATCAAGATACATCAGCGTGTCATCTTGCTCCGGCAATTGGTCTGTGTGAACCGGGCGGCGTATACCTATAATGTAATCAGCGGTGTGAGTCTTTCTCCAGTCCTCTCCGACGTGAGCCAAGCTCAAAGGTTTCGGAATGTAACTCACCGTCCCATCGGTATCGTGGTCAACCAACTCACCGACCTTGTTCGTTTGTGATACGGTTACAACAGCAATGCCTAGCTGGTTTCCAAGACGCCGCAGCGCCAAGTAGATTTCATTCAATTTATGACGTTCCTCTGCGTGCTTGCCGGACGCTTTCAATAGGTCTGCGTAGTCCAAGATCAATACATCTGTATTGAAGCCCACCTCTTTCAGTCTGGCTAGGTACGACTCAAGGTCGTCCACCGTGAACGAGTTGGCATCGGTGTGCTTGATACGAAGGTTCTTGTCAGTGTAGACAGTCATCTCGTTCAGCTGCTTCGCAATGTCTTTCAGCTTGGACAGACCCTCTAGCTCCCTCATTCTCATGTTATTCATACTACACAGGTAACGTCGGGCTACTATGTCTTCCGACATTTCCAAACTCAGGTGAAGTACATTGTGACCGTCGATTAAGAAGCCCCGGCCCATGTTGATTAGAACCTGCGTCTTACCTCGGTTGGACGGTCCCATAAACACAGCCAACTCACCACGCTTCATCCCTCCACCGAATGCCTTGTCCACTTGTGTAAAGGTTGTTTTCAACCTATCATCCGAATCGTCCATACGTAGCAGTACATCCAAGAATGACTTGTTGGATATGCCCAAATCCTCATCGTCCAGGCTGATGCTACAGATGTCAGTGATTTTCTTTTTCAAATCAAACACGTCAAGGTCTTTATAATTCTCAACGGTATCGAAGATCAACGTGGATACCTCGGCCATCTGAATCCACTTAGTCAGGCTATCTTTCACCACGCGACCATCCGGCAGCGGGAGATCATAAATTTCATCTAGCATTGTCGAGTGGGCCAGCTGCAGGTCGGCTTGTGTGGGGTTCCAAAACTGCTTTACAACTTGATTACGCGCCTCGTCCTGTGTGGGAAGACGCCGGTACTTGTAGTAGAAAGAATAAAGTATATCGAACAGGTTCTTCTGTATACCAGAAGTAAAATACTTCCCTTTGATCCGCGCATAGTACTGGATACAAAACGATCTGTCCCTATAGAGTAGGGTTAGAATGTCTTGGGTAAATTGTTTGTCAAAGGAGTCATCGAACTTGTTCTTACGTTTGGGTTTGTCGGTCATCGAGCGTGTGTCTCTAGTCTCTCAATAATGTTTACTAAATCATATAGCATGTCTGTTGCTAATTCTGTCTGTCGGTCGGTCCTGCAAAGCTCCATTAGAAGGTAGTTAACCCCATCGTAAAGCTCTTCTAAACATTCTTCGGTCATGCTTCTGTTGTCGTTGTCCGGTTCCCACGTACCGTACTTTGCTTCACCACGTTCCATCTTACCAATACACTCGCTTGTTACATCTGAACTTGCACCCGCATCGGTTAGGGTTTCAATCCAATGTCTTAGCTGTGCTACTTCCACTCCTTCATCTCCATGTCAGCTGCCTTCGCAAGCAGGCTTCTTTTGCGCGCCTTAAATGCCTTACGCGGAGGCGCGAGTGGCTTACGGAGTGACTCGAACGTCGTTTTCTTCTTTCGTTTTCTAATCTTCATTTATCCAACCTCTCTTATATATTCTACCACACTTCCTACCCTGTTTACAAGGCTCTCTGACACATCTCCGAAATAAAAGTTGGCTGAGTTGGATAGCATATAGGATCGTGTCTGGCTGCAATGGGCGACCTCGTAAGCGTAAAGGAATCTATCATCAATGTAAGTCGCCAGCCCAAGGCCCCGGCAGATACTTGCTTTCGATACAGTTCCCATTACGATATGAACGTTATCCAGATCTAAATTCTGGCCTAGCCACTTCTTCGTCGGCTTGAGTAGGTGGTTGGGCCTCGAAGTCACAAAATAAACGTCGTCCTTTTTGCTTTTAATGTATTCTGAAATCACATCAAAGTCCGCGCCCTCGTCCACTGCTGGCAGATTCTCCCAGAAGTCATTCTGGTTAGGGCCGAACAGCGTATGTATCTCACTCTTCGCAGCAGGCACTTGCGCTTCCCAGAAGAAGTTGTTTGAAAGCTGTGCCCGTGGGGGCATGACGTGGCCCGTCTCTTTGAGCCGTTCGTACAGGCCCGTCTCGAAATCGGCCAGCACGCCGTCGATATCAAATCCTATTCTCACCTTAACTCCTTAACATCCATTGAGTAAATCCTTCATCCGAAGTTTCAATACCTTTATCCTTGCAATATTCAGCGTATAGCGTGTGCGGGTTTTTCTCCATCTGCGCCTGCTCTACATCATACTTATCTACTGTTGGGGCGTTTACAAATTTTTTCAAACCGGCCCGCGCCCTGTTCAACACATCCGCGTTTGTGTTGATATTTGGGTCGCCCTTGCTTCTGTCCCGTAGGATCTTCATCTTGTAAGGCTCGATCCTACTCTCTAACGATATCATAATCCGATAGGTGTTTTCAAGGCTTTTCTGAGCTTTTTCGCTGTCCATCCCGTTGACGTAATACAGCCCAGCAGATAGCCATGCGGCGAAATCTGCCGTACTAAGACTATTTATTTTTTCAACTAAATCGTCCTCTTGAGCAGAATTAAACCAAAATGCGTCTATAATAGAAAGAGGCGTTGCCAACTCTGTGTAGATGGGGTCAGTAAAATGCAGGCAACTAATTAAAAATAAACTAGGCAGACGAGAAGTACATTGATAGTGATTTTCGTTTGCAATAGTGGGGTAGGTATCTTGTGCTAAAATTTCGTGATCTCGTCCTCGGAAGTCTTCATTATTTTGCAGGTAAGCTAAATAGTCTTTTTGGTCGGATTTTTCTTTGAGTAGATAATGGACGCCGTATTGAAGTTCATCTAGAAGTTGTACGCGGCCAAACTTAAGTGGGTTGAAAATCAGGGCAGCGTCCCTTGTCAGGAGTCTACGATCCGTGACAAGTTCTTCTATGAACCCAAGCATTGCTCGGACCATGAAGTTCTGTTGGCTCGTTTTAGATATCAAGAACTTGGCGCTGGGCACTTTAACGCGAATTAAACCACTACTCACCAAGTCGTAGGCATTGACTTTGTTTATCATATGTGTTACGGCGAGCAAAGAGATATAGGTAATCATTATATCATTGGGCGTGTAGTCAAAGTTGTCCGCTACGATCTGGTTTAGTGTCTCTTTAGCAGCAGTATGTAGACAAAGTGAACGTAGCCCGACATTAGGCAGTAGGTGTGTACCAGTACATTTAAAATAATATGCTTCATGAGCTGTTTCATCTCCTATTCCGAACATCTCTCGCAGGCTTCCTGCGTACAGAATCTTTTTAGACAGGAATTCTGCGTTTGTTGTTAGTTCCTTATCATATTTTCCCGCCAGGGTTTTCTTGAGAATGCTTTCGTATTTTTGCTGTGTCATGTTAGTCCTTACCGGGTTTCAAATTTCAAAAAAGTCAGAGATTTTTGAGAGTTCCTTTTTATATAGGCCGGGCGTCGTCAAGTGTAAAAAAACTGCGCAAATTTTAATCAATTTCAAACTTTGAATATAATTCAAATTTGTCCGAAAACGAGTATTTGTCCGTAAAATTTTCTTGCGGGTAATCATACATTTTATCTTCTCCAACGTACTTATTGATACTTAAATAAATGTCACTGAAAACATTCCAATCACTTGTGGCTTCTTGTGGAGCTACACTAAACCTTTCGGTGTCAAGGAATTGCCGTTTATAGTTTGCTGCTTCTACTTTAGTCATTGCGTGCCCCGTGAAAATAACGCGTGATAGAACGTAAGCAGGATATAATCCCCACTCTCACACTTTCATCGCTGGTTTTTAACATGTAAACATTTCCACGTAAATCCCAAATTGCTTCTGTCTTATCCATCTTATTTACTCCACTTCTTTCGCTTCTTGATAACATACCTATAAAGAGACGCCAAACATGTTTGATACGTACGACCCACTCTGTAAAAGAACAAACTTCTTAGTTTGATAATAGCCTGTAACTTGTCCATGTGAATATAATAGCCGAATGTCGGACCCCCGTTTTTGGGCATTAGTTCTCCTTGGGCAGTATAACTGTATGGCCTTCATGAATGTAGATCTTAGTGCGCTTTCTTACGTGCCGTGCTAAATGGGCATTATCTGACAGAATGAAGTCATAAACATGCACTTTGTTTTCCTTGCCCATCTTAGCCCTAAGACCTCTACCAAGCCGTTGCTTTGTAGCAGCTACATCTCCGGCAGCATTTATAAGTATATCAACCTGTGGTACATCAACGCCCTCATTAAAGATGGGCGAACCTATTAGCACCTTTGCAAAGCCGTCATTAAAATCAGCTATACCTTCATCTATTTCACGTTTAGGTAATTCACCATGTAGGAACAAAGCATTTGGTATTAGCTCATGCAAGGCTTCCCCGTGGTGAATATGTTTTACAATCACTAGGATTTGGGCATCTTTATTCTTGTCACAAACAGCCTTCACTTTAAGAGCTAAGTTGTTGTTTTCACAAAGGTATTTACAATACGCTTCATCGTAGGATAACTCATCCGGCGGTAAATCTGCATATGGATCTTCCACGGGCAGAAATGTAATGGTGGCTTCTGCTAGGTAGCCGCCCTCTTTAAGTTCCTTATTCTTAGTCAAATGTAAAATAGGTCCAAGCGCGCCAATGATCTTAGCTCGTTTGAACTTCTTTTCAGCCTGAACATTATGCTGGTCTAATGCGTCGGCGGATAGGCCAAACCTATAATACGCTTTGCTTCTGGAACAAATCGCATTGTAAGTATCGGCACTAGCATGGTGGCACTCATCTACGAGCAACAGACTTACATCTAAATCATAATCTTCCAGCATTGCAACTGACTTATAAATCCCTACCGTAACACGCTCAATAGTACATTCCCCCGCACCTACTACACCTATTCTCTCGCCTAGCTTTTCTTTCAGCACCTCTACCGTCTGAGTTAAAAGGCTCTTAGATGGTACGACAACTAGAACTTTGCCCTTAACCACCGCCGCCATCATTGCTAATATAAATGTTTTCCCCGCCCCGGTAGGTAGCTCTAAGATACCACGCCGGGATTTGAATGCATTTGAAACAGCGTCTAGTTGATAGGATCTAGGTTTGTTGCCCTTGAAACTATGAACCCTTTCCATATCAATCTCACATTTATGATCTTCTACTGTCTCTACAATTAGGCTCTTATGTTTCTTTCTAACAAGATCTATTAGACCTGCCGGAAAGGTTTTGTTTCGTACGTTGTATAATCTGAAATAACCATCCCATTTTTTCGCCCTGTATGCTTTAGAATACCGAGCACCTTCTGACTTGACTGATAATAGCTTTTTAAGTCCCTTTACCTCATCATTGGTAGCTTCTATTACAACAGCTACGTTTCCCTCATCTCTTATTTTCACCCTTAGCTTAACTCCCAATCCACATGGATAAATTCATTTATAACATCCATAGCGTCTACTCTTGTTTTAGCCGCTACCATTTCAATCATAAATTGATTGATCGTTTGGGCATCTACCGCATGTTGTTCAAGACATTCAACTACCTTTATAAGTAGCTTACGATTCGGATAGTCCTTAGTGTTCAACTTCATTTTAATATGAGGTAAAACCTTGTCCCCCGATTCTGGATAATGAGCGCCTACGCCACCTAGAAAACTTGTTCCTTTCTTCATTGAATTTCTCCTATAGTACATTATAACACCTCGGTCCTGTGTAAACAAGGCATTTATCGCTTCTTAATTGACCTTTCAATTATATATTGCTCCACCCCATCAAACATCACCTTTTCTGTCCGTTCAAGTAACCACTCTAAATCGCCACTTCTAGTCCAACAACATTCACACAAACATAAATCATAGTTTCTCTCATCTGATTCTTTTTCTCTGGCATCTGCCCAAAGCTCATAAATTGCTTGTGCTTTAGTCATACTTATCTTTAGAGCCACCAAAATAAACAGTGTAGAGATGGCCCACTCGATTATATTGATCTAACAATTCTCTACCCTTTTTGTTCGGTTCTACACATTTATCTCCAATGTAATGCCAATGAAGCCATACCGCTTCTTTCTTAGTAAACATTATTTTTCCTCCACCCAACATACTTATACACCTGGTTCACTTGCCGCGTGTAATAGGTATAAAGATCCTTATCAGCATTAATGCCATCTGCATTATGCTTGGCAGCTATACGGCTGCACCATTGATAATGCTTTTCTAATGCCTTTGTTTTTTTCACGTTAAACCTCCGAACCTGTTGCGGATATACAGAACAATGCTTCTGTAAACACCTTCATTATCTTTGATTGGCAAGAGCAACAGCCTAAATCTTCTTGCCGCCGCTAACTTATCCACCTTCTTTCTCTCCAAAGAAAAGCGCCTTAATATCTTCCTTCGGACACAACCACCAAACTCCCACCACCGTAGCTACTAGGGTGAAAAGTGCCCACCAGGGAAACGCATAGATCAATCCAAGCGAGAAAATAATGCTGAATATCCCGCCCTTGTAATCCTCATCTACCTTAAAGTGTCTCGCTCTAGCTTTTACTGCTTTCATTCTAAAAATCCCCCTTGGACATAAAGCCTCTTTCAACCAACTTATCTAATGCACATCTATGACAATCTACATTTGCATCATAGTAGATGTTCGTAGCAGCAAATTTACAAGTATGATAAAACTCGTAAACAGATCTAGCTCCTGACAGGCAGTAATCTAAATATATAAATGATTCGCTCTTGTTCATTTACTCACCTGATCCATAGCTTCCAATTCTTCTTCCCATTCTTCACCATAATACATAACCATCGTAACTAACGAGTTCGTCAACTTAAAGTATTCTTCCGGGCTAAGATCATCGGGTTCTTCATCCAAAGGGATTATTATTTCGTGGTACTTTTCACCTACTGCTGTTGCTTTAGTCATAATTTCAAAAAGTCAGGAACTTTCTACACCCTCTGAATAGGCAGATATAATACCCGCCCCGTGGGGTGAACTTGTCCCTATTACTTCTCCTCTCAAATATAATACCCAAAAACGGGGGTCCGACATTCGCCCATTAAATCCCTAGCCTCTCTAATACCCAATAGAGCGAGTGCAAGAAACCCATACAAATACTTAACGCAGTAAGTAATATAGCCAATGCTCCAACTACATCAAGAATTATCTTCATCTTCTTCCTCGTCCTGGTACAATCCACGAAACGTCTTGCCGTCCAGGTAAGCCACATTAGATATAGGGATAACTATATCTGTGGCTTTCTGGAACATGAAAGATTCAAACACTTCAAATGTACCAGTAAAACTACCGGCAGAACTTAGACCTGAAGTATGTTGTAGATGAACTTCCCCCTTGAAAGTAACAGCTACATCTTCGGCCTCCTCCGGGTCATATAGCTTTTTACTAATCATGGCGAAAACTATACCCATATTTTTCTTCTCAGTTTCAAACATCTATTAGTCCTCCTCGTCAAAGACAGGCATTACCATACGAAACTTAAGTTCATCGTAAATGCTGTCGGCCCGCTTCTTATACTTATCTTCCCTGGCCTCGAAAGTAAAGTCCTCATTCTCTACATCAGGACTATTCTTATTCTTATCAGTGAACAAGAAAACAACCATTTGATTGTTCTCCACGTCAACACACATCTTATATGTGGCATCGGTTCTTTCTACAAAGCTGATGCCGCAATTCTTTTTTATATCTAATGCGTCGGCAATACTTTCCTGCACAGTATCCCCAAGGTCATAAGACCATACACATCTCCAATCCACACTATTTTCGTGGATAAGTTTGTCCTTCTGGGTTTGCCACTCAAACCTATTGCCTCTGAAATTAAATTGTGTTTTCATCCAGATTCTCCTCATTCCCAACATGATTTCTGACGGCTTCTATTAGCCGTTTAATTTCTTCAGATGGTTTATGCACATATGTTTTTGATTCAATTCTTTTCTGGATTGCTTCTCTTAGCATAATATGTGGGATCTCACATAACATGCAGCAATTTTTATAAGAGTAAACATATTCTATATCATCGCTGTTGACATAGTTAAGTGCCTTTCTTTTAATCAGGCCAGTAAGCTCCTGCTTTTTTTCATCTGTTCTGCCTGAACCTATTCCTATGTACTTAGGATCTAAACAGTCATTAACTGCCGCCTCTAACATAGCGAACGCTATGTTTTGTAGGCAGGTGTTTACTGCATTATCCTCAAACGGTTTTAATGTTAGGTATTCTAATTTCTCATCAGTATTCATCGTACAATTTTCTCCCGCCAAATGTTCTGGCTGTTCTACAAAATCTCTCATAATGTGCGTATTCTGTCGAATTTATTCTTTCAGAATTACTTATCACATACACCTTACCGTCATTAAATGATCCGCCGCTATACTTATCATAAGCTCTGGTCCAGTAGTAATCGGCTAAAGCATCTATGCTCTCTGATTTTTTCATACTTCTTCCCCAATTTCAAAAAGTCTGGAGACTTTTGAGAGTCCTTTGATTTATAACCAAAGCCCCACGGCTCAAAATTAATGCCCATTTTTTAATTCGGATTTAATAATGTCCATTAGTTTATCTAATACTACTATAATGTCTATTACATTTTTGGACGAATCATTATACTCAATTAATGTTTTACCATTAAAAAATTCGTCCATCGTTTTATCTATACTAAACATTAATAGGTTATGTTCTCCGACAGAAAGATCTTTGCATGAAACATAAATCGCTCCACTTAGATCATACTTTACGGCGTCCTCAGATAACCAGTGAACTTTATTCCCAGCGGAATCTTTAGCCCAATAATCAGCCGTCCAGCCTTTCTCTATTAAAGTTTTGGCACCTACTATTGCTTCTATTATTTTTACAGCTCCATCTTTGTCCATTAATTTCCTCCTCGCATTTAATGCGTAAAAACCGGGGTCCGACTTCTCACCTTTAGCTCTGCTCTGCTAACTAATACCTATAATATGCGTCCGACATTCTACCCATTAGTCCTTGGCAAATACATAACCCGGACTAATCTCAGGCGTATCAGTTCCGTCATTAAATCCAATGAGATCATAAAATCCCGGTAAATCTTCCATGAAAGTTTTTCTCATGCCCTCAGCATAATCACGTAAAGTTTTCTCGGCCTTTTCTTTCTTCTCTTTAAGATGCCGTTCCTGAGCTTTGTACCTATTTACGTTCGCCTCAAAAAGACTATGAGCTTCTGTCTGTGCATTTGTTCCACCTAAATTGAAGTGGAAAAAACTAGGGCCAAAAACGTCAGGGTCATCTAATAGGAAAACAAGTGCAGCGATAGTTCTTGCCGCCTTTCCGCTCTCCCTGCAATTATCATCATAATAATCCAGCAGGTCATCAGCGTTAACAACTCCACGGCACGTATCAAAATACCTATATTCTGCAAACATGAGATATTCTACGTGGCTAGGACTTCTTAGCTTTAGTGCCTGCTCTGCTATCTTTTGGGCAATACCTGGAATGTTGAGAATAAAATCCAGAGCCTGATGAATTACCCAATTACGCGGACGACCAGATCTATAGTCTCTACCTGAGTCGCAGAAAACATAGGACTTATGAATGTTGTTGCAGATCTTACGGAATAGTTCCTGGCCCATGTAAGTTGTCCACAAGTTTGTTGCCGACAAATCTCCGTATTCAAATTCGAGCTTCTGAAGTTCCTCATAAGTTTTCTTCCCGGTAGTTTTAGGGAACAGTTCTGTGTTGTAGGTATAACGGGCCATATCACCCTCCACAGAACCAAATAGGTGTTGTACTCCGTTCTTGAGAACTTCTGTGTCAACTGCCAGCCGCTGATAATCATCAACCTTACTTAGAGCAAAGTTGTAAATGAGTATTTGTCCCTTCCACCCACTATATTCACCGGTTTGTACGTCCGCTTTAAGTTTTAGCTTTCTTAGCGAACCAGTTTTTTCAAACTCATTAGCTATGAAGGCACATAAAACTAGTGCATGTACGATGCTCGCCTTTTCATTGGTACTACTATCTGCCGGTCCGATTTGCACATAATAAGAACTGGGGTCGTCCTTAATCATGAATCTTCCCGAGTAGTTATTAGTTTGGGCAAAGATTGCGTGGATGCCGACACATTCCTCTTTACTTATGACATCCAAAAAGATTGGGGCATAGTATCCGCTGTTATAATTACCGTTATTATCCGTCGTGCGCTCGGTAACAATAGTACCTCTTGATACAGCCGTCCAAAAAAGCAAAGGATCTTTCTTGACCAACTTCCTAACACCCGTTAGTGCGCGCTCCATCAAATCATGGTTACTAACTTCTACTTCTGATTTTGTTACGTATTCCATCATTTCCTCCGGCAGGGGGGAATTAATCCCCCCCTGCCAAGTTATGCTCTTAACTAGCATCCCGCTTAGTATAAGTGCGTTTCTCAAACGTCTTGAAATCATCCACACTAATTTCAGCGCCAGACCAATCAACACATTTTGGGGTCTTAATATCAGACCGTTTAATTTTTGCCACGCCGGTTGCTACCCCTTTATTTACGGCGACAGACAAATCCACCCTTACCGATACGTTTTCTAAAAGATCAGAGAATATTTCACCCAGTGAAATAGTAACTGCTTCAAGACCGGCCCCAACTAATGGTACTTTTACCTCCAGCTCTGCAAATTTGGGGTCATCTTTTACGGCCACAACTTTTACCGATTTTACGGCGTCCGACTTCTCACTATTTTCTGTGGCCACCGGAGTTTCAGCCGTTTCTTCCATCATACCATTTAACATATCAAATGTGCTACTCATTATTTTTACCTCTTTTCCAAACCATGAAAATACTAATGAAAGTAATAAACATGTCTATAGTTATAAACCCAAACATACTGAAGATCAAAATTACTGCACCACTTTCGACGCCGCCTAAAGTGGTGAATCTTCCTATGTAGAATGAAACAACCGCCACTATTGTTGACGGGCAAAGTTTCCATGCAAAGTTACCGTAGGTAACAAAATGCTTTAATGTATCAAATATCAATTTATCCTTCCTCCTTTTTTCTTATCGCTTCTTCGTGCATGGGAATCAAGTGGTGAAGATTTTCCGGGATTGGAACATCACCCACAAATTGATCGGGGAACAATTCTTTTGCAGTTTCTACCTGCTCTGCATTTAAGAAGTATTTTCCCTCCTCGCCACATCTACTATCTTCTTCTTCAATCGCTTGCCTTCTTTGTAGTTTAGACATATCGAGCAACTCTTGCTTACTATGATCGTAGCCATTTCTTTCACTCTCTAAATTTCCGTTCCGCTCATTAGTGACCTCTATTTCTCCCGTCACCATGTTAACCTTCCTAATCTCACGGCGCTGGCAATAACGGTAAGTTCCGTAGTTGCCTTTCTTATTCCACCAACATTTTTCACACACAGTATTAGGCTCCCCAAATTTGATCTCTGTATTTAGTACCCCAAAAACCGGGTCGCTTTTTTTATTGCTATTCTTTGCGTCTGACATTCTACCTATTACTCCCTAGCGTCCTAATATTCCATCTTCTGTGTACGTCCCCAAGGAAATTGGTTTTCCTGGATCGAGTGCGGGGTTAATGCCCAAACTACTGGGTAGTTCGGCCTTTTAGGGAATTCTCCGTAGCC
>Ga0315336_1006566_pt1 | contig 11800 bp, 9 predicted proteins | sample ASW5metaG_FD_204512 | JGI IMG/M metagenome (GOLD analysis project Ga0315336, IMG submission 204512) | Ammonia-oxidizing marine archaeal communities from Monterey Bay, California, United States - ASW #5 | ecosystem: Environmental > Aquatic > Marine > Intertidal zone | place: USA: California...
AATCCTGTCCGGCATCCCGCCGTACCGCTGTCGTGGATTTCGCAGAATCCGACACGTCGATGCGTGTCGGGCCCGGGATGGTTTCCACGAGCACCCGACCTCAACACAGGGCGGTGATTCGCGGTTTCGGGCCACCCTGATCACCGGTCAGGATTCGCTATGTCAAACGCAACCCAGTCGATCGCGGCAGCCACATCCCGCCCGTTCCATTTGCCGTCCAGCCAGCACGATCCGCTGAGTCGACGCATCCCGCGTTACAAAGCAACTCGGAGTCACGCATGTCGAACGCGCAGCTCGGGAATCCATCGTCTGTGACAGCGGCGCGACGCGACGATGTTCGAGTTCGCGTTTGTGTTGCCGATCTTTCTGTTGCTTGTGCTGGGTATCATCGAATTCGGCCAGGCGATGATGGTCAGTCCATTGATGACACACGCCGCGCAAATCAGCTCGAGCGTCGACTCTCGAAGGAGCAACCAATGCCAGCAGCACCGAGCGCGCGTTGGATTTGCTCGAGCGTTCCGGGAACATCGATCCCGAGCATGTGACCGTCACGATCCCTTTGACACCCGCAGCGGGGAACTCCGATCCCAACGATGAAGTGGCCAGCGCCGGAGACCTGTGCCAGATCGAGATTCAGGTCCCCTTCTCAGAAGTGGCCTACATTCCGGGCAACTATCTGGGCGGAAAACTGTTGCGGGCCGCCTGCACGATGCGCCGCGAATGAACAGCGTTCCCGTACCGACCGAAATACTCCGATTGTCGGAACGGCCGTCAGCCGATGCGTGGCCACAGGTTGCTGACCGACAGGAAACGCTTCCGGAGCGGATGACCAAAGTTCCTTCTTGACGCACGCCATTCAATACAAGGTCTCGCGCATGCACAACGGGTGAAGGGCGTCTACACCCTGCACCCGTTGTTCACATCTTGTGCCACTGTGGCATCGCGCGGCGTCGGATGGGGTGTCAAGAAACCGTACTCGATTCGAACGGACGCGTTTACTGACGTGGCCCATCCGAGGACCACCGCTTTGATGTCATCGCTGAAACCGCCGTGCGACCCGGTAGCGGGTCGCCCACGCGATCGTCGCTGAAAACCGCTAGACTACGGAGCGCAGCACTTCTTGGGAGCCGGAGCACAGCACTTCTTGGGAGCCGGAGCGCAGCACTTCTTGGCAACCGGAGCGCAGCACTTCTTGGGAGCCGGAGCGCAGCACTTCTTGGCAACCGGAGCGCAGCACTTCTTGGCAACCGGAGCGCAGCACTTCTTGGGAGCCGGAGCGCAGCAGTCGTTCTTGTGACGCAGCTTCTTGACCCAACCAAACAGGTCCAGCTTCTTTCGCTTGCAGCAGCAGTTGTTGGCCGGAGCGCAGCACTTCTTCGGTGCTGGAGCGCAGCACTTCTTGGGTGCTGGAGCGCAGCACTTCTTGGGTGCTGGAGCGCAGCACTTCTTGGCCGCTGGGGCGCAACATGTCTTGGGTGCCGGAGCACAACAACCATCGTCTTTCTTGAGCCAGCTCAGCAGGCCCGCATCCGCGCTGTTCGCGCTAATGACGCAGACCATCAAAGCGGCCGTCAAACTCGTCCACTTCATTCCTGTTTCTCCTCGAACACAACCACGGGACACTGGTGAGTAACTCCTGGATGTCGCTTCTGGACACGATGTCCTGGTGCCAAGAGTGGTAAGCTCACACCAATAAACTGAGAACACTGGCACTTGTTTTCGACAACAGGCCGCGTGGCAATGTGGGCAAACTGCACAGTTGCAGGAGAGACAACCAATGCACGTGGAACTTGCCGGTTGTGATTATTCTCGGATGGATCGTGTGTGGGATTTGTGAGTGCGTTCAACACAACGATCACAGTCGTTAGAGTCTGCTTCTGGAGATCGATCGCTGTTTTCGCTGAAAAGCCACCGCACACTCGCTACTACCGGAACTGACGAGACGTCACCGTGCTCCGCGAAACGCTGTACAACATGGTCACCACCGCCAGTCTGATCACGGTCGCTCGACCCGTGTGGTCTCTGCGGAAACAGACCGCGTCGACGACGATGGCATCCGCCGCCCGGTGGGCCATTGTCGCTTTTGCGGCCTGGAGTCTGGCCGCGGCAACGGACTGGCTGCCCGCCGCGACAGCCACACGCTGGTCCGACCACGTGTGGTACACAGCCTGCGTACTGACGCTGACCCCGTTCACAGCGGTCCTGGGTGCCCGGCGGCCTGGCACACGGGTGTGGACCGCGTTCGTGATTCTGCCGCTGATCCTGGTCTTGGAATGGCCCGCCGTGTCGAGTTGGGACGGTTCGTGGCCGCCGCGGAGCCTGGAATTGGAGGCGCCCGCCCTGGCGGCCATCGGGCTGGTGATCATCATGGGCACGGGCAATTACCTGGGCACCCGCTATGCCTGGCCGGTGTTGGGGATCGCCTGCGCCCTACCGATGCTGCTGATGCCCCTGACGGGACACACGTTCAGTTTGGTCTTCCCGCAGGGTTTCTGGCGTGCCGCCGCCTGTGTCAGCCTGGCACTGTCCGTGCGGTGCATCGGCCGAAATCCCCCCCGCCGACCACCGCCGACAGATCTGGATCGGGTCTGGATCGATTTTCGCGACCTGTTTGGAATCGCCTGGGCACACCGCGTCCAGGTCCAGATCAACGCCACAGCCGTTCAGGAACAATGGCCCGTCCGACTGGACCTGCAGGGGCTGGTGCAGCATTCAGGGGCTCCGGCCACCGAGGCATTGAGCGAAACGACCCGCGCGCAGATCGAGCGTGCCCTGCGATGGTCGCTGCGGCGATTCGTGGATTCGGACTGGATTGCCATCCGGCTGCGCCCCGGGCCGTCGACCGTCACAGATGGCGCATCCGGTCCGCCTCCGGTCGGCTGACCGAGACCCGCGACATCGGAATGCGTGTTGTGGACGAGTTGGCCATCGCAGGTCGAGTCTTCCGATTGCAGCGATCGAACGTGGGAAATCCCAGACGTTTCGGTGAAAATCACCAGACATCCGTCACTCTCGGATGGAAAGCGGTCCGGGAATACGACACAATACCGGCCGCTTCCATACTGGGAAATGATGTTTCGCTGCGGCGGCCCCGCGTGGGTCGCCGTACCCATTCCATCGTCTCCGGCTGGCCGCGATCACAGTGTGAGACTCCGATCGCAGCCGCGAGATATGCATGATCATGTCGGACGCGCACAACGAATTCGAAGTCGTCATCCCGAACGAGACTTCGGAAGGTCAGGTTGTCCAGGCTCGGATTGTCGACCTTCTGGAGAAGTTGGCCTATTCGTCTCGAGATGTCTTCAGCATCCGGCTGGCGCTGGAAGAAGCGCTGGTCAATGCGATCAAGCACGGCAACCAGATGGATCCCGACAAGACGGTCCGCATCTGTTGTTCGGCCAGCGTGGACGCGGTGGAGGTGGCCATCGAAGATCAGGGCGATGGATTCGATCCCACCGAGCTGCCGGATCCCACCGACGAAGACCATTTGGACCTGCCCGGCGGTCGCGGCGTGATGTTGATCCGCTCTTTCATGGACTCTGTCGATTTCAACGACAAGGGCAACCGGATCACGATGCGCAAGCGGCGCAGCCTGCCGGAAGACGACGCATAGTCTGATTTGCCCAATCCGACTGATCCGCTCAACGCACGCTGAGAATGCGGCGGATAGCCATCTTGGCCCCGAAATCGTGAGCAAAACGCCCCAGCCGGACGAAAAACTGAGCTGTGGGGACAGAGTGCCGTGAACCGCGCGTTTCCGCTCGAGGACCGGATTTGACGGAGCAGACCGCCAAATCGGCGTGCATTCATCGAACCGCAACGTTAGTTTATATCGTTGTTTGAACACCTCAACTGACGGAACCCCTCCGCTGGAAAGTGGTTGGCGTTTTTCACCGTTGGCGTTAGATCTTCTCGGTCTCTACGTCAGGGAACACGGGAACCCATCCCTCGGGGCTATCTGCCGTAATGGATTCCGGTGGAACCGTACAGAATATGGTGAGCAACCAAATGACCGCGTTGTCAGCGGACTGTTTTTTTGAGCGTCGCGCCGGGAGATGATCAGCATGCATAATCGCCGCAAGTCACCGTCGGGATCCGGTTGGGACTTTTCCTGGACTGCCCCCGGACCACGCGATTCCCGACGATTCCAATCCCATCTCCAACGGACCGCGTTCGCCTCCCAGGTCGAACATCTCGAAAACCGCACCCTGCTGACCGGATATGATCCCCACACCGTGCTGGTCGGCATGCAGGAAAACGCGGATCCCGGCGACGTCACGGTCGCCCTGCCCGGTGCCAGCATCGAGCCCTTGGGCGACTATGGCCTGTACAAGGTGACTCTGCCGGAAGGCACCACCGTCGAAAACGCCCTGGCGACTCTGGACGGCCATGGATCACTCCGCTACTCCCAACCCGATTACATTCAGACGATCGAAGCGACGCCCAACGATCCCGACTTCGATCAACTGTGGGGCCTGCACAATACGGGCCAGACGGGTGGAACCAGCGATGCCGACATGGACTTGCCCGAAACGTGGGATTTCACCACCGGCAGCGACCAGGTCATCATCGCGGTGATTGACACGGGCATCGACTGGGATCACCCCGACCTGGCAGCCAACATGTGGGTCAATACGGGCGAAACGCCGGGCGACGGCATCGACAACGACAACAATGGGTACATCGACGACATCCACGGCTATGACTTCGGCGAGAACGACAGCGACCCGGATGACACGAATTCGCATGGGACGCACGTGGCCGGGACCATCGGCGCCGTGGGCAACAACGGCATCGGGGTCGTGGGAGTCAACTGGAATGTGAAATTGATGGCGTTGAAAGGTTCCAACGCCCAGCACGGGCTGCCGCAGTCCGCAACCATCGCGGCGCTGAACTACGCGGTCGACCACGGTGCGCAGATCTCCTGCAACAGCTACGGTGGCGGCGGTTCCAGCCAAGCCAGCCAAGATTCCATCCAGAACGCGCGTGACAATGGTCATTTGTTTGTCGCGGCGGCTGGCAATAACGGTACCGACAACGATGCCACACCATTTTATCCCGCAAGTTACGACCTCGACAACATCATCTCCGTGGCCGCCACAAATGATACCGATGACATTGCTGGTTTTTCCTGCTTTGGGGCCGTCAGTGTGGATGTGGGTGCCCCGGGCGTCGGCATCTGGAGCACGGTTCCCGTAAGCCAGGGTAGCTATGGGTCCAAGCAAGGCACCTCGATGGCTGCCCCGCAGGTGGCCGGTGTGGCGGGTTTGGCGTTGAGCGTGGCCCCCGACCTGACCTACGCCCAACTCCGCGACGCGATCTATGACAACGTGGATCCCTTGAGTTCTCTGGACGGCAAAGTCGCCACCGGAGGACGTATGAACGCCTTCAACGTGATCGACGCCATCCGGCCCAAGGCTCCGGAAACTCCGGTGATGGAAGCACCCAACGGAACCATTGCCGACGCGACACCGACCTACAAGTGGAGTACCGCTCTCCGCGCCCTATACTACGAACTGGTCGTGACCAACGCCGACACGAACTTGGAAGTGTTGCACCTGAACAATCTGGCGACCACCAGTTACACACCGGCAGAGCCCCTGGTCGAAGGCAATTACGAGGCCAAGGTGCAGGCCATCGGCGAGAGCGACATTGTCAGCGGATTCAGCAACAAGGTGAGCTTCGCGATCAACATTCCCGATCCGACCGAGCCGATCTTTACCGCTCCGGATTCGCTGATCGAAGACAGCACGCCCACCTTCGAGTGGACAGAGGCTGACAACGTGCATCACTACGAGCTGAACGTCCGCAACCAGGCCACGAGCCAGCGCGTGATTGTCCAGCGCAACTTGACAGGCACCGCCTACACCCACTTCCTGGAATTAACCGACGCCACCTACGTGGCGACCATTCGTGCGTTCAACGAAGTTGGCGAATCCAGCGATACCGATACTCTGGTCTTCGCCATCAACGCACCGGCGCCCGGTGTCCCCACACTCACCGGTCCGGCCAGCCTGATCACAGATTCGTTCCGTCCCACGATCACCTGGACCGAAGTGGCCGGCGGAGATCGCTACGACCTGTGGCTGGAAGACACCGATCGCGGAATCAAACCGTTGATCCGGGAAGAATTCCTGACAACCAGTTTTTATACCCCGATCGTCGATTTGCAGCAGGGATTCTACCGTGCCTGGGTCCGCGCGAAAACCATCAGCGGCACCACCGGGGACTGGAGCCAGCTGCGCGGGTTCACGATCGATTTTCCGGAACCCGAACAGCCCGAGATCACATTTCCCGAAAACGGTTCTCAGGTCGAGAGCCTGACAGTGGACTTTCAGTGGACCAACACGGCCAACACGGCCACCTGGGACCTGTGGGTCCGCAACCTGACAACAGGTCAGGATCAGATCGTCCGGGAAGAATACCTCCCCAACAATTCGCACACCGTCACGTTGCCCGAGGGTCGTTACGTGGCCTGGGTCCAAGCCGAAAACGCAGCGGGTGAAGTCAGCGCGTGGAGTGACGCATCCGTGTTCTACGTGGGTATCCCGCAACCGGAAGCCCCCGTCTTGACCGGACCGGTCGTGAATGGTCGCGGCAGCACCAGCGATTCGACGCCGGAATTCAGCTGGACCTCGGTGCAATACGGCGCCTATTACGACCTGTGGGTCCGCAACCTGACAACAGGTACCGATCAGGTGATCCGCGATACCGACGTTGACGCCTTGTTCCTGGAATCGCCAGTGGATCTCGGAGACGGTCGCTATCGTTCTTGGGTCCGGGCATTGAACGAAATCGATCAGGCCGGTCCCTGGAGTTCCAGTCGGGACTTCATTGTCGACACTCCGACACCCACCATCGTGACACTCGACACGCTGCCCGGCATCGTCAGAACGCGAACACCGTTGTTCACATGGTCGGAACCGGCGGGAAGCGCTTCGTTCCAACTCTACATCCAGAATCTGACGCGACGCGAAGTCACGACGGTCAACGTCACGAACAGTTTTTACCAGCCAGAGACCGACATGAAGACCGGTTCCTACAAGGTCTGGGTGCGGGCGTTCAACTCGGCGGGAGAGGCCGGAGCCTGGAGCAGTCCCATCGGCTTCATTCTGGTTCAAAACGAGACCAACGTGGAACCGACCGCGGACGCGCTGGCTGTGGAAAACCAAACTCCGGTGCAGCTGGCCTGGTCCAATGTTCAGGTCGACGCAAGCCTGCCTGCGGACACTCCGTTCGAGCAGACGCAGGTGGATCAACAAGAATCCACCGCCGACGCACGGCAACCCGAGGTCCGCAACACAGCCCAGGCTCCAATCCCGCGTGGATTCGCGGTCGCGCAACAGGCACACGACCCCGCGGTGGATCGCCAGGACGATCTGGGAGCCGTGATGCAAGGCTGGCCGGAGACCGAGTGGTGGTTGCCCGCTGTCGGTCAAGCGAAACCGGTGATCTCAAACCAGGACTCGTGATCACAGGGAAGCCATAGACCGAGTCTTCGCCATGATTTCCAGGGAAATCTGGGAATCCGTGGGGTCGATAAAATCGGATTCATCGTGCCAGATGGATCGGCTCAGCGGTGTCATCAACCGCCGGGAGCCCCCCGATCAATGTCCGGCCAACACCGCGCGTCTCGACCGCGATCATCGAGCTCCAGACGTATATCTGCGGATCGATCGAGCCCGAATTCCCGCGTCAACGCATCAATTTTATCCAATTCGTGGGCTCTCGGTTGGCCAGATTCCCGCCAAATTGGACGAAAACTGGAAATGAACCGATTTTTTCAATCGTCCCGGATTGTCCTTGTAACGCGTTTCGCCACTTGACAATATGGATGCGGTTTGGCATTCATAGGCAATTCGTTTTCGGCAGCTTCTGAATGGCTGTTGAACCACCAGATGCCGTTGCCAACCCATCGATCTTGTCCCCAGTTCATTTTTTGGGAGAACTCGATCACGTGGGGTTGCTGTGTTCTCCGGTGGAGATACGCCTAGTTTTTTTTCATTTCATCGAATTCGTTCGTGAGCGGGAGGAACTATGATGTTGCGTGTTCAAAGGCATCCGCGAAAGGATGTGACTGCGTCGAGGAGAGGGTTCACACTGATTGAATTGCTGGTGGTGATCGCGATCATTGCGATCCTGATCGCATTGCTGTTGCCGGCTGTGCAACAGGCGCGCGAAGCAGCTCGGCGAACCCAGTGCAAGAACAACATGAAACAGCTGGCCCTGGCCGCACACAATTTCCACGATGTGTACTCAGAATTGCCGCCGGGATATCTGGGCCCCGACCCGTCGAATCAAGACTTGACCGTGGCCAATGGCGGTACGCAGCCGTACATGGGAGTCATCGCCTTCCTGCTGCCCTATCTGGACCAGGATAACATTCGCAAGCTGGTTCCCCGCGACCACTACAAAGTGGACGTGCTGGGTGCACAAGTTTGGTTCAATCAAGCCGCAATCCGCGAGGCGGGTCGCGTGCGGATCCCAGCATTTGTATGTCCTTCGACACAGTCTCCGTATGCAACGACATACGAAATCTCGCGACTGCACATGTGCAAATGGACACTGTGGGCGTATATCTTCAGAGACACCGACTTTGGCCGCGCCAGTTACTGTGGTGTCGCCGGACGGTTCGCCAACATCGGCGGCTATGTGCTTTGGGAAGGCCCCTTCCTGAATCGCTCGCACAAAAAGATGCGCGACTTCGTTGACGGTTCCAGTAACTCGCTGATGTTTGGCGAGTCGACGGGCGGACGCGAAAGCAGCCTGAAGGCCACACAGTTGTGGATGGGCGGCGGAACCTTGCCGACGTATTGGGGCATCGGACCAAACTGGTACCAGTTTGGCAGCGCGCATCCCAGCATGGTCCACTTTGCTTTGGGCGATGGCTCGGTTCGTCCGATCGGCAACAACATCGATAATGCTCTGTACACGATGACGCTTTCGGGTATGGCTGAAGGAAACCCGACACCCGAGTTCTAGGCGGTGATACCGCATACGCATCGGATTGCTGAAAACAACTGGAAACTGCATACGAGGAATTTTCACTATGGCGTATCGGACTATGGCGTATCGGATTGCGTTGTTATTTGTGTGCTTTGCAATGACGCTGGGATGCGGCGCCCAGGGAGACGTTGAGTTTCCTGACGACAAAATGGACAAAGCGCCGGCTGAAACTCCAATGACTCCCGATTTCAAGGCTCCCGCAGTCGACGAGAATCCCGGCAAGGAGTAGTCCGGACAATTTGACAAGCTGCACGCAACGACGGCCTTTTCCGAACATTTCGGAAAAGGCCGTTTGCGTGCGCGGATCGCTCGTGGGTCGCCAGGTAACCGGCGGCGACCGAGCCCCGCCGGCCCCGCACTCACTGTTCAGATCGATTCGCGTTGTCCTTCGTACGCCACCTGAAATCCAGAATCGACCAACCACTGGGCCTGCTGGCTGTTGGGCCACAGCACCGGATTGGAGTGGTTGAAGTGCAGAAAGTGCACGCGTGCCTTCAACGCTGGCGATAGACCGGACAAGCGTTCCACACTGGCGCGGATGGTGGGATGCGGTATCCGGGACAAATCGCGATTGGGCAACTCGGAATCGTCGAAAAACGTGCCATCGACAAAGACCGCATCGTGACGATCAATCCAGTCTTCCAGATCGAGGTCCCACGCGTCCCAACTGTCGATGTCGGTCAGCCAGCCCACGCTCCGCGCCGGTCCCACAATCTCGAAACCGATCGTCTCCGACAGTTCCTGGCGATGCGGAACCGGAAAGGGAGTCACACGCATGCGCTCACGCAAACGCACCGACCGACCGTCGACGAGTGGGGACATCGCGATATTCCGGTTCTGGACGAGCTGCCGCCAGGGTTCGTTGTCGCGCAGCACGCGCGTCATTCGTGGCATGGCAAACACCGGCAGTGCATCGGCGGCCAGTGCCTCGCGGCCCAGCATCGCCAAACCCGTGTAATGTCCCAGATGGGCATGCGAAATGAAGATCCCTGACAAGGCGGGAGTGGCCCCGCCCGCGGCGGCCTGCTGCAATTGCCGCAACTGCCAGCCGAACGACGGCGTACATTCGACCATCCAGTATTCCCGTGTCAGCGGGTCGACGATCCCCAAACATACGGGGTGCCGTATCAACTGCGGGTCGTTCCAAGCGGCCAGACACCGGTGACATTCACAACCCGGTTGTGGAACGCCTGCATCCTGTGCGACGCCCAGTACCACGACGAACGGTGTGTCCTGGGACGATGTCTGCGATTCGGAATCCATCAGATCTCTTTTCGCGACATTCCAACAAAGCGGATCCACCACCGCGGTGACCAGCCCCTTCCACGCGGCCGCTCAAGGACCCAACTTGTGAATCGTGTTGTGAAGCACTCCATTCACTGGTTTTCCATCGCTGGACTTGATCGCGTATTTGATCTCCATGCACCAGGTGGGGCCCAGTTCGCGGACCTGCAGTCTGACGGTTTTCCCATCAGCACCCAGCGTGGCCGCGGTGACTTGCAGCGGCCTTTCATCGTAGTGCTTGGAACCATAGCTGGCCGTTCTTTTCAGCGACCAGACTTTCACGGCATAGTTGGCCGCCTGGATCGCGGCGCTCCGTTCGAGCTGGCCGCTGAACCGGATCTCCATACCCGACTTGCGCGCCTTGAGTCCCACCGGCAGGTGCACGGGCTGACCGGTATACCGCAACCGGTAAAACCCGCCGGGACGGTGCTGTGACCCGGCCCAGGCAAACATGCCGCACACATACAATTGACCGTCCGCCGGATGAAAGCGGCCGCGCATCACACCCGTCGGAAACTGAGGAATCGACAACTGGCACATGCCGCCTTGCATCTGACCGTCCACTTGTTCGTGGGGAACGACGTACACTTTGCCGTATCCGTAAGACAAGTTCAGCAGCGAGTTCGACAAGGGACCCCAGCGCGGACTGTCGACCCACAGCAATTCGGCGGGCGAACGATCAAACGCATTGGTGATCCAGCACAACGGCTGTTCCATGGCCATATCCGATGCATCGGTCACATCGTGATAGCCGAACATGTTGCCATAGAAACCACCTTCACGGACCCAATTGATCCGGTTCTTGGGATTCCAGTGTCCTTCCTGATCGGTCACGATGAACGTGCCGTCCGGATTGACGCACACCCCGTTTGCTGCTCGGAATCCGTTGGCCAGGATGTCCGTACGTGATCCGTCGGGCGACACGCGCAGCAGTGTTCCGTGATGAGGCACCAAGGCCTTCAATGCATGCCGCGCGGACTTGGCGTAGTAGAAATTCCCCTTGTCGTCCGTCTGCAAACCCATCGCGAATTCATGAAAATGATCGGTCACCTGGTGATCGTTGTTGAAGTTCTCGAAATAATCAATTTCATGATCGCCGTTCAGATCGTGCAGAATGACGATCTGGTCTCGACAGGTCACGTACACACGTCCCGCCACGATTTTTACTCCCAGAGGCTGGAACAGCCCCGAAGCGATGCGCTGCCATTTCAAGACTCCGTCGCCGCGATTCAAACCCGTCACCCGCCAGACACTGCCCTCCCAGGCCGACACAATCGCGGTGTTTCCGTCGGGATAGAAATCCAAACCGGTCAGCCGCACGCGGCAGAACCAGGGATTCGATTCGGGATGCGTCAGCACGTCGACGGCGAACGGTCCCTGGTCGTCCCCGCGACGGATCGTGGTCTGAATGCGGTCCGGCCAGCGGGGAGGGCCTCCCTGAATATAAGCCGACAGATCCGCGACGTCGCGTTGCACCGTCAGGGATTCGGCCAGAGTTCTGGCTTGATCG
>Ga0315336_1006567_pt1 | contig 11798 bp, 10 predicted proteins | sample ASW5metaG_FD_204512 | JGI IMG/M metagenome (GOLD analysis project Ga0315336, IMG submission 204512) | Ammonia-oxidizing marine archaeal communities from Monterey Bay, California, United States - ASW #5 | ecosystem: Environmental > Aquatic > Marine > Intertidal zone | place: USA: California...
GGCCATCTCGAACGCGGCAAAATCGAAGCCCGGCGCCACCGTGCAACCGACCAGCGTCCATTCGCCGAGGCTGCGCGCCGACTGCCACCAGCCGGCCGGCACGACGATCTGCGGCCGCTCGCCCGCGGCAAGGGCTGCGCCCAGCACCTGCTCGAGGACCACGCCCGCGCCTGCCTCATGCATCGACAGCGCCAGCGGCGCGCCGGCGTAGAAATGCCAGACCTCGGCCGCGTCCTTCACCCGATGCCATGCCGAAAGCTGGCCTTGCTCGAGCAGGAAATAGATCGCGGTCGAATGACCGCGCGGACCGCCCGCGGCGTCGCGAAACGTCTCGGCATACCAGCCGCCTTCCGGGTGCGGCTCAAGGCCAAGCGTTGCGATGATCTCGGCGGCGCTGGGGGTCATTCACATCCTTTGTCTTGATGCATGTCGTTATCTCAAAACCAGCGCACAATCTCGGGCGGCATAGATCAAAAATTATCCTTGCGCTTGCGGATCTCGGCGAAGACCTCGGCGTCCGAGGCTTTCTCCATGCCGAGATGCTTGCGGATCGCAGGGTCGTGCCAGCGCAGGAACGGGTTTGTCGACAATTCCTCGCCGATGGTCGTCGGCAATGTCGGCTTATTGTCGGCGCGCAGGGCCTCGATCCTGGCGGCGCGCTGTTTCAGCAGCGGGTTGCCCGGGTCGACCGTGACCGCGAAGCGCGCATTGGCCAAAGTGTATTCGTGGCCGCAATAGATGGCGGTTTGCGCCGGCAGCGCCGCCAGCTTCTTGAGCGATTCATACATCACCGGCGGCTTGCATTCGAACAGGCGGCCGCAACCCAGCGCAAACAGCGTGTCGGCGGTAAAGGCCACTTTCGAGGCCGGCAGGTGGTAGGAGACGTGGCCGGCGGTATGGCCGGGCGTCTCGATGACCTCGATCCGTTCCTCGCCAAGACGCACGACCGAGCCTTGGCGGACTGTCTCGTCGATGCCTGGAATCTTTGCCTTCTCGGCTTCGGGGCCGATGACGCGAAGTTTGAATCGTTCCTTCAGCGCCAGATTGGCTTCGACGTGGTCGGCATGATGATGCGTGGTCAGGATCAATGTCGGCGTCCAGCCGGTGCGCTTGATCGCCGCCAGGATCGGAGCTTCCTCCGGCGCGTCGATGATCGCCGTCTCACCGCTTTTCGGATCGTGAACCAGCACGCCGAAATTGTCGGTGCGGCACATGAATTGCTCGATCTCGACGGGCATCGGCATCTTTCTCCGTTATCGGCGCAGACATAGGGCGAGCGCCCGTCCATGTCATCCGCGTTTATCGAACTTGGCGCCTTTGTTGAACTTGGCAGGCTTCACAGCTACCGTCCCGCGCATGCATTCGGATATCGTCGATCTGCGTTCCTTCTACTCGACCGCGCTTGGCCGCTTGGCCGAGCGTTCGATCACCATGGCATTGTCGTCCATATGGACAGCGGTCCCCAACGAGCGGCTGGTCGGCCTTGGCTATGCGCTGCCATGGCTGGAGCGCTTCGGCGCCGATGCCGAGCGCGTCTTCGCCTTCATGCCGGCTACGCAAGGCGCGGTGGTGTGGCCCGTTTCGGGGCCGACAGGGACGGCGCTGGTCTTCGACGAGGAACTGCCGCTGGTCGATTCCTGTATCGATCGCCTGCTCCTGGTGCACTCGCTCGAGCATGCCGAGAACCCGCGCGAGACGCTGAACGAGATATGGCGCGTGCTGTCGCCGGCGGGGCGCGTCGTCATCGTCGTGCCCAACCGGCGCGGCGTCTGGGCGCGCTTCGAGCATACGCCCTTCGGCAATGGCCGGCCGTTCTCGCGCGGCCAGCTGACCGAACTGCTGCGCGAGGCGAACTTCACGCCGGCGGCGTGGAGCGATGCGCTCTTCTTCCCGCCGTCGCCACGGCCCTTCATGATGCGGTTCCACAATGTGCTGGAGCGAGCCGGACGCCGGTTCTGGCCGATCTTCTCCGGCGTCATCGTCGTCGAGGCGCAGAAACGGCTCTACCAGGGCGTGCCGGTCGCCCAGCGCGCCTCGCGCCGCGTTTTCGTGCCGGTCTTCTCGCCACAAGGCGCGACGAGGCTTGGGCGCAGGACGACGGACGCCGCCACCCGACGGGTGACGCGTTCGTGATCGGGACCGTGCCTTGTCCTATACCCCCATCGCGACCCTATCTGAGGGAAAGCTTCGCGGCGCGGCACCGGTGATCGCGCCCGAAATCAGGGACTTCCTTTATGGCTGACCAAATCGATTACAAGCCAGGCGCCGAGCAGGCCGCGTTCTCGGTCGAAGCCAGCAGCCTTTCGGATCAACTGGCCACGATACGCATGGCGCTGAAGACGTCGCCGGTGCGCTGGCCGCTTGCGTGGGTCTCCGTCGGCATCGTCGCAGTCATCATCGCGACGTCGATCGGGCAGGTATTGCTCAACCGCTGGAACCAGCCCTTCTACGATGCGCTTGCCCGGCGCGACTTGGCGGGCTTCCTTCACCAACTGATGATCTTTGCGGAAATCGCTGGCACCCTGCTGGTGCTTAATATCGGCCAGACCTGGCTCAACCAGATGATCCGGCTGAGGCTGCGCGAGGCGCTGACGCTCGACCTGATCGATCAATGGATGCGTCCGGCGCGGGCCTTTCGGCTGGCCAATGCAGGCGCCATCGGCGTCAATCCCGATCAACGCATGCAGCAGGATGCCTCGCATCTGTCGGATCTTTCCACCGATCTCGGCGTCGGCCTGCTGCAATCCTTCATTCTGCTGGCGTCCTTTATCGGCGTGCTCTGGCAGCTCTCTTCCGGCTTCGTTTTCCACATAGGCGACCATTCGATCACCATACCGGGCTACATGGTCTGGGCCGCGATCCTCTATGCCGGCATCGCGTCCTGGCTGAGTTGGCTGGTGGGCCGGCCGCTAATAGGCTTCAACAGCGACCGCTACACCCGCGAGGCGGAGCTGCGCTCCTCGATGGTCCGGGTCAACGAGAATGTCGATGCGATCGCGCTTGCTCATGGCGAGGCCGATGCAAGGCGCCAGCTCGAGCTCGACCTCGGCACTGTGCTAGGCGCCATGCGACGTATCTATAGCGCCCAGATCAATCTTTCCTGGGTAACCGATGGCTATGGCTGGATCACCGTGGTGGCCCCGATCCTGGTGGCGGCGCCGGTCTATTTCGCGGGCGACATCAGCTTCGGCGGGTTGATGATGGCGGTGGGCGCGTTCAATCAGGTGAATTCCTCGCTGCGCTGGTTCATCAACAATATCGGGGCCATCGCCGACTGGCGCGCGACGCTGATGCGTGTCGCCGATTTCCGAATCGCGCTTGGCGAAACGGACATCCTGCACGACAAGGAGAAGCGTATCGAGATTGGCGAAAATCCGGACGGCAAGCTGACTTTCGACAAGCTCGAAGTCGCCTCGCCCGACGGCTGTACCAAGCTTTCCGAGACGAATGTCGAAATCCATCCGGGCGAGCACATCATGATCACCGGCGATCCGCGCGCCGGCAAGACGCTGTTCTTCCGTGCCCTGGCAGGCCTATGGCCTTGGGGAGGGGGACGAATCGGCATGCCGGACGGGGAGAAGCCATTCTTCGTGCCGCGCACGCCTTACTTCCCGCTTGGTTCGCTGCGCGACGTGCTGAACCACGTCGAAGGCGCCAAGATCGACGACGCCGAGATCAAGGCCGTGCTCGGCGAGGTCGGCCTGGAGCGCCTGTCATCCCAGCTCGACCGCTCGGCGCGCTGGGAGCGTGAGCTGGCGGATGACGAGCAGCGCCTGCTGGCTTTTGCCCGGTTGGCGCTGCGGAAGCCGAAATGGGTCATCATCGACGAGGCGCTGGACACGTTGGACGGCACGACGCTGCGGCGCGTGCTAGCGATGTTGCAGACCAGGCTCCCGGATGCGGCAATCCTCAATATCGGGCGAGGCCTGCACAACAACCAGTTCTTTCCGCGGGCTTTCACCATCGTCAAGGACAGTGGCGGTTCGGCCCTCAAGCCGGCGCGCGTCCGCGCCGGGGCTATCGAACCACCACCCCAGGCGGCGCGCCGCAGGAAATAGCTCTATTTTGCCGCGATCGTGGGGAATTATCGCCGGCGCCGACAGAACGCCCGCAGCCATGCTCGAGATGCTCAGCCTGTTTCGCCTGCGCGGCTTCGTTGCCCGCGCCTGACGACGGTATGCGGGCCGATGTGGAGCTGGTGCCTGCTGTCGACATCTCGCGGTCCATGGATGATGAGGAGTTCGCGCTCCAGCGCCCCGGTCATATCGAGGCGCCATCGCTTTCCATAAACGCGGTGCGGCAGTCTTCCGATCCATACTTTCCGGAACCTGACAGGTAGCCGGCTCCGTTCACGCGCTAGACTGGCCGGGCGCCATATTTGGCGCGGAACTCGTCATAACAGTCGCGGCGCCAGCGGCGTCCGACGACATAGCCGCGCACCAGTTCGGTCGGCGAATAGCCGAGCGACTTGGACGACCGGTTGGCGTGATAACCAGAGAGCGCCTGAGGCAGCCTGCCCTTGAGGATATCGGCGATGATCTGGCGCGCAATCATATAGGGCGGAATGTCGGGATAGCGATCGGCGATGTAGGGATGCTTGCCGATCAGGTTGGCATACGCCTCGACATAGCCGTCGCGGCGGCCGGAGATCGAATTCTCCGAACTATATTTCTTCCAGTCGATGTCCTCGGACAGCAAGGCGCCGCCGCGCTGGGCGAAGCGCAGCAGCAACTCGCGGTCCTGCATGCGCGTCACGTCGCTGTCGTAGCCGCCGATCGCGAGCAACGGCTCGAGCCGGGCCGTGATCGCCGAGCCCGCAATGAAGATCGTCTGGGAGACCAGGGCCCGCTGCAGCGCGCTCTTGTCGAGGATTGCGCCGCGATTGATGCATTTGGTGGCGCGACCGCCCTTCAGCGACAGGAAGGAGCTGATCATCACTTCGAGCGAAGGGTTCTCGTCGAAGCAAGCCAGCGTCCGCTCCAGCCGGTCCGACAGATAGACATCGTCCGAATCGAGGAAAGTCACCACGGGCGCCCGCGCCCGCTCTATGCCCGCATTGCGGGCGGCATTGGCGCCACGCCATTTGGCGCCGACATAGATCAGCCTCGGGTCGCGGATTTCGGCGATCGCCGCGGCCGTCCCATCCGTCGAACCATCGTCGACCACGATGTGCTCGAAGCGCGTAAGCGTCTGCGCCAGGACGCTTTCCACCGCGCGCACGACCTGGCTGCGCCGGTTGTGAGTCGGCGTGATCACAGTAATCAGCGGAACGTCTTCGCTCGACATCGGGCTGCCGTGACTGGTCGGATGTGGTGTGTGCCGGATGGGTCTCAGGATAATCTTCGGTTCCCATCTCTGATCGTGGCCGACGCTACAGAAAAGCCACGCTTGTGTCACGCCGCTATCGCCAAGAAATGCGGCAACAGGCGGCTTTCCCGTGGCATTGCGGTTTGAAGACGACAGGATCGGCCCTTGGGTTCGGCGGGACAGGTCCGCTCAAGGCGAGGGACATGCGCCGATCGATCACGCTCCGTGAGGTCAAGTCCTCTTCAACAGAAACACCGCCTGCTGACCAAAGAAATTCCAGAACCACCAGGGCATCGACAAGCCGATCTTCTGGCCGTTGGCGTCGAGCGCGGTCGCCCTCTCGACGGTCGCGCCGAGCTCCTCGCACAGGTTGACGAAATCACGGATGGTGCAGAAGTGGATGTTGGGCGTGTCGTACCAGGAATAGGGCAGGTCCTTGGTGACCGGCATCCTGCCCTTGACCAAAAGCGAGAAGCGCACGCGCCAGTGGCCGAAATTGGGGAAGGAGACGATGGCGCGGTTGCCGATCCTGAGTAGTTCGTCGAGCACCACCTTCGGGTTGCGCGTCGCCTGCAGCGTCTGCGACAGCACGACGAAGTCGAAGCCCTTGTCGGGGTAGAATTTCAGATCTGTGTCGGCGTCGCCCTGGATGACGGACAGGCCCCGCGCCACGCATTCGTTGACGCCGCGCTGCGAAAGCTCCAGGCCGCGGCCGTCGACCTGCTTGGTCTCCTGCAGCAGTTCCAGGAGCACGCCGTCGCCCGAGCCTACGTCGAGCACGCGCGAATTGGCCGGAATGAGATCGGTGACGACATCGAGGTCGACACGCTGGGCGCGATTGACGCTCATGGGGATACGGTCCGATCCTGAGTTTGCGTTCCGCTCATGCGCCGAGCCCTCTGGCGCGGGCGGCCGAGGCGATGAAGCCGTTGATGGCGGCGAACAACTCGGGCTCGTCGAGGAGGAAGGCGTCGTGGCCGCGATCGGTCTCGATTTCGACGAAGGAAACGGAAGCGCCCGCCGCGTTCAAGGCATGCACGATCGAGCGGCTCTCCTCGGTCGGAAACAGCCAGTCGCTGGTGAAGGAGACCAGGCAGAAGCGCGTCCTGGTGCCGGCGAAGGCGTCGGCAAGGCGCCCGCCGTGATCGGCGGCAAGGTCGAAATAATCCATCGCACGGGTCAGATAGAGATAGGAATTGGCGTCGAAACGGTCGACGAAAGTCATGCCCTGGTGGCGCAGGTAACTCTCGATCTGGAAATCGGCGTCGAAGCCGAAGGTCAGCGCTTCACGGTCCTGCAAATTGCGGCCGAACTTGCGATGCAGCGCGGCTTCCGAAAGGTAGGTGATGTGGGCGGCCATGCGCGCGACGGCGAGCCCTTTTTCCGGCCGCTTGCCGAACTCGAGATATCTGCCGCCATGCCAATCCGGATCGGCCATGACCGCCTGCCTGCCGACCTCGTGGAAGGCGATGTTCTGTGAGGAATGGCGGGCGCCGGTGGCGATCGGCAGGGCGCAGAAAACGCGCTCCGAATGGCTGGCCGCCCATTCCAGCACCTGCATGCCGCCCATCGAGCCGCCGAGCACGCAAAACAGCTTCTCGATGCCGAAATGATCGACCAGCATCGATTGCGCCCGCACCATGTCGCGGATGGTGATGATCGGCAGGTCGAGCCCATAGGGCTTGCCGGTGGCCGGGTTGGTCGAGGCCGGGCCGGTCGAGCCGAGGCAGCCGCCGACGACGTTGGAGCAGATGACGAAGAAGCGGTTGGTGTCGATGATCTTGCCGGGGCCGATCAGCACTTCCCACCAGCCGGGCTTGCCGGTCACCGGATTGGTGTTGGCGACGTGCTGGTCCCCCGTCAGCGCATGGCAGACGAGGATGGCGTTGGAGCGCGCGTCGTTAAGCGTGCCATAGGTCTGGTAAGCGATCTGGAAAGGCGCAAGGAAGGTGCCGGCATCGAGCTTCAGCGGCTTGTCGGCGCCAAAGCGCAACACCGGACTCGACGGATTGTCGGCCTCGTCGTTGGTCCTTGCTGCACGCTCTGCGGCCATGGCACCCTCATCCGTCCGCACCGGACTTTTTCCGGCGCGTTATCCGGCCGGTCCGCGGACAACAAAAAACCGGCCTGCCTTCGCAAAGCCGGTTACAGATTGCAAACGGCCCTTTAGCGAGTTGTTTAACGTGGCTGCAAGCCGACCGGCCAAATCACCACGGAAGTCTGACAATCCTTCTAGGACCAGCGCCGCCGTTCGTCAACGGTAAGCATCCTGCCGCAAGCGCCGGCACTCGACATTCCAGCCCGTGGCCTGTATTTCCGCTGCGGCCTTCGGACGAAGGTCTTCTCGACGGATTTGTGACATGAAGCAGGATCAGGCACGTCCGACGCCCCGCGCGGGCATCATGGACATCGAGGCCTATGTGCCAGGAAAAAGCACCGCGCCCGCCGGGGTGACGAAAGTCTATAAACTGTCGTCGAACGAGAATCCGCTGGGGCCCTCGCCGAAGTCAATCGAGGCCGCGCGCGAAGTGGCGGCCAAGCTCGACGTCTATCCCGATGGCACGGCGCGGCGGCTACGCGAGGCGATCGCCGAGGTGCATGGACTGAACCCTGCAAACATCATCTGCTCCAACGGCTCCGACGAGATCCTCGGGCTGCTGGCGCAGACCTACCTCGCGCCGGGCGACGAGGCCGTGTTCACCGAACACGCCTTCATGGTCTACAAGATCTACATCCAGGCGGCGGGCGCCAAGCCGGTGGCGGTCAAGGAAACCGACGAACGCGCCGACGTCGATGCGATCCTTGCCGCGGTCACACCGCGCACGAAGATCGTTTTCCTCGCCAATCCCAACAATCCGACCGGCACCTATGTGCCGTTCCAGGAGGTGCGCCGCCTGCATGCGTCTCTGCCGAAGCATGTGCTCCTGGTGCTGGATGCCGCCTATGCCGAATATGTGCGGCGCAACGACTACGAAGCCGGCATCGAGCTCGCCGGCAGTTCGGAAAACGTCGTCATGACCCGCACATTCTCCAAGCTCGGCCTCGGCGGCGCGCGCATCGGCTGGATGTATGGACCGGCGCATATCGTCGACGCCATCAACCGCATTCGCGGTCCCTTCAACGTCAACGCAACCGCGATCGAGGCCGGCATTGCCGCTATCCGCGACCGCGCCCATATCGAGCGCAGTGTGGCGCATAACGAGAAATGGCTGACCTGGCTCAGCGAACAGATGGTCGGGCTTGGGCTGCGCGTGACGCCCAGCGTCGGCAATTTCCTGCTGATCCATTTCCCCGACGACAATAAGCACTCGGCGGCCGCGGCCGACGACTATCTGAGCCAACGCGGCTATATACTGCGCCGTGTTACCGGCTACGGCTTTCCCAACGCGCTGCGCATGAGCATCGGCACCGAGGAGGCCAATCGCGGCGTCGTCGACGCGCTCAAGACCTTCCTGAAAAGCTGAAGCACCATGGCATCACCGATGTTCGAGAAAATAGCGCTGGTCGGCATCGGCCTGATCGGATCGTCGCTTGCCCGCGTCATCCGCCGCGAGGGCCTGGCGCGCCATGTCGTCATCGCGACGCGCAGCGCATCGACGTTGAAGCGCGCCGAAGAGCTCGGCCTTGGCGATTCCTACACGACCGATGCCAGGGAAGCGGTGCGCGATGCCGACCTCGTTATCGTCTCTGTGCCGGTCGGCTCATCGGGCGATGTTGCGGCCGAGATCGCGCCGGCACTGAAGAAAGGCGCCATCCTTACCGATGTCGGCTCGACCAAGGCCTCCGTTATCGCGCAGATGCAGCCGCATGTGCCGGAGGGCGTGCACTTCATTCCCGGACATCCGCTGGCAGGCACGGAAAAATCCGGACCAGACGCCGGCTTCGCCGATCTCTTCGAGAACCGCTGGTGCATCTTCACGCCATTGCCTGGCACCGACCCCTCGGCGCTCGAGAAGCTCTCGGAATTCTGGCGGCGCTGCGGCTCCAACATCGACACGATGGATCCGCAGCATCACGACATGACCTTGGCGATCGTTTCGCACCTGCCGCACATCATCGCCTACAACATCGTCGGCACGGCGGACGATCTGGAGGCGGTGACCAAGAGCGAGGTCATCAAATATTCCGCTTCCGGTTTCCGCGACTTCACCCGGCTTGCCGCCTCGGACCCTACCATGTGGCGGGATGTCTGCCTGCACAACAAGGACGCGATCCTGGAGATGCTGGCGCGATTCTCGGAGGATCTCGCCTCGCTGCAGCGGGCGATCCGCTGGGGCGACGGCGAGAAGCTGTTCGATCTCTTCACTCGTACCCGCGCCATCCGCCGCTCGATCATCGAGGCCGGCCAGGACATCGACGTGCCGGATTTTGGTCGGCAGGCCGTCGAGCACCCGGCCAAATCGTAAGCGGATTCCTCGGCGCTATTGCGATGCCGGCCAGTTCGCCGTCATCATGGCCAGCGTCTCGGCCCTATTCGGCGCGCCGAGCCTGCCGCCGAAACGCAGGCATTTGAGCGCGGCGGCGGCGCTGGCGAAGCGTAGCGCTTCCTCCATCGGCATCGCCTCGGCGAGGGCAACGGCAAAGGCGCCGTGGAAGACGTCGCCGGCGGCGAGCGTGTCGACAGCCTTGACCCTCGGCGCCTCGACATGGCGCACGCGCCCGGTTGCCCGGTCGTGCCACCAGGTGCCGGCCGCGCCGCCGGTCACCGCGACAAAGGCGTCGGTGCGCGAGGCGAGGTCGGCGCAGGCGCTTTCGGGGTCCAGCGCGTGGCCGCAGACGATGCGGGCCGCAGGCTCCGAGGCAACTATATGCGACGCCAAGGGCAGCAAGCGCTCCAGAACCTCGACGGACGCGGTGTCGGCGTCCAGGATTGCCGGGCGGCCGATCGATCTGGCCGCGCTCAGAGCGAGCGCCGCGGCGCCCGGCCAGCGGACATCGACGAGCACCGCGTCGAAGGCGGAGAGTTCGGCGAGCGGCAACGCCTCCGGATCGGCTTGCGCTCGTCTGTCGTAGAAGGGGACGATGACGCGCTCGCCATGCGCATCCACCAGGATCGCGGCCAGCGCCGAGCGCGCGCCGGGAACGCGGCGAATAAGGCTGCAATCGACGCCTTCGGCCTGTATGTCGGCGATCAACTGGTCGCCGACGAGATCGTCGCCGGCGCTCGCCCAAAGCGAGACCTCGGCGCCGAGGCGGTGCGCGGCGCAGGCGGCGCTCGTCGCCATGCCGGAAGCCAGCTGGACCCCATCGCTGGCGATGAACTTGCCTTGATGCGCGGGGAGCGTCTCGACGCGCAGGATCGTGTCGAGGGTGAAGGCGCCGACGCTGAGCAACCTGACCGGTCGGGCCATGTTCTAATCGATCGGCTTGATCTTGCCGAGCGGGATGAAGCCCAGCGAGGCCTTGCCTTTGACGATCTTCAGCGGCAAGGACGGCTCCTTGCCAAGCATGGCAATGGCGGCAAAGCCCTGCTCGATTTCGCTCTTGTGCTCCGGAACCGCGCCGGCGAGGATAGTAGCCACCGCTTTCGGATCCTTGAGCTTGATCATCAGACTTGCGTCGACCAGGCCATCCGCATCGACCGAGACCGGCCCGGACACGGTGATGCGCGCCGTGCCGGACGAGAGGTCAAGCCTGGCGATGTCGACCGACTGGCCCCGCAGGCTCTTTGGCGGCGCGGCGATCAGCGCCAGGCCGTTCTTGAGCGTTACGTCGCCGCTGCCGTCAAGCGCGGGCAGCACGCGTCCGTCGATAGCATCCGCATTGATCTCCAGATCGCCGAAGCTGCCGACATAATTGATGTCCTGGCCCGCCAGCTGCAACTGGCCGGCGGCCTTGCCGGCGCTGAACAATTGCATCGGATCCGTGTCGTCCTGCGGATCGGTCTGACCGTTCAGGCCTTCGGCCCTCAGCGAAACGCTGCGCGGCAGCGGCCACCACATTTTGACATTGGCCTGCATCTGATCCCAGTCGATCCAGAGCGGCGGCATGCCGGGCGCCATCGTCCGCAGCGGCCCCCGCAGGTCGGCGACCGGCGACAGAGGTCCGGTGATCCCGGCGACGGCGTTGAAACTCCCGGTGGAGGCGGCGACTTTGCGGGCGTCGTCCTCATAGGCGATGTTGTCGCAGGAAACCGTGAAGCTCATCGGATAGCCGCTGACGGCGAGGTTGGCGCAGCCGGCCGCGATGCCCTTGCTGCCCAGCCGCGCCACCGCCTGGTCGGCCTCGGTCTTGAGCCTGTCGGCGAGATAGAACCAGCCGCCGCTGTAGATGGCGAACAGCACTACAAGGAACGCGGCTAGCCAGAACAGCCGGCGGCGAGGTTTGGGCGATCGCTCGTCACTTGACGTCATGCTGCGGCTCTCGTTAACCCCTCATACGGCGAGCGGCGATTCACTCACGCAAACAAGCGGCGGGACAGAAGAAGCACCTTGGCGGTGCGGTGTCGTTCACTCGAATGCGATCAGGCTTGGCGATATGGGCGATTTTTG
>Ga0315336_1006568_pt1 | contig 11794 bp, 9 predicted proteins | sample ASW5metaG_FD_204512 | JGI IMG/M metagenome (GOLD analysis project Ga0315336, IMG submission 204512) | Ammonia-oxidizing marine archaeal communities from Monterey Bay, California, United States - ASW #5 | ecosystem: Environmental > Aquatic > Marine > Intertidal zone | place: USA: California...
ATGATAGCGATGACGCTGCGCTACTCGCACCTGTCACCAGCCCACAAGCTGGACGCTGTTGAGCGTCTCGTTGCGGTCGAAATTGATGAGCCAAGTGACACCACTACTGACACCGCCGAAGCGGTCGTCGGTGGTGACGTTGAGGCAGTCGAGGAAGTTACTGAATCTAAAGATGAAAAGTGGTGGCGATGGGTAGACTTGAACTACCGACCTAGGGATTATGAGGCCCTCGCTCTAACCACCTGAGCTACATCGCCAAACAAAACAAGATATCCTCAACCTCGCTCCGCAATCAACTTCGACAGTTCTTCAGGCGACCCGAGTAGGTCGAGTGCGGCCTGGTACGGATCCTTCTCACCACTGGCGACCGCGTCCAGAAGGGCGCTTACATTGCTGTCACCCGAGTGTTCACGCAGCCGGCGCATCAGTTCTTCTTCGCAGATCTCGAGCACCTCGGCCTTGAGTCGTTCGGCGAATCGTTTGTCGGGCTCGCTTTGGCGCTTGCGATTGTCGTTGTGGGCGACGCAGGCGTCGATCAGTTCGACAGTCCCCTGCCCGGCCGAAGCCTGCGTCATCAGCACCGGCACTTGCCAGGCGTCCTTGCCCTCGGGCATCTTCAGGTGAAGCATCATCTCAAGCTCGGTTTTCATACGCATAGCGCCGTCACGGTCCGCTTTGTTGACGACGAATACGTCGGCGATTTCGAGCAACCCGGCCTTCATGACCTGTACGGTGTCGCCGGCTTCGGGGACGAGCACGACGACGACGGTGTCGGCCACTTCCATGATGTCGAGTTCGGTTTGCCCGACACCTACGGTCTCGATGATGACGTAGTCTTTGCCGAAGGCATCGAACAACCGCGACACGTCGCGTCCGCTACGCGCCAGTCCGCCGTGGCTGCCGCGGGTCGAGAGGCTGCGAATGAACACGCCCTCGTCGAGAAAATGCTTCTGCATACGGATGCGATCACCCAAGACCGAGCCGCCTGAGAACGGAGAGGACGGATCGATCGCCGCCACACCAACCGTCTTGCCGCGTTCGCGCAGGTGCTCGATGACGCAGCTGGTGATCGTCGACTTGCCGGCGCCCGGGGGGCCGGTAATACCGATCGTGTGCGCCTTGCCACACCTCTTGTAGATTTCCGACATGGTTGCGGCGGTTCCCGCACCACGGTTCTCGACCAATGTGATCAGCCTTGCGAGCGCGACGCGGTCGCCGCCGAGCATGGCTTTGGTTAGGGCTTTTGGGTCACGTTTGCGGCTCATGGTCAGGTCGGGTCGTAGGCTTCGATCTTGGTGACAATCGCTTCGCAGAGGGCCGTCGCGATATCATCGCGAGAGACAGGTTCTCGTGCTTCTTGCGTTACCGAGGTGATGCGTTCGCCGGGGACGCCGCAGGCCACAATACAGTCGAAAGGGCCCGTATCCAAGCCGACATTGAGCGCGATGCCGTGGTAGCTCACGCCTCGCGCGACGCGCAAGCCGAGCGACGCGATCTTGCCCTGATCGGTCCAAATCCCTGGCTTTCCCTCGATTTGGTGGGCGTCGATCGAAAGGTCGGCGAGCACCTCGACGAGCGCCTGCTCCAGATCGCATACCCAGCTGCGCACCCCGACGGCGCGCTCAGAGATCGCGACGATCGGGTAGACCACTATTTGGCCCGGTCCATGGGCAGTGGCGCGGCCGCCGCGGTCGCTACGCACTAATGTCACGCCGCGCCGGGCCAGTTCTTCGGCTGGCGCGATGACATCGGACTGCGGCGCGTTACGGCCCAGCGTAACGGTCGGCGGATGCGCTACCTCCACCACTGTGTCGGCTACACGGCCGTCGACGCGCGCCTGCCACAAGGTGAGTTGCCGCTCGAGCGCGCGGGCGTAGTCTACGCGGCCCCAGTGTTCGATGACGGTTCGGCCCACGCCGCCGACGATAACGCCGGATCGCCCGTGCCTCAACCTAACGACGCTGGGCCGGGGCCAACGGTGCTTGGAATAGGCGAATATCGCTTGACGCGCCCGGTGCTCGGTTGGAGACTCGATCTGGTCATGCGTCGCAGCTCGAGAGTTCTCATTGCAGGTCTAGTGTTTGTGGTTCTGGGCGTGGGCAACTGGGCCATGGGGGCGGACAGATCCGAGCGCTATGAGCGCCGCATGGCCGGCGCCGTCTCCCGGGCGGGGCCTTCGGCGCGCATTCCGTTCTCCGGTACCTCTACGATTCTCGAAGAGTATACCGCCGCGCGCGAGGTCTACGCGGAGTCGCTGGCGAAGTATGAGTACTATCGTGTCGTCCATCGCGGCGGTGTGTTGCTGGTGGTCGTGGGGCTCGTTCTGGCGACCGGAGCCATCGTGCGACGTCTGGTTGTGCCGGTCGGCCGACGCATATGAACGAACAGACGATGATGCACAGCGACTAAGTGCCTGTAACTTAGCTGATAAAAGCTCGAAAACGGTGCGGCTGTGTTGAGCCGTACAACGATGCACGGTATCTTGATGCCCCGGGTGGGGTTAAATACCAGCCTCAGCCGGGACCGCGCGGCAGTCGAAGCGACGCTAGTCGATCGATTCGGACGTGCGGTGTGGGGTGGATGATGTGCGGTAGTTGGGCTGACAGCGGAGCGGAGCAAGAGGAAGAGTATGCGGCAGAGCCTGCGGCAGGCTCCTCGCTCCTTATAAGAGTGCTCGCGCTAGAGAGCAGGCGGCGTAGGTGACGCCGTTTGCCGCCGCTACCCTCTTTGCCTTCGGGGTAAATGTCTTTGTTGGCGTCTTTGTGCTCGCTCAGCGACGCGACGGCCAGGCCAACACCCTTTTTGCTCTGTGTTGCTGCGTGCTGGCGGTTCTGTCGCTGGCGACATTCAGCCTGGTGCAACCCCTGCCGGTGCACGAAGCCGAGCTCTGGACGCGTATTCTCTTGGTCGCGGCGGCGATCGCACCAGCACTGTTTTTGCACACTACGCTGGCAATCTTCGCTATCGAGCCGCGAAGTTTTGCGCTCGGCAGCTATGCGGTCTCGACGATCTTGGCCGCCATGGCGGCCACCGGCATGCTGCATTCCGGCATGCGTCCACTGCCGGTAGGCCCCGACGGTGCCGGCGTGTTCTTCGTCGCCTCGCCGCTGATTTGGGCATTGGTTGCGGCGGCAGTCGCGGCGACCGCGATTACGGTATTCGAACTGTATCGCTTTATGGCGACGGCGACCGGTGTGCGACGCACGCAGGCGCGCTATTTCGCCTTGACGGTGATTCCGATCCTGCTCGCCGGCTTGCACGATCTCGGTGCAGCGTTCGCGCCTTCCTATCCGCTGATCGGTTGGCCGGCCGTGCCGCTGGTTCCGTTGGTTTCGGCGGCTTGGGCGAGCGGCGTTTGCTACCTGATGCGTCGTTATCGTTTGATGGATCTGGATGCGGCACTGACCCGCGGTCTGATCCGCACCTTCACATTTGTCGTGATGGCATCGCCGTTCATGCTGCTTCTCGCCGGTGCTGAGCGTGCCTACCTCGGTGGCGATGTGCACGGCCCGTTATTCGTGGCGACGCTGCTCGTCTGCGCTTTGGCCGCGTCGATGGTTCGTCCCATCCGTACGGCGGCAAACGAGATGCTCGATTCGTTGTTCTCGATCAAAGGCCGCGACTATCGCAATGCGCTGCTTTCGTTCAGCCGGGAGTCCACGCGTATCCTCGAACTCGAGACACTTGTCGAGCGCGTTGTGGAAACGCTGGCCGCGACGTTGGGCGTGCGCGTGGCTGCAGTCTACGTCTCCCATTCGGAGAAAGGCTTCACCTTGGACGGCATCAGTGGCTCTGGCGCAAGCAGACTTCCCAACGTCTTGCCGCCCGAGCACCCGCTGGTGTTCGGACTCGGTGATGCCCGTGAGCCGATCGTGCGTGAGGAGCTGGATTTGCGCGGCGACGTGCGGCTGCCGCGAGGCGGCAGTCTGTCGGCATCGATGGCCGAGGCTGGAGTCGACCTCGCGCTTCCGCTGCGCAGCCCCGAGCAGGTCGAAGGCTTTATCCTGCTGGGCCGTCGCGACAGTGGCGCCATGTACTCCAGCGAAGACATCGAAGTACTCGAGATGCTGGCCAGTCAGGTCTCAATCGCCCTGGAGAACGCGCGCCTGTACTCCGACCTTAAACGCAGCCGTGAGATCATTCAGCGCAGCGACCGCCTTTCGGCGATTGGCACCATGGCGGCCGGCCTTGCCCACGAGATCCGCAACCCGCTGGTCTCTATTAGAACCTTTACCCAGTTGCTCCCCGAGCGCATCGAGGACGAGGAGTTCCGCAATACTTTTCTCGAACTAACGATCTCGGAGGTCGACAGAATCTGCCTCTTGATCAATGAGTTGCTGGCCTTTGCTCGCCCTGCACCTGCAGAGTTGCAGCATGTCGATCTCAATGATTGCCTAGAACGGATTTGCCTGCTTCTCGACAGCCAGGCACGCGGTGTTTCGGTGTCGCTCGAGTGTGTAGGAAGCGTCGGGCTCCCCATGGTGACCGCCGACGAAGATCAGGTCAAACAGGTCGTCATGAACGTGATCCTCAATGCTATCCAGGCCTGCTCGAGCGGCGGCCACGTACGCGTTACCACCGCATCGGACTTCAGCTTCGATGAGCCTCGTGTTGCAATTCGTGTCACCGATGACGGTCCCGGTATTGAAGAAGAACGCCTGGCGCATATCTTTGATCCGTTCTACACGACGCGCACGGAGGGCACCGGACTCGGGTTGTCGATTGCGCACCAGATTGTGGCGCGACACGGCGGCGCCATCGACGTCGAGACGGAACTCGGTGCGGGAACCACTTTCGTCATCAGCCTACCTCACGATCCGCCGCGCGGCGCCATGATCGAAGGCGAACACGGTATGGTGCTCGCAGAAGAGGCTCCCGCTCATGGCTAGAATCGCTCTCATCGATCCGATCGGCCGCGCCGTAACCACCGTAGAAGCGGTGCTCGGCAAAGCCCACGATCTCGTCGTGCGTGCGCGTATCCATGCGCCGGGCGATGTGGAGCTGGTGATTGCCGATCTGCGTCCGGCGGAATTGGCCGATCAAGCGACCTTGCGCTCGCTGGCCTCGTTTGGGCCGGTATTGTTGCTCGTCGACCGCTCGCAACCGATTCCCCCGGCGGTTGAAGAGAGTACGGAACTCAATATCCTTCGTAAGCCCTTTGACGCGTTCGAGCTACGGATTCGGGTAGACAAGCTCCTCGAAACGGCGCGTGCGGCCGGTAGCGAGCGCGACGCACCGCTGACGTTGGGGCGCGATCAAGAAGACAACGCCTGGCTCGAGTTTCCATTCGTGCCGGCGCCGGCAGGCGCGGTGCTCAGGCGCGGCGCGCGTTTGAGCGCTCCTCTTTGGATTCTCGGTGAGACCGGCTGCGGTCGGCGCCGAATCGCGATGGCGGTCTGCGGTACCGCGCGTCCGGTGCCCCGGATTGTCACTCTCTATCCCGACGAACGCTTGGAGGCGGTCTTGCTGCGCGAGCACGGCAGCGATCCTTACGCTCTCGTCGTTCCCGAGATCGAACAGCGCCCACTCCTCGAGCAGGAACGTTTGGCTTCGATGCTGGCCGGCCCGCGCGACTTCCGGCTCATTTGCACATCGATCGACGATCCGGCCGAAGCCGTGTTGTCCGGCGACTTTTCGCGCAGTTTGTACCAGCGCCTGATCGGTTTGGCCGTTCAGGTTCCTCCGCTTCGCGAACGCCCGATTACTATTCCTCCATTGGTTCAGGCGCTCTCGCATACGATCGTTCGCAGTCTGGGTGCGACCGGCGACATCTCGTTCAGTCCCGACGCCATGGCGCGGCTGCAGACCTACATGTGGCCCGGCAACTTGGTCGAGCTCGAGTCGGTTCTGGTTCGCACGCTCACCATGGTCGGTGAGATCGATGAATCGGGGCTCACGATCGAAGCCGATCAGCTGCTCTTTACCGCCGACGAGACCATCGGTGGGCTTGGCGCCGTACCGGTTGGCGGCGAGATCGTGCGCTTGCCGGTGCAAGGCCCCCGCCGTCGCGTTGTTTTCAGCGATGACGGAGTGCACACGGTGGATGCCGATGAGCCCGAACAAGGTACGGCATCGCGCGCAGCCGACAGCAACGAAGGCGCAGACGAGCAAGCCCAGCGAAAGGCCGCCGCCGCGCGACGCGATGACTCGATCGAACAAGTCGTTGCAGGCCTTGCCCACGACCTGCGCAATCCCATGGTTGCGATCAAGACGTTTGCCGGCGTAATGGCGGCGGGTGAAGCCGCCGGTGAGTCTGCGCGCGAGCTCGGTCAGTTGGCCTCCGATGCCTGCGACCGTATCGGTCGGCATCTCGAAGCGCTGCAAGAGTACAGTGGCTTTGATGAGCCGCAGCTGGTCGCCATGGATCTGCTCGACTGTGTCCGCGGCGTCGTCGCCGAGATGGATACTGACGACTCGAAGCGGGTCTGGGTCGATGCAGACGGCGAAGCGCCGACGAGTGGCGATCGCGACCAGCTTCGTTTCGTAATGGAAAATCTTCTCGACGCGGCTCTGGCTGAAGGTGTCGGCGGCGAGACGGTTCGTGTTTTTGCGACACAACCGCGCGAGGTGCCACGCGTTGGTGCGGCACCTCCAGATGGTCAGACGGCCGTGCAAGGCCATGCTCTCGTGTTTGAGGTCGCTTCGGGCGGGGGCCCGATAGCGAAGTTACGTAAGTTCGTTCGGTCCGGCGACGGTCCACCGTCGTGGCGCGTGCTCCTGGCACGAACCCTGGCCGAACGTAACGGGTGTGTAGTGGATGTGGAGTTAGCAGACGACGCCGTACGTATCGTGTGTCGTCTGCGGGCAAGAGAGGAAGAATCCCGTGGCGAGCAAACCAGTCGTTTTAATCGTTGACGATGAGGCAGGTGTACGAGAGTCGGTCCGAATGGTCCTCAAGGACCAGTTTGAGCCGGTAGTACTCGAGAGCGGTGATGCCGCGATCGAGTGGCTGGAGGCGAATTCCGCCACCCTTGTCTTCCTAGACATTTTGATGCCGGGCATCGACGGGCTCGAGGTTCTGGAACGTATCCGCGAGAAGGACAAAATTCTGCCCGTCGTGATGCTGACTGCAACCAAGACCGTCAAAACGGCGGTCTCGGCAATGAAGCTGGGTGCGTTCGACTACATCACGAAGCCGTTCGATGTGGACGAGCTACGTATGGTTGCCGACCGTGCGACCGAAAATGCGTCGCTGCGTCGTGAGGTCGAAGAGTTGCGTGAGGCGGTTGGCACACGCTACGGCTTCGACAACATCATCGGTGAGTCCGAGCCGATGCAGGACATCTTCAAGACCATCATGGCGGTCGCTCCGCTCAAGACGACTGTCCTGATCGTGGGTGAATCCGGCACCGGCAAGGAATTGATCGCCAAGGCAATTCACTACCACAGCACGAGAGCATCGAAGCCGATGGTCACGCTCAACTGCGCGGCGATTCCTGAGAACCTGCTCGAGAGTGAGTTGTTCGGTCACGAGCGCGGATCGTTCACCGATGCCGTCGAGCGCAAGATCGGTCAGTTCGAGTATGGGCATACCGGCACCATCTTCCTCGATGAGATCGGCGAGATGAGCCCTGCGTTGCAAGCGAAGCTCTTGCGTGTGCTGGAACAGGGCGAGATCATGCGCGTCGGTGGCAATCGTCCCATCGACGTCGACGTTCGGGTAGTTGCGGCGACCAACCGCAATCTTCACGAGGCGATGGCAGAGGGGCGTTTCCGGTCGGATCTATACTATCGGCTCAACGTCGTTTCGCTTGAAATCCCGTCTTTGCGCGAGCGCAAAGATGACATCCCTCATCTCATCAGCCACTTCGTAGCGGCGAAGACCAAGGAACTCGGGTTCGGCGAACGTGAGCTGGCGGCAGGTACGCTCGACCGGCTGCTCAACTATCCCTGGCCGGGCAACGTGCGCGAACTCGAGAACGTCATCGAGCGTATGCTCGTGTTGGGCCCCGCGCAGGGCGCCATCGGTCCCGAACATCTGCCTTCGGAGTTGGTCGACGGCCCGGCGGTTACCATGCACGTGCGTGAGCAGGTGTTGAGTGGGCACACGTCACTCTCGGACGCGGTTGACGAGTTTGAACGCGATATCATAGGAGAGGCGCTCAACCGTACGCACTACAATCAGACCCGTGCGGCGACCATCCTCGGGACCACCCGTAGGATTCTAAAGTACCGCATGGACAAACTCGGAATCGGCGCACTGTTCGCTGAGCGATAAACCCTTGCCGGGTCGGCGATTTTCACACGCCGACCCGGCTTCCCTCCGAGCGCACTCAGCGTTGACAACCGCCGTGCTGTGCCGTAGAACCGCCTCAGCGGGTGCCCACGAAACGTGACTGTTTTTCCGCTCCAGGCCGACCGGCAACATGCCTAATCCGGCAGACATCGCGCTTACGAAAGCCGCCACTGATCGCCGTCTAGGCGACGATGACGCCTACGCGCTGTCATCGCTGCCCGCAGGCTCGGGTGCGCTTGAGAGCCTCCTGTGCGCCTCTACAGAGCTCAGAGACCGCTATCACGGTCGCGATCTCACCTATTCCCCCAAAGTCTTTCTGCCGGTCACCAATCTATGCCGCGACCGCTGCACCTACTGCACGTTCCGTCGCGATCCGGGGGACGTCGGCGAATGGACGATGAGCCCCGATGAGATCGCCGAGTGGTCGCGCAAAGGGCGCGAACTGGGGTGCATCGAGGCGTTGATGTGTCTGGGCGACAAGCCTGAGATCGCATTTCGCGGCTTTACGCAGCAGCTCGCATCCTACGGTGCGCGCACTACCGCGGAGTATGTTTACAAGGCCTGCGAGATTGCGCTCGACGAAGGGCTGCTGCCGCACACGAATGCCGGCCTGCTATCGAAAGACGACATGGCCATGCTCCGGCCCGTCAATGCATCCATGGGACTGATGCTCGAGAACATCAGCCCGCGATTGCGCGACCACGGTATGCCCCACCAGTGGGCCCCCGACAAGGACCCCGCACCCAGGCTGAAGATGATTGCCGAAGCCGGTGAACTCGCGATCCCATTTACTACCGGTATTCTCGTGGGCATCGGCGAGAACGAAGCCGAACGCATTGCGAGCCTGTTGGCGATCCGCCGGCTGCACGAAACCTACGGACATATCCAAGAGGTCATCGTACAGAATTTCCGAGCGAAGCCCGAGACGAAGATGGAAGGCTCGCCCGAGCTGACCGACGACGAGATGGTACGCACCGTCGCGCTCGCGCGGTTGATCCTCGGTGGCGAAATGAATCTACAGGCACCGCCGAATCTGAGCCCACAGGCCCACGGCCTGCTCATTCGTGCCGGTATCAACGATTGGGGCGGCATCTCGCCGCTGACGATGGACTACGTGAACCCCGAGGCACCGTGGCCCCATATTGACGAATTGCGCGAGACCTGCGAAGCCGAGGCTTCGACGTTGGCACCGCGTCTGCCCATCTACGAACCATGGACCAACGAACGGTTCGTCGATGTCCAGATGCTGCCGGTGGTGCGCGGGTTTTCTACGGGCCAGGACGGAGCGATAGCGGTATGAGCTACGAGACAGAACCGAATGCCGATTCTCTTGCCTTCCTTTTGGAGGACGAGAGATCCTTGGATACCCGCCTCGCGAGTATCGATGCCTCAACGGCGGCCATCATCGGCCGTGCACTCGATGGCATCAGGCCGACGGTTGACGAAGGCGCACATTTGCTGACGCTTCGCGACGGCGATTTGTCGGCATTGGTCGCCGCCGCCGACGAGATTCGGCGCGAAGACGTCGGCGAGATCGTTACCTACGTCGTCAATCGCAACGTCAACTGGACGAACATCTGTTTCGTCGGCTGCAAGTTCTGCGCGTTCGCCCACTACAAGAACGACGAAGAAGCCTATGACCGCCCGATGTCGGTGGTTCTCGACAAGATCCGCGATGGCATGAACCGCGGCGCGACCGAAGTGTGCATGCAAGGCGGCATCAATCCCGAGATGGCGCCCGAGGGCTATTTCGACATCCTCGACGCGGTACGGGCGGAGTTCCCCACCATTCACATCCACGCGTACTCTCCTATGGAAATTCAGTACGGCGCGCGCCGCATGGGCATGGACTACCCTGAGTACATTGGGATCCTCAAAGAGAAAGGCCTCGGAAGTATTCCGGGTACGGCTGCCGAGATTCTAGACGACGACGTGCGTGAGATCCTCTCGCACAAGAAGCTCGACGTGGCGACATGGGTTCGGATCATCAAGACGGCGCACTCGCTGGATATCCCGACGACGTCGACCGTGATGTACGGGCACCTCGAGACGCCGATGCACATTGCACGGCACATCGACTTGTTGCGCGAGATCCAGGCCGAAACCGGTGGCTTTACAGAGTTCGTACCCCTGCGCTTTATCTGGCAGAACACTCAGCTGTACGCTGAGGGACTGGTCGAGGATATTCCGCAAGGGCAGCTCGATTTGGCGGTCTACGCGACCAGTCGTCTGATGCTGCGCGGCCTCATCGACAACCTACAGACCTCGTGGGTGAAATTGGGGCACGAGCTGTCGATGTTGAGCCTGGCGGCGGGTTGTAACGATATGGGCGGGACGCTCATGGAAGAGAGCATTTCGCGCGAAGCGGGCGCTGATGCCGGTGAATACACATCGGTGGAAGAGCTCGAGGCGATGATTCTGCGCATGGGGCGGGTACCGCGCCAACGCAACACGATATACGGACTAATCGACGATTCGGATGGCGACCACACGAAAGAAACGAAGCCCTACGAAATCGAACACGAAGGTCACGCTGCTAGCGGGTGGAGTGGGCGCAGCTAGGCTTCTGCGTGGGCTCGTACGCGTTGTCGCTCCGGAAAACCTGACCGTCATCGTCAACACTGGTGACGACGAAGACTTCTTCGGGCTCCACGTCTCTCCCGACCTCGATACGATTGTTTACACCCTGGCCGATGTTGCGCCCCGTGTGCGTGGCTGGGGTATTCGCGGAGATACGTTCAACGCGAAGGCAGCGCTCGACCGCTTCTACGAAACACCATGGTTCCAACTGGGCGATCGCGATCTTGCGACCAATATGTTCCGTACCGATGCGCTTCGCTCAGGGCGTCCGCTCAGCCGGGTGACGGCCGATATCTGTACGGCCTTCGGTATCCGTCAGCTCGTACTGCCGGTGACCGACGATCGGCTGCGTACGATGGTCGATACCCATTCGGTCGGTACGCTTCCCTTCCAAGAATATCTGGTCAAACACCGCGGTCGGCCGCGGGTGAAGGCTATACGCTACCGGGGCGCACGCTCCGCGCGCCCCGCGCCGGGCGTATTGAAGGCGATCTCCGAGGCCGATGCCGTAGTCGTCGCGCCGAGCAATCCCTTTGTGAGCGTTGGCCCCATACTGGGGGTACCGGGGGTGCGCAGGGCGCTGTCGAAGGCGGCCAAGCGCACCGTGGCTGTGAGCCCGTTGATCGGCGGCCGTGCCGTGAAGGGGCCGTTGGTTTCGATGTTGCGCAGCATGGGCCACAAGGCCGACTCGGTCTCCATCGCGAGCATTTATCGGGGGCTGGTGGACTGCCTCGTGGTTGCGCCCGGCGATGCCGGCGCGCGCAAGCAAGTCAGCTCGAAAGACCCGCGCCTCGTTGAGCGCGACATCCTCATTCGCAGCCCCGAAGCGGCACATGCGCTCGCGGCCTTCGCGCTAGCGCAGGTGATCGAGTAGGCAATCGGCATGTCGATTGAACTCATCCCCCTGCCCGGCCTTCCGGGCATCGGACCCGGCGACGATCTCGGTGCCATGATTGCCGCTGCCGTAGAGCGTTCGGC
>Ga0315336_1006569_pt1 | contig 11792 bp, 10 predicted proteins | sample ASW5metaG_FD_204512 | JGI IMG/M metagenome (GOLD analysis project Ga0315336, IMG submission 204512) | Ammonia-oxidizing marine archaeal communities from Monterey Bay, California, United States - ASW #5 | ecosystem: Environmental > Aquatic > Marine > Intertidal zone | place: USA: California...
GGTTCGCGTACAGCGGGGTGTTCGACGATCGTGCTGACCACGTGTCGCCCTCGGGGATTTGCACTGCATACGCCCCGAATAGCCAAATTGTTGGATTCGGTTCCGCCCGATGTGAAGACGATCTCAGAGGCGTCGGCACCCAGCAGCGCCGCGACCTGTTGCCGCGCCTCGTCCACCCCCGCCCGCGCCGCTCGGCCGCTCGCGTGACTGCTGGAGGGATTGCCGAAATGCTCCCTCAGGTAGGGCAACATTGCGTCGATGACTGCGGGATCGACGGGAGTAGTGGCGTTGTGGTCCAGGTAGATGGTCTGGGTGTCCACGATCAGGGCTCGCCGTACAAGTAGAGATTGTCGATGCGGCCGTCTGGCTGGTTCGTGTCGTTGTCTGTTCCCCAGTCGTAGGCCTTGACGCCGTATCGGTCGTAGATCAAATCCCGCACCATCAGCGTCCCACCGACGTCTTCGTAGACCATCACGTCGGGCACGCCGAGATCGTCGAGGTAGCAGGACACATTGACGGCGACGCCGCTACCGTCTGGGGTCTGGCCCGCGTAAGGAGGCGTGATCCGCATGCGCTCGCTTCCCGAGTCTCCATCGGGGTTGCCGTTGCGATTCTCGTCGTCGAAGAGACCCTCGATACCCGGTTCCCAGGTGCAGTACTGCTTGGTGTCGGACCAGCTGGCGACCTGGCAATCGGGTTCGACGCCCAGGACCTCGGTGATCTCGTCGGCCGTCATGCCAACACACGCGCCATCTGCACAGCCATTACCAAGGTCGATCGCGCCATCTGGGGCGTCGGATTCACACGGGGCCAACGTGGCGAGGGCGTCGTGGATGTCCGGCTCTGGCCACGGTGTCGGAGGCGGGTAGCAGTGACCGTCTCCGGCGAGTTCGAAACCCTCGCGGCAGGGCTCGGAATCCTCGGATTCGGCGCAGCCGGTAATGAGGGCTGCCGTGATCAGGCACAGTCCACTTCTCAAAGGGGGGTTCCTCCGCCGCCGACTTTAACCGGCGGGGAGGACACAAGAGGAAGGCGGGGCGGCAAACCCGATGATTCGCCGGAAGGTATCCACTACTGAAGCAACCGCCGTGCCAATGAAAAATGCAGGTTGAACCGTTCAGCGGCCGGCGTGATTCCACGAATCGTATATTGAGGCGTCGTGACGCAGCCCGACATCGTCGTGATCGGCGCCGGCCCGAACGGCTTGTTCGCGGCGTGCCGTCTGGCGCGTGCGGGCTTGCGGGTTCACGTAGTCGAGGCCCACCCGAAACGCGCGGGAGGCGCTCTCGCGAGCGAGGAGACCACGCTTCCGGGCTTCAAGCACGATGTCGGCGCCGGCTTCATCGCCTTCAGAGGTTCGCCCGCCTTTCGGGAGCTGGCACTCGAGCGTCGCGGGCTGGAGTGGAGATTCGGCACATTCGAGAGTTGCCATCCTGCGCCAAACGGCACCTTCGCCGCGATTAGTCGCGATGTCGAGCGCACGGCCTCCCACTTCGGGTCTGATGCCGACGGCGATGCCTGGCGCCAATTGTCCGCCCTGCACGGTCGCGTCGAGCCCAACCTGCTCGAATACATGAAGCCTTTCCCCCGCATCCTCCCGGGCCTGAGGATGCTCCCCTTCGACGCGTTCCGGGTCCTGCGGATCTTCACATCCACCCCGGCGGGTTTCGCCAATCGGACCTTCGCCTCGGAGGCGGCGCGACGGGTGTTTCCTGGGATGACCATGCACGTCGATGTGGGCCCGACCGATCGCTTCGGCTGCGGCATCGGCTACATGCTCTGCATGCGGGCGAGCACCGCTGGTTTCGCGATGCCCGCCGGCGGAGCGGGGGCCATCACCGATGCGTTGCTGGCCGAGCTCGAGGCACTCGGCGGGACGCTCCAGCTGGGTGCGAACGTCGAGAGCGTGGTCGTGCGCGACGGCCAGGCCGCGGCGGTTGTGCTGGCCGACGGCACGGAGGTCGAGGCCACCCAAGGGATCGTCGCCGACACTTCGGCTCCGGCCCTCTACCTGAACCTCCTGGACCCCGGGAAGGTTCCGAGTCGGATCCGGCAGAGCATGAAGGTCTTTCCCATGGGATGGGGGACGTTCAAGCTGGATTTTGCGCTCTCTGCGCCCGTGCCTTGGACCCTGGAAGCCTGCCGGCAGAGCGCCGTGGTTCACGCCGGGGACAGCATCGAGGATCTGAACGCCAATGTCGCCCAGGTCCGCAATGGCGAGCTGCCCACGAATCCCTACCTCGTCATCGGTCAGCACTCGCTCTTCGACGACCGCCGAGCGCCGGATGGCCAGCACACGCTGTACGTCTACGGGAGGGTGCCCGCGCGTCCAACCGGTGGATGGGACGCCAATCGGGAGTCCTTCGCCGATAGGATCGTCGAACGAATCGAGGCCATGGCACCGGGTTTTCGGGAGGTCATCCTGAAGCGCGCCATCCACACGCCACGCGATCTGGAGGACATGGACGCCAACCTCATCGACGGCGACCTCGGCGGGGGCTCCAACGCCTGGCATCGCCAGCTCATCTTTCGACCGGTCTTTCCCTACTTCCGATATCGGACGCCGGTCAAGCGGCTCTACCTGTGTTCGATGTACACCCATCCCGGGACCGGAATTCACGGGATGTGCGGGTGGAACGCCGCGGAAATGGTGCTCGCGGATCTCGGCTGACGGTCGCGCTAGTCCTCTTCTTCCTCCTCCTCGGCGGTGTCGTCGTCGGAGGAGCCGCAGTCCCAGACCTCGAAACAGGCGCTGAAGAGCTCTTCGTACTCGGCGCCAGCGGCCTTGCAGCGGGTGTTGAGTGCCGAGATGCACTCCTTGGCCATCTTCTTGTCGAAGTCACAGCCCGAGTAGTCGAGCTCGCCCTGGAGGTCGACCTGGTCTGAGACACACTCGTCCATGTCGGCATAGTTGTACCAGAACGTGGCTTTCTCGCAGCTTTTTGCGAACTGACATCGGTTCTTCGCGTACCGGTCCTCCCAGTTCTTCTCGTTGACGCCAAAACAGGCGGTCTGCAGAAGGGCCAGGGCGGTCAGGCTGGCGATCTTGGCTCGCATATGCGGGCTCCAGGTGGGGCGGGCAGACTGCAGCCTAGCCTCTGCCGAGCCCCATTCCGTGCGGCTCACCGGCTGTTGACGGTTTCTCACGTCGTCCTGACGAGTTGCGTGCCATCTTGGTGTGTAGCCAGGAGGCGACGTGTCCATTCTGCTCTCGATTCTGACGCCCCTGGCGATGGCCGACCCCAGCGTGCTCGAGGATGCCGACGGTGCCGACAGCCAGTACTTCGAGGATCTGATTGATTTCTGGGAGACCGGTGACGGTCCCATGGGCATCGTCAACGGCGAGGAGACGAGCGACTATCCGGCTACCGTGTCGCTGGCGTCGGACGCGTACAGCCTGCAGAGTTTCTGCTCCGGCACCCTCATTCACAAGCGCTGGGTGCTGACCGCCGCGCACTGCCTCGAGAACGTCGAAAGCACAGTGGGCCCACTCTCCTCGCTGAAGATCATCTTTGGCCCCAGCATCACGAACTCCGACGACGAAATCGGCTGGGACGAGTACCACTACCATCCGAACTACAACGGGTCGCAATTCGACTGGGACATCGGACTCGTCAAGCTTTCCAAGGCCAAAGAAGACGTCGATCCGATGGTGCTCAATGACGAGGAGCTCGACGATAGCTGGATCGACACCGAGCTTCGCTTTGTCGGCTACGGAGTCACCAGCGATGCCGCCCAGGACGCCGGCGTGAAGCGCACGACCATGCTGCCGGTGGACGACTTCGACAGCCAGTTCGTGTACACGGGCGCGCCCAACACCAACACCTGCTACGGCGACAGCGGTGGTCCCGGCTACGAGATCACCGACGAGGGCCTCGAGGTCGCCGGCATCGTGTCCTATGGCGAGGGTGGCTGCATGAATGGCCAGCGAACCGCGAACACGAACGTCGCCGAGTTCATCGATTGGATCAGCGAGTATGTGACTCCCGAGCTCGAGCATCCCGCACCGGAGCTCGGGGGCGGTGGAGACGGTGGCTTGGGGCTCGGCGTCGGTCGCGATCTGAGCGACAGTCCGTTCGGCAGCGATCGCGCCGGCTCGGGAGCGCAGCTCGGCTGCACGACGACCTCGGGGCCGTCGAGCGTCTGGCTCGCCTTGCTGACCCTGCTAGCTATGCGAAGAGCGACTCGTCGAGACAGCTGTCGTCGCTAGCCTGGATGGCCTTGGCGAGGGCGACGGATTGCGGTAGCAGGTTCGCGACGTAGAACTTGAGGTTCAGCGCCTTGCCCTTGAGGTGTGGCGTCTCGCCCCGCTCGGCGATGACCCGCTTGGCGACGCGCGCCTGCTGCAGGGCCTCGACGGCCAGGTGGATGTTTCCGAACATCTGCAGGAAGGGGTAGGCATTGGTCAGCGCGCCGTCGAGGTTGCCTCCGGCGCTCTGCCCGCCGAGGTGCATGGCGGTGGCACCGAGGTGATTGAGCGCTTTTCCGATGGCGGCCGCCTCGTCGGCCAGGCCGGCTTCTGTAGCTTTGGCGCACTCTTTCTGGGCGTCCTGCAAGTACTCCATCAACAGTGCTCCGCCCTTCTGGCGCAGCTTGCGGCCGAGCAAGTCGAGGGCTTGGATGCCGTTGGTGCCCTCGTAGATCGAACAGATCTTTGCGTCCCGCATCAGTTGCTCCATCGGGTACTCGCCGATGTAGCCGTAGCCGCCGAGGACCTGCAGTCCCATGGCTGACATCTCAAAGCCGAGGTCGGAGCAGTAGGCCTTGAGGATCGGCACAAGGAGCTCGACCTGGCCGATGAGGCGATCATGCTGCTCGGGGTCGTTCTCGGCGATGTCGTGGCGATGACCCAGCCGGTAGAGCATCGACCGCGTCGTCTCGGCATAGACCTTCATGGTCATGAGCATTCGCCGCACGTCGGGGTGCGCGGTGATGGCTACCCGCGGCGCATTGGGATCCTTGAAGTTCTGGATACTGGAGCCTTGCAGGCGCTCTTTGGCGTATGCGAGCGCGTATTGGTAGGCCGTCGATGTCATGGCGACGCCCTGGGCGCCAACGCCGATCCGGGCCTCGTTCATCATCAGGAACATGATGTTGATGCCGCGGCCCTCTTCGCCGACCAGCCAAGCCTTGCAGGGTTGGTTCGCTCCGAGCGCGAGGGTGCAGGTCGACGAGCCGTGGATGCCCATCTTCTCTTCGATGCCGACGACATAGGCGCCGTTTCGATCGCCGAGCGACAGTTCGTCGCCAACGATGAACTTCGGCACCACGAACAGGCTGAGTCCTTTCGTGCCCGCCTGAGCGCCCGGGGTGCGTGCGAGGACCAGGTGCACGATGTTGTCGGTTAGATCGTGATCACCACTGGAGATGAAGATCTTCTCGCCCTCGAGGTGGTAGACCCCGGGCTCGCCGTCGACGAGAGTGGCTCGACAGCGGTTCTCGCCCACATCGGAGCCGGCCCCGGCTTCGGTGAGACACATGGTGCCGCCCCAATCGCCGGCGAACATCTTCTCGGCCCAGGCAGTGCTCTTGCCTTCGGGACCGTGTTGGGCGATGACCCGCGCCGCGGCGACCGTGAGACCCGGGTACATCCAGAATGCCATGTTGGCGCCGATGAACATCTCGGTCACGGCCATGCCGATGGTCGCGGGAAGGCCGATGCCGCCCAGCTCCTGGTCCACGGTCACGGCGAACCAGCCGCCCTCGCGAGCGGTGTTCCAGGCCCCTTTGTAGCCCTCGGGCGTGCGTACATTGCCTTCGCCGTCGAGCTTGCAGCCCTCGCGGTCGCCGGACGCGTTCAGGGGTGCGAGCACCTCGATCGCGATCCGCTTGGCCTCTTCCATTGTCGCCGTGTACATCTCGGCGTCGAAGTCGGCGTATTTTTCGATCTTCGACAGCTCTCGATCGATGTCGAGCTGGTCGAAGAGAACAAAGGACATGTCTTCAAGGTCGACGGTGTAGTCGATCGCGCCCATGTGTGGCTCCGCTGGAAATGAATAGTCATTCAGTTTATGGCGAGATCACAGCAGCTGCAACAGTTCTCGCACCGAGCGGACCCCGATAACTTGTAGGCCTGCAGGCGCATCGCCAGCGCAACTACGCGGTGCGATGACCCGACGGAAGCCATGGCGGGCGGCCTCCTTGAGGCGGGGAAGGGGATGGGACACAGCACGGATCTCTCCGACGAGGCCAACTTCTCCAAATAGCAGGGTGTGAGGGGCGATTGGCTTCTCTGTGTAGGAGCTGTAGATCGCCGCGATAGCTCCGAGATCGGCCGCGGGTTCGCTCAGGCGTACGCCTCCCGCCGCATTCACGAAGAGATCGCGATCGTGTAGCGGAACAGCCGCCTTCTCGAGGACTGCAGCGAGCATCAGGACCCGGTTCCGATCGATTCCCACACAAGTTCGAGCAGGAATGGCCGGAGACGGCCGGCCGACCAGTGCCTGGACCTCAGTCAGCAGTGGCCGATTGCCCTCCAGCGTCGCGATCACCGCTGTGCCCGGTGCGTCGGCTTGCCGCTCTTCGAGAAGCCGGGCGGATGCGTCGGGGACTTCGCGGAGTCCGTCATCTGCCATTTCGAAGAGACCGAGCTCGCCGGCGGCGCCAAAACGGTTCTTCACTGAGCGGAGGATCCGCAGCTGGGATCGTCCATCGCCCTCGAAGTAGAGCACTGTGTCGACAAAGTGTTCGAGCACTTTGGGGCCCGCCAGGTTTCCGGACTTGGTGATGTGACCGACGAGGATCACCGCCGTAGTGCCGGACTTGGCGAGCTTCATGGACCGATGGGCGACCTCTCGAACCTGACTGACCGAGCCCGGGATGCTGTCGAGCTCCGCCACCGCGACGGTCTGCACCGAGTCGATGATCACCGCCGTGGGTTTTACCTGACGTACGGCTTGTTCAATTTGATCCCAGTCGGTACTGGCGAGCAGAAGCAGACTCTCGCTTGCAATGCCGAGGCGGTCGGCCCGCAATTTGATCTGGGAAAGCGATTCCTCGCCGGTGACATACAGGACCGGCAGGCCGCGGGAGGCGAAGCGGTCACAGGCCATGAGCAGCAGTGTCGATTTGCCCACCCCCGGGTCGCCGCCAATGAGCACGAGACTGCCGGCCACGAGACCGCCGCCCAGTGGATTGTCGAGCTCGCTGAGGCCGGTCCGGATTCGGATCTCGCCGCCGCGCACGGTGTCGACTTCGAGGAGTGGCGTCGGCGTGACCGATGGCGAGGAAGAGCGCTTGCTTGGAGTCGGCGATTCCTCGACAAAGGAGTTCCATTCTTTGCAATCAGGGCACTTTCCCATCCACTTGGCGGTGCTGTAGCCGCATTTCTGACAGGTATGAACGGTCTTGGAACGAGCCACGGGACTGCCTAGGAGAAGAGCGAGGCGTGGAAGTAGCGCAACACCACTCCCACGGCGATTCCAACCGTCGCGGCGATTCCCGCTCGTGCTCCAATCTGACGGAACAACCTGGGTCGCAGCACCGGTACGAACGTGGTGATGGAAATGTAGGCCTCGTAGTTTGGATTTGTCTGGCGCTTGCGGTGATCCTGGTGGATGCCGCCAAGGATGCCGACGACCAGCATGCTCCCGTAGAAGGCGAGATCTGACGCCCAGCCGTTCATGGCCATGTGCGCCAGCGCCCACAGGTTGAGAGACCAGAAGAGCGGGTGGCGAGTGAAGACGCTCATTCCGCGGATCTGCAGCTCCCCCTTGGCTTTCGATGCGAGCGAGGAAGGCGCGGGGCGGGCGTAGGAACCGAGGAAAAGCCCCAATGCCAGCACGCAGACGACCTCGGTCACCTCAACGCTCCCGGGCACTCCGCGCAGGTTCCAGAGCATGGGACCGTCGTGTGGGTCGACCCACCAGAACCAGGTCATCGGCAGGAAGAAGACGAAGCTGACCAGCGTGTACCAGGCCATGAAGCCTCGGTATCCCATGCGGTCGATCTGCCAGTTCCGGATGGGAAGATGAGACAACGCCAAGTGCGTGGCGACAAACAGGACGGCAAAGAGCGCGACCCACATCCAGGGTTCCATGGCTATCTCCCGTCGAGGATGACCCGTATCCCCTCGGCGAAACCGTGACCGCCGTTGCCCTTGCAGATCCAGGTCGGATGGCGCTCCATGCGATCGAGGAAGTCCCGTACATTGGCCACTCCGATCGAGGTGGAGAAGGCCTCAAACATCGGCTCGTCGTTCGCGCTGTCTCCGAAGTAGGCCCACTTCGAGGTGTCCAGGCTCTCGCCCCATCGATCCTGGACGAAGGAGCGGCAGCCGGACAGTTTGTCGAACTCGCCGTACCAGCCGTTGACGTGGATGGACGACACCTTACTGGTCGCACCGGCGGCCCGGAAGTGGCCCTCGATGGCGTCGATGGCCTCTTCTGGAAGTCGGGGCACGTCCTCGCAGAAGTCGATGGCCAGGTCGAGCTCCCGATACGGTTGATCGCTGGCCAGGGCGCACCCGGGGACCTTGTGTAGGATCAACCCGCCGAGTTCCGTCAATCGCTCTCGATTGCGGCGCCTGTCCGCGGCGGACTGGGCGAAGCGGCGATGCATTGCCCCGTCGCCCATGTAGAACCACAGGCCGCCGTTTTCACCGACCACGCCCTCGACCGGCCACATGCGGGCGATGTGGTCGACCCATCCGGCTGGGCGCCCGGTGATGGGCACCACTCGAAGACCCGCCTCGCGCGCTGCGAATAGCGCGGTCATGGCCTCGGGGACGATCTCGCCCTCCCAGGTCAACGTGTCATCGATGTCACAGAAAACGCCGATCAGATCCCGACTGGTCTCAGCGGGCAGCTCGGCGATCGGGCGCACTGGCTAGACGGTCCAGGTGTCGCCGGCGTTCATCAGCTTCTCGATGTCGCCCTGGCCCAGTTTCTTGCGGGACTCGGCGACCTGGGCGTTGAACTGGGAGTCGTAGGTCGGGCGCGGCTTGTTGTAGAAAACGCCGACCGGAAGTGGGAAAGCGCCGGATCCGTCGAGCTGGGCGAGGAGCTGAGCGAGGATGAGGTTGCCGGTGTCGTGCACGACGCAGGCTGCGATCTCTTCGTCGGTATTGGCGTCGACGACTTCGAGTTCGAAGCCGTTCAACTTCAGGCCGTGGCGATTGCCGTCTTTGCCCCAGACCAGCGGCTCGCCGTTTTCGAGGTAGAGCACCTTCTCACCGCGGTGCTGCTTGTCCGTGATGTCGCCGAAGGGCTTATCGTTGAAGATGACGCAGTTCTGGTAGATCTCAACGAAGGACGCGCCCCTGTTTGCGTCGGCCGCGTGGAGCACGCTGCGCAGGTGTTTGGTGAAGACATCGACGGAACGCGCGACCCAGGCCGAACCGGCGCCGAGGGCGAGCAGGATCGGGTTGAACGGCGCGTCGATGGATCCCATCGGGGACGACTTGGTGCGCATGCCCTGCTGAGATGTCGGCGAGTACTGCCCCTTGGTGAGTCCGTACACCCGGTTGTTGAACAGCATGATGTTCACGTCGATGTTGCGACGCCAGATGTGGATCAGGTGGTTTCCGCCGATGGAGAGGCCGTCGCCGTCACCGGTGACCATCCACACCGAGAGATCGGGGCGGGTGGCTTTGAGGCCGGAGACGAACGCCGGGGCGCGGCCATGGATCGTATGGAATCCATAGGTGTCCGTGTAGTAGGGGAAGCGGCTCGAGCAGCCGATTCCGGCGATGACGACATATTGCTCTTTGGGCTTGCCCAGCTCGGCCATCACAGTCTGCACCTGGGACAGGATGGCGTAGTCGCCGCAGCCCGGGCACCAGCGGACCAGCTGGTCCGTCATGAAATCCTTCTTCTTCAGCTGTACTTGCGGATTGTTCGTCATTTTCAGCGTGCCTCGGAGTGTTCACGAATGCCTTCGGCGATCTCGCGAGTGAGGAAGGGTTGGCCCTGGACCTTGTTCAGCCCAATGACATCGATGAGGAATTCGGCGCGGATCATCTTGGAGAGCTGCCCGAGGTTCATCTCCGGGCAGAGTACTTTGTCGTAGCGGGCCAGGATCTCGCCGAGATCGGCGGGAAGTGGATTGAGATAGCGCAGGTGAAGGTGGCCAACTTTGGCGCCTTCGGCGCGGCTCTTTTCGACGGCTGCGTGTGCGGCACCGTACGTGGAGCCCCAAGCCAAGACCAGCAAGCCATCGTCGTCGCCGTAGACCTCGCTCGCCGGGATGTCCTTCTGAGCCCGCATCACCTTCTCGGCGCGAATTTCGCACATGTATTGATGATTCTTGGGGTCGTAGGACACGTTTCCGGTGCCATCCTGTTTCTCGAGGCCACCGACACGGTGCTCGAGGCCGGGGGTTCCGGGCACGGCCCATGGACGGGCCAGCGTCTCGTCGTCCCGCATGTAGGGCAGGAAGCCCTCCGGATCGGTCCGGAACTCCGGCCGCAAGTCGGGGAGGGACGCGATGTCGGGTATCGGCCACGGCTCTGCGCCGTTGGCGATGTAGCCATCGGAGAGGATGATGACCGGCACCATGTACTTGGTGGTGAGTCGCACGGCTTCGATGGCGACATCGAAGCAGTCCGAAGGTTTGCACGGTGCAAGCACGATGCAAGGCGACTCGCCGTTGCGACCGTACATGGTCATGAGCAGGTCGGATTGTTCGGTCTTGGTCGGCAGGCCCGTCGAGGGTCCGCCGCGCTGGACATTGACGACGATCAAGGGGAGCTCGACGATTGTCGCGAGGCCCAGAGCCTCGCCTTTGAGCGCGAGTCCCGGCCCTGAGGTGCCGGTGACGCCGAGAGCGCCGCCGAAGGAGGCGCCGATAGCCGAGCAGATCGCAGCGATCTCGTCCTCGGCCTGGTAGGTCACGACACCGTAGTTCTTGAACGGCGCCAGCGAGTGCAGGATGTCCGACGCCGGCGTGATCGGGTAGCTGCCGTAGAACAGCGTGAGTTCCGCTTTGTTGGCTGCGACAGCGAGGCCGATTGCCAGCGACGCGTTGCCGGTGATGTTTCGGTAATTACCTGCCGGAAACTCGGCGACGGGGACTTCGTATTGGTTCTGGAAGAGCTCGACGGTCTCGGCGTAGGCGTGCCCGGCGTGAAGAGCTGTCAGGTTCGCCTCTTTGTAAGGGGACTTGAACTTGCCTTCGATCCAGTTCTCGGTGACGTCCATGTCGCGGCTGTACAGCCAGTACATCATGCCGAGGGCGAAGAAGTTCTTGCACCGCTCGGCCTCTTTGGTGTTCAGACCATGCACCTGCACCGCGGTCTTGGTGAGGTTGCCGATAGGCGCCTGGACCACTCGGAACTGGTCGATGGTTCCATCTTCGAGCGGATTGGCGTCGAGGCGGGCTTTGACCAGGTCGCCCTTGCGGAACTTGTCGGTGTTGACGACGATCAGCCCGTTTCGTTTGAGTGTGAGCAGATTGGTCACCAGCGCCGCGGGATTCATCGCCACCAGCACGTCGGTGGCGTCACCGGGCGTGAAGATGTCGTGACCGGCAAACTGAAGCTGGAATCCGGAGACCCCTTCGCGTGTACCTGCCGGGGCGCGAATCTCAGCGGGGAAGTCCGGCAGCGTCGCGATGTCGTTGCCAGCGAGGGCCGCTGTCTTGGTGAATTGGTTGCCGAGCAGCTGCATGCCATCGCCGGAATCTCCGGCGAATCGAATGACGACCTGCTCGACGTTTTCGGGAGCGAGACGGTTCATGTAAAGGCTCCGGGGGCCAGGAAAGGCGCGGGTCCGTAACCTGGTTGTTGTTGACGTGCGCCTCCGATTGTGTTTCCTACCGATGACGGAGGTCAGGTCATGACTCGAGTGACGTTT
>Ga0315336_1006571_pt1 | contig 11792 bp, 9 predicted proteins | sample ASW5metaG_FD_204512 | JGI IMG/M metagenome (GOLD analysis project Ga0315336, IMG submission 204512) | Ammonia-oxidizing marine archaeal communities from Monterey Bay, California, United States - ASW #5 | ecosystem: Environmental > Aquatic > Marine > Intertidal zone | place: USA: California...
ATCGAGCCAGCGGGGCGGGCGGTCAGCATGTGAACAAGACCGACAGCGCCATCCGGCTCACCCACGCACCCTCAGGGATCGTCGTTCAGTGTCAGAATGAGCGTAGCCAGCACAAGAATCGCGCGACAGCCTGGAAGATGTTGCGGGCCCGGATGGCGCGGTTTGAAGAGGAGCAGCGCGAAGCTGAAGACGCCGCCAAGTATCAGCAGCAGGCCAAGACTGGTTTTGGTTCGCAGATTCGCAATTATTTTCTTCATCCTGATCAGCGAGTAAAAGACGCTCGCACGAAGTTCCAGATGGGCAATTTTCATTCGGTGATGGATGGTAATATCCAGGGTTTTTTGGATGCATTGCTCCGCTGGCGGGCGGGGCAACCGGTCGAGGAGAGTGCGTCATGACACGGGTTGGGTCGGGAATGCCGACGGCTCAGTTAACACGCCGCGATCAGCAGGGAGGTGGTCTGAGCGTGGAATTCCTCCGCACCCAGGGTTGCTATGGTCATCGAATCATAGGCCTCGGCCAAGATGACGCCACCGCGGTGCTGCTCGAATCGATCGAGGGTATATCGCGGCCACCTTGGCCGGAGAGTCCTGCGCTGCAGGGGCTGAATGTCGACGATTTGCAGCAGCACGATTCGGATTCACCGGGGCAACAGCCGAGCGCGATGTTGATCGGCATGGCTGCCGACGGGCATTGGTCGCTGAGCATCGAACCGCTGAAGATCGAGGGGGTCTGCGGGTTTCTGTTCGACGTCGCTTGTCGAGTGAAGACTTGCCCGGCAAGCTTGACGAGCACCTATCGGCTGGCCGAGTCGGTCGTGTTAGAAGACCCTGGTGAACAGTTGCAGCTAGAGAACCCTATCGGCCGGTTTACCGTGGTCCCGCTGCCGGTTGAGAGCGACAGGGATTTCGACTCGGATGCTTGCCGTCTGCTGGTAGGCAGAAGCGGCATACAGCTTGCCAGAGAAACGCAGTGGTCGGACGAAGCCCCGACGACGCTCCGCTGGAAATATGAAATCCGAATGATCAATTGACGTCGATACAGCTGGCTTCGACATTCTTCGTTTCGCCAGTTTCATGATCGAAGTATCGCGGCGGGTGGGCTTGCTTGCCGACGATCGGCTTCCACTCTCGAACCCAGATGTTACGAAAGCGGACCGGGTAGCCGTGGTCTTGTAGTGAGATCGGCAGCTTGGCTGGGTGTTTTTCGTACTGGGGTGGACGATGCCAGGCCGTATCTCCTAGAAGCTGGAAGTGATTAAGGATCAACACGCCGTTGTGCAGCGAAGTGAGATAAGCGGGCGATCTGAGCGAACCATCGTCGCAGAATCTCGGAGCCGTCCAGAGGAGGTCGTAGACGTTCCATTCGCCGGGAGGCCGCATGGCGTTGACCATCGGCGGAGTCTGTTTGTAGATCGCGCCAGCCTGACCGTCGAAATATGTCTGGCTCTGATAAGAGTCGAGGATCTGTATTTCGTAAGCGCCAAAGAACACGCCGCTATTGCCGCGCTGCTGGCTCTCACTTTGCGGCTGCGCGGGTGCAGACCACTCGATGTGAAGTTGGCAATCGCCAAATGACTGCTTGGTAGTGATCAAGTCCTTGCCGACAATGGCAATGCCGTCAACCACCTGCCAGCGGTCGCCGTTGTTCCAGGCCGACAGATCGGTCCCGTCGAATAGAACAACCGCGTCGGAGGGGGGCTGCGAGTTTTGCGAGCCCGGCGTCACCACGGGCGGTTCCGGCCAGTCGACACCGGGAAGGTACTCGATCGATTGCGCCCGACAGAAAAGGACCCCCACGAAAGCCCAGAGTGCAACAGCACAGGCCATTGCTCTTCCGTGCCGCAAAGCGGGATCCGTTCGTTCGATCAAGTCCATCGCGAGCACCTTTTTCGGGAGAATGTTAGCCTTGTACGGGAAACAGACAGGGAAAATGTTCAAGCCAATTGCTGTTGCCGCGATTATCAGCCAAAGAAAGTCGGCTGGCAAGGAAACTGTGCCAGAGAAGCCGTAGCGGTCATTGCCAGAGCCGGCCAGATCAGACAAAATCTGTAGTTGGTCGCCGGCTTGCGGTCGGTGGAATATAGAGTTGGGTGAAGAATAGACCGATTGCTTGGGAGACGCGTGCAGCGATGGCCTTCGAAAAAATCGAGAAGATCAAACAAGAATATACCGACAAGTACGTCGTGGTCGACAACGAACGTCCCGAGCTGGCTCGGTTCGGTAATTACGTTGGGCAGGTGAAGACGGTCAACATGAGCGGCCGTGCGCTGGTCGAGTTTCTGGACTATCATCTCAACAGTGGTTGGCACGACATCAACCTCGATTATTTGAAGGTCGTCGACAAGCCGGAACCAAAAGCGGAGAAACCGGCTGCCAAGAAGCCAGCCGCCAAACCGGCGCCCAAGAAACCGGCAGCGGGTGGCGAGAAAAAACTTTCGCCGCTGGAAATGGCGCGGATGCAAGGCGCGGGAGGCAAGTCGGCAACGGCCAAGCCAGCTGCCAAGAAGCCAGCGGCGGGCAAGATGTCGACCGCCGACATTTTGGCCCAAGCCCGTGGCGGCAAGGCTGCCCCAGCAGCCAAGAGCGAGCCCAAAGCAGAACCCGCAGCTGCCGAGCCCGAACCCGAAACGGCCCCGGAACCGGTTGCCGATACGCCGACCGCTGCCGCCGAATCGGACGGTCCCGTGAAGGTCGATCGGGCGTCGATGAGTGTCGATGCCATGCTCGCCTATTGCCGCGAGCATGACGGTTAAGCGCTGCTCGCCGTGCGTTGCGTTGCAACGCGGCTTAAGAAAAGGCGCGCTTCGCGCTATTTCACTTCGAGCATCCGCTCCAGCGCTACCAACGACCAGCGGGCAGTTTCCTCGTCGACTTCGATCATGTTGACCGGCGTGCCGGCGGCCAGGTTCTCCAGGCTCCAACAGAGATGGGCCAGGTCGATGCGGTACATCGTGGCGCACATGCAGACGACCGGGGAGAGGAAGTGGATCTGCTGCTCGGGATGCTCTTTCTTAAGCCGGTTGACCAGGTGCAGTTCGGTGCCAATGGCCCACTTGCTACCCGGCTGCGACGATTCGACCAGTTCGATAATCCGGCCGGTGGAGCCCGACTCGTCGGCCAGCTCGAATACCTCGCGGGGGCATTCCGGATGCACCAAGATTTTGATGCCCGGGTGTTGCTCGCGAAGCAGGGCTACGTGCTCCGGGCGGAACATTTGGTGCACACTGCAATGACCCTTCCAGAGGATCACTTTGCTCGCTAGCAGGGCTTGCTCGGTGTTGCCGCCCAGGTCGTCGGCAAACGGGTTCCAGAGCGGCATCTGCGCTTCGCTGATACCCAATCCTAGCGAGGTGTTGCGGCCGAGGTGTTGATCAGGAAAGAACATCACTCGACTTGTGCGGGTGAAGGCCCACTGGAGCGCGGCCTGGGCGTTGCTGGACGTGCAGACGATGCCGCCCTGCCGGCCCACGAACGCCTTGAGGCTGGCGGCTGAGTTGATGTAAGTGACTGGCGTGATGTCGCTCGTGTCGAGCACTTCGCCAAGCTGATCCCAGGCTTCCTCGATCTGATCGATCGCAGCCATGTCGGCCATCGAACAACCGGCGGCCAGGTCGGGCAGGATGACGCGCACCGGCTCGCCTGAGCGCCCGGCAAGTTTCTCGGGCCGATTGGCCAGAATGTGCGCCGTCTCGGCCATGAAATGCACACCGCAGAAGGCGATCGCTCGGCAGCGGTCGCTGTCGGCGGCCATTTGGCTAAGTCGATAGCTATCGCCTCGCAGATCAGCCAGCTCGATCACCTCGTCTTGCTGGTAATGGTGCCCCAACACCAACAGCTTAGAGCCGAGCTGATCACGAACCGTCTGAATCCGGGCCGCTAACTCGTCGTTGGAAAGCGACTTGTAGGGTTGCAAGTCGATTTGGGCACGATCTTGGGTAGATTCTTCGGTGACGATCATCATAGGCTCGCATGCTAGCGTTCTCAGCATTATAGACTGGTCGATTGGGAAAGTCAGTGCGCTTTGGCAGCCGCCTGGGGGGCCGCCCTTCGGCTGACAGCACTTCCAGGCCGGTGGAACTGGGGAAAGTTTGAGGGTCGCACAGGCCGATAGGAATAGGTGAATACTGCGTTGTGATTGCGCCTGGGGTCCGTGCGATGCGTTGCATCGCGATTGGAACCGGCGGCTGGAACTGTCGAAACTGGTGGACTGACATTATGAGTGAGCTGACGCCCGATCTTGCCTCAGAGGTGGTTGCTGCCTGCCAGGCGAAAGCTGCTGAGGCGGGCGCTGCGCTGAGCCGGGCGCTCGATAGCAAGCTGACGCTCGCGGTGGGTGAGCTGAGCAGCTATGTGGCCGACGAGCTGCCAGCAGGGTTCGACGGCCCGGGACTGGCCATACTGTTTCGCGTTGGCGAAGCCGGTTTGGCGGTACTGTTGCCAGAAGCGGACGGGGTCTTGCCCGACGGATACGCTGACGCGGATGACACGGCTGCCGAAAAACTAGAAACGCTGGCCCAAGAGCTCAGCTTACAGTTGCTGCCCGAAGGAGTGGCGATAGAGGCGAGTTCGGCGGCTAGGGTGCAACGGTTGGATGAAGCACTGTCAGCCGCTGCAGCAGCCGAGAACGGGGCCCTGTTGCCACTGGCGGTCGAGGGTGGTAGCCAGCAAGCCCAGCTGACCCTGGTCTGGCCATTGGCTTCGCCGGAGAAGCTGTTGTCGGCGGACGATCCCCGGAGCGGCTCAGAGTCGAATACTCCAGCAGGTCACGACAGTCAGGGCACCGGTCAGCAGCTCGACTATTCGAAGTTACCGGAATACGCACGCAGTTTGCTGAAGATTCAAGTACCGGTGAGTGTCGTATTGGCTTCGCGTAAAGAGACGGTTTCCGAAGTGATCGAGCTGACCCCGGGCACGATCGTCAAATTCGACAAGGCGTGCGACGAGATGCTTCATCTCTACGTCGGCGGGTGTCAGATTGCTGAAGGCGAAGCGGTGAAGATCGGCGACAAGTTCGGTTTTCGCGTAGGAGCCATGGTGATGCCCGAGGAACGGTTTAAGAAGATCCGTCACCAGCAAGCGAGCTGAGGCGGGCTCAGACCAAGTAAACCTCTGGCCTTTTCGCGGCAAACTTCTCTTGCCCTGCGCAAAAAAAGAACCTGCCCCGAGCCCGAAAGCCCGAGACAGGTCCTCAGAGGGGGATTCATTCCGACTCGCTATTAGCGAACGAAGCTGGCGCTAACCACTTTGCGAGGCTGAGCAATCCGAGCACTCGGATCGGCCGTTGGCGCTGGCGGAATCGGTGCAGCGTTGGCAGAAGCTTCATCCGGAGATGCGGCTTCAACTCCATCGCTGTTTCCACCGCCACAGCAACCACCGCCGCAGCATCCATCGCCACAGCAGCAGTCGTCGCCACAGCAGCAGTCGTCGCCACAGCAGCAGTCGTCACAACCACAGCTGGCTTCGCAGCAGCAGTCATTCTTCTTCTTGCGCTTGAACAGACCGCTCAAGCAGCAAGATTTCTTCTTCTTGCAGCAGCTCTTGGCACAACCACAGCTCGCTTCGCAGCAGCAGTCGTCACAGCCACAGCTGGCTTCGCAGCAGCAGTCGTCGCCACAGCAGCAGTCGTCGCCGCAGCAATCGTCACAACCACAGCTCGCTTCGCAGCAGTCGTCACCACAGCAGCAATCGTCGCCACAGCAGCCATCGTCACAGCCACAGCTCGCTTCGCAGCAGCAGTCATTCTTCTTCTTACGCTCGAAGAGACCGCTCAAGCAGCAAGATTTCTTCTTCTTGCAGCAGCTCTTGGCACAGCCACAGCTGGCTTCGCAGCAGCAGTCGTCACAGCCGCAGCTGGCTTCGCAGCAGTCGTCGCCGCAGCAGCAATCGTCGCCACAGCAGCAGTCGTCGCCACAGCAGCCATCGTCACAACCACAGCTGGCTTCGCAGCAGCAGTCTTTCTTCTTGCGCTTGAACAGACCGCTCAAGCAGCAGCTTTTCTTCTTCTTGCAGCAGCTCTTGGCACAACCGCAGCTCGCTTCGCAGCAGCAGTCGTCACAGCCACAGCTGGCTTCGCAGCAGCAGTCGTCGCCACAGCATCCGTCGTCACAGCAGCAATCATCGCAACCGCACGACTTTTCACAACAACATTGCGGCTCACAACAGTCACAGCCGCTGCCCGATCCAAGCATGGTGTCCAACAATCCAAAGCCGAAGCTTTGGCTGGTCAGACATACGCTTACGATGAGCGCTCCCAACAAGTTCGACTTCATCGAATAACATCTCCTATTCGTTGGGGACAACCTACGGAACAACAGCTTGACTGCGTCCAGCGGCGCGAATCTTTACACCCTTCCCTGGGTAGGTCGCGATGACGAAAATGGAGGCGTTTGCCAGGTGAGACTGGTCAGCGGGAAGTGTGTGGGATTCGACTTCGTTGGAAGGTGGGTCAAGCAGGGTCGTTGCTAACGTATCCCCACAGTCAGGCGTCAACTCCAGTCGAGCCAATCCATGACTCGAACTAATACAGCCGGTTTGTCGACGCGCTCAACAATTCATGTGTCGCAGTGACACTTCAGTTATCTGCTTGCGACATCCATCGTATCGGCCCTCTATGGAAGGCCCCTTGAGCAGACAGAAGTAATTTTCAGCAAGTGGTTTAGGTCAACCGTTAGGCAAGATTTACCGCCCCGGGAAGGTGGTTAATCGGTACTGGTTGTAGGTCCGCATGAGTAGAGGGGAAGCGTGGTCTTGTGGCAGGGAATCTGCTATCCTGGCGGCTTAGGGCGGTTTCCCAAGCCCTGATGTTGACAACAGCTGGGTACGGCTCGGCAAGAGTTTCGTAGTCAGATTAGGTCTCGCAGACGGCAAACTTTACTGGTCTTAACCAGGCGAAGAACTCCAGGTGCTTGCAACCTGGCCCACCCAGGCGGAAAACCGACCCGGTCGTCCTCCCGCCGCTTCGTCGACCAGTCTTCCTAAAAAGTGAGGGAAAGGTACCCTTCAAGATGCTGATTACTTTCAGGAGGAGAGCGAATTGCCGCACCAGACAGTTGCGAGCCTGTGGCCCAGTTGGCTTGATTGCGTGGCTACTGGCCGGGGTACTTTGCGCTTGTGGTTCGTTTGAGCGCGCGTCGGCCTCCGAGGCTCTTGACTGGCCCAATTGGCGCGGCCAGCGGCAGAATCGAGTCTCCACTGAAAAGGGGCTGATCGACCGCTGGGATCCCGCCGGCGGGCCGGGAAGCAATTTGCTCTGGAAGAATGCGGACCTCGGCGGACGCTCGACCCCCATCGTGATGCGAGGCCGGCTCTATACGATAGCACGTGATCAGCCTGGCACTGCCAACGAAGGGGCTCGGGTGGTATGTGTCGATGCGGCCACAGGAGAACAGCTTTGGCAGCATCGGATGAGCGTTTATCTGACCGACGTGCCTGATACTCGCGTCGGCTGGTCGTCGTGCGTCGGCGATCCTCAGACGGGGCGGGTGTATGCCCAAAGTGTTTCGGGATATTTCTGCTGCTTAGATGGCGACAGTGGGGAAGTTCTCTGGAGTCGGAGCCTGCACGAGGAGTTTGGACTTTTGAGCACCTTTGGTGGGCGGACCAACCAGCCGCTTGTCTTCGAGGACTTGGTGATTGTCAGTGCCGTGGTCATCGGCTGGGGCGATACGCCTGAGTGGGGATCGCTGGCCAAGCCGGCCCATCGATTTCTGGCCTTTGACAAAGCGACTGGCGAATTGAGGTGGCTCGACGGCACCGGTATCTCGCCCACCGATACGACCTACAGCACACCGACCATCGCGGTGATTGGTGGGCAAGCACTGATGGTGTTCGGCTCTGGCGACGGCAAGCTTTGGGCCCTCCAACCGCGCACCGGAAAGCAGGTTTGGTATTATCCCCTGTCGAAACGAGGGCTAAACGTTTCGCCCCTGATCGTAGGCGACACGGTCTACATGAGCCACAGCGAAGAAAACATTCTTGGCAACTCGATGGGCGGGCTGGTGGCTATCGATGGCACGATGTCGGGCGATCTGACCGGCCGTGAGCTGTGGCAGAACTACCAGGTGATGGCAGGCAAAAGTTCGCCGGTGATGGTCGACGGCAAGCTGTGGGTGGTCGACGACCGAGCTAAACTCTTGATATTTGATCCTGCCACGGGAGAGCAGCTGGCCCGCAAGCCGCTGGGCACCGTTATGCGGAGCACGCCGCTGGTGGCCGACGGCAAGGTCTATCTTTGCACGAACAACGGTCGCTGGTACGTGCTGGTGCCGACTGACTCGGGCGTTCAGGTGGTTCACAAACTGCGACTGGCTGGCGAAATGAGTGATGGCTCGCCGATTGCCGCCGAGGGTCGCATCTATTTGCCCACTTCCGACGCGCTGTATTGCTTGGGTCAATCCAAGCAGCAGCCATCTGCCGATCCGCTGCCAGCGCCTCCAACTGAGACGCCGATCGAGGACGATCTCGACCCGGCCCAGCTGCAAGTGGTTCCTTACGACGTCCTGTTGGCACCTGGCGAGCAGCGGCCCTACCGGGCCCGGCTGTACAATGCCCGCGGCCAATTCCTGCGAGAAGTCGGTTCAGAAGAAGCAGAGTTTCGTGTAGTCGGCGGCGGTTCGATCGATTCTCGTGGCGTTTACGTATCACCGGCGGACGCCGAGCATGAAGTGGCTCGGGTGGTCTGTCGGGTGGGTGCGTTGGAAGGCGGAGCACGCGTGCGAATCGTCCCGCCGTTGCCCTGGTGGTTTCATTTCGAAGGGATTGAGAAAGTGCCGCTTACTTGGGTGGGAGGGCGCGTTCGGTACGTGGTGCGACAGGCTGACGGGCAGAATATCGTTGCCAAGCGCAGCGTGCTGCCGACACCGCGAGATCCCAATAACAAACTAGGAACCCGCAGCCGGATGTGGATGGGCTCCAGCAATTTGTCTGGCTACACCATCCAAGCCGACGTAGCTCTGACCCAGAACCTTGGCCGATTACCCGACTTCGGTCTGATCAATAGCCGTTACACAATGACGATTCGCAGTTCCAATCGTCAGCTACGGCTGTATAGTTGGAGCCCGCACGATTTTCGGACTTACGCGGCGGCGGAGTTTCTTCCGGAGACTGATCGCTGGTACACGATGAAATTGCGGGTCGAACCGGCAGGCGACCGGGCAACGGTCCGGGGCAAGATCTGGCCTCGCGAACAGGCGGAGCCAACCGAGTGGGCTGTGGAGATGGTCGACCATTCGCCGAATCTCCAAGGCAGCCCGGGTCTGTATGGAAATGCGTCCGAAGCGGAGATTCTGTTGGATAATCTTGTGGTTGTTCCCAACGAATAGCCTCAGGCGGCAAGGAAACAATTCGTGAACCGATACAGACTTAATGAGGCAGAGCGCACAATGAACAAACGGTTGAGTTTCGGTCGACTGGTCCTGGTTGTGTTGCTGGCGTCGCTGATGTGGATATTGCCGCATTCCGTCGGGGCTGACCCCAGCAGCAGCGAGCCCAGCAGAGAAGCCAGCAGCGATATTGACGAATCAGCAGACTGGCCCCAATGGGGCGGCTCGCCAGGGCGGAACAATACGCCTGAAGGAACCGACATTCCGACTGAGTGGCATATCGGAGAGTTCAGCTTCCAGACCGGCGAGTGGGATTCCAGCGAGGCGCGCAATATCAAATGGGTTGCCAAGCTCGGTTCGCAATCTTACGGAAACGCGGTCGTTGCCGATGGCAGAATCTACGTCGGCACCAACAATAGGGGCGGTTGGCTCGAACGGTACCCGGCCGATGTCGATCTAGGGTGCCTGCTCTGTTTCGACCAGCAATCTGGCAAGTACTTGTGGCAACACAGTAGCGAAAAGTTACCCACAGGTAGGGTCCACGACTGGCCCCTGCAAGGTATTTGCTGCGCGCCATTGGTCGAGGGTGATCGGCTGTGGTTCGTTACCAGTCGGGGCGAAGTCCGCTGTCTCGATACGGCAGGTTTTTACGACCAGCAGAACGATGGGCCGTATCTGGAAGAGCCGTTCGCTGTCGAGCGGGAAGCCGACGTGGTGTGGGTCTTCGACATGATGAAGGAGTTGGGTGTTTCACAGCACAACATGTGTAGTTGCTCGGTCACCGCGGCCGGGGATCTGCTGTTCGTCAACACTTCCAACGGCGTCGACGTCGAGCATAACTACATCCCCGCGCCGAATGCTCCCAGCTTTTTTGCCATGGATAAGAACACCGGCCAAGTGCTGTGGAGCGTCGACTCGCCCGGCTTGAACATCTTGCATGGCCAATGGTCATCGCCGACCTACGCAGTGCTGGGCGGTCAGCCCCAGGTCATCTTTGCCGGCGGCGATGGCTGGGTTTACAGCTTCGATCCGCAAGGTTCCAGCGACGGGCAGGCCAAGCTGCTGTGGCGATTCGACGCCAATCCGAAAAAATCGAAGTGGGAACTGGGCGGACGCGGTACTCGCAACAACATTATCGCCACGCCGGTTATCTACGAGGGACGCGTCTACGTGGCCGTGGGCCAGGACCCTGAACATGGCGAGGGGATCGGCCACCTGTGGTGTATCGATCCGACTCGACGCGGAGACGTGAGCCCCGAGTTGGCATTCAACTCAGCAGACCCCGACAAAGTCATACCTCATAAACGCGTGCAAGCCGTGGTGCCCGAGCAAGGCGATCTCAGCCGACCGAACCCGAATTCCGCGGCCATTTGGCATTACAGCCAGTTCGATCAAAATGGCGACGGGGCGATCGATTTTGAAGAGACGATGCACCGCAGTTGCGGGACCGTAGCGATCCGCGACGACGTGCTGTATATCGGCGATTTCAGCGGACTGGTGCATTGCCTCGACGCCGAGACGGGCCAGGTCCACTGGACTTACGACATGCTCGCAGCGTCTTGGGGTTCGCCTTTGATCGTTGAAGACAAGGTCTACATCGGCGACGAGGATGGCGAAGTCGCCATCTTCCGCCACTCAGCCGATCGGCAGCAGGCGATGCAAGATATCGACGGCGATTGGGAACCCTACTATGGCACGCGCGACATGGGAAACAGTGTTTACAGCACACCGATTGTCGCGGGTAACGTGCTCTATATTTCCAACCGCACGCACTTGTTTGCGATTGCTCCGGAGGAAGAACAATGACCAAGCGCGTGCTCGACGTCGGAAATTGCGGTCCCGATTTTCAGGCGAACCGATGTTTCTTAGTCGAACAGTTTGGCTGCGATGTGGTCCAGGCGCACAACGCGGAAGAGACGATGGCCGAACTGCGCGGCGGCGACTATGCGCTGGTGTTGGTCAATCGCAAGCTAGATCACGATTACTCCGACGGCATCGAGATTATCCGAAAGATCAAGGCCGATCCTGAGGTTAGCGCGGTACCGGTGATGCTGATCACCAACTTTGCGGAACATCAAGATGCCGCTGAAGAAGCGGGTGGGCTACGCGGCTTCGGAAAACTCGAACTGGACAAACCGGAAACCCAGCAACGGCTCCGTTCCCTGCTCGCCTAGCCTTCAATAACTTCTTTGACAGGCTGGACAAAATGGGGAGATTTGCCGCCTTTGGTTAGATCGGCAGCCTTCTTGTCGGCCAGTTTTCGCTCGTTGAACTCGAAGAGTTCCACGCGCCGTAGCGACTGGTTGAACACGCCCCAGTAGGCCTTCAGTCGGATTACCTTGGCGGTTCGGACCCGCTTGGCTGCCTTTTTCTTGACAGCCTTTTTCTTTTCAGGCGCCTTCTTAGCCGCTTTCTTGGCGGGCGTTTTCTTGGCAGAGGCCGATTTCTTCGCAGTCTTGGCTGCCTTTTT
>Ga0315336_1006575_pt1 | contig 11787 bp, 9 predicted proteins | sample ASW5metaG_FD_204512 | JGI IMG/M metagenome (GOLD analysis project Ga0315336, IMG submission 204512) | Ammonia-oxidizing marine archaeal communities from Monterey Bay, California, United States - ASW #5 | ecosystem: Environmental > Aquatic > Marine > Intertidal zone | place: USA: California...
CGATCCGCTAACGCAGTCCAGGCGGGATGCATACGTGCTCGCAGCAGGTGGCTCGTGAATAATCCGGGCTGAGAGCCCAGAAGTGAAAAAAGGAGTCGCGGAACTCTTTGGGCAGGGTTAGGATTGTCGCAATGGGTCCCATGAAGAAAGCGACCATCTTAGGTGTAGGGTTCGCCGGGTTTCTGTTCGTTGTTCCGCGCATGATTTCCGCGGGTCCCGTTTTCGAGTGCCCGCCCGAAGGGACCGACTTGACCTGGGAAACGTTTGCCGTGCCCTTCTTCGAGACGTGGTGCACCGAGCCCTGTCACGTGCACGCGTGGCAGGACAGTTATACGGACACCTACCCGCGTCGTGACTCGATCCTCGGGCTCGTAGTCAGCGGAGGCATGCCCCGGGATCCTGCCCCCGCTCCGCCTCAGACAGAAATAGACAAGCTCGAGGAGTGGGTTACCTGTGGTGCTCCTGCCGAGTGCCCGCCTGGAGGGACGGACCTCACCTGGGAAACGTTTGCCCAGCCCTGGTTTCAGGAGTACTGCAACGGCTGTCACACCTGGGAAGCGAGCTATTCGCTCACGTACGAGATACGCGACGTGATGCTCCAACTCGTCCTGGATACGGAAATGCCCCAGTTCGGCTCTGTGCCGCCGGACGATCTCGAAAAGTTTGCGGAGTGGATGCTGTGCGACTCGCCCGCCGGCGGGAGTCCCTGCGCCTATGGCTTCACGGAGGCCGAGCAAGTCTTCGCAGCGTATTGCACTCAGTGCCACTCGGTCAACCTTTCGGGAGCGGCCCGGCAGGGCGCGCCCGAGGGGATGAACTGGGATGACTATGCCTCGGTTCTCGCAAACGCGAGCGGGATCCGGGACGTGCTTTTGCCGCCGCAGAGAATGCGGGGCGATGACCCATTCTCTGCGCCGCGAATGCCTCCGCACGACACCGCGGTCCCCGAGCCCGAGCTGGACCTCATGATCGATTGGCTTGCCTGTGGCGCTCCCCAGCTCTCGGGGGGTGCTTCGTACGCCCGTGGAGACGCCAACGATGATGGCCAAGAGGATCTCTCGGACGCGGTTTTCATCCTGGCCTCTATTTTCACGGGCGGCGATCCGGTTCTCTGTCGCGATGCGGCCGACACGAACACAGACGGGTTCATCGACCTGGCCGACGCGGTCTATCTCCTCTCTTTCATTTTTCAGAGCAAAGCACCACCGCTGCCTCCCTTCCCGCTGTGCGGCACGGGGCCGCTACTGGGCTGCGACACGTACGTGAGCTGCGACTGACAGCAGCATTGTGGTGCACGCGTCCCGCCTGCGTTCCCTCGGCCCTGCTCCTCGGGAACGGGAACGGAAAGAAAGACCCCGTTGAAGGCACGTACTTCCCTCCCGCCACCGTTTGTGTTACAAAACGATTGTTTGCCATAGCAACCAATGAGCTCTCCTTGCGTTCCCCGATCGTATCCCCCCGATCATGACGACTTTGAACGATCTTAGACCTGGAGAAGAAGCCCGGGTGGTGAAGTGCCTGGGTGAAGGCAGAGTGTTCCAGAGGCTTTGCGAGATGGGATTTGTCGAGGGGGTCTCCCTGACATTCGTTCGCCAGGCCCCTTTCGGGGATCCGGTGGAAGTGAAGCTGACCGATTACCACCTCTCGTTGCGCCGGGCCGAAGCCGCCATGATTGAAGTGGAGCTAATGGAGAGGGCCCCAAGAGGTCGACTGTGAGGGACGTCCTCACGGCCGCAAGTCCGGCGCTTGTGGGGACGGTGGTGGTCGTGGGCAACCCCAACGCCGGCAAGACGACGGCCTTCAACCGCCTCACCGGACTTTCGCAGAAAGTAGGGAATTACCCCGGTGTGACGGTGGAGAAGAAGGTGGGCCGCTGTGTCCTCGACGGAATCGAGGTGCGGTTGGTCGACTTGCCGGGCACCTACAGCCTGGCTGCACACTCGCCGGACGAGATGGTTGCGGTGGATGTTCTCCTCGGTCATCAGGAGGGGGAGGAGCCGCCCGACCTCGTTCTCCAGATCGTTGACGCCTCCAACCTGGAGCGCAACTTTTACCTTCTCTGCCAGGTGCTCGAGCTCGGGGTCCCGGTCGTCGTGGCCCTGAACATGATGGACGTGGCTCGAGCGCGGGGAATCCTCATCGACGCCGAAGGACTCTCTGCCAAGCTGGGCATTGCGGTCATTCCCGTCGAGGCGCATCGCGGCCGGGGCATAGACGAGCTTCAGGGTGCGATTTCCCGTGTCTTGAGGCGCACACTGGCGGGGACTCCCGGGACGGGCAGCGCGGTGTCGCGAGACGGCGCGCTCTGCCTGAACGATGCGTTGCACGCGCGGGTGGGGGATCTTCATGCCGAGCTGAACCCTGCGTTTCAGCGTGCGCGCGGTCGGTCGCTGCACGAGTTCGAGGTCCTGCGCGCTGTCATTGACCGCGAAGGACACGCCGAGACGCGCCTCTCGTCCGTGCTCGGTGACAGTTGCCTCGACAGGATCCAAAGAGTCCGGGAAGAGGTGGCCGGTGAGGTGCCCCTTCCAGTCCTCGAGGCCGGGATCCGGTACGGGTGGATTCGCCAGAATATAGAGGGGCACCTGCGGCGCACGCCGGTCAAGGCGGTGACCTGGACGGAGCGTCTCGACAGGGTTCTGACTCACAAGGTGTTCGGCCTTCTGATCTTCGCCGTCATGATGCTGATCGTGTTCCAGTCCGTTTTCACCTGGGCACAACCCCTCATGGAGATGCTCGACGGTGCTTTCGCGTCCGTGGCAGGCTCGGTCGAGGGCGCACTTTCCCAAGGGGCCCTGAGAAGTCTTCTCACCGACGGCGTCATCGCGGGCGTCGGGATGGTGGTGATGTTTTTGCCCCAGATTTTGATTCTCTTCCTCTTCATCGGTCTCCTCGAGGATTGCGGCTACATGGCGCGGGGTGCCTTCCTCATGGACAAGATCATGAGCAAGTGCGGCCTCTCGGGCAAATCGTTCATCCCCATGCTCTCCGGATTCGCCTGCGCGGTGCCCGGCATCATGGCGACCCGCGTCATCGAGGGCCGCAAGGACCGCCTGGCGACGGTTCTGGTAACGCCCTTGATGAGCTGTTCGGCACGTCTTCCCGTCTACGCGATCTTCATCGGCACCTTCATCCCCGACCGCCCCGTCATTCACGGCGTCCTCGGACTTCAGGCCTTGACGCTTTTCGGCCTCTACGCTCTCGGAATCGTGGTTGCTGTGGCCATGGCCTGGATCCTCCGCAAGACGCTCTTGCGTGGTAGCAGGGCGCCGTTCGTGCTCGAGCTGCCATCCTACAAGTGGCCGGCGCTTGCTGGGGTCCTTCTGAAGTTGTTCGAGAGAGCCAAGGCTTTCCTGGTGAGAGCAGGCACGATCATCCTTGCGATTGCTATCGTCGTCTGGGCTCTCGCTTACTTTCCTCACTCCTCCGGGATCGGTGCGGACTATGCTCGTGAGCGCCAACGCATCGCGCGAGAGTTGCCACCGGGGGCGGAACGAACCGCGCGTCTCCAAGAGGTGGGCAAGCTCGAGTCGGGCGCCTACCTTCGCGACAGCTACTTCGGCCGGCTCGGGCAGCACGTCGAGCCCGTCTTCCGGCCGCTGGGGTGGGACTGGCGGATTTCCATGGCGGCCATCGCGTCCTTTCCGGCTCGAGAGGTGATTGTGGCGACCCTGGGTACGATCTATAACATGGGCGGCAGTGTAGACGAGGAATCGGCCGCGTTGCGGGAAAGCCTTCGCGAGGCGACGTGGCCGAGCACGGATCCTCACCGGCCCGGGCTGCCAGTTTTCAATATTCCTGTGGCCCTTTCGATCATGGTTTTCTTCGCCCTCTGCTGTCAGTGCGGCGCGACCGTTGCTACGATCAAGAGGGAGACGAACTCTTGGGGCTGGGCCTGGTTCGCCTTCGGCTACATGACTATCCTTGCCTACGTGGGAGCCTTTATCACCTATCAGCTGGGTAGGATGGTATAGTTACAAAGATGAGTCCGACCCTGCAAAACGTGATCGTGTTCGCCGCCCTGGGGATCAGTGCCCTCTATCTCGTCCGCTGCGCCGTTCGGATGGTGAGCCTGGTTCGCCTGCGCGCGGAGGGGCGCGGAAGCGGATGCGGAGTTTGCGGCAGTGGTTGTGAGAGCGAAGCAGGAGCGCGGGAGCGAGAAAAGAAGCCGGTGGAAATGATCCGGCTCGATTAACGATCAGCGCTTTGTTCCGCGCAAGCGGATCTCCGTAAAGTTCCCCGTGTCGTCAAAGCTGCCGACCCCGATGCGGCCATGGAGGAACGTTTTGTCACGGGCGCTCATGATCGGTCGGACCATGTTATCAAAGTAAACCTCGATTTTGCCGCTCGCCACTTCACGTTTCACTCGGACCCTGTGCCACTCGTCATCCCAGTCGATGCCCTGCGTACGCTTCTCGGCTATGCTCACGCGGGAAGTACCGTTAACGAGAAAGATCGAATGTGCGTGCGGGTCGGCCTCCTTTCCGAGATGAACGTAGTAGAAGTGAGCGGGATTCTGGTGGCCAAAGAAAAGGCAGAGGTCGCGGTGGCCGTAATCCTTCTCTGTCGACTGGAGCGCGACATCGAGGACAAAGTCGCTCACCTCCAGGTCGCGCCGGAGCGCGAAGTTGTAGGGTGAGCGAACGGGTGGCTCGTAGTCCTGTTTCTTTTTCACAATGGAATAAAAAGTCCGCCCTTCGGCTTTTGCGACCTTCCACGCCTTGGGATCGGTAGGCTCCCACCCATCCGCCCCGGCCTCGAAGTCCTCCCGGAGGAGAAGAGGGAGGTCGGAACCCTTCAGGTACGTGTGCAAGAACTCCAGCGTCTGCAGCCCCGTACGTTTCTCGTCCTTGTCTCCCCACCCGTGCCCGCGTCCTTGGAGGAGCTCGAGCCGGTTGGGGACACCGACCTTGTCCAGAGCTCGGTGAAGCCGCTGCGCTTGCTCGGCGGGCACGGTCTCGTCGTCGCTTCCATGAAAGGTCAAGATAGGCGAATCTCCACGGGACACGTAAGTCAGGGGGGAAGCAGAAGCGTAGGCCTCCGGATCTCCCTTCCCTTTTTTTCCGATAAGACCCCACGCGATATTCTTGGCTTTTCCAACGAAAGCAGTGGACGTCAGGTCGGTCGGACCGTAGTAGTTCACGACGACGTCGACCCCGGCGTCATTCACGCTAGCGCGCGGACGCAGTCCGAGCATGAGGGCGAGATGACCTCCAGCCGACACACCAACGGCGCCGACACGATGCACATCAATCTTGTACTGCTTCGCGTTGGAGCGGAGCCAGCGTACGGACTCTTCCACGTCATTGATCTGCGTCGGCCAGGTGTGCAGGGGAGCCAGCCGGTAGCTGACGGTCGCAGCCACGTAGCCTCGCTGCGCCATCTGCTGAATCACGGGCCGGAAAATATCGCGCGAGCCGCTGCGCCAGCCGCCTCCGTGGATGTAGACGACCAGGGGGTAGACTCCCGGGCCGTCGGGGACGGCGACATCGAAGTTAAGGGACGCTGCCCCTTTGACTGTGTCCGTGGCAAAGGCTCCAAGACAGAGGCCCTGAAGCAGGAGGCAATGTAGGCACAAGAGGACATTCATGGCATCTCCGGATGTGTAAGTAATGTCTGGCGCATGATATTATGCTGGGACCGAGTGGCAGAGCCACCGAACAATCTGAACTTAGAAAATTCTTCCGCGCGCCCGTCGACCACTACCGTCGGCGTTTTACATGGTTCCAGAGATCCTTTCCAACGACGAAGTCCGCCTCTACCCCGCGGCCCGCGGCCTCGGAGATGCGTTGTTCGTAACCACGGTGGCGCGAGAAATCAAAAAGCGCCGGCCCGAGCTCCGTGTGGTGGTGGAAACGCACTGGCAGCAGATCTTTCATAACAATCCTGATTTTGCCGCGGCCTTTCCCTTCGGAAACAGAAGCGCCAGGAGAGCGTTCTCCGTCAACTATGAAGATCCGTGGCCTCCGCAGCGACAAAATGTACTGCGGATCATCTGCCAACGGCTCGGCCTCGATGATCCGGAGATTCGCACTTACTATTACCCCACGCGCGACGAAAGGATGAAGGCACGGTCGATTCGACCGCCGAGCTCGCGCCCTCTTCTTGTCGTGCATCCGTTCAGCGGTTTTTTCGCGGCGCGTTCCAAGCAGTGGGACTTCCGCCACTGGAAGCAATTCCTCGAGCTTCTTCCTCCCGAGATCGAGACAATTCGTTTTGGGGGTGAGGACGAGCCGGCGACACCGACCGATCGGCCCAACCATCGGGAAATGGTCGGCCTGGACCTTCGAATCGTTGCGGCCCTCTTGCAAACAGCGGACGCCTTCGTAGGTCAAGAGTCGGGTCTCGCGCACCTGGCTACCTCCCTGGGCGTACCCAGCGTCGTGATTTTCACGGGTTTCGTTCCGCCCGACGTCTTCGGCTATGAACAGAACATCAACCTCGCGCCGGACCTCCCTTACGCCCCTTGCTGGCAGAAGGACGGTTGTCCACCTTGCAAGGCGGAGATCTGCACCCGGGCCGTCAAGCCCGAGACCGTGTGTGAAAAGACCCTCGAGCTTCTTGAACGTAGCCGGTGGAGGTAGGGGAAGAAAACGAATAGTGAATAGCGAACAGGGAATTAGAAGTAATCAAGAATAGAGAAATGCACATTCTCTGTTCACTATTCACTATTCCTCCGAAAGAAGCACACGTACTCTACCGAGGGCTTGATCGAAGGCGTTGACGGGAGGAACGCGGCGCTGCCCTGCATTCCGGGCCAGGAGGGGAGCTCGGCGGTGCCGTCCGTCACTCTGGCCACTTGAAACTCGAATCCGTTGAAGGCTTCGACCTCGAAGCTTTCACCGATACACGCATGGATGAGGGCGAGGATCTTTTGCCGCCTCACGCGGTTCTCGGGGGCTGTGGCGTAGGACAGGCTCCCTTGGGAGGTCGGCCCGGTCCAGCGGTCGCAAGAAAAGCCGTCTTCCCAGAGGGCCAGGAAGCCGCGGAAGTCGCCGGCCTTCGAACGCCAGCGGATCAAGAAGTTCTGCACGATACCGCCCATACTCGAGCGGTCATACTCCTTCAGGTACAGATCGAAGAGCCATTTCTTCCCGGCTTTCCCCTGCGCAAACTTTCGCACTGCCGCCCGTTCCGAAGGGCGCTCAGCGGTTAGCATCTCCTCGAGACGGGACGGATCCGACCGTAGCTGGTAAACAAAGTACTCCCGCTCGAGCTTGGGCCAGAGACGAACGCCAACGAAGCTCACCACGACAACGCAGAGAGCACCCGCGCTGATAACGAAAACCTGGCGAGGAGACCGACTCATTCAAGGAGCTGCTGCAGCCGCGATTCCACCGCGCCGATGAAATTTTCCGTGGTGACGAAGGAGTTGGCAGGCGGACTCGTGGTCTTGTGAATCGCCGCCGCCAGATCCTTCGTCATCAGACCGGCCTCGATCGTACCGATAGAGGCTTTCTCCAGTGCGCTGGCGAATGCGGTTACCTCGGGAGTCCCGTCCAGACGAGCGCGATGACGGATCGCATTCGTCCACGCGAAGATACTCGCGACCGGGTTGGTGCTGGTCGCGTTCCCCTTCTGGTGTTCGCGGAAGTGGCGCGTGACTGTGCCGTGAGCGGCCTCGGCCTCGATGGTTTCTCCGTCCGGACAGGCGAGCACAGACGTCATGAGCCCGAGCGAGCCGAATCCCTGAGCCACGGTGTCCGATTGCACGTCGCCGTCATAGTTCTTCAGTGCCCAGATGATCCCGCCGTCCCACTTGAGGACCTGCGCTACCATGTCATCGATGAGCCGATGCTCGTAGGTCAGGTCCGCTGCCTGAAACTTTGCACGGAAATCGCGTTCGAAGACCTCGCTGAAGACATCACGGAAGCGCCCGTCATAGGTCTTCAGGATCGTGTTCTTCGTGCTCAGGTACACGGGAAAACCCGTGTTCAGCCCGTAGTTGAAGCAGGAACGCGCAAAGTTGGCAATGGATTCGTCGGTGTTGTACATGCCGAGCGCAATTCCGGCGCTGTCATAATCGTGAATCGTCCATTCCTCGCTGCGACCGTTCCCCTCGGGCTCGAAGACGAGCTTGAGACGGCCTTTACCCGGGATCCTCACGTCCGTCGCTCGGTACTGATCCGCGTGCGCGTGTCGCCCAACGATGATCGGCTTTTTCCAGGCCGGAATCAGCCTGGGAATGTTTTTGCAAATTATGGGAGCGCGAAACACAGTGCCGCCGAGATGGTTCCGGATCGTGCCGTTGGGGCTCCTCCACATCTTCTTGAGCTTGAATTCCGCCACACGCCCTTCATCTGGCGTAATCGTGGCGCACTTCACGCCGACCTTGTGCCTGCGAATGGCCTCGGCGGCGTCGAGAGTAATCTGGTCGTTGGTTGCGTCCCGCGACTGTATGGACAGATCGAAGTAGCGAAGATCCGCATCCAGGAACGGAAGCAGGAGCTGGTCCTTGATCTTCGCCCAGATCACACGGGTCATTTCATCCCCGTCCAGCTCGACAATGGGGCCGCGAATTTTTATCTTTTTCAACAAGTCTATCGCCTCGCGTTGAATCCTATTTGCGGACCCATGATTGTAGCTATTATCGAGGCGAGAGGGAAGAACGGAGTGGAAACCTACTGCTCTTGCCCATAAATTCCCGCACGTTTACTCCGTGCCCGAGGTCAGGCCCCTGTCCGGAAGGGAGATCGCGTGAACCGCTTTGACCCTGAGAAGCTGGATGTCTACCAAGCGGCGATCGACTTCGTGGTGTCGCGGACCTGACTGCGGAACGTCTGCCGGGAGGAAAAAGGTATCTCCGCGACCCTGGCGCGTCGTGCCGAGGAATCGGGCTCGGGCAGGGGCACGGGCTCGGGCACGATGATAATGATAATACGTCACCGTAATTGCGAAGTCGTACTTACGCGTGCACGGCCTCGTCCTCTTCCGGCTCCGGTTCCGCTGCCGCGTTTGGCGGAGGCGTGATCTGGAAAACGAGCCGGTCCTTTTCGAGTTCCAGGAGCACCTTGGAACCGCCGGGTACATCGCCCCTGACGATGTACCGCGCCAGCTCCGTCTCGATATGCTTCTGGAGGTACCGCTTGACGGGGCGCGCGCCGTAGACAGGGTCGTACGCCGACTTGGCCACGTGGCGAATGGCTTCGGGGGTGAGCTCGAGCTCGACCTGGAGCTCCTCGAGACGCCTGCGAAGGTCCCCGAGCTGGAGCCCGACTATTTGCTCGACCTCTTTGGGGGTGAGCGGCGTAAAGAGCACGGTCTCGTCGACGCGATTGAGGAATTCCGGACGAAATACATCTCGGAGCTGGCTCAGGACGTCACGGCGGACACCTTCGGGGAGTTTCCCATCCGGCGTCACTTTTTCCATGATCCCGGTGCTACCGATGTTGGAGGTCATGATCACGACCGTATTCTTGAAGTTGACGGTGCGTCCCTGATTGTCCGTCAGACGGCCGTCGTCGAGGAGCTGCAGCAGCGTGTTGAAGACGTCGGGATGCGCCTTTTCGATCTCGTCGAAGAGGACGACGGCGTAGGGCTTCCGTCGCACGGCTTCCGTCAGCTGTCCGCCCTCATCGTAGCCTACGTAGCCGGGAGGCGCTCCGATCAGACGCGAAACGGCATGCTTCTCCATGTACTCGCTCATGTCGATGCGCACCATGTTCTCCTCGCTGTCGAAGAGGACAGCCGCCAGGGTCCGGGCGAGCTCCGTTTTTCCAACGCCCGTGGGACCCAGAAAAATGAACGAGCCGATGGGGCGGTCAGGGTCCTTGAGCCCGGAACGGGCGCGGAGCACGGCGTCGGAAACCGCGCGCACCGCCTCGTCCTGCCCGACGACGCGCTCGTGCAGGATCTGATCGAGCCGGAGAAGCTTTTCGCGTTCCGACTCGAGGAGACGCGTGACCGGGATCCCGGTCCAGTGCGCCACGATGTCGGCTACTTCCTCCGGCGTGACTTCCTCCTTCACCAGAGTGTTTTCCCCTTCCCTCGACGCGAGAGCCTCCTCCTCTCTCTTGAGCTCACCCTCGAGTTTGTGCAACTGCCCGTATTTCAGCTCCGCAGCTCGGTTCAGGTCGTACTCCCTCTCCGCTTTGTCGACCTCGATCCGTGTTTGGTCGATCTTTTCCCGCAGCTGCCCGACGGCCTGGATCGCCGACTTCTCTTTGTCCCACTGCGCGCGCAGGGCGTCCCCCTGCGTCTTCAGGTCGGCGATCTCGGCTGTTACCTTCTTGCGCCTCTCCTTGGAGGCGGAGTCCTTCTCGCGCTTGAGGGCCTGCGCCTCTATCTCGAGCTGTAGCTTGCGCCGCTCGATGCCGTCGAGCTCGGCGGGCAGGCTGTCGATCTCAGTACGGATCGCGGCTGCCGCTTCGTCGATCAGGTCGATGGCCTTGTCGGGAAGGAAGCGATCGCTGATGTACCGGTTGGACAGGACCGCGGCGGCGACCAGGGCCCCGTCCTGGATGCGAACACCGTGGTGCACCTCGAAGCGCTCCTTGAGCCCGCGCAGAATCGAGACGGTGTCTTCGACGCACGGCGGCTCGACCAGGACCGGCTGGAAACGGCGCTCGAGAGCCGCATCTTTCTCGAGATGCTTCCTGTACTCATCAAGAGTGGTTGCGCCGATGCAGTGGAGCTCACCCCGAGCGAGCATGGGTTTGAGCAGATTGCCAGCGTCCATGGAGCCTTCCGTCTTGCCGGCTCCCACGATCGTGTGGAGCTCGTCGATGAAAAGAAGGATCCGGCCTTCGCTCGTCTGGATCTCCTTGAGGACAGCCTTCAGCCGCTCCTCGAACTCTCCACGATACTTTGCGCCCGCAATCAGCGCTCCCATGTCGAGGGAAAAAACTGTTTTGTCTTTGAGGCCTTCGGGTACGTCCCCGCGCACGATCCGCTGTGCCAGGCCTTCCACGATGGCGGTTTTGCCAACGCCTGGCTCCCCGATCAAGACCGGGTTGTTTTTCGTCTTGCGCGAGAGGATGCGGATGACACGGCGGATTTCCTCGTCGCGGCCAATGACGGGATCGAGTTTTCCCTGTCGCGCGAGCTGGACGAGATCCCGCCCGTACTTCTCGAGGGCCTGGAAGGTCGACTCCGGGTCCGGCGTCGTGACCCTCTGGTTCCCGCGGACGTGACGCAGCGTCTCTCGCACCTTGGCGGCGTTGACGCCGAGGTCCGTGAGGAGCTTGGCCGCCTTCGCGCCAGGGACCCCCTCGAGAATGCCGAGGAACAGGTGCTCGACGCTGACGTACTGATCCTGAAACTTCTTCGCCGTTTTCTCCGCCTCGCGGAGCACCTTGGCGAGTTCCGGGCTCATGCGCACCTCGGTGTCGCCGGAAGCCTGTGGCAAATGGGCCAGCTCGTCTGCGACGGCTTTGCGCGCGTCCGCGACCGGCGCGCTCATGTGCTCGAGAATTCGAGGCACAAGGCCCTCCGGGTCGCCGAGGAGCGCTGCTAACAGGTGCTCTGGCTCAAAGCTGGGGTTGCCGCGGTCCTGGGCAAAGCCATGCCCCTTACGGATCGCTTCCTGGGAGCGTGTAGTGTACTGATCTAAGTTCATTTTATGGTTCCTCCTGCCGGCCTAAGGAGCAACTCCCGTTCCGCTTGCATGAGTCACTTTAACTTCATACATAGTATTGACTTGTGGTCTCAACGGCCGAGGGGTTCCGGGACGTGGACTGCCCTTTTGGCGGGATCTCTGCCGTTCAGTCGTGAAGAGCCTCATCGCTTGCGCCACTTTGGCAGTTTGGGCTGCTAGAGATCTTTGACCTGCTCGACGAGCTTGGACAG
>Ga0315336_1006576_pt1 | contig 11785 bp, 8 predicted proteins | sample ASW5metaG_FD_204512 | JGI IMG/M metagenome (GOLD analysis project Ga0315336, IMG submission 204512) | Ammonia-oxidizing marine archaeal communities from Monterey Bay, California, United States - ASW #5 | ecosystem: Environmental > Aquatic > Marine > Intertidal zone | place: USA: California...
CTGGATCTGTTCGCGACGCTGCTTGATAGTGAGTTGTCCCAGCTCGAAAAGCTAAAAAACATCGACGTGGGTACTTACCTGGCGCAAACAGGGGGCAGCCTGATGCGGCAGGCAGCGATTCTTTCGAAACTGTCGCCCGGAGACCCGTTCCGCAATCAGTTTCACCAGAAACTTGCTAACGCAAAGGTGGAATTGCTCGAGTCTGACGCCGATCGAGCCCTCGTCAAGCTCACCTCTGCCGATCCCAATGACGAGCCGAGAGAGATCGAATTTGTTCGGATTGAAGAGAAATGGATACCAGCGACGCTGGCCGACAGTTGGGACCTGAAAATGGCCGAACTGAAAACAAGAATGACGCAAGCGTTGGCACCGGAAGTGATCTCCGGGCGGAAGGAACAGACCCTGCGAACACTCGACATGGTCGACCCCGTCCTCGATCTGTTACTGCAGGCCGAAACGATTGAGGACTTTCATTCCGTGGTTAACGAAACGGTATTGCCTGGTTTGGGCCTGTTAATGCTACAGCAAGGGATGATGCCTCGCGACCCCGCGCCCCTTTCCGGCGGACCGTCGGACGAAAGCGTTGTGGTGCTGATTACGAGCGAACTCGAACCGGCCCGTGAAGATGCCTTGATCGATAAGCTACTCGATCGAGTGGATCAGCCAGATCTCGGTCTGGCCCCACCACCGGTCACAAACGAGAGCGGTACGCGGCTCGAAGTCTCTCCGGTGAAAGATGTCGCCGCGTTCGCCAAGAGAATCGATTTTGGCAAGGTGATCGACGTCAACGTCGAAACCCGAACGATCACCGTTGAATTGACCGAGCCGTCAGGAGACACGCCCGGCGAGAAATAGTGCCGGCAGTTCGGACCTCGCTGAACGGCCGAACGTGGCGATTTCCCCCCGCGGTGGATCGGTCTCCCTCCCGCCGCTGCGCAATGTGTCGTTGACCGATATTGGATCGCGTTCGGCGCAGACGAACGGGGCTCGCCCGCCGAACCATCGATCCCAAAAATGCGTCGCCGTGCCGGAAAAACCGGGTGTTCATCGGTGCAAATGACCGATAGCAAACTACGCTGGGCAGCTCTTTTCCGTCCAACACATCCAGCGAGCCCTCCCACATGTCAGACTGGCCGCGACGTTTCCTGATTGCCGGCGTTGCCCTTTCAGCCGTTGGAGTGACGTTTGCGGAAACCGAAGCGCAGCAAGGGTATGAGTTCGGCCTTCGCTTCGACCCGCTCCAGTTCCGATCGCAAAGTTTCGGCGGTTTTAGCTTTCCAAGGCAATCGTTCCGCTTGCGGGTCGACCAGCCGATCCAATTCGGCAGGATCAATTTCCCGGCGTTCAGCTCCCGCAGTCTCCGTGGTCCCGGTTTCGCCGACGTGCCGCCTCAGGTAGCAGAAAATCAATTCAGCTTTCGTAATCGCCTTCCGGCACGGGTCGAGCCCGGTAGCAGCTATGCTGGCCTGGCGTTCCGAGGGGACATCCCGCGTCAACGGCGTCTGTCGCAGCAAAAGGGGGCTCCACCAGGGCTGGCTCCACAGCTAGTGACTCGCTCCCGACAGCGAGAATCGACGCAGCCATCTAACTCATCCCGCATCGCCAAGATTGCGAACTCAACACAGTCATCCCGAACATCTCATTTTCGCCAGCCATTCTTCGGTAGGTTGGCTGACCGGCCGAATGCAGAGGGAGGCCTTTCGTTCTCCACCGTGCGTCCAGGCCGCCGGAACAGACGGATCGCGACAAACCCAGCGAGAACGGTCAGCCGTCGCCTGACAGCGAGCGATATACGGACCACAGCGAGGCTTCGTCTTGACCAATTCTCCGTCTCAACGATTCGCTAGTGCATTTTCCACTGTTCGATCGTGATGGTTGGCTCATAATTTTCGGGGATGTACGCCGTGTCGACACGACACCGACGCCGACAGTGCAGTCGGCACGGCTACAGCGTGCTGAGAATCAGGTTGCGAGTGGATCATCTAATCCGCTAGCACTTCACGCCGCGCAAAGCCACTGGACAGCCGATCCAGTGACCGAAGCAAAACGACCAATCGGTGTGTCTCGCGAATTGGCATTTTCGGATGTCGGCCGATTGCTAGAATCTGTCCGATCATGCCCCATGGTATCAGTTGTAACCTCGGGAATTTGACCGCATGCGAATTCGAAGCCGAATGTTGACGAAACTCGTGGCCTGGCTGGCGTGCACGCTCGTACGGCTGCTGTTCTGTACGTGCCGCAGCAAGCTGCAAGGCGATGTTCCGAACACGCATCCCTATTGTCCCCCGGGATCGAGCCGCTATCTGTTTAGCCTCTGGCATGATCAACTCTTGCTGACAGTATTCGCCAGAAAGACGTACAAGATTGCCTGCCTGGTAAGCAGACATCAGGATGCTTCCTATCTGGCAGAGGCCATGAATATTCTTGGCATTCGGCCAGTGCGCGGATCGACCCGGCGCAGTGGGGCCCGCGCGCTGCGGGAGTTGATCCGCGTCACGCAAGACTTGCACGTGGGCATCACACCGGATGGCCCTTGTGGGCCACGGCGGAAAATGAAACCGGGAATCATTTTTCTGGCTTCACAGACCGGCCGTGCCATTGTGCCAACCGCAACTGTATGTAAGCGATCTTGGTCGTTTGAAGGTCGCTGGACCAACATGACCATTCCAAAACCCTTCACGACGATCTATCTGCGCACCGGTACTCCGGTCGAGATTCCCCGCGGACTCTCCTCGGACGAGTTTCCTGCCTACGCGCGGCAACTCGAGGCAGAAATGGAGCGGCTTGAACAAGAAATGCTGGCAATCGCCGCGGGGAAAGAGTTGCCCCAGAAGAGTTCGCGAAAGGCTGCGTGAAGGCGACAAGCGGCTCGTTTCGGCCTTCTGTGACACGAAGTCCGGCGGCTCTCTTCGAAGCCAGTGCCGACTCCACCGGTTGCTGGAACGCCGATTCAACTACGCTGGCCAGAAACCTGGCGCCGTCGCTGCCGTGTGCTTCCACCCATCTCAAGTATAGAATGAAGCGTTGGCCGCTGGACCGGCGGAAGGTCGTTCGCCGCGCCGTGACTGTTTGAGGGGCCTGCGAGACACGGTTTCTGGAGACGTTCGCGAATGCAGCCGGACTTCGAGCGATACGGCCGACAAATTCTATTCCCCGATATGGGGCAAGAGGGACAGCGGCATCTGTCGGCGAGTAGCGTGCTATTGTGCGGCTGCGGCGCCTTGGGAAGCGTTCTGGCCGACACTCTCGTTCGCGCAGGCGTAGGGTTTGTTCGAATTGTCGATCGGGACTTCGTCGAACGGAGCAACTTGCAACGGCAAGTGCTCTTCGACGAAATGGACGTCGCCAGCCGATTGCCCAAAGCGGTCGCGGCAGCGGAAAAGTTGGCGAGGATCAACAGCAACGTGAAGGTCGAACCGATTGTCGCTGACGTCGACCACACGAACATTCTCTCGTTTTCCGACGGCGTTGACCTGATTCTCGACGGAACCGACAACTTCGAAATTCGCTTCTTGATCAACGACACATCGCTGGAGACTGGGATCCCCTGGATATACGCAGGCGTTATCGGCAGCCACGGCCAGACAATGACGGTTTTTCCGAACAAGAGCGCCTGCCTGCGCTGCCTGATCGAAAACGTTCCGGAACCGGGCACCACTGAAACATGCGAGACAGCGGGCGTGCTCGGCCCGGCAGTGAACGTTATTGCCTCATTCGAGGCGGTCGATGCGCTCAAGCTCCTCTCGGGTCGCCGCGATCTCATCTCGCCGACGCTAATGATCATCGACGTTTGGGACGGCACTCTTCGCCGGATGAGCATTGAAGACTTGCGAGACCGTGCGAACTGCCCAGCCTGCCAACGGGGAGAACGGCTTTGGCTCTCGGGGTCCCAAGGTTCGCAAACAACCGTGCTTTGCGGACGCAACGCGGTCCAGGTTTCTCCCCAGCAAAATACGAACTTGTCTCTCCCCGATTTAGCGGAACGGCTCGAAGCGGCGGGCACCGTCACACACAATCCGTATTTGCTTCGGCTGCTGCTTCGTGACCCGGACTATGACGTGACGGTGTTTCGCGACGGTCGTGCCATCATCAAAGGAACCGACGACATTAGTGTGGCGCGCGCCGTCTACTCGCGCTACATCGGTCAATGAGCCGGCTGTCGGCGCAGCACGAAACAGCGTAAAATGCTGTCGTTATTGTGCTGCGGTTCGGCTAAACGTCCTGCAGATGTGGCGGGGTTGCGTTCGGCGAAGCGTTTCATGCTGATGGTCTCAGGGTTCCGATGGCTGCTCAAATCCTTTCGTTACCGACAATTCAGAATTGGAGTTGTCACAGCTGCAGTGAATGCTGTCGGCAGCATCTGATCGAGGTCACGGAGGAAGAACGGCAGCGGATCTTGGAACAAGGATGGACGGAGCAAGACGGAATCCCAGCGGATCGGCCGGTGCTCGTCAAACATGCCGGTCTCCCCTGGAAAAAGCGGTATCGGCTGGGCCAACAGGCAGACGGTGCTTGCATCTTTCTGGATGAGCAGGGACTTTGCAAAATCCATGCGAAATTTGGTGAGCACGCCAAGCCGCTTCCCTGCAAGATCTATCCCTACGCGTTCCATCCAGCCGGCCGGAAAGTGGCTGTCAGCCTGCGCTACAGTTGTCCCTCTGTCGTAGGAAATCGGGGAAGAGCAGTCTCCGAGCAAACAAAAGACCTGAAGCCGTTGGCCCGTGCCGTGGTGCCGGAATGGGTTGCAAGCATTCCGCCACCCAAAATCTCAGCATCGGCCCAGGTCGACTGGGCCGACTTCATGCGGTTTATCAACACGCTCGACGCAATCATCGCCGAAGAAAATGTGCCGATCGTGATCAAGCTGCTGCGAGCGCTGTATTGGATCGGCCTGATCGAACAGTCACAGTTCGGCCGAATCGTTGGATCGCGTCTCGATGATTTTTTGCAAATCATCAAGGAGGCGGCCAGCGGCGAAATCTCCCAACGGCTGGATGAAATCGGCGAACCGAGCCGGGTCGGCCGAATGCAATTTCGCATGCTCGTCGCGCAGTATGCACGCAAAGACACGTTGGTCGACCTTGAAAGCGGTTTGTGGGGCCGTTGGAGACTATTTCGCGCCGCGATTCGCTTTGCGAGAGGAAAGGGCAACGTTCCACCCCTTCAAGATGTCTTTCAGCAGGTCCCTTTTTCCGCAATGGAAGAACCGTTCGGTGGCATCCCAGCCGACGCCGAGGAGATGTTCACCCGTTACTTTCGCGTTAAGATTCAGGGCATTCACTTCTGCGGGCTGGCCTACTACGACATTCCGCTGGTCGAAGGATTTCGGAGCCTGGCGTTGATCTATCCGTCGATTCTCTGGCTAGCCCGCTGGTTGGCCGCCGCCCGGGACCAATCCACATTGGAAACCGAAGACATCGCCCGTGCGCTCTCCATTGCCGATCACTACCACGCCTACGCACCGTCGTTCGGCAGCCGGAACTTTCGCAGGCGCGTCCGTTTGCTGGCACACGCCGGTGACATCGCCAAACTGTGCGCGTGGTACAACCGCTGAATCGGAACGGCTGCCAGGATGACCGAATTTCAGCGACCCTTTTTTTCTATGCGTACATCGCCTGCATGCCGGTGATCCGTTTCTTGATTTCCTTCCGCAACTGTCGCGGCTCGATCACCTCGGCCTGATCGCCGTAGCCCAGGATCCACCAGATGATCTCTCCCAAACCGTCGACGGTAACGCGAAAATCCAGCGTTCCATCCTCATTCCAGACTGTTGTTTGAGTCTTATGCCAATGCACCTCAGCGACATTATGTGCCACCATTTTCTGAAACCGCACGACGACGTCACATCGCTTACCAGGCTCACGGATGAGCGACCAGGCATTTCCGAAATAACGATCCAGGCTAAAACGCGGCGGAATTCTGTAACGGCTCTTCAGCATTTCGGCTTTACCGATGCGACCAACATTGAAGGTGCGAATGGCGCGGTGCAGAGACGATCGGCCGATGACATACCAACTTCGACGGTTGAACAGAATTCGGTACGGGCTGAGCAGCGTCGATATTTCTTGCTCTTCAGCGAGACTGTGGTAGTCAATGCGCACCTGCCGTCGCTGACGCACGGCATCGGCCAACAGCACGTAGTGCCGTCGCCATCCCTCCAGAGGATTACGCGGATCGATCCTCAGCGAGATCGATTCGGTCAACTCGCCGACGTATTCACGAAGATGCGACGGCAAATTGCTCAATAGCTTCACGGCGGCTAACCGCGCATGCCCCTGAAACGGAATGCCCCGTGCATCGTCTCCCAACTCATGGCAGAGCACGAGCATCGAGAGTGTTTCGTGCACCGTGAACTCGGTCGGGGGCAGCAAGCTTGTGTTCGAAAGCCAGTAGCCCTGCTTCTGTTTGTCATAGACGATCGGCAGCCCTGCCAACTGTAGCATCTTCAGATCGCGAAAGATGGTTCGTCGACTGACAGCGCACTGGTCGGCGAGTTGCAGCGAGTTGTAGGTTCTGCCCGATTGCAGCAGCTCAGCCAGCCGCAACAGTCTTTGAATACGCTCAACCGAAGCCATGCTGCCTCTTCGTTGCATTCCCCGTCCACTGGTGTGAAGAACGGGTGAGACGATCTGCTTGAGGAAAGGTGCCGCACGGAGAGCGTCGCCGGACGGCTCGTCTGTTGGATCTCTCTAACGAACCAGCCGGCAAGTGCGAAATGGAAGCCGCCACCGATCACGATACATCAAGATCATCGTAGTGCCGTCGGCGCTCGCGGACAAACCAAGCCACAATAGAAACATCGCCGAACGCGACTGGGCCCATTGTCCTTACAGGGGGGAGCGCAGTGCTCATTCGGCTGGAGCGGCTGGTTCAACATTCGAGTTGAAAGTAGCCGGTGCGATCACGACGTGACCGCGCGACGAAGACTTTCCCCGGCTGGTTACCGGCGCGGATGCCGGCGGGGCAAAGGATCCGGGTAGGATCGTCGGAGGTTTCGGTGGGAAGATAGGAGAGAACCCGGAGGCCTGAGGAACTGCCTCACCAGATTCTGGTGCGGCTGGTGCCTGCGGCAACGGTTTCGGCGTCGGAGCCTGTGGCAATTCTTCCGGCGTCGGTGCCTGTGGCAACAGTTCGGGTGACGGTGCCTGTTGCCACGGCTCCTGGGTCGGCAATTCAGCAGGAGAGAGAACGTCACCCGGACCACACGACGCACCAAACGGCGACACGAATTCCAGCGGTTCGGTTTCGAGGCGTGGGTGGTCGATGGCGTGACTGCGCGCCCAGGCGCGTCTCAGAGCGTCGTGGTAAGCTGCGGGCGTCCAGTTTTCTTCGGCAAGGTACACGTTGTTGGCTTCCAGCAGCGTTCCTTTGCGATAGTGCAACTCGACAATGGATTTGTTGTACTGGACGAGGCTGGTGAAATACTCGCGTTCCGCATCGGCCAGACTTCGCTGAGCGCGCAAAACCGGGTCGGCTGTGACCTCTCCGAACTCCCGCTTCTTCTCAAAGATGTCAACTCGCTTTTCGGCAGCCAGCCGGCGATTGAGATTGGATTGCGCGGCCACAAAGTTAGCCGCAAGGTTTTGAAACGCAACGGCAAGTTCGTGGCTGACGTCCAGTTCTTCGACGGCCAGCACTTCGCGCGCCTTGGCCAATCGAAGTTCGTAATTTCGCACCTGCGCGTGGGCGGAGCGAAATCCAACAGGCACCGAAAAGACAAAGCCCAGGTTCCAACCGGTTTGACTCCCCTGGGTGAGTGTTTCATACGCGCTGCGTAACCCTTGGGCAGTAACGCCGTCGGCGTCGTTTTCGCCGAAGAGCCGATCGCCGAACGCGTTCACCTGGTAAGAAGAGACAAAATCGAGCTGCGGGTTGGTCAGGCTCCTGGCGGCCTTCAACTGCAATTCGAGGCTCTTGATGCTCCACTTTTGCCGCCGTAACTCGACACGTCGCGTCAACGCCTCGGCCAGGCTGGCATTCCATACAGGAACGAGTTTCGACTCCACCGGTTCGTCTGCAGGCCGAATGATGCGTCCGTCGTTAACCGGGAGTCCAATCAGCTGCCGCAGTCCCACTTCGTAAACGTAGATGCTGTTCAAGGATCTCTCGGTGGCGGCGCGGGCCTCGTAGTACTGGTCGAGCGCCTGCGGTTCATCGGCAATGTCAAATCCTGCTGTACCGCCGACGTCGACTTTGGCTTTCGCCTCCCGCCATGTTCTCAGCGCGCTGTTCCGTGCGCTGACGGCGGTGTCGTAGAGCCGATACTGCAGGTAGAGATCCCAATAACGGTCTTCGACATCCTTCAACAAGTTCCGCACGTTGGCCTGAAAGTCCGCAACCGTGATGTCGTTGTTGATGCGGGCTATGACCACGCCCTGGCTGACACCGGTGATCGCACCAAAATTCGGATTGAGTGGACCAGCAATGCGCGAGAACTCCGCGCCGGCACCCGCCCACAGCGGCTGCCGGTACGACGTGGTCAGGTTACCGGTGTAATTGCTGGGAAATAGCTGCGCACCGGCGTTGCTTGACGAATAGATCCAGTCGTGGGATACCGTGAATGAGCCGCCGTAGCCGAACGTCTTCGAGAGCTCCGAGTTGAAGACGCCGGAATCTTGCACCAACGTCCCACCGAGGACTCCACCAACGAAGGGGTTGTTCTGCAATAATTCGTTGCGTCCCCAAAGCATCGACGTGGAGAATTGAGCGTCAAAATCGGAGAGTGCCGCTTCAATTCCCCGTCCGCCGAACAGAACACCCGATTCTTGAATCGCCGGATCGTAGACCGAAGCGAACTGGTTCAGGTTGCGCGGCACGAAACCGGCAAACGGTTCCAACGAAGATGCCGTACGGATAACCCGATTATTGGAAAGCGCTAGGTGCAGGCACTCGGCAAGTGTGACATCCCAGATCTCGTCCCGTCTGCGGCCCGAAACAGTGCGAGGCTCTGTGTAGCTAATGGCGCTCTCTTCACACGTTGGCGTGCAGACGTGGGGATAGTCAATTTGCACGGCGGTGTCCCGGTAATGCTCTAAGTCGGCATCACCGACGTATTTGAGCTGCTCATCCGCAGCGATGCAGCCAGCGAGAATGGAAAGGACCATCACACCAGCTTGGCATCGTATCTTTCGCCAATACTCCATCGATGTTCCCTCGGGCACCGCAGTCATTGCCAGAAATGGGGGTTCGTCGTCTGCCGGCGAACCAACACCGCGCAAGGGAGGCGAGGCAACGACCGCGGCCGCACCGTACCCCCCGGTAAATCGGTTACGTGCGGTCCCGGTCAACTGCCACGTTTGTCACGTTTCCGTCGCCGAATTTCAGGAGCGCTTTCGAACCGAATCTTAGAAACTCAATGCAGTGAATGTGGTTAGCTCGACCTTTCGAGCGTTTCCAATTAGACGTGATGCTATTGTTCGAGTGATTTCTGATGCATATCGCGGTGGGTCTGCTACATAAATTGGGCGTATGTGTCGCGGTAAGACCCTGAAATGTACGTTTTCCCGCACTTCAACCGCCGTATCTCGGCAGTGGTAGCGCGGGAGCATTAGGATCGTCAAAATTAGTATCGGCCGCTCAATCGTTAAACTTTGACCCATCCGAAAGCGGGCCAAACTCCACAAAAGGCTTGCCAAGCAGCTTTTTGACGAGAATGACTTCTCCGGCGTCGTTGCCTTCGAGCCAATGCCCGATGAATTGCAGCGCGTATCCGACGACAAAGCAGGCCCCAGCCCACAACCACTGCTGCCGAACCAGGCAAAACAGCGACACAACGAACGTCAGCGGCACACCCACCAGATGCAAAAGTTGATTCGCCCGGTTCCGGTGCCTCGACAAGTAGTTCACGATGAATCGTCGTAACATCGCTTTCTCGATCCTTCAGGCGGTTGGAAGGGCTCGGCTCATCCGCGTCAGGGTAAGTCGCTGTCGGCAACGACTAGGGGCCGATTTCGTTTCCCGCTCCCTCCACGTTGCCGATCGCATCCTAATTGTCGGCCACTGGCCCGGCAATTCCGTGTTGCTACCGAGCCGTCGACTGGCACAAAGCCTAGATCGCGGTGGTTGCAAACGAGAAATCGTTCTGCTACGGTCGGCGGGAATTTCGGGGCAGATCCGCGAAAATCGGAGCGTTTCCACTACAAGGCCATTGAGGGGAGTGCATGCATCACGTCACGCTGATTACGGGAGATGGCGTCGGACCGGAAATCGCCGAAGCGACCCGCAAATGCGTCGATGCGACCGGCGTCCCGATCGACTGGGACGTTCAAGAGTGCGGCATCGAAATCATCGAAGCCGAAGGGAGCGTGCCGCAGCGGGTGCTCGATTCAATCAAAGCCAACGAAGTGGCGCTGAAAGCACCCATCACCACGCCGATTGGCAAAGGATTTCGCAGCGTCAACGTCTATCTGCGGCAGGAACTGGAGCTGTACGCCTGCGTCCGGCCGTGCAAGACTTACAAAGGGGTCCGAACCTTTTTCTCGGAGTCCAACGTCGATCTTGTCGTCGTCCGCGAAAATACCGAGGACCTTTACGCGGGCGTCGAATTCCAACGGGGCAACGAGAAAACGTCGCAATTAATCGAGACGATTAACGAACTCGCAACCGGAAGGAAGATCGGAACCGGGAGCGACACAACCGGTATCAGTATCAAGCCCATTTCGGTCGAGGGGACACGGCGGATAACCAATCACGCATTCGACTATGCTGTCCGTCAGAAGCGCAAGTCGGTGACGTCGGTCTGCAAAGCGAACATCATGAAGTTCACCGACGGCCTCTGGTACGATCAAACACGTGCCGTGGCACTCGCTTACAACGCACAATTCGAATGGCCCGACTTAGCAGACGGTGTTACCGCTGATCCGGAACTTGCCGGCAAGGTTGCCGACACCGGGCAGAAGATTCAATACATCGAACGGCTGATCGACAACATGTGCATGCAACTGGTGCAAAAGCCAGAACTTTACGATGTGATTGTGACGGAGAACCTGTACGGCGACATCTTGAGCGACCTCTGCGCCGGCCTGGTTGGTGGTCTGGGAGTTGCCCCCGGTGCGAACATCGGTTCCTCGGGGGCTGTATTCGAAGCGACGCACGGCAGCGCACCGAAGTACAAAGGGCAGAACAAGGTCAATCCGACCGCGCTGATACTCTCGGGTAAGATGATGCTCGACCATCTCGGAGAGCACGATGCGGCCGACGCACTCGACCGCGCCGTTGCCGACGTGATTGCTGAGGGGAAAGACGTCACCTACGACTTGAAGCCGGACCGCAACGACCCAACCGCCGTTGGTACTCAGGAAATGGCCGTAGCAATCTGCCGCAAGTTGCAGTCCTAGTACAGGCACGCCGTCCAGCAGTTCCGGTTTGCAGTGGTTGGTCGTCTTCGATTCTTCTCTGGTTCTCTTCGGCAACGCCGTGAACGAAGCCGCCTTTCGAGAGCTAATGTCCGGAGAACGGCAGGGAACGCTTGCCGCTGTGGGTCGCTGCGGTCTTGGTCTGCTCTCGACTCCGTACGGCTGGGCTATCCGTGCTCGCAACCTCGCTTTCGATACTGGGATTCGGCGTACCTATCAGGTTCCGATCCCGGTTATCAGCATCGGCAACATCACAACAGGGGGCACCGGCAAGACACCCTTCGTCGCCTATTTGGCGCGCTGGTTCCGCGATAAAGGGGTGAAAACCGTGCTGCTCAGTCGCGGGTACCGGTCCGGTGCCGAGCTGGAGAACGACGAAAAGCGAGTTCTCGCACAACTCTGCCCCGATGTTCCGCATCTCCAGCAACCCG
>Ga0315336_1006578_pt1 | contig 11783 bp, 8 predicted proteins | sample ASW5metaG_FD_204512 | JGI IMG/M metagenome (GOLD analysis project Ga0315336, IMG submission 204512) | Ammonia-oxidizing marine archaeal communities from Monterey Bay, California, United States - ASW #5 | ecosystem: Environmental > Aquatic > Marine > Intertidal zone | place: USA: California...
GTTTTCGGCTTTGGGAAATGCGTTCTCCGATCGAACTCCGCGTGTTGTCAGCCGTGGTGACGACCTTTCCGACCTGGTTCGAGAGGTAGTTGGGATTGACGGTGAGCGCGGCACCAGTCAAACGATGTCAGGTCACAAGCCAGACGACCAATTGCACTTCCCAACACCAGTTTCATTACCGTGCAGTACTGTCAACGACGAATTACCTTTGCCGATTGCAACCACAATCGAGCCAGGCCTCGACCTGCCGAACAACGCACTTCTGGGTAACGATACTGACCTTGAGGAAGTTGCCGATTTGCACGCGTCGGTCACGCTCAAATATCCAGTTGCCGATCCATCACATTTCGTACAGCAGCCAGATGGGCTCTCCGATGCCTCGAAGGGCCACACAGGTCAGCGGCAACTGGCCGGCAACGCTAAGCACGCGGTCGATCCAGAAATGATCGACAATATTTTGATCGTGGAAGACGACCCTGCTGACAGTGGGCAGGTCGAGTCTTCCGTCCGACGACAAGAATATGGCCAACTCTTTACCAGGTTGCGCAACGGATAATCGAATTGAACACTTCGGCCGATTGAACCGTTGACGGGTTGAAGTTCCACATCTAGGGGGTTGCCAGCTGCTCCACGTTGACAGCCCGGGAGGCTGTCAGTTCTCTCGGCGGGGCTTTGTTCACTTGGGGCAGTTCCAAACCGGCCCCAGCTGCCCCGACAGAGTCCTCGTGGTCTTGATTCAATGGTTCCATTGTCAAGGTCTGCAAGCTCGATTATCTTTACGTCAATGGCTATTCAACTGGTAACCGGGGGAGCGGGATTCATCGGCTCCCATATCGCGACTGAATTAGTTGAACGTGGTAAATCGGTCCGCGTGTTCGACAATTTGAGTACAGGTAAATCGAGCAATATTTCCCATCTGGAAGGGCAGATCGAGTTTATAAAAGCCGATCTACTTGATCGCTCGGCGGTTGAGAACGCATTAAAAGATGTTGAAGTGATCTATCATCAGGCAGCTTTGGCCTCAGTGCCCAGAAGTGTTGCCCGACCCCTCGATACCCACGCCCATTGCGTGACCACAACGGTAAACCTGCTCGACGTTGCCCAGCAATCGGGTGTACGACGGGTGATTTTTGCTGGTTCCAGCAGTGTGTATGGCGATCAACCTTTTTCTTCCAAGCGAGAATCGGATCTACCCGCCCCCATATCGCCCTACGCGGCTGCCAAGGCTGCTTGCGAGAGCTATTGCCGAGCTTTTACCGCAACGTTTGGATTGGAGACGGTCGTTCTTCGATACTTCAATGTCTTCGGGCCAAGGCAGGATCCGAAAAGCGAGTATGCTGCTGTCATCCCCAAATTCGTCATGGCCATAATGGCTGACAGGCAGCCAACCATTTTTGGCGACGGGTTGCAGTCGCGCGACTTTACTTTTGTTTCCAATGTTGTGGCGGCGAATCTTGCCGCAGCCGATGCCGAAAACGCGGCGGGGCGGGTCTTTAATGCTGCCTGTGGCCAACAGTTCGCTCTGCTCGCGTTGGTCGACTCGATCAATCGAATTCTTGGAAAAGAGATCAAACCGCTGTTTTCGGATCCTCGTACCGGGGATGTCCGTGAGAGTTTGGCTGATATCACGGCTGCCCAAGAAATTCTCGGGTATTCGCCGAGTGTTGGGTTCGAAGAAGGTTTAAAGCGATCGATCGAGTATTATAAAAGTTTGACGGCGAGGGAATAGGAATGCAGATATGTCGAACGATTCTTTGTCAAGTGCCTGCCCTGTTCTCGTCGCGTTGGCCACCTTTAACGAACGCGACAATCTCCCTTCACTGGTTGACGCGATTTTCAAAGTGCTGCCCAACGTACAGATTGTGGTCGTTGACGATGATTCCCCCGATGGTACTGGCAAATGGTGTGATGAACGCTCGGCCTCGGAGTCTCGTCTGACTTGTCATCACCGACCAGGCAAGTCGGGGCTGGGTTCGGCAACTATCGTTGCCATGCGCGAGGCAATAGCCCTCGGTTTTCACATTATCATTACGATGGATGCCGATTGGAGCCATGATCCCAAAGACATCCCCTGCCTCGTCGGTCAGTTGGAAGGCGTCGACGTCGCGATTGGATCGCGGTACTGCCCGGGAGGATCAATCACGGGATGGCCCAGACATCGCCGTATCATCAGTCAGCTGGTCAACATGGCAAGTCGCAGGTTGCTTCGGTTAAGGGTGCGCGATTCGAGCGGCGCTTTTCGAGCCTATCGGGTTACGGCCCTGGAGCAAATCTCGCTCGATGACATTCGTGCGACCGGTTATGCCTATCTGGAAGAGATTCTCTGGCGACTTCAAAGAGCCGGTGCCCGTTTCACCGAGGTGCCTATTACCTTTCGAGACAGGCAACGTGGCCAATCAAAGGCCAACTGGTACGAAGCAATCTCCAAAATTGCTACCATCAGTCGCCTGGCTATGACTCGTTCGTGAGCCCCCCTCATCGTGCTCTCGGTTTGCCTGTTTTGACAACTGGCGGAGGGGGGAAACCTTGCCACGATTGGCCGCTTTGAATTACTGCTTGTTGAAGGTAGAATGCGGGCTTTTGCAGGTTTCGTTCTCTAGATCTTGTGGGTGAAGGGGGATCGTATGGCGGCTCAGGTGTCCGGTCAAATCGCTACAGTCATGCAGGAAAAACGCCTCTTTCCGCCCACCACGGAATTTTCGGCACGTGCCCGGGTGAAGTCGTTGGATGAATACCAGGTGCTTTGGGAGAGTGCGGCCGCGGACCCGCCTGCCTTTTGGGCTGAGTTGGCCCGTGAGGAGCTTCACTGGTTCGAGCCGTTTCAGGAAGCGCTCATCTGGAATGAGCCGGATGCCCAGTGGTTTGTGGGTGGCAAAACCAACGTCTCGTACAATTGTCTCGACCGCAACATCGAGGCTGGCTTGGGAGATCGCCAGGCCATTCTGTGGGAAGGGGAACCTGGTGATCAATGTACATTCACGTATGCCCAGCTACATGAGGAAGTTTGCAAATTTTCCAATTGCTTGAAGCAACTTGGCGTTGGAAAAGGAGATGTTGTTTCGATTTACATGCCAATGGTCCCCGAGTTGGCGATTGCCATGCTTGCCTGCGCGCGAATCGGGGCAATTCACTCGGTCATTTTTGCCGGGTTCTCCGCCGAGGCGATCGCCGATCGCAATAACGACGCCAATGCCAAAATTCAGTTGACATCCGATGCAGCCTGGCGACGAGGCAAGCAACTTCCGCTTAAGGCTACGGTTGACGAAGCACTGGAAAAATCAAGCAGCGTGGAGAAATGCGTCGTTCTCAAACGTGTTGGCAACGAGGTGCCCATGCAGTCAGGCCGAGACTTCTGGTGGCATGAATTGATGGAGTCGGCTAGCAGCGATTGCCCCGCAGAGCCGCTCGACAGCGAGACACCCCTGTTTATTCTCTACACGAGCGGATCGACCGGAAAACCGAAAGGGATCAAGCATACCACCGCTGGTTACAATCTCTTTGTTAAGAAAACCTTTCAATGGGTCTTTGACCATCGCGACGATGATATCTTCTGGTGTACGGCTGACTGTGGCTGGGTCACCGGGCACAGCTACATTGTCTACGGGCCGCTTTCTGCTGGGGCAACGGTGGTTATGTACGAAGGGGCTCCCAACCATCCCGATGAGAGCCGCTTTTGGCAGATCGTCGAAAAATATAAAATCTCGATCTTCTACACCGCTCCGACCGCAATTCGCGCGTTTATTAAATGGGGTGATGAACATGTCACAAAACATGATCTCTCCAGTTTGCGGGTTCTTGGAACCGTTGGCGAAGGTATCAATCCCGAAGCTTGGATATGGTATCACAAGACAATTGGCGGTGAGCGCTGCCCAATTGTTGATACGTGGTGGCAGACCGAAACTGGCGGCATCATGATGAGTCCGCTCCCGGGAGCGATTGCCACCAAACCGGGAAGTTGCACCAAGCCGATTCCCGGCATTATTCCCGAGATCGTCGACGAGGCTGGTCAGTCGGTTGATTCCAACCAAGGTGGTTGGCTAACGGTTTCACAACCGTGGCCAGGAATGCTTCGCGGGATTTGGGGAGATGAAGATCGTTATCAGGAGGTTTACTGGAGCAAAGTGCCTGGTAAATACCTGGCGGGTGACAATGCCCGCTGTGACGAGGATGGCTATTACTGGATCATGGGACGGATTGACGATGTGCTGAACGTTTCTGGCCATCGGCTGAGCACGATTGAAATTGAAAGTGCGTTGGTATCCCATCCCCTGGTGGCCGAATCGGCAGCGGTCGGGCGTCCCGATGAGCTCAAAGGCGATGCGATTGCCGTCTTTGTCGTGCTACGCGACGCAGAACCCAATGACGACTTGCGCCAAACACTTAAGCAACATGTCCGAAAAGAAATCGGAGCACTTGCCCAGCCCGACGATATCCACTTTACGAACGTGTTGCCTAAGACCCGTAGTGGAAAGATCATGCGGCGACTACTGAAAGATATTGCCGCTGGCAAGGAAACGGTCGGCGATACCACCACGCTAGAGGACTACAGCGTGCTCGCCAAGTTGCGCAGCGATGAGGAATAAACGCCATTTCCCCACGGCCATCTTTCGGTTCTTGTCAATTGGCCTGGTGAGCGGCGACTTCACCCGTTGCACTTTGTAGCCCTCTTCAGCAACGATGGGACTCGACCTGGTTGGCCTTGAAATCCTTGGTCTGTGGTACACCTCCAGGTCAATGTTCTTCAGCTTTGCCCTGGTCTGGAAGTCTTTGAAGATACCGAGATGTCGGCAGCGGTTCAGAGTGAGTCGCACGCGGCAATCAAAGTTCGGGAATTCCCTGGTATCACCTTCCAGAAAACGGGACATTTTACGCTTAAGACCGCACCGTTGTGCTCATCCAGCATCCGACCAGATTGTACAGAATCAACGCTTGGTTTTCTGAGTACCCTGGTCTTTTTCCTCGCCAAGCTTGCGGGTTTGGTACCTATCGGTATCTGCTCTGCACCGCTATATTCACCCTTGGATGTCAATCAAGGCAGGCCAGCAATCAAGGCAGGCCAGCAATCAAGGCAGGCCAGTAATCAAGGCAGGCCAGTAATCAAGGCAGGCCAGTAATCAAGGCAGGCCAGTAAAGAGTGCCACATTTTTTCCATTCGCGTGAAATAAACCGGGGGATGACAAGGTTGAGGTTGCCTTTGATGTTTCAGTTTTTAGCTGGGGACAGCGATCTGACAAAACGCTGTTAAATTCGATAAAGGGGATTCCATTGAGTTCAGACGAAATCCAGCGGCTTTCAAAGCGGGGTACCACGCCCAGTCTTGCGGAAGAATTTCACCGGCGGGCGAAAGCGCTCGAAGCCCAAGGCCAACGAGTCATCTACTTGCAGGTCGGACAGCCCAGTACGAGTGCCCCGGCGGCGGCACTAGAGGCCATTCAACGCGAAAGCGAAATCTCGATTCTCGGATACACGGGCGCTGCCGGAATACCCGATTTGCGTGAACGGTTGGCCCGTTACTACCAGGAACAGTACGGTGTTGAGGTCAGTTCCGACCGGATTATCGTGACCCTGGGGGCGTCCGGTGCAATGTTGCTGGCCCTGATCAGCTGCTTTGAGAAGGGGGACCGCGTTGCCATTGGACAACCGTTTTACTACGCGTACCGTCACGCGATGCCTACGGTCGATATCGAGTGCATCCCCTTTTACCCTTCTGAGGAAACCCATTTCCAACCTACGGTAGCAGACTTGGAAGCGATCGAAGGCAAAATCGATGGGTTAGTCTTTGCAAGTCCGGGAAATCCGACAGGCTCGATGATGCCGCCTGACCAGTTTGCAGAGGTCGCAGACTACTGCCAACGCAAGGGCATTCAACTCATCTCCGATGAAATTTATCACAACATCGTTTTTGACGAAGATGTCCCTCAGGCCACGGCCATATCGTATTCTGATGACGCAATCGTCGTTAACAGCTTCTCGAAATACTATTCCATGCCAGGCTGGCGCCTTGGTTGGATGGTTGTACCCGAGTATCTTGCAGAACCGATCACCCATCTTGCTCATAACCTGTACATCTGCCCTTCGGCACCTTCCCAATTTGGGGCTATCGAGGCCCTTGACTGCCGTGAAGAGCTCGACAAACACGTTGTCCGCTACGCCCGAAATCGCGACATCCTTTTACGCGAGATGCCCCGTTTGGGTTTCGATCGGTTTACGGCACCACACGGAGCTTTTTATCTCTATTGTCATGTGAAGCACATGCATGAAGACAGCGCTCAGTTCGCGATTGACATGCTTGAAGGTTGCGGAGTATTAGCCGCGCCGGGAACAGATTTTTCTCCCCGGGATGGCCACCATTTCATGCGTTTCTCGTACGCTGGTTCTACGGAGGATATCGAAGAAGGGATACGCCGTATCGAAAAGTGGCGCTCTTGATGTTGTGGTTCAGTTGCCTGCCCGGAAACGCGCACCGTAAGAGAGAGTGAGAGCTGGTAAACCCGCACGAGGAATAGAAAATCTTCCGCCGCGATGTACCCGCAGGGGAAGTTCACCCGGATTATCTTGAAATGTGCAGGGAGCAGGCCCTATGAATCGGCTCGACATGATATCGCGACTTCGCTCTGAGTCGTTCGATGTTGCCATTATCGGAGGGGGTGCTACAGGCCTCGGTATAGCTGTCGACTCGGCAAGTCGCGGTTACCGTACTGCGCTCCTGGAAGCACACGATTTCGCAAAAGCAACCTCGAGTCGCAGTACCAAGCTCGTTCATGGTGGCGTGCGCTACCTTGAGCAACTCGACCTTTCGCTCGTCACCGAGGCACTTCGTGAACGGGGGATCATGTGTCGTAATGCCCCGCACCTGGTGAGCAATCTAGCCTTCGTCATTCCACAATACAAATGGTGGGAGGGACCCTTCTATGGCGTCGGGATGAAATTCTACGATGCACTTGCCGGTGAATTAAACATCGAAAAGAGTACCCGACTTAACCGCGCAGAGACCATTGCCGCTATTCCGAATGTCCAGCAAGAAGGTTTGCTGGGCGGCATTAAGTACCACGATGGGCAGTTTGATGACTCTCGCATGGCCGTGACCCTTGCTGCCACCGCTGTCGAACAAGGTGCCGCAATCGCAAACTACATTGAAGTTACTGATTTCATGAAGGAGGATGGTGCAGTCGTTGGGTTGGTAGCCAAGGAGGCCGGGTCGCAAGAAGAACTCCAGGTGCGTGCGAAGGTGGTCGTCAACGCAACCGGTATTTTCTCAGACCGAATGCGGAAAATGGATGACCCGGATGCCGACGAGAAAATTGAGCCTGCACAGGGAGTTCATCTTGTGCTCGATCGTTCGTTTTTGCGCGGTGACAGTGCCATCATGGTGCCTCATACCGACGATGGTCGCGTGCTGTTCGTCATCCCCTGGCACAATCGGGTTCTGGTGGGTACCACCGATACACCCATGCAGCAGCCCCAACTCGAACCGCGCCCACTCCCCGAGGAAGTCGAATTCATCCTCAGAAATGCAGGACGCTACCTCCAGAATCACCCCTCTACCGAAGATGTGTTGTGTGCTTTTGCCGGTCAACGCCCGCTGGTCCATCCCGGTGGCAAATCAGGGAAAACAAAGTCGATTTCGCGACGACACGAAGTCTTTGTGAGTAGAACCGGCCTGGTAAGTGTGACGGGTGGCAAATGGACGATTTATCGCAAAATGGCTGAAGATGCGATGAAACATGTGATCGAGGTTGGTCAGCTCACTCCCCAGGATTGTTGTACCGAGCAGCTTCGCTTGCACGGTTATCTCGATCCCAGTTCCTTCGATTCCATGCCACAGGGCCATTTGCGTGCCTATGGGGCAGATGCCGGGCAGGTCAAACAGATTGCCGAAAAAGAGCCCGGGCTTGCCGAAACGTTGCATCCGAACCTCCCCTACACCGGCGCTGAAGTCGCCTGGGCAGTACGTCACGAAATGGCAATCTGCCTCGAAGATGTGCTGGCACGACGCACCCGGTCGTTAATGCTCGATGCCCGGGCCTCGTGCGAGGCAGCAGAGCCAGCTGCAGAAATCATGGCGAACGAACTCTCACACGACAACGCATGGGTGAGCAGTCAGGTTGCAGCCTACCGTGAACTTGCAAATGGCTATTTGCTCGAAACCATTTGAAGCGTCGCCAGTCGCAGGGATAGGCTTTGCTGGTGAGCGGTTGCACGAAGTTTTACCTGCGGCCCTGCTTGCCACAATTCCTGGAAGAACCCACACGAAATTTGTGCCCCGTATTTGTATATCTGTAACAAAGTGGCCAAACTTGCTCGAGCAAACCAAGAACTACCTTGCACGGTACAATCAGTATGGTGCATGGCCAGGGTCAACATCCGTTTCGGCGAAGGTCCGTGACATCAACACTCACAAAAATTTCACGAGCCATAATTGTTCGTCCTTTTGTTCATCAAACCCAACGCCTGGTTATGCGACGTCTTTGTCCAGTTCGACAATTCCATCCAGACCCAGCAAGGTGACTGGTTTGTCGCGGACAAATTCGTAGACACCTTATGTAAAACCAGCTGTACAGACTAGGACTGCTGATTGTGCATTCGAGGCGGCGAGCGCGCCATGCAATTCGCGAACAACCGCAGGACCAATCAGGTTCCCGTGGCGTTTGCATTGGACAATAATCTTCTCAGGGTCACTTTACATGTATAATGTCGATGCCTTGGTCACCGGAGCCGGCAGCCTATCTGGCCTGACCAGCCGGACCGAGAAAGTGCTCATCCAGAAGCCCTTGAAAGGAAAAAAATGACACTCAGCAGTCCTGTTGTCCGCCGCATGCCCATCCGAATCGTGACCATGATCGTTGTTGGCACCCTATTGGGAATGCACCGCCCAGCCATTTGTGACGATTCGAATGGACCGTCCACCACTATCAGCCCGGTTCAGCTAACCAAATCTCACATCGAAGCGAGTGATCGTCAGCGGCGGATCATACTACACCATGATGTCATCGGCCCCTCCGTTCGCAGCACCCCTTGGAAGAAACCGGTCGAGCAGTTGGATGAAATCGTAGACTACTTCATGCAACCTTACGAAAGCGAGGTTGCTGAACACGTCGACAGTGTCTTTTACGAATGGGGCGAAGGATATCCAGCCATGTGGCCGAGCAAGATTGTCCGACGAGCGAAAATCGAGTTTCCTAGATGGTGGGAGGCAGGAATCGATCCAGTGGAAGTACTGGTTAGAGAAACCAAAAAGCGAAATCGAGAAGTGTTTTTTACCTACCGACTCAACGGGAGCGACGTCGAAGGAGATAGCGAATATGCCGACTGGAAACTATCGTCAATTAAATGGCAGCATCAGGACTGGCTGATCAAAGCTCCTTGGGAGTTTTACTATTGGGATTTTACTTTTCAAGGAGTACGTGACTATAAGGTAAGCATTCTTCGCGAGATGGCGGAGATGTACGATGTGGATGGCCTGCAAATCGATTTCGCACGTAGTCCCATCGTACTCCCCACAGGCCAGCAGTGGAAAAACCGAGAGCACTTGACAAATTTCATGCGTCAGTTGCGATCGACAGTGCAAGAAGTTGCCAGGAAACGAGGCCGCCCACTACTGCTGGCCGTGCGAATTCCGGAAAATATTGTTGGCTGCCATTTTGATGGCATTGATGTGGAAACCTGGGTCCGTGAGAACCTGGTGGACTTGCTTGTTCCTGGGTGCGGTGCAGCTGAAATTGACATCCCTGCTTTTCAACGGTTAACAGCCGGCACCCACATCAAGGTGTATCCGTCTTGGGACTCGATTCATCCCACAGAAGGATATCGCATACCCGCTATTGAGTATTGGCGTGGTCTCTACAGCAAATGGTGGGCGCTGGGTGCTGACGGCGTTCACGTGTTTAACCTGGGTACCGTGCCCCCCGTATCGGCGGGCATCTCTGCTCGGCAGCCAGGTTCGCCCTTTAATTCCGCCGACGCTTATTCTCCGATTTTGCGAGAGATTGGCGATCCGGAAGCGATGCGATTCAAAGATAAGGTGTTTTTTGTTGAGCGTCGCACCGGGATGCATGGGAAACGGATAAGCGGCGACCTGGAAAATTGGACGACGCCCCGACACATGTTTTTTCTGACATGCATGTTAGCCCCCTTGCCGGTACCCTTGGCAAATGATGGACGGGCAGACACGTTGCTAACACTCAAGGTCACCGACGACGTCAATACCCATCAGCAGCGGGTTGAAGCAATCAACCTGAAAATCTTGTTATCCTATTCAACCACCGAAAGCCATGACCCAAAACAGTTCGAGGTACGGATTAATAATTTGTTATTGGGCGATGGCCAGACAGAAGATTTTGTTCGACGTCCTGGGTCGCCAATCGTTGTGAGCGGGGCTTTGCGCGGATGGTTGACCTATCCTGTCAAGCCGGATCAGATCGCGTTGGGTGATAATCTTGTCGGCGTTCGTGTCATCGATCGCCCCCATGACAGTCCTGACCAGATCGTGATCGAAAAACTCGAACTGCATGTCCAATATCGCTAGACTCGATTTAAAAACACCTACTGGACACCAGCCACCCGTTATCCTCATCTCGCTTAAAACGATTCGTATTTCAAATTCCACACGTTAGTTTTCGAAACACCAGCGAGAACCATGGGATGAAAATCCCGCGTCGATTCCCTCGCAAATCATTCGCTCTCTCGGTGCCGGTGATTTTGGCGACGATGCCGGTTGGCGGGACCCGGCATCATTCATTTTCGCACAGCCCAACTGACTCCACTCGCTGACAACTGGAGGGAACCCGCATCCAATAATACCTGGATACTCAGCGCAGAGATCATCCCGAAAAGCAGCGACACGTTCGCGATGCATGCCACTGCGCCTCTGTGTTTTGTCGAGCTTTGTTGTTCCTCTAAAAAAGAAACAGGATGTCCTGTCCGTGAGACTGCTTATGCGTGTTGTGATGTGGCGAACTCAGACCAGGCATTGCCCCTGATCGGTAACTCTCAGTACGACAAACGCTCGATTTGTTGTAAAGCGACATAGACCAAAACTGGTTCGTCACTGCCTTCACGAATTACACCCAGTTCCAGGTGACCACCGGAAGTCTGGATCGCGTAGGGTAAAACCAATTCGTCTTCGATTCCTTGACCATTGATACTGACGATCAAGTCGCCCTCTCTCAATCCGGCATAGGCTGCTGGCGAATTTGGCTTCACTTCCTGGATGCCGTAAGCTGCCATGTCCGGGACCAAGATGCAATCAATACCAAAGTACCAGCTGCTGCTGACATATCCGTCGACCGGTGGACAGGAAACCACCTGGTACCGACATGGCGTCCAGCAGCGCCAGTAATCGGGAGTGTCGCAGTAGTCCCACCAGTGACAATGGTTCCGGTTCCAATGACCACCAATGACAAAGTCAATCCACCAGTGACAACGCGAATGTAGCGACAGCTTTCGGATCGCAAAATTCTTGGCGTGCCGTGCCTGGGGTACCTTGAGCTTCATGTTGCCGCTATTACGTACATCGCCGAACTTACCGTGGAACTTTTCAACCTCGAGCGACTTTAACTTGCCTTCGCCACTGCGGTTGACCCAATGATCGAAATTGCGGATTCCTTCCAACTTGTTGGTTTGACGCCGTTTGCCGTTCTTGCCTGGCCGGTTGGGCTTAAGTGAGTCTGGTTCGATGCTCGGAGGGACGTTTCCAAGCACGTCTGGCCTGCGGTGCTTACGCTTGTCTGGTTTGGTGCTCGGAGGGACGTTTCCAGGCACGTTTGGCCTGCGGTGCTTACGCC
>Ga0315336_1006579_pt1 | contig 11783 bp, 12 predicted proteins | sample ASW5metaG_FD_204512 | JGI IMG/M metagenome (GOLD analysis project Ga0315336, IMG submission 204512) | Ammonia-oxidizing marine archaeal communities from Monterey Bay, California, United States - ASW #5 | ecosystem: Environmental > Aquatic > Marine > Intertidal zone | place: USA: California...
TCCCATCTCCAATCCGGGGCCATCTCTCAGGGATGCCAAAGGATGGAAATGTTCTGTCGAGCACAACTCGCCCACGCCACGTCGTCTCGACACGGCGTATCGATATGGTGACGCGTCGGCAAACAACGCGCATGAGTTCATGCTGTCCCGTCTACGCGGGATTCGTAATCGTTCATGGATGCAAAGCCAGCGGGCGTGAGAGAATACCCGCCTTTGAATTTTTCTTTGATTAGCAGTTCCCTTTCGGTCATGAGCTCCAGCACTGCCTCGTCCTGTTCAAAGCTGGGACCGGAGAAGCACAACATTTGGCCCGGAGTCATTAAAAATTGTCGGAAGGTGCGTAACACACGCTGTTCAGATGTAGATAGCAAAATTCTCATCCCCACATGCAGTTAAGTGTCGCCGTACGTGATCAAGCTTGCCGTAAATTTTCCAGGTCAACTGTCGCTCGCCGAGGCCGTGTCCGTCACGGTTTGCTCGTCAGTTTGTTCCTTCTTTCTACGGCGCTGTTCCCTCTTTTCCTCTGCCCTTCTCTTCTTTTCCATTTCCCGGCGACGTTTCTCGACGGTATTTTGATTATTTCCCATGGGTATCTTTCGTGTTGAGGTGTTTGTCCGTCAATCCGCATGCCCCGTAAGCGGCTGGTTCATGCCCCAAAGTATTCCGTACACCGGATCAGTAGTTTTGTAGACAGTGCGCCGAGGAGAGCACCGCGCATCGCCGTCAGTTTAGTAACTGCGGCCCCGATCGCCACCATCTCGTCCGCCGCCACCGTAGCCGCCACCACCTCGTCCGCCGCCACCACCTCGTCCGCCGCCACCGTAGCCGCCACCACCTCGTCCGCCGCCACCACCACCTCGTCCGCCGCCACCGTAGCCGCCGCCACCTCCACCACCGCGACTCTCGCGCGGTTTGGCTTCGTTCACCGTGAGCGGCCGGCCGTCATGTACGGTTTCATTCAGCCCACTGATCGCTGCCTGGGCCTCAACCTCAGTAGCCATCTCCACGAAGCCAAAGCCTTTGCTGCGGCCGTTGTCACGATCTGTGATCACATCCGCACTCGCGACCGAACCAAACTGTGAAAACAGCTGTTCCAAGTCGGAATTTGAGACGTTGTAGCTCAAATTTCCACAATATAACTTCGTTCCCATCGGAGATCTCCTGTACGTGGGAATGACGGCCCAATCTTTCACTTTCCGAGGCCAAAGAGAAAGGGGCTGACGCAGGAGCCCACCAGGGGGGGACGGACGAAAGAGCTTCCGGTGGGCCGGTTTCTTATGAACCGGCGTCGAACACGCGATCGTATACCAAACTCGACAAACTAATCTAAACTCCTTTCTACCCTTAATTCGCCTCCATGTATAGTGGAGTCCTCTTCCGGCAGCGACTGTTTTGGGTCGTTGGATCCAGGGAAATGCGCCAAATCGGGGAGAAATCCGGCCCAGGTACCGCGAGCGGAACGGTATCGACCGCCATCCCGGGCACTGCGGCTGTTTCCCGTGTCAGCCAACATGCCTGGATTGGCACCCACACCCCGTCCCCGGTGCCTCCCCACCTCCCGGCATGTCCTGTGCTCCACGACTTGCCACTGGAAAAAGGGCGCGTGGATCCAGGTGCCACCCCGGCCACCACGGTCAGGTGCCACCCCGGTATTGTTGCGCGGTCCCCTGAGCATTTTAACCTTTTGCCTACGACAACTACCGCTCGGGATCGTGCGACTTCGCCCCACGACTCCTCTGTGTCACCCCGCCTCGTTGGACCCTTGGCGGATCACTGGGGACCCTTGGCGGATCACTGGGGACCCTTGGCGGATCACTGGCCAATTCGTTTTTTTGCTCACCATCCCCAGGGGGCATGGAGATGATCCTGTCATGTCGGAAAAAAATTGCGCACACCTCCTGGTCGTCGAACCCCCCTGGGGTGTAGTCTGGCAGTCTGTTGAAAGATCCGAAAATGTTGGTGATTTAGTTTTTGTTACGCATACAACAAAAATCAATTAATAAGTATGGTTCCCGCCTAGGATAAGGGCTTGACACGACACGCATGAGTGTTAGGTTAACAATATGTTAGGCGTGAGATCGGCACCTATTCCTTTATTGGTGTCGTGTTCATTCGACTTCGAGACTGCGGCCACCTGGACGCCTCATCGGCCAAGATGACTGACTTGTGCGTCCCAGTATTTTGCTTTCGACCGCGACTGATTCTCTTGCTCCTGAATCACATTGTTGCCGGTGTACGGGTATGTTTTCCGTGATTCGGTTGTGCCGAAGTCAGTCGACTTACCCCATTTTGATAACGGTGAGCTGACAGATATCATCGGGTAGCTACTTTCCGGTGCTACTCGACACAGACTTTTTCTTTTTTTGAAAGTAATCAACCTACATGAAGTTTAAATGTCTCTCGCTCTGCGAGCCTTTGCTCCGAAGTCTTCAGGCTGCGGGCCACGATGAAGCCACTCCCATCCAGGAGAAAGCCATCCCCCAGGTTCTCAAGGGGCGCGACCTGATTGGTTGTGCGCAAACGGGAACCGGCAAGACAGCAGCCTTCGCGTTGCCGACGTTACAGCAGTTTATGACCTCAGCCGTCGCACCAACGGGTGCGGCCCGTCGGCGTCAGCGTTCCGGTCGGCGAGTCATTCGCGCTCTTATCCTGGCACCCACGCGCGAACTGGCCGGACAAATTGGCGACAGTTTGACGACCTATGGAAGATTTACTGCACTGCGCCACACAGTCATTTTCGGTGGGATCCGACAGGGGCCGCAAGTCCGAGCTTTACAGGCCGGTATTGACATTCTCGTTGCAACACCGGGTCGTCTTCTGGATCTGATCGGGCAAGGATTCGTCGACCTCGCCTCCGTGGAAATCCTGATCCTCGACGAAGCCGACCAGATGCTCGACATGGGCTTCATTCACGACCTGCGCAAAATCGTCGCACAGGTACCTAGCCGACGCCAAACGCTGATGTTCTCTGCAACCATGCCGAAGGAGGTCCGCAAAGTGGCGACACAATGGTTGCGGCGGCCGTTCGAGGTGCAAGTCGGTCCAGTTGCTACTCCGCCCGAGCTCGTGTCACAAACCGTTTATTTCGTCGAACCGAACCATAAGGCAGTAACCCTCACGCGGTATCTCCAGGAAACTCGCCAATCAAAGACACTTGTCTTTTCCCGTACCAAGCGGCGCGTCGACAAGATCGCCCGTTGTCTGCAACGCGATGGGATTCGAGCTCTCGCAATTCATGGGGACAAAAGCCAGGCCAAACGAAAATCTGTGATTCGTGAATTCCAGTCCAAACGGCCCCCCGTTCTGGTCGCCACCGACCTTGCCGCGCGGGGGCTGGATTTCTCGGACATCTCGCATGTTATTAATTACGACTTGCCGGATGTCCCCGAAACCTACGTTCACCGCATTGGGCGCACGGCGCGGGCGGGAGCTTCGGGGCAGGCGGTCTCGTTTTGCAGCCGTGATGAACGGCAACGCCTCCGCATGGTTGAAAAGCTGATCGGACGAACCGTGTCCGTGGAGAAGCTGTCAGCCGTGTCGGACAATTTACGATCGCGTGCGGTCACGCATGGGACCGGTCAAAAAGAGACGAGTGAAGCGGATACTGGTGATATAGATACGAGCCACCACGATGCAGTTTCAGGAGGGGCAAAACGTCCCGCTAATCGCCGTGCCCGCCGCAAGTTAGCCCCACAGGGAGTTGGTGCATCGAAATCGTCGGTTGGCTCCAAACAACGCAGGGCATCACGCCGGCGAAAAGGCCGCCCCCGTACCGCCGGTGTCCGTTAAGTGGGGTGGCTGCAACTGATGGGGTCACGTTTTGCTTCACAAGCAATAGAGAATCAATGGGTCACGCAATTTTACTCTGAGAGGAAACTCAAATGCCACAAGGTACTGTCAAGAAGTTAATAGCAGAAAAAGGTTTTGGATTCATCGATAGCAATGGAGACGAACTCTTCTTTCACCATTCGGCCTTGGTTGGGACTACGATCGAGGCACTGCGCGAGGGTCAATCTGTCGAATATGAAAAGGGGCACGGTCCAAAGGGGCCCCGTGCCGAGAACGTTCGCCCCACGTAGTTCGTCGAACTACCATCACGAAGGGTTTGCTGTGCGATACACCGCATTTCCCGCGTGGTCGTTGTGGGTGTTGACCCACTCGGTGGACCAAGTCAGGTCATGCGACCCTTTATGCGCGAGAGACTTGGTGGTCAGCAACGAAAACAGTTTGGAAAACCAGCCTGTCCTTCTACTGAAGATTGCTACTGAAGATTGCTACTGAAGATTGCTACTGAAGATTGCTACTGAAGATTGCTACTGAAGATTGCTACTGAAGATTGCTACTGAAGAGTGCTACTGAAGATTGCTACTGAAGATTGCTACTGAAGATTGCTACTGAAGATTGCTACTGAAGATTGCTACTGAAGATTGCTAGTCAGTGAGGCTGTCTTGCGACTCAGTGCGTTACAGAGCGATACTCTGCACGAGTCATGGCGCCCTATGAATCCGCAGGTCCCCATCAATCTTGTGAAGAACAAGGGAAAAAATTGACAAGAGGAAGCCTGGCGAGTAGGCTTACTATCTGACTTTCCCCGTTGGCATGCGGACCGGTTTTTGGTGTTTCGGGGCGACGCGGCTCGTCGACTTGTGTTCGATAAGGGAGATTAGTTGCCGGCAAAGGCGGAGCTCTGAATGTCTGAACATCAACCGGCAGATGCACAGCGGACAAAACGTACACACAGAGTCACTTCTCATGTTCCTCGCCGGACGTTCACCAGCCTTAAGCGATTCGGTTCGTGCGATGGCACTGACTTTGTGCTTGTGTTTGTTGGTCTTTAACCATGCAATTGGTGAACCGACAGTCGGTGTCTATTACTATCCGTGGTGGGGCGAGGGCATATCTGGAGGACACACGTTCAACCAAACGTTACGGACACACCTCACGCCTGAACTGCAGCTGCCAGCGGTGGGCCCGTATCATAGCCGCGACGCAGATGTCATCTCCGCGCATATCGATCAGAGCCATATTGGCAACATTTCGATGTGGTCACTCAGTTGGTGGGGGCCAGGTTCGTTCGAAGATATTGCCATCAGGAACCACATCCTCCCACATGAACGAGCTTCGGAAATCAGCTACACGATTCACTACGAATCGTCGGGGCGTTTAGGGGATGCCGGCAACCCAGATTACACCAACCTGATCCCCGATTTTCAGTACCTGGCGGGAAATGTCTTCAACAATCCCAATTATATGCGCATCGATGGGCGGCCAGTCGTTGTCATGTATCTCACCCGCGCGTACTTCGATGATCAGACAGGTTGGAATGAGCTGAACAACCTCCGCACCACGATGCAGCAGCAATACGGGTATGAACCATATATTATTGGCGACCATTTGTTCGGGACAGTTGCAACCGGTGCATTTCAGATGGATGCCATCACGGGGTTCGACGTTTATGGCCAGGAGTTTGGCGACGGCATATCGGATCAAAATAGTATCAACGGCCTGAAGCAGATTTATGCCAACGCCAAGTGGCTGGCCAACAATCAGGGAGTCGATTTCGTGCCGGGGGTTTCACCAGGCTACAACGATAGAGCGGTTCGCGCCGGCCACCCACCGGCCGCGAGATACCTTCAGGAGTTGGGGCCGGCGAGTCCCGGTTCGGTGATGGAGGCAATGCTCGAAGATGCCGTTCTACCGTATACAGATCCGGACATCAACGAACTGATTCTGGTCAACTCCTTCAACGAGTGGCATGAAGATACGCAGATCGAAGCCAGTGTCAGTTCTTTTCGGACCAATACCGACGATTCGACGACGGGCTCGGAATTGACCGCGGGGAGATTTTATGAGGGTTATGGAACTCGATACTTGGAAATTCTTCGATCAGCAACCTCGTCTGAGCCTCCGCCTGGGCCGCGCACTTTGACGTGGCAGGCTATCAATAGTCGAACTCAGATTGACCTGGGTGCCCCTGACGTCGCCGACAACATGACGCATCTGCAGGTTGGCGACGGCGATACGACCGACATTAGCGTCGGCGGCCGGATAGCCCGCCGCAACGTCGATCCCAACGAGGACTTTTACTTCTATTTCGCGGTGGACGACTCGTTTGCATTCCAGGGGGACCAGCCGGAGTTGTCGATTATCATCGACTACTTCGATAGCGGGACCGGAACGCTGGCGCTGCAGTACGACTCGGATTCCGGCGACACGTTGCCCGCCTTTTACAAAGTCGGCGACAGCGTTACCCTCACTGGAACTGGTACCTGGAAACAGCACTCGTTCCAGGTGAACGATGCCTACTTCGGCAACCGCCAGAATCACGGCGCCGACTTCCGCATTGTTGGTGGGATCGGTAACCCGTTCTATCTGGATCGCCTCCAGGTGACGAGCGGCCAGACGGATTGGTTTGAGGCCACCAGTTGGACGCCCGGAGGGGGTCCCCCCGACAGCGCCAACCAGACTGCCGTGTTCGGCGGCTTGATTACCGGCCCGACCGTTGCCACTTTGACGAGTGACGTGACGGTGAATCGCGTCGAATTTGACAATGCCACACACAGTTACACCATTTCCGGGTCGAACTCGGTCAATATCGACAGAGGCACAAAGCCAGGTTTGCCGGCGACCGGGGTCTTTGTATCCGGCGGCAGCCACGAGTTTGAGGTCGTCACCAACATCAGGAGTGATGCCACCGTAGATGTTGGCTCGAACAGCGCGTTGACTTTTAACAATGCACTCAACTTGATGGGAAACACATTGACCAAGATGGGTGTGGGCACCGTGGTGTTCCACAACGACCTGGTAACAGGCGGTGGTGCGGTGAACGTCCAGCAAGGCACGGTCTCGGGCAACGGAACGGTGAGTGGCAACGTGAACAACTCGGGTGGCACCATCACGCCGGGTAGCAGTCCCGGCCAACTCACCATCACGGGGAACTACACGCAACAGGCAGCCGCCACCCTCGAGATCGAGATCGGCGGTACGACTCAGGGTGAAGAATACGACCTGCTCGAGGTCCTGGGAAATGCCTCGCTGGGCGGGACACTGGCCGTATCGTTGATCAACAGTTTTGTGCCGGACTCGAGCGATACCTTCATGGTGCTGACCGCGGCCGGAGAGTTGACCGACCTTGGACTGGTGCTGGGCGGTCCTGATGCTGGATTGTTCAGTCTGAATGTCGACGCCGCCAGCGACCTGATCATGCTGACGGCTGTGGCCGTTGGCCTGGCCGGCGACTATAACGATGATGGCGCGGTCGATGCGGCCGACTACACAATCTTTCGAGACAATCTGGGTGGCAACTCGTCTGTGCTCAACGGCAACGGTTCCGGCGCGGCGACGGTTGTGCAAGCCGACTACAATCTGTGGAAGCAAAACTTCGGAAACTCCGGTACTGGTAGCGGTGCGGCGATACCCGAGCCGTCGACCGTGTTGCTTCTGGTGACGAGTCTGCTGGGGTTGGCGCGCACAGAAAGGAAGCACACCGCCTGGTCTTTCCGCTTCGAAGCTTCGTAGACGGTCACAAAAAAAGACGCATGAGAAGGCGAAGTCGCACGACCGTGGTGCAGGAAAGGGAACGCAGTCGGGTTCTCTACGAATTCCCGGAAAAGTGGGGTCTGTCCCCGTTTCTTTTGTTGGTCAGTGTCGGTAGTTCTTCGTCGTTGCTGCATTTCCAAATGTGCGGATGCCGGCACCCGGACGAAGAACTGCCTTAGGTGACACGCCGGCTTGACGAAAATACAGACTTTGTACACACTGTTTGCACACTGTCGGGAGTGTGATGGGATTTCCAGGCGGTTGGCGAAAAATAAAAAACACTCCATTCACGACGTGGTGGTTCGAATCGGCCCAGCACTGTTTTGGTTTGCTGGTTACAACATATAACCTCAACCAACTGTAGACCCGCTGGATCAATGGAACCCACCGAAGGAGCACATTCGTCATGATCGCTGCAGGGATTTTCTTGTGCTTGTTTTTCTTGCTGATTTCAACGCTGCGCCATTTCCCGTGGCTGTCGGTGATCCTCTTCTTCCTGACACTCGGGTTCATGATCCTGCTGTTCGTACACCATGCCACCGACAAACTGGACCTTAATTTTTGACCTCGAAACGCAACAATTACTGACCTCCCAGCGCAACTGCCAATCACGAGGAATTGGGTATGCCCGCCGCCAAACACAACCATTCTATCAGTGATGAATATCCGGCCTGGAAGATCTGGACCAGAATCGAATTGCTGATTCTGCACCTTTGTGTGCTGGGCATTTTGGGCGTCCTTCTGGGGGCGTTCTGGATACAGTTCGTGGGCGACGAATATCCGTGTCCGCTCTGCCTGCTGCAGCGGATGGCCATGATCCTGGCGGCCATCGGGTCGATCTTTGTGATTACCCATGGCCACTACGCTCGCATCCAGGGATTTTCGGTGATGGGTTTGGGTTACGGGATGTCGCTACTGGCGGCCGTGATGGGCATGTTGGTCTCTACCCGCCAGATCCTCCTGCACATCGTGCCTGGTGACTCGGGCTACGGAAACCCGATCTTTGGCCTGCACCTCTACACCTGGGCGCTGGTCGTGTTCGTAGTCGTGATCATCGTCAGCGGATTGATGCTGATCTTCGGTCGCGAGCCGGTACTTCATTGTCCCGTTTGCCATGACACCGAACCGGCGGCGAGTGCGATTCCACACCGCCCGAAGCTTGCGTGGTATTCCTGGTGTACGTACTGGCTGTTCGGCGCGGTTATCCTGGCCAACGCCGTCTCGGCGTTTGCCGAAGCCGGGTTCAATGCCTACCTTCCCGCCAATCCGACGAGTTACATCCTCTTCGAAGGCGACGGGACGTCGGAATCGGGGACGAACCAAAGCAGCCCGAAGTAGTGCCACCAGGGGTATCGCGTCACGTCTTAGTGACACGATCCCAGAACTTTGCAACTCCCAATTTTTTGACGGCACGGTTCCGGCTCATGTCGTTTCTCGCGTTCTGTTGAAAGCCCCATCCGCCGTGTTGAAATGCCGGCCACTGCAAACGCAGATTATCTTCAGGCCCAACCCAGATGGTTAATGTTGGACCAGGTTTTGAGTTGGCTTTGATGCGAGGACCGATGTCATGGTCACGGAACTCCTGAACATCCTGCTGCCGATCTACGGCTGGGTTCCGGGATGCAGCTTATGAACGCAGTCCAGTCAACCATGTGCCACAGCCGTCAAGCTTCAGAACAATTCGGCCATCGGGTGGCCATTTTTGGGGACGATGGGAATAAGGCGTCCGACAGGATCGGTCCAGTGGGAGTTGACGTCGATGCCGAGATGCTTGAACGTGGTCGCAGCCAGGTCTTCGGGACTCACGGGACGAGCGGCGATCTCGCCGCCGTGGCGATCAGTTGCGCCGATGACTTGCCCGTGCCGTAAACCGCCGCCTGCCAACACCATGGACATCACGGGTAACCAATGACCACGTCCCGCGTCTTTGTTGATCTTCGGCGAACGGCCAAATTCGCCCATCATCAGCACCAACGTGCTATCGAGCAATCCGCGCTGCTGAAGATCGGTGATCAGCGCATGCAACACCTGGTCGACGCGTGGCAAGAGCGGCGTCAGGCCTTTGACGATGCCACCCCAGCGAACGCTGTCGCCATGATGGTCGAAATACCCCCAAGCACCGCTAACGAGTACAAATGTTACCCCTGCCTCGACCAGTCGCCGGGCCAGTAGAGCCTTTTGCCCAATGCTCTCCTTGCCGTAGGCGGTGCGGGTAGCTTCGGTTTCTTCTTCGACGTTGAACGCCTTTTGCACTTTGCCAGAGAGCACCATTTCGTAGGCCTGGCGGGTAAACCTGTCCATGCTGGCGAGTACAGCGGATTTTTCGGTTTGGTGGCCGAAGCGATTGACCTCGCGACGCAGTCGTTCGCGATCTTGTATCCGGGAAATGGTGATCCCCGCGGGCAGCGCCAACGCATCGGCCAATTTGAGTCCCTTGACCGGCGCGTATTGATCGCCCATGTGGCCAGAATACCACACGTCGCTAGTCCAATTATCTGCCAATCCGAGAAAGGCTGGCATGTCGGGGTCGTTCGGTCCGCGAAACTTGGCGACAATGGATCCCATCGACGGAAAACCGCCGCCATCTTTGCCATCGTCAGTTCGCCGGGCCAGAGAATTACCCGATTGCATGGTGATTGGCGTATGATCGCTGGCGCTGCAATCGACCGAACGAATGATCGAGAGCTTGTCGGCGATTGAGGCCTGCAGGGGCAAGTGTTCGCTAAACTGCACACCGGGAATCTTGGTGGATATTGAGCCGTACGGTCCACGGATTTCCAGAGGCGCATCCGGCTTGGGATCCCACATGTCGATATGGCTTGGCCCACCGGAGAGCCAGAACAGGATCACCGCCTTCTTGTCGGCAGTGGGACTGTTTGCGGAGGCTAAGGCTTGTTGAAAGCCTGGCTGCAATAACCCACCCAGACCGGCCACCCCCACTTCCAGAAACCATCGCCGCGACCCCACGCGTATGAGAGGGTTGTTTCTAGCACCGGGACGTGAGCAATCAGGCCACATGGCAAATCCAACAGTGGGCGACCCAGAGACACTTTAAGCGCCAACTCAGTCTACCGCGATGTGTACCAACGAGCAACACTTGATTTGCAAGTCAGGCCTTGCATGGCCATATCTGTTTGATGCGGAACGGGCTACGAAACTTAAGGTGCCATCCGAGGTGCGTTCCCTTTTAGTCTCGCGTGCAATTCAACGGACGTAACTCCCCTTCGCCGGCGGTTTCTTTGGGAAACTGGACCGTTGATACGCCAGCCGCGAGGAGTTAAAACTCATGTCCGTTTACCATGGCAGAATCGGCTGGCTGGTTATGCTGAGTCCATTCCTGGCGCAGCCTGCTGCAGGAAGGAAAAACACGCGATGACGAACCTTCCCACGCGATATCCCGAGATCGAGGTGTCGGGCAGTCCCCGCACGATGGGACAGCAAATTGGTGAAGCAGTCGGCGAGCAGGTGCGTGGTTTTTGCCAGATGGCACTGGAGCATGTTAACCGCGTCGTGAAGGTTTCTCCGGGGCTTGCCGAGGCGGTTGCCCGTGATTCGCTCACGCATGCCGAGCAGTACGCGCCGGAGATGGTCGAGGAACTCCGCGGCATGGCCGAAAGTAGTGGCGTGTCGCTCCAGCAGGTGATGCTGCTGCAGGTCCGCAACCAGTTCACCGAGGGAATGGACCATGCCTGCACAGCACTCTCGCTCGATCCCCAGGCCACCGCGACAGGCCACGCCATTGTCGCGCAGAACTGGGATAATGATCCAGCGCTGGACCAGTTCACGATTGCCCTTACCCGCAGGCCCACAGGAAAGCCGGCCTTGCTCAACATCACGCAAGCCGGCTTGATTTCTTACATGGGATTGAACGCCGCGGGGATCGGGGTGTGTGTAAACACCCTGCCGGCTCCCAGTCGCCCGGTCGGGGTACCCCATTATTTCACCCTGCGGGCTGTTTACGAGGCGACTTGCCTGGATGATGCGGTGCAGGCGGTCAAGCGTGCCTGGCGTGCAATCCCGGCCAACATGATGATGGCTACACCCCAGGGCCCAGCCAACCTGGAAATCACGATCGACGATGTGCGCGTGTTGCGAGACAGCAAGTCGTTAACGCACACCAACCATTGCCTGCACCCGGAACTGCTCGCGGTGAATGACCGGTTCCCCGAGTTGATTCAATCCCATCCACGCAAACGGCGAATCGACACCCTCATGATCGATGCCCACGGGCCACTGTCGCTTGA
>Ga0315336_1006580_pt1 | contig 11779 bp, 10 predicted proteins | sample ASW5metaG_FD_204512 | JGI IMG/M metagenome (GOLD analysis project Ga0315336, IMG submission 204512) | Ammonia-oxidizing marine archaeal communities from Monterey Bay, California, United States - ASW #5 | ecosystem: Environmental > Aquatic > Marine > Intertidal zone | place: USA: California...
GATTTTTCCATTCTGTTGTTCATTGATGTCATGTTGTTCAGCCCTCTCGCCTATCGAAATTGTAAATCATGCTTGGTCGGGGTCTCTCGGAATCTCGAACCAGAACGTGGCGCCGTCCTGGGAGTTGTTTGTAACGCCGATTTTTCCACCATGCGCACCGATCACGGATTTACATATTGCGAGTCCCAATCCGGAACCCTCTCGTCCACGGGCACTTCCCTCTCGTAGACGGTAAAACTTGTCGAAAATGTCTTTGTGCTGCGATGTAGGAATGCCATCGCCTTGATCAATTACTTCAGTACGGATTGTGTCAGTTTTCGCATTGTACGAGTTGATGATTTCCACTTTGCCCGGTGCGTATTTCATTGCGTTGCTAAGCAAGTTATCTAAAACACGCCCTAGCTGACCCGGATCCGCATACATCTCAGGAAAACCCGATGGAATGGTCGTGTGCATCGAACGCCCAGAGCCGTGCCTCGAAGCCGAGGTTCGTCGAACCGCGTCTTGAACGATGTCTGCCATGTGACAAATCTCTCGTTCAACGCCTCGTGTTCCAGACTCAATGCGTGACATATCGAGAATGTTGGATACAAGCTCGGTCATGTGATCGACTTCTTCATCGATTGCGTCGAGACCGACTTGAACGTCACTTTCGGGAGTGGAGATTTGGTTGAGCGACCCTGCCATGCCTTTAATCGTTGCAAGAGGAGATCGAAGATCATGCGTGATCATCGATAGAAACTCTTTCTTTGCGTCGTCGACTTCATGAATCTGGGTGACGTCCTGGAAAATCATCACAGCAGAATCTAGTCCGCCATCCTCAGCTCCAATAGATGCAGCCGTCACTACGACGGGCACGCGTGTTCCATCAGCCCGTTCGAACAACATATCTTGGGGTCGGGTCTGGCCACGGTTAGTGAGCGCGACCTCAAGTGGTTGCTCATTGCGGATCACGAGCTTTCCATCATTGTTATAGATGGTCACAAGCCGGTGTAACTCGTCAAGACTCATGCCAAGATCAAGTGAGTGACCAAGAAGTCGCCGTGCTTCTTGGCTAGACCCCAGCAGTGTCTTTGTGCCTGCTTCGACAATCAAAACTCCAACAGTCGATTCTTCGATCACCGCTTGGAAACGGCGCTCTGCCGCTTCGGCGAGTACGCGATTTTCTCGCTCTCGCTCGTAAAGACTTGCAGAATCTAGCGCAAGTTGGGCGAAGTGGGTCAGCTGAGTGAGTTGATGCTCATCTTCAGTGGTGAATCCTCGTTTGCCGGGCGCATTCGCCAAGTACAGATTCGCCTTCATTCCTGCACTGTTTGCAACTTGTACACCGAGCAACGCCTTCATTGGCGGGTGCCAATCGGGAAATCCAAACGAATCTGGATGCTTTGATATATCTGAGAGCCTAAGAGGCGAATCGGCGTGCCCGAGTTTGCCAAGAACTCCGCGACCACGTGGTAGATCGTGCGATTTCCACTCGATATCGCTTGCAAGTCCGTCGTGATAGATACGAAGTGGTCGTCCGTTCGATTCTTGAACAGTTACCGCGGCATAGTCGGCGCCAGTAAGTTCGCGTGCAAGCTTTGGAATATCTCCTAGGGCTCGATCAACCGTGGGAGCATCAATCTGGTTACGAACGGCCTCGGATGCCTCGAGGGCGCGGGCGTAGCGCTCGATGTCACGTCTTGAGAAGCGGTTCCAGCCACCTGGAGTTGTGGTGACCGGTTGTATATCGCCGCGCTCCACAGCACGGGCGAGCGTCGAGTGGTGCACACCGATTATTTCGGCGGCGCGACGCAAAGATATCGGGCGTTCTGGCAAAAGCTAAGTTCCAGCCTGTAGGTTTCGAATGCCAAGAATAATATTTCAGAGAACTAATATTTGGCGCGAATGGAGCGTGATGAAACAGGGAATGCCTGTTCACCGGTTGCCGAGAACGCGTGAGGGTCTTGTGAGGACGACACTATGGGCATTACGCAACAGCGTCGGCAGGTTCCGTTTCTGGAGCGTGAAGCTCTTTGTGCCACGCACTCAACATCGATTTGATGTCACGGCCAGTAGTGCCTTCTGGAACATCACGCATAAATCCGCAATTTAGGCACTGGAGGTAGTTGCCGTGTGCGTCGTGGTTGTTCTCGATAGTGCCGGTAGTACATTTTGGGCACGACTTGAAGTGCAACATTTGAATACTCATCCCTTCACTCACCCACCTTCGATCCAACAAAAAACGTGTAAGCGGTATCACCAGTCGTTTATGAATCTCACTTGAGTCAGTTCGATGCGATCGACGAAGGTGTCGATGCACCCAACACACTAGGCGATAACTGTGTAGACACTGTGGATTTCACGGATTCCACCAAAACGAGAAAATTAGTGATCTGGCTAATCTGAATTTGAACTTACTGCAGTTCAAGGTTGCCAAGACCGACAAAATGAAATAGTTGCGCATTTCCGCAATAGCTTTAGGCGAATCAACCTACTGGAAGGTCGGTACTTACTGCCATCCTGAGGTAGTGGCATCCGCTACATCGTTTGTGAACAGGTATCCATTGAGACGTACGCAGTTCATGCCCTGAACTCGCTATCGAATCAGCAACAGAGGTCTTCATGTCAGTACGCACATCTCGCAAAGTAATTTCATCGGCACTCAACGCTCGTAGCGGACAGCGCGGTGTATCAGGCGTAACTATCGCGGTTGTGCTTGCAGCTGTTGCAGTTGTGACCCTAACGATCGTCCAAGCAGCCGCTTCTGGCGATGCATCAGCGGCTCAGGCCGGTATTCCCGGTTTGATCGGCTAGTAGTTTCCTAGTTACCAACGTGCTGGGCTAAACCAGCACGTTTTCGTTGAGCTTCAGCAAGCGACCCGATTGAACGACCGTTGAAGCTTGGTCCATGTCACGAATATTCTTCGCAGGATCGCCAGCAAAGGCAGCTAGATCAGCGGTCATCCCCGCTTGCAGGCTGCCTATTTCTTTGTTCAAACCCAAAGCTTCAGCGGTTCCGGCAGTAGAGGCGTTTATCGCCTTCCAGTTCGACCATTCGAGCATTTCGACCAACGCCCACGCATTCGCAGCTGAGCGATCGTGGGTTCCGTACGCCATTCCCATGTCGAGCCCAGTGGTGAACCTGACTCCGGCATCGGTCATCTTGTTTAGAGCGTCGAGGTGTTCGTGCTCAGGAACCACTTTGAACGAAACTGCCCAGTGAGGTTCGGCAGGCCCAACCTCGCCACGTTGTCTGGCTTCGGTGCCTAACAGGTGGTGCCCGATAGTTGGGTCGACCCACTGACCTTGATCAGCCATCCTCTTCACAGTCTCGGCGGTGTAGTCGAGACCCTTCGTAGGGTCAGAATCGTACCAACGAGCGTGAATCAGCTGATCGACTCCAGCTTCGACGACGTTTCGAGTTCCCTGTGCAGAAAGTGTGTGTGTCACGATAGGCACGTTCATACGGTGCGCTTCTTCAACTGCTGCTTTGAGCACTTCAACGGAGTACTGAGGTGTTCGAGGGTTGGCAGTCGGAGTGAACATTCCACCAGTCGCCATCATCTTGATTACATTTGCACCGAGCTTTACCTGAGTACGTACAGCTGTTCGAACTTGAGCTTCGGTATCGGCTTCAGTTCCGAAGAACCAGCAGTGACCAGCCGTGATAGTGATTGGTGTGCCGGCTAGCAGTAGTCGAGGACCCGGAACGTGTCCATCGCTAATCATTTGCCGAACTGCGAAGGCTACTTCGTTACGTGAACCGAGATCACGAATAGTGGTCGTTCCTGCGAGAACTGCCTTGCGCATGTTGTTCGCGGCACGAATAGTCAGCTGCTGATCATTTTCAGTGAGCGCGAGTGCCTGGGCATCGTGAGTGGCACTGCAATGCATGTGCGAGTGAGCATCGACCAGACCTGGAAGCAACGATACGTCGCCAAGATCATGTACGTCATACGAATCGTTGGAGTTAGCAATGTTTGCTGAAGGTTCGACCGAGGTGATCTTGCCGTCTTCAACGACCACAGCGTGATCTTCAAGCCAACCTGAAACATCAGGATTAGCGACTCGTTTTGCTTTGAATATGCTCTTGTTCGTCATGGATATGCTTTTTGAGCTTTCGCTGCTCGTATTGCTTCTGGTTTCGTACTACTTAGCTGTGAGTTTGTTCCGGGCAGAAGGGTAACGGTTATTTCTCGTCGTTGTAGTGAATATCGAACGCGCCATCGGTGATGAAAATTCCTACCATGTCGCCCTCATCGGTAGCGCCGTGCTCCATAGTTTCGCCTTGAGGGAACCAAACCCAAGTACCGGGTCCGTAAACGCCTTTATGAGTTTGGAGCTTGCCTTCGAGAACAAATATTCCGTGTCCGCACGGATGCGTATGCTCCGGATTCAAAACACCCTTTGGGTAACGAATCATCCTGATTTCTGACCCGCTGTCGGGATCCTTACGCAGCATTAGTCGACCCAGATCAACGCCAAGCTTGGGATTATGGCTAAGGTCCCACTCGATAGATTTCGTATCGATCGTGTTGTAAGCGTTCTCGCTTGCGTTGTTGTCGTTATCGGCCATTTGAATTTTGGTCCTTAGCTTTCGTCGTTCGAGTAATTTTTTTAGTAGCGAAATTTGCGTAGGGATTAGAGCGCTTTCCAGTATCGGCGGCCTTCCCATCGAATCATCGTGCCCCAGCCCGGATAGCTCAGGTGACTGCCTATCACCACAGCTTCTTCGTTCTCGGCTCGATCGAGAATGTCTTTGCGAGCCTTGATGCCCATTGGGCCGTTCCAGTCGGGCCAATAACGTAGATCAGTTTCGGTTGCCTGCATTGGCGAGCCAAGTATGTCGCCTACTAGCAAAGCCCGCTCATTGCCCGAAGCGATAAGCAGGCTCATGTGCCCGGGAGTGTGACCCGGAGTTGGAAATGCGGTAATACCTGGCGCCAGTTCGGTTTCACCGTCCATTAGGTCGAGAACGCCTTGTGCTTCGAGCGGCATCACACTTCGATTGGTCGCCTCACCCCTAATCGCGTCACCAAGCATTTCTTCAGTTGTGAAATGGTTCCAATCGGCTTCGTGAACCATGTAGCGGGCGTTCGGAAAGCTCAGTGGGCGTTCTGGCAGATCTTCGCGAAGGTTCCAGCCAACATGGTCACCGTGTAAGTGAGTAAGGAAGACGGTATCGATCGAGTCGAGCGAAATGCCGTTTCGTTCGAAATCGGAGATCAGCTCACCCGGAGCTGGATGCCCAAGCATCTCGCCATGTGGCCCAAACCCAGAATCGGCTACTACACGCTTGCCACCAGAGGTAAAGACGAACGAGCCAAGATTGTTTTGGAAGAACTGACCAGTGAAATATTCAGGGAACCGATCGTAGTACGGCTCCCAAATTTCAAGCGTCTCATCAGGAAACAACACACGCGGGTCAAACGAAACGCTGCCATCGGATAGACCCGTGATGTGGACATCTCCGATCTGAAGTGTGTTGTTCGAAGCTGTTGCCAATTTCTACGCCTTCGTTTTCACAAAACCGCTAAGTAGTTCGTTCGCTAGATGCGACGGGTCGCAATATACGCCGTTCATGAGCGGAACCAAACGATCAAAAACGAGTTGCAAAACCAATTTTGAGAAATTCTGCATCCCTTTTGAAATTTGTGCATCTGATTTGTTGTGCTACAGTAAATGACTGATCGTCAGTCACAAGACTGTTTGAACCGGAATTATTGATATGCCAGTAGCAGAACGAACACAATCAGAGGCGCAGCGAAGAGAGCAGATTCTCTCCGCGGCTCGTGCTGTGTTCGACGAAAAGGGCTACGAGGCAGCGACAATTTCCGACATCGTACGTAAGGCTGGAGTCGCCCAAGGAACTTTCTACCTCTACTTCGAATCGAAGAAGGGCGTAGTAATCGAACTAGCGCAGAAGCCGATGGCGGATATGGCAGTTCGGGTTCAGGGAATTCTGGATGGTACAGAGACTCTTGAGGAAATTCTCAGGAAGTTTGTCCATCTTGGTTTTGTGGTCGGTAAGGAAAATCCTGACCTTTGCCGATTAATGCACATGGGTTCGGAAAATTCCGGCGCAGTAAAGGAAATGGAAGCACACAGCGAAGTAGGAAAATTAGTCGTTGTAATGTTCGAACGTTTCATGGGATCGGGAGAGATGGTGAAGATGAACCCGGCTGTTGCAGCCGAGATGTTCCGAGTCATCATGACCGGCGTCATGCAGCTGGCTTTTGCGACTGATCCTCGACCAGCTCCACTGGAAGAGATTGAAGAAGCGACGCTAACGGTGATCCTGGGAGCATTTGTGACACGGCCGGCGTAGTTTTTATTTGTTTGATTTAGAGTGACTGACCGTCAGTCACGTAACCAGTAATTGGAAAAAGCGGAGGGGACAGGAATGAGTAGATGTATAAGCATGCACTTCTAACGTGACATTTATCTTCGATTACCCAAGTGGACTGATTTTCAGCCGCATGGGCGGGTTATTTCTAAGGAACTTTTTGTAATGAGTACTTCAAATGCGTCAGCAGAGGCAGCCACTAACGGCACCAATGCTGGATACGCAAGGCGAAAATGGTCTCTCGGGATCCTTTCAATCGCATTGATCATCATTGGGCTGGACGTAACGGTTCTTAACGTCGCCATTCCAACACTTCAGGCGGAACTGCAAGCAACTGCTTCGGGTCTCCAGTGGATCATCAATGCGTACATATTGGTGTTTGCAGGTGTTCTGCTGACTATGGGATCACTTGGTGACAGATTTGGTAGGCGATTGGCTTTCCAAGCTGGTTTGGTGATCTTCGGTTTGTCCAGTGTTGCCGCCGGTCTAGCCGACAATACTTCTCAGCTGATCATTGCTCGTGCCTTCCAAGGTGTTGGTGGTGCGCTGATCATGCCATCGACCCTGTCGGTGATCGTCGATATCTTCCCTCGTGAAGAGCGTGCGAAAGCTATCGGCATCTGGTCAGGAATGGCGGCGATCGGAATTCCCGGTGGAATGATCGCTGGTGGTTGGCTTCTAGAGAACTACTTCTGGGGCTCGGTGTTCTTGCTGAACATTCCAGTTGTTTTGGTTGCTCTAGTTGGTTCGCTTCTGGTTATTCCTGAAAGCAAAGACGTCAACGCTAAGACGACAGACATCGTCGGTGCTGTGATTTCGATGATTTCGCTCTCAGCTCTCATTTACGCCATCATCGAGGCTCCTGAAAAGGGCTGGCTCTCGGGCGTAACCCTTGCTGGTTTCGCAATCTCGATTGTGTTCGGTGCGCTGTTCGTCTGGTACGAAAAGCGACAAGAGAACCCAATGGTCGACTTGAACTTGTTCAAGAACGCCAGGCTCTCTGCCGCTGCAGGATCAATCGGTATTGCATTCATGGCGATGCTTGGAATGATGTTCCTGCTCACGCAGTACCTACAGTTTGTTCAGGGCTACTCGCCGCTCGACACTGGATACCGTTTGGTGCCGATGGCACTTGGCTTCCTAGTCGGAGCTCCAACTAGTGCCGCGTTCGTTGCGAAGACGAACTCTAAGGTCGTTATGACCGTGGGAATGCTTCTTGTAGCCATATCCGTGGGTGCGATGTCGTTCCTCGACGTTGAGACAACGTACTGGTTCACCGGAACGCTGATCTTCCTGATGGGTCTTGGCATGGCGAACACGATGGCTCCTGCCACCGACTCAGTCATGGCAGCGGTTCCTGAAGCACAGGCTGGTGTGGGTTCTGCCCTCAACGACACTGTTCGTCAGATTGGTGGAGCACTCGGTGTTGGTATCTTCGGGTCGATCATGAGTTCGATCTACGCTTCAAGCATGACCGACGCAGTAGTTGGTCTTCCGGCTGAGCTTGCGGACGGTGCGAGCAACCAGATTGGTGCCGCATTGCAGATTGCAGGTTCATTGGAAGGTGCGGCAAGTGGCGCACTAGTGACTGCTTCGAAGGCAGCGTTCATCGATGGAGCTTCGACTGTCTACATCATCTCCGGAATCGTGGCTCTGGTTGGTATGGCCGTCGTATGGCGATTCATGCCGGCTTACGACTTAGCGCCGGGTACGGATGAAGAGACAGATGGTGCTTCTAACCTTGCCGGAGAACTGGCAACGGAAACTGCACGTACTAGCTAGTAGATTCTGACCTATTGGATTCTCCTCCAACCTCAAATGCCTCTCATCCAGAACCTAACTTCTGACTGAGGCATATGAACAACAAAAGCCCCGGGCACTGCGTCCGGGGCTTTTTTGTTTTGTAGATGGGTGTTCGGTTGAAACTGGTCGATCCAAATAACTTAAGCGATCGCTACTTTACTTTGTGACGAACTTGCGAATTACGTGGTGACCGGTGTCGGTGGCATAGAGCGCTCCAGTGCTATCGAAGCTCAGGCCATGAGGTCCCTGGAAAGTGCCAGGGGCAATTTCGCCGATCAACTGTCCGTCAGGCGTGAATTGCTGAAGCCGGTTGCCTCTGAACTCCGAGACTACGAACTTACCGTTGGAGTCGAAGTTGATGCTGGTCGGAGTTCTGAACTGACCGGGCGCATCGCCGACTTCTCCCCAATGGTCCAGTAGCTCGCCATCGATAGTGAACTTCTGAATTCGGTTATTCCCACGATCGACGACCCAGAGATTTCCTTCGGGTCCAATCTTGATTCCTGTTGGATTCGACAGTCCTCCGGGTTCTTGGCTGAAACTCAGAAGAGTTCCGACGACATCTCCTTCGGTGGTGAACACATTGATTCGGCCTCCACCCCAATCGGTGACGTAGATTAGCCCTTCATCGCTGATTGCAAGAACCATAGCCGACTCGAACTGACCATCGTTTCTTCCAAGGCTTCCGAACGTTGCGATCCAATCCCCATCGGCGGTGAATTTCTGAACTCGACTGTTTCCGCTCTCAGATACGAATATGTTGCCTTCTGGCCCAATTGCGATTCCCGTTGGAGCATCGAATTTGCCATTGTCACGACCCGAGCCGCCCCACTCGAGAAGAAGCTCGCCTTCGGGGCTAAATTTCCGAACACGATTGCCTTGAAACTCGGTGGTGTAAACGTTGTCGTCAGCATCGATGGCAACACCGTTCGGGCTCGCCCATAGAATCCCTGAAGCGTTCGCACTACTCCAGTTTTCAACTTCAACATACGACTGCAAAGTCGGCACCGGCATCAGAGTAGCTGCGACGGGCACAACCGGCTCCGGAGTCGATTCTGCCGCGATCGAAGTCGGCGTTTCATCAGATTCGGCACACGCCGTGGCAATAACAGCCATCGCGAGCATCAGGATGAAAACTAGGGACTTAGGAGAAGTTTGAGATTGGTTTGTGGGATTCATCGGATTCTCAGAGATTCATATCGGATCAATGCGTTCTACGTCGAAAACACACTTTCCAGATTCTGATGAGATGCTACCGACACTAAATTGATTCAGAGGAACCTGATAAATCGAGAGCAACAAAAAAAGCCCCCGGCATAATGCCGAGGGCTTTTCTAATTCGCTTTGATGGCGATCCCGAGCAGATTCGAACTGCCGATCTCCTCCTTGACAGGGAGGCGTGTTAGGCCGCTACACCACGGGACCGCGTCAGCAACCATTATTTCAGATCGCTTCTATTGAGAGTACGGCTGCTACCCAATGTCAGTCAACACTTCGTTCGACTTACCTGACGATTAAATTCACAGCTTTTGATCGAATTCTCACGTCGAAATGAACATCAACTGCTCTAGAAGCCAGATTCAATTTGGTTAGCCGTAGTTGCAGCCGATGCCCTTGTAGCCGATTTCAACCTCGCCGGATGCCGTGACCATAACCGGAGTGATCTTATCGCCACCGGAGAGTCGCTCGACCTCGACCCATTGATCTGGCGCTTTGGACACATCGACCTCGCGATAGGAAATCCCGTCTTTCACGAGATCTTCCATCAAAAGATCGCAGTAACCGCACGTTGGGTGGGTGTAAACAATCGCAACGCCATCGGCTGGCGGCTGTTCAGTTTTGGGCATTCCTGTTCCTGGTTTGCTACCTGACAGCACACTGTGCCAATCATCGGGCAGCGATCGTTCTAGTTGTTTCGGGCAAATCGACTACGTCGATCAGATGCTTGTTACTTCGCTTTCGGTGCAACAAGCGGTGAAAATCGCAAAGAGGATATTACATCTCGATTGATTTTTCGCCAGAGAGATATCCCTCTGGGTCTTTTTCAAACGCTACTCGGCACCCCGGGCCACAGAAGTAGTACACGTTGCCTTCGTGCGTCGATGCTCCACCACCGGGATTGCCGGTGTCGACAGACATACCGCACACGGGGTCGATCGCTGTTTCGGATTTGCCGCTGCTTAGAAAAGGAATTTTCATTTCAGGTCTCCTAAATCGTTTGATCTAACTACCTAGATTGTTGCTTCAACATGTTCGCCAGAGCTGCTACCCGGCTGAGACGATGCTGGCGGTCTGTTTGCTCGTTTGCTGCGCACTCCACGTCCCAATCGCAAAGAGTTCGTAACTACGGTCACCGAACTGAATGCCATCGCTCCGGCCGCGACGATCGGATTCAGGAACCCAAACTCGCCGATGATCGGTTGCAAGAACCCGGGAGCCGTAGCGTCGCTAAAGACCGGATACAGAATCCCAGCGGCTATCGGAATCAGTAGCACGTTGTAGAAAAACGCCCAGAACAGATTTTGTTTGATAGTGCGCATCGTACTGCGGCTGAGATCGATTAGTTCGGCAACTACCGTCGGATCGCCTGAGGTAATCGTGACATCGGCAGCTTCGATAGCGATATCGGTGCCAGATCCGATTGCGATCCCCACATCGGCCGTAGCGAGCGCGGGCGCATCGTTAATGCCGTCACCGACCATCGCTACCACGTCACCTTGTTTCTGAAGATCGGCGATGGCAGCGGTTTTGCCATCGGGCAGCACATCGGCAATCACATGTGTAATGCCAATCGCAGAACCGACTTTTTCGGCAGTCCGTTGATTATCGCCGGTCAGCATCACGGTTTTGATGCCACGTGAAGCAAGCTCACGTACTGCGATTGCCGATTCCGGTTTCACGGTGTCGGACACACCTATGAGGCCAATTTGTTCATCGTCCTTCGCAACAGCCAGAACAGTCTCACCTCGCTCAGCAATCGCAAAACTCTGTTCCGTGAATTCGTAGTTTGCGGAGGTCTTTTCGGAGATGAACGAAGCACTACCCACGATCACAGCTGAGCCGTCGACGATGGCCGTGATCCCTCGACCCGGGACGGCGACAATATCGGTCGCTATCGGAATCTGAATGTCCCGTTCTTTCGCCTCGGCAATTACTGCCGCAGCTAATGGGTGCTCTGAGCTGGATTCGGCAGCGGCAGCCAGCTGAATAAGCTTGTCGACGCTGATGCCGATTGCCTGAACGCTGGCGACAGCGGGTTTGCCTTCGGTCAACGTGCCCGTTTTATCGAATACGACCGTGTTGATCCTGTACGCACGCTCGAGTGCATCTGCATTGCGCACAAGCGCACCTATCGATGCACCGCGACCCATTCCGACCATGATTGCCGTTGGGGTGGCGAGTCCAAGTGCGCACGGGCAGGCGATCACTAGCACGGCAACCGTCATTAGCAGGGCGTTGATCATTGCTGGCTCAGGAGCGAGGAACGACCACACCGCGAACGTGACGATGGCGATCATTAACACAGCGGGTACGAAGCGCGCAGTTACTTTGTCGACGAGATGCTCGATAGGTGCACGAGAAGATTGCGCCTGCTGCACCATTCGAACTATTCCGGCGAGAACGGTGTCTCGTCCGTCGGCTGAAGCG
>Ga0315336_1006581_pt1 | contig 11778 bp, 9 predicted proteins | sample ASW5metaG_FD_204512 | JGI IMG/M metagenome (GOLD analysis project Ga0315336, IMG submission 204512) | Ammonia-oxidizing marine archaeal communities from Monterey Bay, California, United States - ASW #5 | ecosystem: Environmental > Aquatic > Marine > Intertidal zone | place: USA: California...
CAACAGCCAGCAGCGCCGCGTTCTTCGCCCCGGCCTTTCCGATCGCCAGCGTCCCCACCGGAATCCCTCCCGGCATCTGCACCGTCGACAAGAGCGAGTCCACACCATTGATCGCACTCGGCATCGGCACCCCGAGCACCGGCAAAAGCGTATGCGCCGCCATCACCCCCGCCAGGTGCGCCGCACCGCCAGCCGCGCCGATCAACACCTGCAAGCCATTCGCCTCGGCATTGGTCACATAGTCCATGACTAGGTCCGGCGTTCGATGCGCGGACATCACCTTGCACTCGTGCGCGACCCCAAGGCCCTCAAGAGTTTCTGAAGCAACTTTCATCGTGGGCCAGTCTGAAGCGCTTCCCATAAGAATTCCGACAAGCGGAGAACGGGTATCTGACATAAGTCTGCGAGTATACTGAATCCGATTCCTCAGGAGACCCTTTGAACCGTTTCGCCACAGTTTTGTTAGCACTAGCCCTCGCCACTTGCAGCGCTCAACCCGAGGCACGAGTCGAAGCCCCATCCGCTCCCCCAAAGGCCAAACCTCTGACGATGGTCGCCTTCACGGAAGGTCCGACGGTCTACAAAGACCAGACCGTCTTCTTCAGCGAGATGCGGAGCAAGCGCATCCTACGCTACTGGCCCGAGACGCGCGAAGTCACCGTTTTTCGTCAAGAGAGCAGCGGCTCGAACGGACTAATATTCGACGATCAGTGGCGCTTGATTGCTTGCGAAACCGACGCCGGCCGCGTCACTCGCACCGATCTCGAAACCGGGAAAATCGAAATCCTCGCCGAACGCTTCGAAGGCAAGCGCCTCAACTCACCCAACGACGTCACGTTCGACTCCAAAGGCCGGCTCTACTTCAGCGATCGGCCGCTTGCGAACCCCGAACCCGACCAAACAGGAGTCCACGGGGTCTACCGTATCGACCCCGACGGCTCGCTCCACCGCATCCTCACCGAACCCGACATCGACAAGCCCAACGGTCTGGCCATCTCACCCGACGACAAGACGTTCTACATGATCGAGGCGAACGGCAGCGAAAACCGCGCCCGCATGATCCGCGCCTACGACCTTAAACCCGACGGAACAGTGACCAACATGCGAGTCTTCCACGACTTCTATCCCGGCCGTTCGGGCGACGGAATGACCATCGACAGCGAGGGCAATCTCTGGGTCGCCGCCGGGCTGAACCGCCTTCGCGGCTCGCATGAATCGCTCGACACAGAGTGCGGCGTCCACGTGTTCTCGCCCGACGGCGAGCGCATCGCCTTTCACCCGATCTACGAAGACACCATCACCAACGCCGCCTTTGGCGGTGAAGATCTCAAGACACTCTACGTGACAGCGGGCAAGACTCTATTCGAGATTCCTACAGACGTCCCAGGTACCCGCCGATGACCATGAAACGCGTCTTCCTTTTGGCCCTAATTATTGGCCTGATCCTAACAGCCGCCGAGCCGCGATTCACCGAGAGCAACCAGCTCAGGCGACCCGAAGGTTATCGCAACTGGCCGCTGGTAGGCTCGTCACTGGCGATGAGCTACAACGAAGCCCCCAGCCAACGGGAGGAGTTCCACCACGTGTACCTCGACCCGAAGGCGTACAAGCAATACAAGAGCAGCGGCACATTTCCCGACCAGACGATTCTGGTGATGGAAGTCTATAGCGCCGCCTCTCAAGTCTCCATCAACCGCCAAGGTCGTTTCGCCGAGAAACTTCTCCGAGTGGAAGCCGCGGTCAAGGACCAGCGCTTCGCCGACAAATGGGCCTACTTTCACTTCGATGAAGGCGCGGCAACTGCCAAAGCTTTTCCGAAAAAAGACTGTTGGAACTGCCACGCCGAGCACGCCGAGACGGACAACGTCTTTACTCAGTTCTACGGCGTGCTCCGCGCCGATTGATGAGCGCGTTGGAGCTCAGCGCCGCCAGCGCCCCCGAGTACCTGCTGACAGCAGGGCGAGTCACTAGCCCCCCGCAGTGTCGTGAGCTAGGGGGCGGAGTCTCGAACACGGTCATCATGGCCGAGGCAGGCGCCGAGCGAGTCGTCCTCAAACAGGCCCTGCCGCAACTTCGTGTCAAAGACGAATGGCTAGCCGACCGATCGCGGATCTTGCGTGAACGCGACGGTCTGATCGAGGCCTCGAAGCTACTACCGGCTGGATGGGTTCCCGAAGTCCTCTGGAGCGACGAAGAAAACTACATCTACGCCATGGAGGCCTTCTCCGAGCGCGCTGCCGATTGGAAAACACTGCTGTTGGCAGGAAACCTCAACACCCAACACGCACGCCGTGCCGGCATCGCTCTCGGACTGACGATTCGCGGCAGCTGGCGATCCGCGCGTGTGGCGAGACTCTTCTCCGGCATCCGCGCTTTTGACCAGCTCCGCATCGACCCCTACTACCGCACGATCGGGCGCCGCCACCCCGAAATCGCTCAGCAGGTCGACGATTGGATCGGGGAGGTCTCCGAAATCCAAGTTGCACTAACTCACGGCGACTGGAGTCCCAAAAACATGCTGGTCGACGGCGGCCGCATGATCTTTATCGACTACGAATGCGCCCATTTCGGCGACCCGGCCTACGACGCGGCCTTCGTTTTGAATCACCTCATGCTCAAGGCATTCCATTTCGGCTCTTCGGCCTATCTGGACCTTGCGTCGGTACTCTGGACCTGGACGCTAGCCGCCCTGCCGGCCGCGGCGCTCAAAGACCTCGAGCGCCGAACCGCAAGGCACTTAGCCTTTCTGCTCCTGGCGCGAGTCGACGGAAAATCTCCCGCCGAGTACCTGAGCCCCGCCAACCGCGACGTCGTGCGCAAGACGGCGAAACACATGATCGATTCGAGACCCCTGACAATTGGAGGATGCCTCGGGCTAGTTCAGTCGTCGGCCAAACTCCAGTGAAGATCCAATCGCTAACCGCCCTCCAAGTCCTCGATTCCCGAGGCAACCCTACCCTCGAGGTCGAGGCCACCCTCTCCGACGGGACGCGCGCCAACGCGCAAGTGCCCTCCGGCGCATCCACAGGCAAGCACGAAGCCGTTGAACTGCGCGACGGCCCAGACGGACGCTATGCCGGCAAATCCGTTCTACAAGCGGTCGCCAACGTCGACAAGGCCATCGCTCCCGAAGTCCACGGACTGCCGGCCGATGATCAGGCCGGTCTCGACCATAGACTAATCGCCCTCGACGGAACCCCCGATAAGAGTCGTCTCGGCGCCAACGCCATCCTCGGCGTCTCCACCGCCGTCGCTCGCGGTGCCGCCCAATCTCGGGGCCTAGAGCTGTGGCGCCATCTCGCCGGGTACCGCCCCGCCGCAATCCCCGTGCCAATGATCAACATTCTTTCCGGGGGACTCCATGCCGGCGGCCAAATCGAGTTTCAAGACTTTCTCGCGGTACCGCACGGATTCTTCTCCTTCGCCGAGGCGCTCGAAGCCGCCGTCGCGATTCACCGCGAAGCCGCGCGTCTGATCAAATCCCAAGGACATCAACTAACCGGCGTCGCCGACGAGGGCGGTCTCGGCCCACGTCTCGATTCGAACGAAAAAGCCCTCGACCTGATGGTCGACGCGATCAGCGCCGCGGGCTTTGAGCCCGGGGAACAGGTATCCATCGCGATCGATGTCGCCGCGAGCCATTTCGAACGAGAAGGAACCTACCACCTGGCCAGCGAAAACCGCGAGCTAACCAGCGCCGGCATGACCGACCTATTGAGCGACTGGGTCGACCGCTACCCGATCCTCTCGATCGAAGACGGCCTCGCCGAAGACGACTGGGCCGGCTGGACCTCGTTAACCGCCACGATCGGCCGCCGCTCGAGCCTTATCGGCGACGACCTGCTCGTCACCAACCCGGCCCGCCTTGAACGAGCCATCGCCGAGAAAGCCGCCAATGCCGTGCTGGTGAAGATGAACCAAATCGGAACGCTGACCGAAACCTTCGAAGTCATCGACCGCGCCCGCGAAGCCGGCTTTCGAGCCGTAATCTCAGCCCGCTCAGGGGAGACCGAAGACAGCTTCCTCGCCGACCTTGCCGTGGCAAGTGGAGCGGGCCAAATCAAGGTTGGCTCGATCACCCGCTCCGAACGGCTCGCCAAGTACAACCGCCTTTTGCGAATCGAGCGCGACTCCAAACGAGCAGGCGAAGGCCCCCTAGGGTTCGACCATTCACGCGCGCTTCTTACCAGCGGTCGGTAGCCATAACCAGTCCGACCGCTTGCTTACGCCCGCGCCTGAGGTTCACCATAATCGGATGGCCGTCACCATCCGCCCGCTTCATCCGGTATTCGTCGGCGAAGTGAGCGGCGTCGACTTGCGAGAGCCCTTGACCGCCGATGATGTCGAATCCATCGACGCAGGGATGGCGCAGTACGGCGTACTGGTCTTTCACGGCAAAAACATCAGCGACGAGCAACAAGCCGACTTCAGCCGTAACTTCGGCAAGCTCGAGCTGCCCGGCAACACTTCCCACATCGCGAAGGAAGAAGACCGGCGCCTGGGCCCCGAAATGGCCGATCTCTCGAATCTCGACAAGCAGAACAGGCTCCTCGCCCGAGGCGACCGCTATCGAATGTTCAATCTCGCCAACCGACTCTGGCATTCCGACAGCTCGTTCAAGGCGATCCCCGCCAAGTATTCGCTGCTCTCAGGGCGCGTCGTGACGACCGAGGGCGGCGAAACTCAGTTCGCCGACATGCGCGCCGCCTATGACACGCTCGATCCCAAAACCCAGGGCGAAATTGAGAATCTCATCTGCGAGCATTCGATGATCTACTCGCGCGGCGCTCTTGGCTTCGACGACCTCTCCGAGACCGAGAAGCAGACCTTCAAACCCGTTAGGCAGAGCCTCGTTCGTACCCACCCGGTCTCGGGTCGCAAGTCTATCTATCTGTCTTCACACATCGGGCAGATCATCGGCTGGCCCCGCCCTGAAGCCATGTGCCTGATTCGCGACCTGACCGAACACGCGACCCAACGGGAGTTCGTCTACACGCATGTCTGGCAACAGTACGATCTCGTGATCTGGGACAACCAACAGACCATGCACCGTGCTCGTCCGTTCGACGACGTGGGCGAAGTGCGCGACGTGCGCCGCACAACCGTCGCCGGCGACGGTCCTACAGCCGAGCAAGTGGCGGCCTAGGCCTACTCGCCGGGAACTCCGAACGCCAGCAGCACGTTCCCCGGCTTGCCGCGCCACTGCGTATACCCGGAACTGACGAACACCAATCCGCCAACGACTGTCGGCCCGGCGGCGTTAAGCGAACCCCCAGAGGCCGTGACACCGTTGACCGTCTCAAACTCGCGAGCCGTGTCGTAGTCCCAGATGATGCGGCCGTCGGCATCCGAGTAAGCCCGTAGATGCCCGTCCATCGAACCTGAAAACACAACCCCGGGAATCGCCGTGACCGCGGCCATTTGAGCCTTCATACAGCCGTCGCAATCGGGAGCGGGTGTTCGCCAGATCTCCTCACCCGTCGCGATCTGCAAGGCCACAAGCCCGCCTGCCTCATCCGGCTTGCGACGATTCGGATCCGAGATTGCGGCAAATACGAGCTTTGGATTGGCCGCTAAACCCCACTCGATTCCGCCCAGCTTACCGCCCTTGGCGACCTTCGACTGCCACACAATGGCGCCCTCGCGATCCGGATCCACCGCGTGCACTTCTCCCGATTTCTGTCCCAGCAACAACAACCTCCGGCCATCGTCAAATTGGTGCAGCACAGGCGGAGCCCCGAAATCGAAATCCGGACCGTCGTCATTCGTACAAGCAAATTGGTTTCGCGGGCCGCAGCCGAAGCTAAACAGATCGTCCTTGGTGAACTGAACCAACCATTTCCGCTCGCCGGTATTCATATCAAAGGCGATCACCGAGTCGCTCGACTCCACTGGATCGCCGTCGGGGCCCCGATCGGTGTAGTGGTTGCCGGTGGCCACAATGACAGAGTTTGTCGCCAAGTCCATCGTCGGTGGAGACCATACCGCCGCCCCAGATGGGCCAAAGATCGGTTTGCCGTTCTCCTTCTTTGCGACCGGCTTGGCCTCGTCAACGATCGTGTGCGTCTTCCACAGAATCTCGCCCGTGTTCGCGTCAAGCGCCAACGCCGCCCCACGGAACGTGCAGCAGGAGTAATCCGGTTGGCCCGCCGGACCTTCCTCCACCGACGACGTCGCCGCGTAAACTCTCCCCTCGTGGTAGACCGGCGAGCCGGTGAAGCGAGAGTACGGATGCTTTTCCGCATCGACTCGCCAAAGCAGGGCGCCCGTTCTGGCGTCCAAGGCGTAAAGGTTCGCCTTGTAGTCGCCAAAGAAGACACTAGCCTGCCCTTCAACCAGGCCGAGGGTCATCGATGTTCGAACGCGGTCGGGGGCCTGGAACGACCAGTACTGGCAGCCCGTTTCAGCATCGAGCGCATGGACCATTCCTGTCATCGACGCGATAAACACGCGCCCGGCAGCGATGGTCGGTTGGGCAGAGGCGACCTTCGCGTCGCGCATCCCAAACGCCCACTTCAACTCGAGCTTCCCAACGTCCGCTGGGTCGAGCCCCGCAACCTCTGCTGGCACGTAGCGCGAGTTCGTGAGGTTCGCGCTCCAACCCGTCCAACTCGGTCCCTCGAACGGGTCGCCGATCTTGGGATGTTCGGCTTCACAGGCACCTTGAGTCGTAGGAGCTTGCGCAACCTCGTCAAATGTCCGACCACTGAGGTACTCCGCCATCTCGCGGCGCTGCTCGGCGCTGAGCGGCTTTGCCTGAGCGGCCATCGAACCCGAGTCGAGCGCCTTGAGAACCATCACGGGCGAAAGGCCTTTGAGGGCGGTCTTAGAAGGAGCACGAGTCTCCGTCGGGTTGTCGTGACACACCGAACAATGTTGTGTGTAGAGCGCGTCAACATCCTGGGCCGCCGCGCTCGCGGCAACAACGACAAATAGGTGAAGAGTGATTAGATGTCGCAACGACCAGAGTTTATCAGGGCGACACACCGATTGTGGCTTGATTGCTCGTGGAGCCCCCGACCGACAACTCGATCGTGACCGCCTCACCCGGTTCGACTCCGTCGGGTATTCGGACATTCACCTGGTAAACGCCAACAAACCCAGGGGCAAGCCCAGAAAAAAGAACCTCGGCAACTCGCCTGCCGATTCGAACCGTCACCGTCAACTGAGTGTGCGCTAGGGGCCCAGACGGCGACGCCTCCCCCAATCCCGGAGGGTTCGTTACCGCCCCTAAGCCCGTGCAGAAGACCTCCAGAATCTCACCCGCCAGCGCGTTTCTTCCAGCTACTCCGGAAAACTCACCAGCGACCAGCCCGGTTCCCGCGACGAGCGCAGCCGCCTGACCCGAACCATCTTGGGTCAACGTAAAAATAGCAGGCGCGGCTTCGGCCAAATCAAGCCCCAGCCTCGCGCTGTTGGCCCCAACGTTTGAGGCTTCAATCTGTGCATTGCCAACCACTCCGAGCGGGAGCAAGAAGTTGATCTGGCCGGGTCCGACAAACAGCAACGGAACCGGCGCACCGTTCACCCGCACCTCGACCGCGTTGAGCCGAACCTGGAGCGGCAATGCGGTGGCGATCGAAGAACCATACGAAAGGCTCGCCCCGAAAAGAGAGGTCAGCGTCCCCTCGGCCAGCTGTTCTGTCAGGCTTGCGGCGTTGACCACGGCGCCGATCTGAGGCGCAGACAAGGGGTCGACGTAGAACACATCGTGAGTCTGCGAGAAGACCGCGCCAGCCCGCGGTCCGCCTCCAGGTAAAAAAACTCGCTGATCAACTACCGCTCCATAAAATCCATGCCGCGGGAAGGGCATCGGCGCGAGCGATCGCCAGGTGTCCGTCGCCGGGTCGTATTCTTCAACCTGGGAGTACGTCCCCTCAGCCCGTCCGCTCGGACCCTCACCGCCAAATACGATGATGCGGTCGTGCACGACGCCGGAGGCAATCCCCCCGCGAGGGGTCGGCATCCGCGCTTTGCGCGTCCACACGTCCGTCGCCGGGTCGTACTCCAGCGTGTCCGCCTGAACGGTGTTGATGCCGCCCACTCGCCCGCCGATCGCATAAACCAAGCCGCCCACCGCCTGCGCCGTTAGGTGAGTCCGCCGACCCGGAAGCTCAGCTAGGTTGTCCCAGCGATTTCGCTCGGTGTCGTAAACCTCGAACGCCGTCCCAGATTGCTGCGCCCCCTCGCCCCCTGCGACGTAGATCTTCGACCCAATGACCGCAACCCCAGCCCCTCCCCTCGGGACGGTCATCTTCGCCCGCTCAGTCCAAGCATTCGTCGCCGGGTCGTACTCAATCGTCCGATTGGTCAGAAAGCCGCGACCGATCCGGATGCCGCCGACAAAGTAAAGTTTGCCGTTAACAGCGGCTAGATTGCAGTGATCAGCCCCACCGTCAATCGGCAGCGGTGCACCCTCAGACCACTTATCGCGGACTGTGTCGTAGATCAGCAGCCGCCGGTTGCGTAGCCCCGTCCGGGCGCTGTCGGGAGTAATCCCGCAGGTGAAGTAGATTCTGTCGCCAATCGCAGCGACAGACACTTCCGTCGCAACAATCGGAACCGGCGCTCGATTTTCCCAATGGCCAACATCCTGGCCCCAAGCCTGCGCGACGCATAACAGCGCCGCCGCCAGGCGTGGCGTGTGCATGTGCCTAGGTTAGTCCTCGTCTTGCTGACTTGCCAGCCGATTGATCACCGACAAATCCTCGAGCGTCGTGATGTCGCCCGTGACCTTGTCAGAAGTTACGAGCTCCCTCAGGAGCCTCCGCATGATCTTCCCACTGCGCGTCTTCGGCAGTCCGTCGCTAAAGCGAATCTGCGCCGGCCGAGCAAACTTCCCAATCTCCTGAGCAACCCACTCGCGCAATTCCGCCGCAAGCTCGTCGCTCGATTCGTGGCTGGACTTGAGAGTCACAAACGCCACCACCGCCTGCCCGGTAAGCTCGTCCGGCTTACCGATCACAGCCGCCTCGGCAACCGCTTCGTGGCGTACCAACGACGACTCTAGCTCGGCCGTCGACAGCCGATGACCGCTGACGTTCATTACGTCATCCACGCGGCCGAGGACCCAGATATACCCATCCTCATCCCGCCTCGCCGCATCGCCGACGAAGTAGCAACCGTCGATCTGGCTCCAATACGTCTGCTTGAACCGCTCCGGGTCCCCCCAAAGCGTCCGGAACATCGCCGGCCATGGCCGCCGCACAACCAAATACCCCTCACTACCCTTCGGGACCGGATTACCCTCCATGTCGACCACGTCAGCGCCCACGCCCGGCAGCGCAAACGTCGCCGAACCCGGCTTCAGGTCCGTCGCCCCCGGGAGCGGTGAAATCATGATCGAACCCGTCTCGGTCTGCCACCAAGTGTCAACAATCGGACACCGCCCACCGCCAATCACACGGTGATACCACTCCCACGCCGATGGATTGATCGGCTCGCCGACCGACCCCAACAACCGCAAACTCGACAGATCATGCCGCGCCGGCAGGTCGTCGCCAGCCTTGATGAACGCCCGAATGGCGGTCGGCGAGGTGTAAAGGACATTGACCTTGTACTTGTCGATGATCCGCCAGAAACGGTCCCACTCCGGATAATCCGGCGAACCCTCGTACATCACGGTCGTCGTCCCCGCCAGTAGCGGGCCGTAAACGATGTAGCTGTGCCCCGTAACCCAGCCAATGTCGGCCGCGCACCAATAGGTGTCGTCGTCCTTGATGTCGAACACCCAGTTCATCGCCGTCGACACCTGGACCTGATACCCGCCCGTGGTGTGGCAAATCCCCTTGGGCTTGCCGGTCGTCCCCGATGTGTAGAGCACATAGAGCGGATGCTCAGCGTCGAGCTCGACCGCTGGACAGTCCTCGGAGGCCTCCTTCTCAAGCGCCTCCCAGTCGCGATCGCGCCCCTCGGTCATCGTGATCTCGTCGCCGGTTCGCCTGTAGACAATCGAGTTCGTCACATTCGGGCAGTCAACCAAGGCATCGTCGACAGCCGCCTTCAACGGAACCGACTTCCCCCGCCGATAGCCGCCGTCGGCCGTAATCACCAACGTCGCATCCAGATCGAGGATCCGTGTCTTCAAGGCCTCCGCCGAGAACCCGCCAAAGACCACCGAGTGGATCACCCCCAACCGTGCGCAAGCCAGCATCGCGACCGGCAACTCAGGAACCATCGGCATGTAGATGATGGCCCTGTCGCCAGCCTTGTACCCCAGGCTCTTAAGAACGTTCGCGAACTTCCGCACCCGCCGCGCCAGCTCCTGATAGGTCAATATCCGCTGGTCGCCCGGCTCACCTTCCCAAATGATCGCTGCTCGATTCTTGCGCCAGGTCTCCAAGTGCCTGTCGAGGCAGTTGTAGGCCATGTTCGTCTTGCCGCCGACGAACCACTTGTAGTGCGGCGCATCTGAGCTATCAAGCGTCGTGTCCCACTTCTTGAACCAATGAATCTGTTCTTCAGCTAGGCCCGCCCAGAACCCTTCCGAGTCCTGTTCGGCCTGGTCATAGAGAGCCTTGTAGGCCTCCATTCCAGAGACATTGGCCTTGCTCTTAAATTCCTCAGAAGGGGAGTAAAGTTTAGACGACATCGTGATCACCTCGTTGCGCTGTGCGAAGCCAACAGCATATCGAACAGCGCGCCATACTTGAATCAGTGAACCTGCTCGCCCACGCCTACCTCGCCGGCGAAGACGAAGCCGCCCTAGCCGGCCAATTCGTCGCCGACTACCTCACCCCAGGCTGGAAGCAAAGTCTGCCGCCGGCGATCCTTCGCGAAATCCGCTGTCACCAGAGAATCGACGCCTTCACCGACACCCATCCCGTTGCTCGCCGCACAGCCGTTCTCTTCCCCGACCCGTTCGTGCTCTATCGGGGCATCCTCGTCGACATGTTCTACGGTCATTGCCTAGCTGCGAATTGGGAACACTACTCCGACGTACCGCTGGAAGATTTCGCCGCCAGCACCTATCGCGCACTCTCAAACCAGCGCAAACACCTCGGCAAACACCTCAAACGAGTACTGCCAAAAATGACCGCCGGCGATTGGCTCACCGCCTACCGCACGCGTGCCGGAATCATTCGCGCCCTCGCCGGCCTCTCCAAGCGCCTCAAGCGCGACAACCCCCTAGCAGAAGCCGGCCCACTATTGGACAACAACTACGATGCGATCACAGCCGACTTCCACGAGTTCTTCCCCCTGCTAATAGCGGAAATCAAACACTGGCGGACCGAAAATCCCTAACGCTGGTCAACCCGGCACGTCCTACAAATTACGGCCCTGAGCCGCGCGCGGAAGCAAGCGGTTTGCCGCATCACCCGGCAGACCCGTTGCTAACGGACGCCGCTCAGGGCCGTCTGTATTTTATGAAACCCCGCTCATAAAATATGCATCAGATCTTGTAGAAGTTACTCTCAACACGATCTCGCTCGGAGGAATAACCACAATGAACTCAGGTGTCTGGAGCCGATCCCGATTCGGGAAGGCCTTTCTTTCTCTATTCGGCGTTTTCGCCCTAGCCATCACGATGGGGTCGCTCGTAACTGTCGATCCCGGCGCGGCAACGGCATCGCCAGCGTTCCCTGATTTAGCACCCGCTGAACGCTCAGCCGATGCGGCAACATTACCAGCGAGCGGCACATTCGCACCGCTGGTCAAGAAAGCCGCTCCCGCGGTCGTCAGCATCCAGGCCGTCAAGACCGCGAAAGCCGCAGATGCGCCACAGATGCCCTTTTTCCTCAATCCCGAAGACGCGCCTCAACGTCGTCAGCGCGGCCT
>Ga0315336_1006582_pt1 | contig 11777 bp, 10 predicted proteins | sample ASW5metaG_FD_204512 | JGI IMG/M metagenome (GOLD analysis project Ga0315336, IMG submission 204512) | Ammonia-oxidizing marine archaeal communities from Monterey Bay, California, United States - ASW #5 | ecosystem: Environmental > Aquatic > Marine > Intertidal zone | place: USA: California...
GCCCACGGTCAGTCGGACGCCATCGAAGGCGTCACCCATTCGCTGTGCACGCTGGAGTTCGAGGACCACCGCCCGCTCTACGACTGGCTGATCGACAACCTGGCCGTCCCGTCCTGCCCCCGCCAGCACGAATTCGCGCGCCTCAACCTTACCCACACTGTGCTGTCGAAGCGCCGGCTGACGGCGCTGGTCTCCGGCGGCCACGTCGCCGGCTGGGACGACCCCCGCCTGCCGACTATTTCAGGCCTTAGGCGGCGCGGCGTCCCGGCCGCCGCGATCCGTGATTTCTGCGCCCGCATTGGGGTGACCAAGAAAGACGCCGTGGTCGAGATGGCGGCCCTGGACCATTGCATGCGGGAGATCCTGAACAAAACGGCACCTCGGCGCATGGCCGTGCTCAGGCCCCTAAAGGTGGTGATCGAGAACTATCCCGAAGGCGAGACCGAGGAACTGAACGTCGTCAATAACCCCGAAGACGAGGCCGCCGGCACCCGAAAGGTGCTTTTTTCCCGCGAGATCTATATCGAACGCGAAGACTTTATGGACGACCCGCCGAAGAAGTTTTTCCGCCTCGCGCCTAAGCGCGAGGTGCGGTTGCGCTACGCCTATTTCATCACCTGCACGGACGTTATCAAGGACGCGGATGGCACCGTCACCGAGCTTCGCTGCACCTATGACCCCGAGACCCGGGGCGGCAACGCGCCCGACGGCCGCAAGGTCAGGGGCACGCTGCATTGGGTTTCGGCCGCCCACGCGGTGGCAGCGGAAGTCCGGCTCTATGAACATCTGATCGCCGAGGCGGACGCCTCCGGTGACGATTTCCTGGACCGCCTCAACCCCAACTCCCTCGAGGTGCTGGACGGCTGCCTGTTTGAGCCGGCGCTCGGGGACTTAGGCCCGGGCGAGACGGTGCAGTTCGAACGCCAGGGCTATTTCTGCCCCGATCCCGTTACGACGCCCGAAAAGGCCGTTTTCAACCGCACCGTCGCCTTGCGTGACAGTTGGGCCAAGAAACAGAAGAAGGGTTAGCCCCAAGGAAACCGGTTCGCCATATAACAAAAGGAAAAGGACCCTTAATACAACGCCGACAACGAAGCGGGCCGCGGCAAATGTAGCCGCAGCCCGTTTTCTTTTCCCCGTTGGCGCCTAAAACGGAGGTTCGGCGCCTTCCGGCGGCACGATTTTGAACGTGTTGAGGACCATTGAGATCAACGAGTAATAGCCCATCACCGCGGCCAGTTCCGCCGCTCCCGCCCGGCCCAGGGCGTCGACGACCACAGCAAAGGCGTCGTCGCCGACCCGGCGATGTTCCAGGGCTTCCCGGCAGAAATCGTACACCGCCTTTTCCTCGACCGATTGGAATTTCGGCGTTTTCTTGTCGCCGATGGCGGTAATGACTTCCGGCGCCAGCCCTTCCTTTTCGGCGATGGTTACATGGGCGCACCATTCGTAGGGCGCGGTCCAGAACCGGGCCGTCATCAGGATCGCCAGTTCCCGCAAAGGGTCCGGCAAGGCTCCCTCGAAACGAAGGTGGGCGCCCAGCCCCTGAACGTAATCGGCGATATCGGGGCATTGCAGAAGCGCCACAAACGGCCCCCGGACCCCGCCGCGCGGTCCACCCGCGATAGTGTTGTAGACTTCCCTTTTCCGGCCCGCCAGGGTCCCAGGGTCGAGTTTGGGCAACCGCTGCATGTTTCAGGTTCCTTGTTGCTGGTTCAACCGACGCGGCAGCCACGGCCGCCATCGACAGGAAGCGCCGCGCCGGTGATGAAGTTGGCTTCGTCGGAAGCCAGGAAAAGCGCTGCATAGGCGACGTCCCAGGCGGTTCCCATCTTGCCGCGCAGCGGTATTTTGGCGTCCCGTTCCCGGGCCACTTCTTCGCGGGTGCGGGCCCATACCTCGGCCCGCCGGTCAACCGCCATCGGGGTATCCATCAGCCCCGGCAGGATGACGTTGGCGCGGATGCCGTATTCGGCGTTCTGGATCGCCAGTTGTTCGGTCAGCGCGATCATCGCCGATTTTGTCGCCTTGTAGGCGGCCCAGGGGTATTCCTCCCTGGCCGCCATGGAGGAAATACTGACGATGACGCCGCTTTTCTGTTCGCGCATCACCGGCAGCGCGTGTTTGCAGGCATAGACCATGGACCGGAGGTTGACGGCGACGATGCGGTCGAAGGCTTCCGTTTCGATCTCGGTGATCTCGGCGTCGCCGCCCTCGACGCTGATGCCGACGTTGTTGTGCAGGATGTCGATGCGGCCCCATTTGTCGACGCAGGCCCGGACAGCCGCCTTGACCGCCGCCTCGTCCGTCACGTCGGCCTCAACGGCCGCCGCTTGGCCGCCTTCATCCTCGATCATCCGCACCGTTTCCTGCGCCGATTCCAGGTTGCGGTCGACGGCCATGACCTTGGCGCCTTCGCGGGCGTACAAGATCGACGTGGCGCGGCCGTTGCCCATGGTCGGGGTTGGCCCCGGGCTCTGGCCGGCGCCGAAAACGAGGGCGATTTTGTCCTTGAGACGCATTGTCTTCCTCCCCATTCAACTTGACGGGGGGCGAACTGTACCTTCCTTTCCCCACCATAAGAACCGCCTTCTCCCTGCCCTTCCCTCGACAAAGCCGGAGAATGTTAAGTTTTTCCTATTCCCCAGGCGTGTTATAGGGTCGCCGATGATGACCGACGAACATAAAAACCTGATCGGGCTTGAGCGCGACGAGCTGGCCGCCGAGCTGGCCGCTATCAACGAGAAGCCGTTCCGCGCCAAGCAGCTTTGGCATTGGATCTATCATCGAGGCGAGGGCGATTTCGCCAAGATGACGACGTTATCTAAGGAAGCGCGGCCGAAACTCGCCGAGCGCTTCCGCATTACCCGGCCCGAAATCGCCACCGAGCAGAAGTCCCAGGACCGGTCTCGAAAATGGCTGCTCAGGTTCGACGACGGCAACGAGGCTGAATGCGTTTTCATCCCCGAGGACGACCGCGGTGCGCTGTGTATCTCTTCGCAAGTCGGGTGCACGCTGACGTGCCCGTTCTGTCACACCGGCACCCAGAGACTGGTCCGCAACCTGAGCGCGGCCGAGATCGTCGGCCAGATGATGATCGCCCGCGACGCTTGTGGCGAATGGCCCAGTCCCAAGGGCGGGCGGATGTTGTCTAACATCGTCATGATGGGCATGGGCGAGCCCTTGTATAATTTCGACAACGTCGCCAAGGCCCTTCGAATCATCATGGACCCGGAAGGCATCTCGGTGTCGAAACGTCGGATCACGCTGTCGACCTCAGGCGTGGTGCCGATGATGGCGCGGTGCGGCGACGAGCTCGGCGTCAACCTGGCGGTCAGCCTGCATGCCTGCACCGACGACCTGCGTGACCAGTTGGTGCCGATCAACCGCAAGCATCCGATCAAGGAACTGTTAAAAGCCTGCCGCGCCTATCCCGGTGCCAACAACGCGCGCCGCATCACTTTCGAATACGTGATGCTGGAGGGCGTCAACGATTCCGCCGCCGACGCCAAGGAGCTATTGCGGCTGGTTCGCGGCATCCCGGCCAAGTTCAACCTGATCCCCTTCAACCCGTGGCCGGGGGCACCCTTTGAATGCTCGAGCCCGGCAACGATGAAGCGGTTCGCCCAAATCCTCAACGACAGCGGCCTGTCGGCGCCGATCCGCGCCCCCCGGGGCCGCGACATCATGGCCGCCTGCGGGCAGTTGAAATCGGCCAGCCAACGCCAACGACGGAAAAGCGCCGCCCCGAAGGACGCCCCAAAGACCGCCATTATGGACGCCGGGGAATAATCACCCTACCAGCCGTTGCAGCGCCCCCAGGTGGCGATGACCTCGGTGCCGCCCTCGCCTTCATCGCTATCGATGACGTTATAGGCGTCGTAGGCTGCCGCCGTCATGCAGACGTGGTTGGGCAGCACCCGCACCTTCGAGCCGACCGACAAATCGTCGAACGCCACCGGCCCGTCACCGGTGACCTGACCGTGCTCCTGGTGCACCGAGGCGACGTGAAGCCCGGGGATCAGCTCGGTGGTCCGGGCGTCGCACACAAGCCCATAGCCGCAATCGTCATTGAGCGCCGCCGTGGCCCGGTCCTTCGATAGCGCCAGCCCGCCGGCGTCTATATAGACATGGTTCCGGTCGCGCCCGTGGGCCATTACCGTGGCGAGGACGGAAATGGCGATTTCGCCGATCGCTCGGGTGCCGAGGCCGGCCTGGAACATATCGCCGAACATGTAGACGCCGGGGCGGACCTCGGTGACGCCGGTAACGTCGCGGGCGAACATCACACAAGGCGTCGACCCCGTGCTGACGGTGGGGCACGGGATTCCGGCTCCGGCGATCCTTTCCGCCGCCCGGACGGCGCCGGCCCGTTCCTCCTCGGCGACGGCGGCTATGTCGTCTTCGGTCCGGCAGTCATAAGAATGCCCGGCGTGGGTCAACACGCCCGTGAACTCCGCTTTTTCGGCTGCCGCCAGGGTGCCGGCGATGTCCAAAAGGTCGGGTGATTCGGGCACCACGCCGGTACGGTGCTCGCCGCAATCGATTTCGACCAAAACCTTGAAGGCGCCGTTCCTGGGGCCGGGATGGGCGGCAATGGCCTTGGCGACGTCGGCGTTGTCGGTGATCAGTTTCAGGTCTGCCCCTTGGTCTATGAGCGCCGCCGTCTGGTTGAGCTTCGCCGGCACGATGCAGACGGCGTTGGTGATGTCGGTGATGCCGTGGCCGAGGAAGTACTCGGCTTCATTGAGGGTCGAGACGGTGATGCCGCCGAAATTGCCGTCTACCGCCAGCCCGGCGACGTCGGCGGATTTGGCGGTCTTCATGTGCGGGCGCAGGCCGACGCCCAGTGTCTTGACGCGCTTGGTCATCGCCTGGGTGTTGCGGGCGAGGCGGGCCCGATCGAGGATCAGGGCCGGAGTCGGAAGGTCATCGAGGTCCATGGCCCTGACTCTAGGTACTTCCCTAGCCTTGCTCAAGAACCTGTTTTCCCTATACTCAGGCCGCTTTTTCGGGCGCCACGATAATGGATGCTCCTAAAGGCCAAGGATTTTAGAGCCATGAGCGAAACCGTTAAAAAAGTCGTGCTCGCCTATTCGGGCGGCCTCGATACCTCCGTCATCCTGTGCTGGCTGCAGGATTCCTACGGCTGCGAGGTGGTGACCTTTACCGCCGACCTGGGCCAGGGCGAGGAGCTGGGCGAGGCCCGGTCCAAGGCCGAGACGCTGGGGATCAAGGAGATCTTCATAGAGGACCTGCGTGAAGAGTTCGTCCGCGACTACGTATTTCCAATGTTCCGGGCCAACGCCGTCTACGAAGGCACCTACCTTCTCGGCACCGCCATCGCCCGGCCGCTGATCGCCCAGCGCCAGATCGAGATCGCCGCCGAGGTCGGCGCCGACGCGGTCGCCCACGGGGCCACGGGCAAGGGCAACGACCAGGTGCGGTTCGAGCTCGTCTATTACGCGCTCAATCCCGATATCAAGATCATCGCGCCGTGGCGGGAATGGGACCTGGACAGCCGCGCCAAATTGATCGAGTATGCGGAGAACAACCAAATCCCAATCCCCAAGGACTCCGAAGGCGAGGCGCCCTATTCCATGGACGCCAACCTTCTGCACGTCAGCTACGAAGGCAAGGCGCTGGAAGACCCGTGGGCGGAGCCGGCCGAAAGCATGTTCACCCGCTCGGTCAGTCCCGAGGCGGCGCCCGACCAACCCACCACCGTCGAGATAGAATTCGTTGGCGGCGACCCGGTTGCCGTCGACGGGAAGAAACTTATCCCGGCAGAATTGCTGACGGTTCTAAATACGCTCGGCGGCGACAACGGAATCGGCAGGGAAGACATCGTCGAGAACCGCTTCGTCGGCATGAAATCCCGGGGCGTCTACGAGACGCCGGGCGGCACTATCCTGTTCAAGGCCAGACGCGCCATGGAAAGTATCACGCTGGATCGGGCCGCCGCGCACTTCAAGGACGAGATGATGCCGCGCTACGCCGAGACCGTCTACAACGGGTTCTGGTTCTCGCCCGAGCGGGAAATGATGCAGGCGGCCATCGACAAGGCGTCGGAAAAAGTCACCGGCACGGTGCGGCTCAAGCTCTACAAGGGCAACGTCATCGTCACCGGCCGCAAGTCCCCGGTCAGCCTCTATTCCGAAGAGACGGCGACTTTCGAGGCGGACCAGGTCTTTGATCAGCGCGATTCTGAGGGCTTCATCAAGCTCAACGCGCTGCGGCTCCGGCTGGCCAGGACGCGAGGCGATTAGTCGCCTTTCCTATCCCTTGGGATGGAAGTTGCGCAGCGTCGGATCCCGCTGCAACCAATAGGCATAGAGGCTCAACGGCGCCATGGTGATGTCGAGCCCGCCCATGGCCGCCGGCCCGGCTGTGGTCCGGGTAAGCACGATGGCCTTCGCCGCCGGGTTGGTCCCGTCGACGAAACCGGCCAATTGCTTCGGCCCCTTGCTGCCGCCGGCATGGGCGTCGGCCCAGTCGATTTCGTAGACGTGGTCGGGCCTGTTGCTTTCCGGGCCGATGGAAAGCAGGTCGATGCCACCGCCCCGCCAACTGGCGTAGGCCAGGTCCGCCATGGTGCTTGAGCCCAGCCACTGCCCGACCAGGGCGGTCTCCGCCAGGCGGGGAAAGACCTCGCTTTCCGGGGCCACCGGCCCGAACAATGCGGCGTAGAGGCACGGCGAGGTCAGGTAGACCTTGAAGGCGACGGCGCGTTGAAAACGCCTGCCCTGCCGGTCGACCCGGGGAAGGCGGCGGATCAGGAACGCCGATTCCAGGTAATCGAGATATTTGCGCAGCGTGTTCTTGGCCGTGCTGGCGGCCTTGGCCAATTCCTCCATGGTCACTTCCAGGCCGGTGTTGACGGCCACAAGGGCGAACAGCCGGTTCAGTTCGCGGGCGTCGTTGACTCCGGACAGGCTGGCCAGGTCTTTGTGCAGCACCCTATCAGCGACCCCGTCGCGGATGAAGGTGGGGGCCGGGTTGCCCTGGGCCAGGGGCAGGACGGTCTCGAGGAAACCGCCGAAATTGACGTAACGGTGGAACTCGGCATTCAGCGCCCTGAGCACGCCCTGCGACACCGCCAACGACTGTCCGGCTTGGCCCCCCTCGGGACCGAAAAGATTTTCCTCCGAGCCCCTGAAACGTAGGAACTCGATAAACGTCAGCGGTGGCAGCACGAACACCGAAATCCGGCCCTGGGATGAGATTTCGCCGGTGGTCAGAGCCGGGGCGGCGGAGGAAACGGCGCCGACGACCCGCGCCTTCGGCCACGCTTTGGCGATTTCCAGCAGTGCTTTTTGCCAATTTCTGACGTACTGGACCTCATCGAAAAGGAAAATCAGCTCGCTTTCGGGGCCGTGGCCATGGTGGGTGGTAAAAAGTTCAACCAGTTTCCCGAGCTCGGCCGTGTTGGTGCTGGGCGCCGTCAACGAACAATAGAAAACCGATTTCGGATTGGCCCCTTTTTCGATCAACGTCGCCACCAACTGGCGCAGCAACACCGTCTTGCCGGCCCTGAGCGGCCCCGCCAACACCAGGGCCTGGCCATCGTCGGCCTTCATTACGCAACCGAAAAAAGCCGGGAAGAAGATTCGCTTGGGCGGGTGGCGGAACCTGATTTTCGTTTCCGGGGTAAAGGACCACCAGGGATTCTCGAAGCCTAAGCGCTGGAAAAGGCCGTTTTCGGATATGGTTTGCACGGCGTTGGTCCCTCAAACCTCCCCGAAATCCGCCTAAACAAACAAGATCAAATTAATAATCTTGTTTGTTTATATTTTTAGGATCAATCAAATGATCTTGAATTAGATACAGGGTCGCGGATTTTCCTGCTGATTGTCAAGAAGTTATTGAAAAAATGAATGAATTTTCAAACCAGCTGGCGCACCCGTTGGCGCATTTCCGGCACTACCTCAGCTTCGAACCAAGGGTTTTTTTTAAGCCAGCCGGTAGTCCGCCAACTGGGATGGGGGGTCGGCAGGAACCAGGGCAGGCACTCCCGCCAGGCCTTGACCGTCTCCGTCATCGTGTTTTTGCCCGCTGGGCCCAGATAATGCTTCTGCGCATAGAAGCCGACCAGGAGCGTTAGTTTCACTTCCGGAATAAAATTCAACAGCTTTTGATGCCATTCAGGTGCGCATTCTGGCCGCGGCGGGTTGTCGCCGCCCTTTTCCTTGCGGCCGGGATAGCAGAACCCCATGGGCACGATGGCGACGCGGGCCTCATCATAGAAGACCTCGGGCGTCATTTCGAGCCAATCGCGGAGCCGCTCGCCCGAGGCGTCGTTCCAGGGAATGCCCGATTCGTGGACCTTGGTGCCCGGCGTCTGGCCGACGATCACCAACTTCGCCGTGGCCGAGGCTCGGAGCACTGGCCGGGGCACCAGGGGCAAATGTTGGGCACAAAGCCGGCACGCCCTGATTTCCGTTAACAGGTCTTCAATATCCGGCATGCAGGCGGTCGTTTCACCCCAGAGTCAGGTAATGCAGGGAAAACAAGCCGTCGCCGTCGACCCAGGTCCTGGCGGAGCGGAACCCGGCTCCGGCGGCGAGGTTCGAGAATTCCTCGACGTGGTATTTACAGGAATTCTCGGTGTGGATGGTCTCGCCTTTCGTGAACGTGAAATCCCGGTCGTGGACCGTCACCGTCTGGTCCTTTTCGCTGACCAAGTGCAACTCGATGCGCCCTTCGGCGCCGTTGTAAAGCGCCCGGTGACGGAACGTTTCTATATCGAAACAACCTCCCAACTCGCGGTTGATTCTCTCAAGCACGTTGCGATTGAAGGCCGCGGTCACGCCCTGGGCGTCGTCGTAGGCGCGAACCAGGATATCTTCGTCTTTTTTCAGGTCGACCCCGATCAGCAACGCCCCGTCGCCGCCGACCATGCCCGCCACTGTGGCCAGGAAATCCGCTGCACCGGCGTGGTCGAAATTGCCGATTGTCGAACCGGGAAAGAACCCGATCCGGTTTTCACTGGCCTTTCGGGCCTTGTCCGGCAACTTCACCGGGCGGGTGAAATCGGCGGCCACCGGCAGCACTTCCAGATTTGGATAATCCGCCGCCAGCGCCGCCGCCGATTGCAACAAATGGTCGGCCGAAATGTCGATGGGCACGAACGCTGCGGGACTTCTCAGCGCGTCCAGCAACAGCCGGGTTTTCAACAGCGACCCGCAGCCGAACTCGATCAGGCAGACGCCGGGGCCGATGAGGTCCGCCATCTCTCCCCCATGGGTCTGCAGCAGCGCCGTTTCCGTCCGCGTCGGGTAGTATTCGTCGAGGCCGCAGATGGTGTTGAAAAGTTCAGACCCGCGATCGTCATAGAAATACTTGCACGGCAGTTCCTTCTGCTCCTGTGACAGGCCTTCGAAAACGTCGTCGCGGAAGGACTTCAAACGGTCCGGCGAATCGATAACCTGAACGGTCGTGTCCATGGGATCAAATCCGGTTGTCAGGGCCCGGTTTCCGGCCGCAATCAGGTGTCTTCGGCCAGGCGCAGGCCGCTGAACTGCCAGCGGTCCGGCGGGTAAAAGAAATTGCGGTAGCTGGCCCGCATATGGCCCTCGGGCGTCGCCGCCGAGCCGCCCTTCAGCACCATCTGGCCGCTCATGAACTTGCCGTTGTATTCGCCGATGGCGGCGGCGGCGGCCTTATAGCCGGGGTAGGGCGAATAGGCGCTTCGGGTCCATTCCCAGACGTCGCCGAAGACCTGGACCGCCTGGTCTTCCCCGGCCGGGCCCGGGATCGGATGGAAATGGCCGCTGGTGGCGAAATTGCCCTCGACCGGACAATCGGCCGCCAATAGTACCCATTCGGCTTCCGTCGGCAGCCGCTTGCCGGCCCAATTGGCATAGGCGTCGGCCTCGAAAAAGCTGACGTGGCAGACCGGTTCCGCCGGATCCAGGGCCCGCATCCCGGCCAGGGTCATGATCCGCCATCCGCCTTCGGTCCGCTGCCAGTAAAGCGGCGCTTCCCAACCATCGGCCTGAACGGTGGCCCAGCCTTCCGACAGCCACCCTTGCGGCCGCCGGTAGCCGCCGTCGTCGATGAATTCCAGGAATTCCCCGTTGGTCACCGGCCGGGACGCGATGCGGAACCCGTTCAGCCACACCTTGTGGCGGGGGCCTTCGTTGTCGAAGGCGAAGCCGGGGCCGTCAAAGCCGGTCTCGATAAGCCCTTCGGGGAACTCGATCCACTCGACCGGCGCCGCTTTCTCGATCCGGTGATCAGTCCTTGGCGGCTTCAAGGCCTGATAGGCGGGGGCCAGGGGGTTGCACGAAAACACGTGCTTGATGTCGGTCAGTATTAACTCCTGATGCTGCTGTTCGTGGTTGAGGCCGAGTTCAATCAACGGCGTGATCTTGTTCCAGGCATCGTCGCCGGCCTCGGTGATCAGCCGTTTCATGGCTTCCTCGACGTGGCGGCGGTAAGCGTGGATGTCTTCCAGCGGCGGCCGCGACAACAGCCCCCGCTTCGGCCTTTCGTGCCGGGGCCCGACGGCTTGGTAATAGGAATTGAACAGATAACCGTAGTCGGGGTGGAATTCCCCATAACCGCCGCCGAAGGGCTTGAGGATGAAGGTCTCGAAAAACCACGATGTGTGGGCTAAGTGCCACTTGGTCGGGCTGACGTCGGCCATCGATTGGATGCATTGGTCCTCGGCCGTTAGCGGCGCCGACAAGGCGATCGAGCGGGCGCGGATATCCCGGAACAGGGCTTCGATGTCGTCCCGGGGCGGGCCAAGGTTTTCATTGGCGGAGAGTTTTTGAGGTCGTCCCCACATGTGTCACCTTCACAAATAGTTGTCGCCCGATCAAGGGCCACCCTTGTTTTTCCTAAAATTGGCCGGCGGTTTTATTGTTTTAATATCGAAATAATTACCGGCACCCATCGTTTTAACTCGCCTTCCAGCCGCCGTTTAGAATCTTGTCAACGTAAGCCGGCACCAATTCCGTTGCGGGACCGTAACGGGTTTCGGCGAACAGAGTCGCCCCTTCCGATGGTTCCATGTTGAGCTCCACCGTGTGCGTCCCGCTGCCGTTCGTTACCTGGGCGACAAAACCGGCCGCCGGATAGACGTTGCCCGAGGTGCCGATGGAGATGAATAGCCGGCACCGGTCGAGGGCCTGATAGATGTGCTCCATCTGCAGCGGCATTTCACCGAACCACACCACGTGCGGGCGCAGCCCCCCCGCATCGTCGCAATCGGCGCAGGGTTGGTCGAGGCTCAAATCTTCCGTCCACCCAGCAATCGCCTGACAACGATTACAGCGGATCTTCAACAATTCGCCGTGCATGTGCAGCAGGTTGCGGCTGCCGGCCCGTTCGTGAAGGTCGTCGATGTTCTGGGTGACGACAAGGACGCCGCCCGGCCATTCGGCTTCCAGCCGGGCTAGGGCCTTATGCGCCGCGTTGGGCATCACCCGGCCTGATGCCAGCCTGGCCCGGCGAGTGTTATAGAAATCGTGCACCCTTACCGGGTCTCGGGCGAAGGCTTCGGGCGTCGCCACGTCCTCGATCCTAACCCGGGCCCAGATGCCGTCGAGGTCACGGAAGGTGTCGAGCCCGGATTCCTTGGAAATACCGGCCCCGGTGAGGACGACGATGCTGGCTTCGGCGGTGTCGGTCACATTTTTCCCTTCTCGTCTTGCCGGACGGCCAAGGGCTCATGATAATCCAACGAATGCCCTGATGGCCAATAGGGAACGTTTTTGGAGGGGATGCCTTGGTCAAGGTGCTGTTCGTTTGTCTCGGCAATATTTGCC
>Ga0315336_1006583_pt1 | contig 11777 bp, 9 predicted proteins | sample ASW5metaG_FD_204512 | JGI IMG/M metagenome (GOLD analysis project Ga0315336, IMG submission 204512) | Ammonia-oxidizing marine archaeal communities from Monterey Bay, California, United States - ASW #5 | ecosystem: Environmental > Aquatic > Marine > Intertidal zone | place: USA: California...
ATCACAAACTGAGCGCCACCTGGGTGGAGGCTTTTAAAGCCGCGTACCTCGTTCCAGCGATCGACTTTAATCACGTTGTCATCTACGCCAATCAAGAAAAAGTTGAGGGGGATTCCGCACGTGGCCCAGTCTCCTTCAGAGATGTACGCCGCGGAATGAAAATCTTGAGACACTACCGCCTCGCCAATCATGAATGTTTGGCTTGTGCCGTCTGTTATTTTCTGGATTGGCACCAGGCCTCTGAATGAATTTCTGAAAAACAACCCGCTGCACTCTGCCGTGCAATGGCAGTCGGGTTGTGAGCCGAAATCAACAAAAGGAGAATTGTTTCCCTCGCACATTGGTGTGAGAATTGTGTCACCAATGACGCCCTTGTAGCTGGTGGTGGCAACGGTTTCGGATCCCCAATACCACAGCCCTGAGGTGGGTGTCGCGGATTCGTCCGATGGGCAAGAGAGCACAGGAAGTTGATTTTGAATTTCGTCGCGTGCTCCTGCTACCCCCATTCCGCGCCCGGTTTTCCCAAACAAAAGAAACCTGTCTCCACCAACAACCTCGAAAGCTCCGGCATCTTTAAAACCGTCATACATGATCTGTTCTTCGATATAGGGCAGAATTTCGACAATCCAACCCCGACCGTGATAACCTGGGCCACCATGGTCGGGATGCAAATCGCCACCAGGGGCTCCACCCCATTCTCTTCGGCCACCGGGACTCGATACCCAATCGTCTGGAAAAGCCGGGATGCTTGTGGGCAGGTGACCGTTGGCATCATGAAAAGTCAGACAGGCCAGAGAAAGATTCTTAAGATTGTTTGAACAAGCCATCCGGCGAGCAGCCTCTCGTGCCGCCTGAACCGCAGGTAATAAGAGCGCAATCAGGATGCCAATGATTGCAATCACCACCAGCAGTTCAACCAAGGTGAAACCGAAATGTGCATGAGACTTCAGTGTCCTTGACATGGACATATTCCTCTTGGATTCTCGAAGAGTTGTTCTGATACCCTTGTTGAAGCGCGGCAAACAATCGAACTTGGGAAAGGAATCCCAAATTCAGCCAGCGGGAAAAGTGCCAAAGGCGAATTTCCGTTCGTACGGCTGGAGTTGTTTATTCGGTACCAGTTGTAACAGCCGCCGCCGCAGCCTGATTCGCCGCACCAGTTGCATCCGGGGCGATTTTGCATCAGAACAGCAGTCTCCCGTCATTGTAACCTCCGGCAAACTTATTTTCCTGGAAATGCGCAACAAATCCTGGTGCGGGCGGCTTGGCGGCTTTCAGACCAGCGTTCCGCCGCGATTTTTCGTAGTAGGCCGGTCACCATCGAGTGCCCGACGGCCAGTTATGGCTAAGAACGAGGTTCCCACCCGAAGCTCGTTGGCCTGTTGCCCCGGATCCGCTGCGATGTTTGGCGACACCGTTTTGCAAACCGCTATCGTGGTGCGACGGCTACCCTTGCAACTCTTTGGGCTCCGCCGTCCCGCGATTCTGACGATCGATCAAACTACGATGAAACCATTCAGGGAATCTCCAGCATGGGAAGTTTTGCCTTGGTAGACCGGTTCCTTTACATACGCTGAAGATGCCTCTTTCAGAGCTGAAGATGATAGTGGAGCTGGACGGACTCGAACCGACGACCCCCGCGTTGCAAACGCGATGCTCTCCCAACTGAGCTACAGCCCCCGAAGGCCAGCAGTCAGGAACGACGAGCCAGCCTGATCCAACACGCGACACCTGTATCCTGGTATGACCTGGCTACGGTCGCCTGCCGGCTGCTATTTTTTCATGCCTCTTCCAATGGGTGTGCCAAGACTCGAACTTGGGACCTCAGCCTTATCAGGGCTGCGCTCTAACCAACTGAGCTACACACCCAACTTGATTTTTGTTAACAGGTTTTGCCCTCTTTATCGCGTTGGTGCGACAACCGCAACCACAAAGTACGTACGCATCGGGTTGCAATCGCCAAGAGACTATTTATCAACCATACCCCACCCATGGGTCAATGGGCTGTTGCTCTTGCTGGTTGAGAATCATTGCCCCGGGGTGGTGTGCCACATTGTGGGGCACGAACCGAGGAAATTGGAGTCGCAAGTGGTCGTTGCTCATCGGTTTCTGCCTGACATTCGGACCGTGGACCTGTTGGGCAGTCGCTCGGATTCGCGCACGTTTTCCGCGAAAAGCGTCTGGCGGTATTTCCGCTTTGGCACCGATTTGTGACCGCCGGCGCAGTTTTATCTTTCGACGTTGTTGCCGGCATGCTGGCAACGCCCAGTGGCTGGCGCAAGGTTTGCCGGTTGGGGGTGATTTCGGGCGGAGGGAGGTTGTCTGGGTCCAGCTTGAGGGTCGAGAAAACTGTCAGATGCTGTTGGTCGTAGGAAGAGAAAGCAGGTCGACAACACGCGGAATTACGCCCTGTTTTTGCGGACATTTTCCAACGGGCCAGTTTTGCCATCTTGCCCCGCACCTGGTAAACCGTGGACGATCAGTCTGGCTTGCTTGCAGCGAAATCGTTACACATTGCATATTCGTGTCCCAGTTCGGGAAGGACTCGCTTCATCTCCCCACAGCCTTGGAAAACCGATGTCGAAATTGCCCTACCAATGGATACCTCTGGCCGGTTTTGCTGGAATGATCATGACGATGCACACGGCCCTGCTGGCCGCAGCTCCGCCCAAACCGGCTGAGGCACTTGCGCTGCGCCCGATTCAGCCGCATGTGGAGTACGATTTTCCGAAAGAAACAGAAATACCACTTTGCACAGTCCGTGTAGACACATTTGGCGGTGGGCCTGCCTGGTTTGTGCGGAATCCTCAAGGCCAATTGCTCCGCCGTTTTGCCGATTCCAATGCTGACAACGTGGTCGATCAATGGAGTTATTTTCAGGATGGGCTGGAGGTCTATCGGGACATTGATTCGAACTACAACGGGCGCGCCGATCAGTGTCGTTGGTTCCATACAGCCGGTACCCGCTGGGGAGTCGACGAGAATGAAGATGGCACGATCGACCTCTGGCGACGGATTTCTCCCCAAGAGGTTGCCGAGGAATTGGTGATGGCGGTTACGACTCGGGATGCCAGGCGATTTGGGATTTTGCTTCCCACAGATGAAGAATTTGTGGCACTAGGCCTTGGTAAAACTCAAGCGGGTAAGGTTGCCGCCCAACTGAAGACGGCAAAGCAAAGGTTTCGCACTGCCATGTCGAGCCAAAAAGTTCTTTTACCCAGTACAAATTACGTCGATTTCGGGGCCCCCCGCCCCAGCACCGCACCAATTGGCACGAACGGGTCGACCAAAGAGGTGACCGTGTATGAAAACGTTTATGCCTTGATCGAAACCGACGGCAGTCACGATCAGCTTTACCTGGGGACCCTGATTGCGGTCGAAGATGGCTGGCGTTTACTCGATATTCCCCCATTGGACGGTTCCAACCAGTCCATAGGGTTTTCCTTGACGGCTCTCGACTCCGGTAAGACCGGTAGCAACCTGTCCGGAAATGTCCCCTCGGAGGAAATGACTGACCTCATGGAGAAGTTGCAGCGGCTCGACGCCGAGGCCAGTCGGTTGCCATTGGACCGTCAGGGGCCGCTTACCGATCAGCGGGCCGAAGTCCTGAATCGGTTAGCGGAAGTGACTAACGACCCCGAGTTCAGGAACGAGTGGTACAAGCAACTGGCGGATATGTTGAGTGCTGCCGTTCAGTCGGGTGGATACGACCGGGGGGTTGAGCAATTGGAAAAACTCGAGCAGGGTTTGCAAACCTCTGGTCTCGGCAACGAACTGGTTGCTCATGTGCGATTCCGCCGCATGTTGGCGGAGTATATGAAAAGCCAGCAACAGCCAGATGCAAATCTTGTCGAGATTCAGGCAGTTTGGCTTGAAGGCTTGGAAGCATTTGCCAACGAATTCCCGACCAGCGCCGATGCCGCAGAAGCTCAATTACAACTCGGCATGTCCCACGAGTTTATCGGTCAGGAGGAACAGGCGCAGAGTTGGTATCGGCAGATCACCGAGCAATTTCCCCAGACCGATCATGCCGACAAGGCACTGGGGGCATTGCGACGTCTCGCTTCTGAAGGCAAGCCGCTTCGCCTCGGTGGCGCTGGGTTGCAAGGTGGGAAAATCGATCTTGCCCAATACCGTGGTAAGTTAGTGCTCATCCAGTACTGGGCCACCTGGTGTGAGCCATGCAAGCAAGACATGAAAACCATCAAGGACAGCTACACGAAACATGGCAAGCGTGGGTTTGACGTCATCGGAGTCTGCCTGGACGACGACCAAGGGGCGGCCCAACAATTTGTCACCGAGGCCAGGATACCCTGGAAGCACCTTTACGAACCGGGTGGACTTAATGGCCGTTTGGCCAATGCAATGGGTGTGATGACGCTTCCGTTGATGGTTCTGGTTGACCAAAACGGATTGGTCGTAAGTAGAAACATCCACGCTGCGGAACTTGCGGGTGAAATCAAACGTCGCCTATAGCAACTCGTTTCGGTTACGATCGTAACGCGAGCCCCGCGGCTGCTTACCAGCTCCAACGGCGATTTCGGCGTCCGGCCATCCCAGGTCCGGGCTGTGTGGAAGCAGTTTTCCGGCTTTTTCGCCGTCCGGCGCGGAAAGAAGGCCGTGCCGGACGACTTTCTTTGTACTGCTCTTCGCTTGTGCTTTGACGCGAGTGGCTGTGTTCGAATTCATGACCTGGTTTGAACATAGAAATTCTTCTCCATTTTCTGGCGTCAGTAGCTGACCCTCAGGTTTCAGGGAACTGTTTGAGGCAAAGCCGGGCTACAATCCGACCATTTACCTACTTACTGGTGGGAAACTTGAGCAAGCGGTGCGCCAAATTGCCGCTTTGCGGGGCTAGATACGGTTTTCTGACCAATTTCACGCAAAGGGGTTTTCTTAGATTCCGCTCCTAAACCGCCCGGCCAACCAGAGTTGAGACGACTTTTGCAAAGCGGTTCCCCAAAATTATCCGTCGTGAGTCGGCTTTTTCCTGACGAGCCGAGAGCGGTTGCCCGCAGTGGCAGGGAACCGTTTCACCAAGCTGGTGAAATCCGCCGGGTATTGTCGTAACCTGTTAAATTCCAATAGGTTGCGGCTACAATTGTCCGGCTCCAAAAGCGAGCTAAGCCAAACCATTCCGATTGCTCCAGATTGCAAGTCGAGTGGAGTTCAGGAGATGCGTTCATTTCACAAAAACAGTGAGACACTTTCACCAAAATGGTGAAGCGCAGGGAGGCAAAACCCAAGCGCAGTGGGGACGTACCGTTCAAAAAACAGAGCCATAACGAACCACGACCTCTGGGCCTGGCTCCGCGCAACCGCCCCCAGCGGTCGCTTCCAACATGCGAATAAGCACCGTAACCCGTTCCACCAGAATGGGTTTCGCCATGCGGAGCTCGCGAGGCGCAGACCAAGCGCAAGGCCTTCACGGGTTGCCGGGACCTGGCCACAGAAGCCGGGACCGACCATCCACGAGGTCACAACCGGACTGCACCGCTTCGCTAAAAGCCGGTGTGGACATACCATCGGCGCACTACCACCCCCGCGGGCGCATACGCCAACGATCCACCCGACCACAGACAACCCTGGCGGGCTCTGGCAAGCGTGCAATACGCTGCATCGTTCGCATGTTTGGAAATTGTTTTTGCGTCAGTCCAGACGCAAACTGTTACAGCGCAGTACGATAGCGTACCACGACGTGTTGGAACGAATCCCATCCCCCAACACTGCTGCGCAGCACGAACCGATTCCGAAGTGCCTAGAGCGGGCGCAATCCACCGTCCGCTGTGGCCCCAAGGTCCGAAGCGCAGCTTTAAACGGCCGACCCGCCCGATGCCCAGAAAAACCTCCGGCACCGTGCAGCGCGGCAACGCTTAAGTCCCCAATTTTCTGGCCCTTACGACGCGTAGGGGCCGTTGTTGCACTGTTCGGCCTGCCGAAAGTCATGCGGCCTGGCCGTCGTGATGGCCAAGCGGACTTCAGGCGGCAGCCCGAACCAATCAGACTCAACCAGCAGATGGCGTACCCATAAGCACAATTTTTGCCGTTGGCCTCAAGACGCGGCCTATGCCAACCCCGAAGTTGCCCAATGGCGGCTGGGTAACAGGGCGGCTGGGTAACAGGGCGGCTGGGTAACAGGGAAACTTTGCTCGCCAGCGGGATTTTCAGGTGTTGTTTTCTTCTTCCCGTGTGGCCACCAGCGGGAAAACCGCACAAATGAGAGCCGCCAGGGCGTAGCCGCCGGCGGCCTGCCCGCCGGTGCCCCAACCGATCGACAGGGCAACGTCGGTGCCGGTCCATTGAAAACCGTGCATGATGCCAAACCAGGAGAGCACCGCACCTGCAAGCAGATATCCACTTGCGCGGAGGAAGGTCCCCTCGATGATGCTCACGGTGGCCGCGGCCAGGATCATGGCCGTAAAGATGAAGCCCTGTTCCAGGCTGAACAGCCCGGAGGCGTAAATATCGTTCTTGGTCAGGGCCTTGCCGAGTTCGGGGGTAAAGTGGCCGCCCGCAGCCCGGATGGCCCCCTTGACCAACATGGCTCCCCAGGCAGCGACTCCCGGCATCAGGCCGATGACCACCGCCGGTGCGTGGGCGGTTGGGGTGGCCTGGAACGCTTGTGCGGCGATGACAATGCCGATCCACAAGACAATTGCCATACCCGCTTCTATGGGAATGGCCCAGGCGACCATTCCGATGGTACTGGTCAGAGCAATCACTGTGATAAACAGGCCGTTCAGCCACGAGTAGCCGATACGTGCGCCCAGCGACTTCCATCCCGGGTGGCCGATATAGATCGTGGTAGGAAAGCAGGAACCGAACAGGGCGGCCACGACAGTACCTGTACCGTTGGCTGCCAGGGAGGTGGCTGTAGGGAACCGGTCGCCGGCCGCCTCGGCGCTATCGAGGTTCTGGAGGGACCCCACCAGGTTGAAGAGCCCCATGGGAACGATGACTGACAGGTAGGTGAGGCCATAGCCGCTCTGGACCGCCTCCAGGAGGTCACCCATGACCGGAACCGGGAGGTAAAGCTTCGGTGGGGTGTAGTCATGACCCACCGGCGCGTCGCCAAGAATCCAGGCTAGCAGCGTACCGATCAGTACCGCGACCAGGCCACCGGGAATACCACCCCGAAACCTCAGTCGCCCGAAGTAAACCAGGCAAACGATGGCAAAGGTCGCAAGGCCAACCACCGGAGATGCATAGGTGCGAAACAAGAATCCAAGGGAGATGAACGTCAGCGCGATGCCTGCAAGGGTACTTAACAGGGCTGCTCTGGGTACGTTTTTACGAATCCAGTCGGCCCCACATGCACCAGCCAATTCAATCAGGCCGCTTCCCAGGCAGGCCACGAGTCCGGCCTGCCATGCGAGGCGGGGGTCCCCCGTGGCAACCTTGACCGGCAGCATGACGAGAAAGATGAAAGCGAACAGACTCGGGGTATTGATGCCGTAGGGCAAGGCACACACATTGCTGCGTCCCTCACGCCGGGCAAGCTTCATTGCCTGCCAGGAGTAGAAGAGGTTGCCAACCAACAGGCTCACGGCAGCTCCTGGCAGGATTTGTCCATAAAGGAGCGCCGTATCGAATCCAAGTACCGACTGGCAGAGCCCAACGATGACCAGTAACTGGACGAGGTTGTCCAGGGCGAGTCCGAAGAAGCCATCCAGGTCTCCGCGGACAAACCAGCGGGCAGATTTCACTTGTGGTGTCATGGGTGGTTTTCTCAGGTCAGTGCGACTGTTTCCACGCGGCACGAGTCGACGATCGATGGGGTGCGGGGGGCATCCCCCCTTCGCCCCGAGGCAACGACCCCTGCGGTGTCGACATGTCGGTTGGCCAACCGCTGGCAGGGAGCGCAAGTGACGGATTTAGCGGAAGTTAAACCGCGTGGATGACACCACCTCGGACAGCCGGCAGAATTCTCAGGCAAAAGCTGGCCTGCTGCAATACGGAGTGCAAAAGCCGGCGCATCGCAGGCCAAAGTCGAAGATCCTGACTGGGAGGGGTTTCCAGGCGACTGGCAGCTGAAGATTCTTCAGCAGATGAGAGATCTTCAGCAGGCCACAGAGGTGGTGCGCAGGCGGTGTGGGTGGGGTTGCCGGCAGCCGATCCTGTTGGCTGCGGGCCGGATACGAGGACCAGCCCCGCAACGCGTTTTACGAAGGGTCCTGTATCGGGTCTTCGTCACGAATTGTGGCCAGCGCCCACCACGCATTCACGTCAATCGAATCGGTATAGAACCGGACGTGCCCGTCCATGAACACGGCATTGACTCCGCCGGGGTGCCAGCTGCGAGCCGTGGCGTGCTCACTGCCACTGCTGCCGACCGTCACACAGGGTGCAACATCATCGACGCAAGCGTACGACTGCAGCCCGTCGGGCACACTCGAGTTGGGCGTGTTGCGGTGCAGATAGATGGAACGCCCCATCCAGGGCATGGCCCAAAGTCCACGGCGATCGGTGGTGTAGTTGCCCACTTCGGCCAGGTCGGTACGGCCAGCGCGAAGTTCACTTCCGGCAATCGTCTGAGACGTTCCGTCAAGAAACTCGTTTAAGGTACGACCGACGTTCACTTTAAACGGGCCGTCCGTATCGACATCGAGCTGGGCCTGCGAGAGATAAGGGTGGGCGACCGGAGGAGCGTTCTGAGGGTTGAGTGCTCCGGCAGGCCAGATCCGGGTCTTGCCAAAACTGACCGCGTAATTTGATCGCGAAAAACGGTATTCTTGCTGAGAGGTCGAGTCGTACATCTGGTAGATACGGCCGGCCGTGTCGTCGCTGGGACATTGATAGGATGGGATCTGCATTTCAGCGGTATGTTTGTTTGTCGGATTGACCCAACGCCGTTGAAAATCGAACTGCTGCTGCAGGTCAACTTCTTCCATGAACGACAGCATTTGAAGTAGCGCGGGATGCCCCATCCATTCATCCTGTGTTTTGTTCCAGCCAGTCAGGCCAGCGGGAAGCCGCCGATACTGGTTTTCAAAATTCGCCAGGGCGATCCCGATTTGTTTGAGATTGTTCGCGCAGCTGGCCCGTCGCGCCGCCTCGCGGGCGGCCTGCACCGCCGGCAGCAACAGCGCGATCAGGATGCCGATGATCGCGATCACCACCAGGAGTTCGATAAGCGTAAAACCCTTTTTAGAAATCATTCTTCTACTATTTCTTCGCCACGGATGGTTGCCAGTGCCTGCCACACAGGTAGGCTGATCGAGTCGGTAACAAAGCGAACGTGTCCGTCAATAAACGAGGCGTTGACACCGCCCGGGTGGTAGCTGCGGGCAGTCGCGTGCTCGTCGATGTCATTCGACGCGGTCGGGTCGCAGGGGGCCACTTCCTCGGTGCATTTCCACGGCTTGAGGTGGTCGGCAACACTCGAGTTTGGAGTATTCAAATGCAGATAGGCTGCGGTGGCCATAAAAGGGAACGCCCAAAGTCCACGGCGGTCGCCCCCGTAGTCCTCGAGATCTTGAAAATCATCCTGGCCTGAGCGGACTTCACTTACCCCCACCGTTTTGGAGGTTCCATCGGTGAAGTCTTTGATCCTGCGGCCCACGTGGACACGGAAGGCGCCATCCGTATCGAGGTTGAGTTGGGCTTCCGAAAAATAAGCGTGGCTCATTGGAGGTGCCATTTGGGGAGGCATCGCTGCAGGTGACCAAAGGGAAGTGGTACCAAAACTGACCACGTAGTTCGACCGGGAAAATCGATAGTCCCCTTTGGAGGTTGTGTCGTATAATTGAAGTACGCGACCGCCGGCGTTGTCACTGGCGCATTGGTAGGGCGGAATTTGAATTCCAGCCACATGTTGATTAACCGGATCGATCCAACGCTTTTGCAGTTCGAACTGCTCGCGCAAATTAAGCTCTTCCATAAAGGGTAGCAACTGAAAAAAAGTTGTGTGGCCCAACCATTCTCCCTGCCCACCCCGCTTCGCCTCGTCGTCCCATCCCATGGCCCCTTCTGGCAACCGTCCATGTTGGTTTTCAAAGTTCAGCAACCCCAGGCCAATCTGGTGCAAATTGTTGGTACAACTAGCCCGGCGGGCAGCCTCGCGGGCGGCCTGCACCGCCGGCAGCAACAGCGCGATCAGGATACCGATGATGGCGATTACCACCAGGAGTTCTACCAAGGTAAAACCGTGGCCTCTTCCCTTGATCGACATGGCAGCACTCCTGGGAGGAGGGGCTGGCACAACCGGACGCCGGACCTCTCCCCCCCCAATTCTAGCAGAATTCCCGAATTATCGAGTATGTTAGCTGGGGCACGCCCATCAGGGACTTGCCGACGGATTAAATTTTATGATTTTCCCTGACTCCGGCAACGCGCGGGATTTTTTGAAAAACGGTTGCTTATCTCTAGCCTATCGGTCAAACTGGAGTCAGGGCAAGGGCCGGCCCCAAGGGGTCGTTTGCCACTGGGTGGGTCGTGTGTTTTTCTCATCCGGCGGCGAAGAATCGCTAGTATTAGTTCATTCACTTTGAAAGAGCTGCTAATGTTCTCTCGGAAATTTAACTTCAACTTGTCAGCAATGCTGGCAATACCTTTCGCGTTATGTATCTCTTCGCTGGCACTTGCAGCGCCCGTGGACAATCCGGTTGTCTGGCACGATTACTTTGCCGCGACTGGCTTGGAGGATTTGGCTTCTGGCAATCGCGACGGCATCTTAGGTTCGGCGACGACGTTAGTCGCCCCGTCGGGAGAAACTCCCGGTTATGTGAATCTCCCGGGTGGCTCTGACTCGCAAGTCATTTTATCCTCAAATGAAAACAACGATCCTCTCAACAGCAACAGTCTGAACAACGTGTCAGAACTGGCTGGTGGCGACGCGAGCATCGAAGTCTGGATTGATTTTGACCCTACCAATACCATTGGGTCCGAAGATGGGAATAGCCGATTCAATATTTTCCAGGCATGGTCGTTCGGAGATTCTCGTGTAACGTTGTACTTTGACAACCGCCAGCCGGATGCTCCCGAACACGTGGTTGGTGGCTCTAAAGACAGTGATATCATCAACGGTGCCTATCGTGGTGGTGATGCGATGCGGTCAAAGATGGAAGGTTTGCACCAATGGGTGTGGGCATTTGACGGCAACCAGCCAAACGGCAATGGAACGTGGAACATTTTTCGGGATGGTCAGCCCATGGTGGGTGACCCCCTTACGCCCTGGGGAGATGGCCTCTCCAATGACGTCTACCAACAAATTGGTTCGACCAACATGTTTACCCTGGCGGGTATCGGTCAATTTGCGGTGGGGGGCGTCACACCGATGGGCAGTAGTAGTAGCGCCCCGATTTTTGGTACCGGTCCGATCGGTAAACTCTATCGCACGCTGATTTACGATACCGCCCTGTCGGCCGAGGACGTGAATGCAAATTATCTGGACGGAATGGACCAGTTTGGCGGTGAGATCCCGAGTCCGGGAGGTGTTGTGGGTGACTACAACGAAAATGGCATGGTTGATGCGGGCGACTACACGGTGTGGCAGGACAACTGGGCGACAGGATTTGCGCTGCCAAACGAAGATCCAAACGCAAGCCCGGGATCGGTAACCAATGAGGACTACGATGTCTGGAAGACGAACTTTGGCAACGCTGCCGCTGCTGGCAGTAGTTCGGGCAGTGGTGCAGTACCGGAGCCTGGCAGTTTAACGCTCCTGTTTTTGGCCGTAATTGGGATCGCGTTTTGCAGGCGAAATAGTCGCTTTTAAGAATTGAAGAAGATCGAATCAGTAACTGTTTAAGCTTGAATTACTTTGTATTTTGACCGTT
>Ga0315336_1006584_pt1 | contig 11774 bp, 15 predicted proteins | sample ASW5metaG_FD_204512 | JGI IMG/M metagenome (GOLD analysis project Ga0315336, IMG submission 204512) | Ammonia-oxidizing marine archaeal communities from Monterey Bay, California, United States - ASW #5 | ecosystem: Environmental > Aquatic > Marine > Intertidal zone | place: USA: California...
TCTTAAAAGAAAACCAACAGAATATTGAAAATTACAAAAGAGTTACAATTTCCAATAACAAAATAGATTTATCAAACGTATCTGATAATGAATGCTCTTTTATACTAGCCAATGACGTTTGTGACAGTTTTTCTATAGAACATATATCAGAACTTGTACAGGGTATAATTAAGAAATTAAGAATGAAAGGAACAGTGGTTATAGGTGGCACAGATATTAGATTATTCTGTAAAAATGTAATAAATGGTTCTATCAGTGAATTAGAAGCATCCAAAGTTACAGAATCCGTACAATCTATGACGACATTAAATGAAACAACAAACCTTATTAGATCTTTAGGTTTAAATATTGAATCGACCCAAATGAGCGGCATTCATTATGAGATTAAAGCAAACAGAGGGTGATATGTCAAAAATTTTTGGAATAGGTTTACCAAGAACAGGCACAGCAAGTCTAGCAGAAGCGTTAAACCTTATGGGTAAACCTGCAAAACACTATTGTATTATAAACGGCAATGATTCGAAATGTAATGATGATAAATTTGTAGCCTGTGTTAATAATTCATTCTATCGTAATTTGCATAGCTTACCAATACAAGGTTCATTGTTTATCCTAACAACCAGAGAGTTAAAAGATTGGCAAAACTCTGTATCTCGATTTCCTGATATTGCTGTTGATTTACCATCAATTGATAATTATGAAAAAACAGTAAAGCACATGTTCAAAAAAATAGATGCAGAAGATCAATTGTTAATTATTAATATATTTGAAGATCCAAACGCTTTCAAAAAAATATCCCAGTTCATAGGAATAAAACATTCAAATAATATATTCCCACATATTAAAAGAGAAGGGGAAAAAATATATGGATTGTAAAAATTGTATATTTTCTGAATGGAATAATGAATATCAAACAGGATGTTCTGCTGATAGACTATCTAAATTTATCGAAAAAGGTAAAGCCACATTAAAACCTATTGGCGTACATACAGATGATATCTCAACATTTTATGAGTTACAACAATTTTGTAATTTATACAGAGAAGATAAGTGGAAAAAAGACAAAGATTCAGATAAACTATTAGACTTAGCATTAAAAGAAATAAAACCAACATTTGGTGTTGTAGTTTATGATTCTAAAGAAAAAAATAATAACCTTAATGATACTTTGGAATCAATAAAGAATATAAACTACGAAAAAAAATTAATTAAAATAGTTATTTCGTCATTCAGTGAGCGTGGTGTTCAAAATCTGGTCTCTAAAGTTATCGAAATGCAAACTGAAGGATTTCAATGCGTTATGACAATGCATACTTATAATGACATTGAATCTTTAAGGGATTACGAATGCTTTTCAAAATTACTCAATTATTCTTACTTTGTAAAAATACCAAGCGGATCAGAAATTTCTAAAGATGTATTTAATGATGTTGAAATATCTCTCAACCACAAGCTAGAACAAAAAGCATTGTTTGAAGATGAAAATAGCAACATTTCAATTGTTCCATTCAAAATTGTCAACAGCGAATATTTGAATTATAATAGTTATGACCTCATGGTACAAGGGATAAAGGATGCAATAGAGAAAAAAAGTAAACCATAAAATGAAAAATAAAGATAGATTTATTACAAGTCCTAAAATCGGACACGGTTTTAAGAAAAGAACAGAGCTTATTTCTATTATTCTATTTAGTGAAAATCATGGTTACAGAATGAAATCATATGGTCCAATACCATTAATACAAATTAGCGGACAAAGCCTACTTGAAAGACAAATAAATTCTATAAAATCTTCATTTAGCAATTTTGAAATTATTTTATGTTCTGGATTCGAAACAGAAAAAACTGTAAGTTTTATAAAAGACAACTTTGGTTCCATTAACATAAGAGTAGTAGAAAACCAAGTACATTATAATTCCAATTGCTGTGAAAGTGCTAGATTATGTATGAACAATACAACAAATACTAGACTATTACTCTGTGGGGGAGGTGTATTATTCACACCCAATCATCTTGACATAATAGATGTAGATGTTTCAACAGTTATATATCAAAATCAACAAAATGATACTAATTTTGAAGTTGGAATTGTTCATAACGATAATCTTTTAGAAGGTCTTTCAATAGGTGTTAAAGATCAATACTGGACTGAAATATTATATCTTAATGGTAAAAGGTCAATTAAATCATTATACTCCATACTGTCTAATCCAGAATATAAAAATAGATTTATTTTTGAAGCTATAAATGAACTGTTAAATAAAAACGAAATTTCAGTAAAACAAAATACAAATAAGCCAATTGTAAAGATTAATAATATAAAGAATCTTAAAAGGATTACAAAAATATGAAAACGTTAGTACAAAATTATTCATCTAACTTGTCTACCGAGCCCATGTATATAAATAAGTGTCTCCTTGAATGTGGTTTAGAATCACATTTGTGGGCTGACCCAAATATGAGTACTTTTGATGTATTTGATTCAATTAAACCAGACATATTCATAAGTCACTATAAATTTTTAACAAACGATATTATAAAATACTTCAATCAGAATCAAAACATACAAATGATTCTAAATGTCACGGGTGTTAACGAAGTAGAAATGGAATCTATTGAACAAACTTTTGATCAAAATAATATTAGAACACCGTTTGTCTTTACTAATTTATATGATTTTTCACACAACATTAAACCAAAAAAAATTAAACTGGTTAATATTATGCCTGCCGCAGATATTTTCCTACCAATTACGCCAACACCCAGTTTCAAAATAGATCTAGCTATACTAAGTACGGACACAAATGAAATGATTGATATGGCCATAGAGAATAAAGAAATATATCATTTACTATCTCTTGGTGCAGAAAATGAAAACTTTGATTTACCGGTTGATATAAGATCAATGGTTGGACTTTATGATAAATATGAAGAAATTATACTTATAGATGATGTGAATATAGTTTCTTCTCAGATATTATTTGAAGCATCTTTAAGGGCAAAAAAAGTATCTGTTAGAGTCAATAAAAATCAACAATCTATTTTAGACAAAATTTTAGCTACATTATTTCATGCAGAAGATAATCAAAAAAATCTTAGCGAGATAATTCGGAATCAAATAAAAAGAAAACATACCTGTTTTAATAGAACAGCACGTTTAACTAGATTTCTTAAAAATGAAGAAGCCACTAAAAAACTTCAAAGCATAATCGAGAAACTATGAAAAGTAGACTGAAAAATACAATGTGCTATCTATGTGGTGCAATGGATAGAGTTCCTGACGGCGGTGCTGGATGGAGAAATATGATCACACCCATTCTAAAAGATATGGGAATTGGTGTTTTAGATCCTTGTAATAAGCCCACAGATTTTGCTCACGAAACAAGTGAATTTAGAGACAAAATTGAACAATTAAAATTAAAAAAACAATTTAATGAAGTAAAAGAATTAATGAGAGATATAGCAGCTATAGATTTAAGAATGGTAGATATAGCTCACTTTGTAATTATGTATATGGATATTAATATTCATATGTGTGGATCATATCATGAAGCTTCAGTAGCAATTCAACAAAAGAAACCATTACTAATAGTGTGTAAACAGGGTAAAGGACGCATACCAAATTGGATATTCGGAGTAATGCCGCACCAACACATGTTTTCGCACTGGCCAGAATTAATATGTTACCTAGAAGATGTCCATACAGGAAAAGAACATAACCACTATAACCGTTGGCGGTTCTTTGATTTTGAGAAGGTATATGGAACATGAAACTTTTAGTACAATTTCCAACTTTCACTAGGCAGTATAAATTTTTACAGTGTTTATCTAAATATGTAAATATGGCAAGTGGCTCACACGAGATAACTTTTAATATAAATTGTGATTCTGATGATCCCACGATGAATGATGATGAAGCAAGAAAGAAAATCACTGATATCTTTTTACATCAATCAAACAAAAAGAATAGAGCTAAAGCAAATGTTAATTTTGATAAAAATACCACTAAGATCAGTGCGATCAATGATCACATAGAACCAGATCTTTATGATATAATTATTTGTGCTTCAGATGACATGATTCCGCAGGTGGATGAGTGGGATAAAGATATAGCTGAAGCAATGCAAGAACACTACCCAAATCTTGATGGTTGTGTTCATTTTAATGATGGTTATACAGACGGAAAGTTGATAACGTTCTCAATCCTTGGGAGGGAACTGTACAAACACTTTGGTTATATTTACAACCCAGATTACAAGAGTCTGTATTGTGATCAAGAGTTTACGGAAGAAGTGATGAGGATGGATAAGTTAAAATACATTGATAAGATCATTATTAAACACGAGCATTACGGAGAAGAAGGTAATAGTAATTCTGGAGATGTAGACTATTCTACGCAAAAAACTTTGTTCTACTCTGGAAGAGATGGCATAGTGTTTGAACGAAGAAAAGAACTTAATTTTCCAAAAAAAAGAATAACAACCGACTAGACTTTACAGGAGATCAAAATGGATCACCACGATACAAAAAATGCTAAACTACTTGAATCATTAATACAACAAGACAAATTAAAAATAGGAAATCCAGACAATGTGTTTGTTGATGTGGGTTCGAATACTGGATTTTATACTGGTTTTCTAGAATCCAAACTCAACGGAACAGGTAAAATTTACTCTATTGAACTACATCCAGATACATATCAGCATCTATTAAACACTTTTGGAACAATAAATAATATTGAGCTTATTAATGCTGCTATATCAGATACTGATGGAGAAATCGAATATTATAAAGGAAGTACTCACGAAACCCATAATATACTTGGATACGACACCTCTTTTCAGAAAAATGAACCTTTAGGAAAAATAAAATCCATTACTTTAGATAGTCTATTAAAGAATCATAAGAATATATCTCTTATTAAAATAGATGTAGAGGGAGCGGAGTTAAAAGTGTTAGAAGGAATGAAAGATGTTATTAAGAGAACAGATATGATTTTAATAGAAAACCATATCGATCAAGACTGGAAAAAAATCCAAAATATACTTATGAAAGATAATGATTTCTTTTGCTACAATGTAGAGCATGAATACCAAATAGAAGAAACAAGCTCAAGACCTTATCAGTGTTTGTGTACAAAAACCCCATTGTTTTGGAATAAAAAACACGACATATATCCCGTTAAAACACAGGAACTAAATCATGGAAATTCTAGGATCTTTTCCTAATATACTTGGACAACTAAGACAACAGGGTATTTTTCTAGACATTAAGGGGTGCATACATATAGGTGCTCATCATGGTCAGGAATATCCTCTATACAAACAACTAGGAATTCATAAGTTAATATTCTATGAAGCTTTAGAAGAAAACTTTAAGGTTTTAAAAGAAAATGTTGGTCCAGAAGTAGATTTAAGAAATATTGCTCTTGGAAATATATCTGGAACAGTTGAAATGTTTCTTGAAGATCGTGGAATGTCCTCGTCGATATTAGAACCTGCCTATCATCTTAAACAATACCCTCAAATAGAATTCAATAAAAAAGAAGAAGTCAAAATAACTAGATTAGACGACGAGGAATTTGATAGAAATAATTTCAATTTTATTAATATAGACGTACAAGGATATGAATTAGAAGTATTAAAAGGGGCTAGGAATACCATTGAATCCATCGATTTAATTCTTTCTGAAATAAATAAAGAAGAAATGTACAAAGGTTGTGCAAAAGTAGAGGATATAGATGAATTCCTTGCAGAACTGGGTTTCCAAAGAATAGCTCATTACTGGCAACTTGATGGAGGTACTTATGGGGATGGATTATATCTAAAAACTTCCGGGAAATTATAATGATTAATGTTTGCACACTATCAGATTACAATTTTTTGGCAAAAGGTTTAGCCCTATATGAGTCGTTAATAAATAAGACAAACGATATTATTCTACACTATCTATGTCTTGATGATAAATCATTTAAGATATTATCCAAATATAAATGTAAGTCACTCAAAGTATATCAAGATAATGGATTTGATGATACAACACTTGATGCTTTAAAAATAAATGATTATAAATACTATTGCTATGCACTATCATCCTATTTCACAAACTATTTAATGAAAAATGACATTGGAGATGTTACCTATATTGATAGTGATATTTTTTTCTACGACGACTTTAATATTGTTTTAAATGAGATAGGAAAAAAAGAAGTAGGAGTTTTCAGACATAGGCATACTCCATTGCACGTAAACGATGGAAATGGATTATTTAACGTTGGAGTAGTTCATTTTAAGAATACAGAAATAGGAAGGAAGTCTTTAGCATGGTGGACTGATGCTGTTTTACACAGAAAATATCCAAAACTTGCTACGTGTGGAGATCAGAAATATTTAGAAGCCTTTTTAGAATTACCAGAAGACAAACTATTTATTGATGGAAATATTGGACATGGTGCTCCCTGGCAATGGCAGCTATACGATTACTCAGATTTTTTTAAGGATCATTCAATCATTTGGGAGGGAAAAAAGCAAAAATTGTTATTTTCTCATTTCTCAGAATTTAGTCATGACATAAAAGCAGATTCGTTTATTTATTCTACTAGACACCATATTTTTACACCTCTAGAAATGTATGATAAAATTAAAGCTCTCAAATGTATTCACCAGGATTATTTCACACAAATTAAAAGTGTAACAAAAAAATATAAATTAAAATAAGATTAAATGAAAATAGCATTCGGTATGATTGTGTTTGAAGGAGACTATGTTCTACAAGAATGTTTAGAACAGGTATATCCATTTGCAGAACAAATATTAATAGCAGAGGGTCCAGTAGAGTATTGGCAACGTCAAGGAAGAACAACTTCTATTGATGATACCAATAAAATACTAGACAACTTTCCAGATCCAGACAATAAAATAACAGTAGTTCACGGACAGTTTTCTGAGAAGGACGATCAATGCAAAGCATACATGGATCATATAAATGATGACATAGATTATATTTGGAATTTAGACTCTGATGAAATTTATAAGACTGAAGATTTAGAAAAGATAATAGGATTCCTTAAAGATGAAAAACCAACTAGTGTAGGAATAAGAAGCTGTTCATTTTATGGTGGGTTTGATTATTACCTAACTGGATTTGAGTTGAACAAAGATAATTTTTTGAGAATATTCAGATATGTAAAAGGTGCTACTTGGTTAACACATAGACCTCCAACCATCTCATACCCACTTAACGCTAATATTGAAACAAAACATGTAGATAGTGATACCCTTTATAAAAGACTGGGGGTTCAGATGTATCATTACTCTTACGTTTTTCCTGATCAAGTATATAAAAAAGTATCTTACTATAAAGACAGCGTGAGTAAAGAGTTGTGTATTGATAATTACTTTGAGAGAGTATATTTACCGTGGATAAGTGGAAAAAGAATTAAGACTGAAAATGAGTTTTATGGGGCACACGAGTTCAAACCACAAGTTAGAGGCGAATGTTTTACCGATAGATTTGCTGGATCTCATCCAGTATCAATACAAAATAATATGGATTTTTTAATTACAAAATTCAAAAATCAGGTAAACAAGTACCATGAATGAGTTTATAAATAGTTGGAAAAATTCAGAAATATTCCAAATACAGCTAAACTTAAATTTGGCAGAAATATCAAATAAGAGAAACTATCCCGAGCATTGGCATGAATTTATCAATCTTGTTGAAACATTTAATCTAAGTTCTATATTAGACGTAGGATGTGGATGTGGGACATACTATAACTTAAGTAAAATACACTTTCCAACAATAGAATATACTGGAATTGATTATGCCGAAGAAGCAATAGATTTAGCAAAGAAAACTTGGAAATACGATAAATTTTTTGTAAAAAATTACTTAGACCTTACCAAAGAGTACATTCAACAGTTTGACTTAATTCATCTAGGAGCACTTCTTGATATATTGCCTAACGGAGATGAAGCACTAAAGTCTATTATAAACCTAGAACCAAAATCAATTTTAATAGGTAGAATGAGACTAACTGAAAATAAAAGTAATTATTCTACATATAAAGCATATTACAAAATAGATACTTACTCCTTTATCCATAATCGACAATGTTTTTTAGATCTGTGTGCAGAAAATAACTATTCCGTTTACAAAGAAGGCAATAGTTTTTTTCTAAAAAGGGAGTTGGGTGCATGAGTACGATTATATGTGGATCTAGAAAATATAAGGATATAAATTTTGATAAAATAGTAGATAATTTTGATACCATTATTCGCAATAACATGTTATTACCAAATAACAATTATGGTACAAAAAATTCTAACATACAGGTTCTAAACTGCCACATAAATCAATACTATAAACAAAAAACTTATGAAGGAAAAAATGTTACACCAGAGGAATGGATTTCAGTATACAAAGATGAATTTGACGTATCAGAAGATCATATAAGAAAATTTTTTGACTATTTAGAATTAGATTCAGTAGAATTCAAACACTTTGAGAATAATAACACGAGATTAATGATTGAATTATTAAATTACCACGGGATACCACATGAGCTAAGAGCACAGATAAGATGTGGGTTGTCATATATTGCCGAGTGTATTAACTTGGGTATTAAGCCGTTTTTAATTGGTTTTTCTCTTGATTCCAATTATGCTTTGAATAAACAGTACTGTAACATAGATGGAAAGGGAATATGTCATGATATTGAGTCCGAGATTGATCTAATAAAAAAACTACACACACTTGGTTTTGTGGACGCAACATTTTGTACGATTGAAGATTCAGAGGATCTAAGACTTAACGATACTTTGTTAAATCCTACAGAGTCATCTTTAAAAGTATTAGGTAACGTTTACTAAAGAAAGGTTTGATCAATGAATGAGCAAATATTTACTATTGCTGAAGTTGGTATTAATCATAATGGCGATATAAATCTAGCAAAAAGATTAATCGACGAAGCAAAAGAAGCGGGATTCGATTCGGTCAAGTTTCAAAAAAGAAATATTGAGCTTGTATATAGTCCAGAAGAATTAGATAAATTAAGAGAAAGTCCATTTGGGACAACTAATAGAGAACAAAAAAACGGACTGGAGTTTAATTCTGAACAATATGACGAAATTGACACGCATTGCAAAAACGTGGGTATTGAATGGTTTGCGTCGGCTTGGGATTTAGAAAGTCAAAAGTTTTTGAAAAAATATGACTTAAAATACAATAAAGTAGCATCAACAATGTTACGTGTTTATCCATTGTTGAAAAAAATCGCAGAAGAAAAGAAGTACACCTTTATTTCAACTGGAATGAGTAGTCTTGAAGAAATAGAAAAAGCAGTAAACATCTTTCAAGAAAGTGGATGTCCATATGAACTTATGCATTGTAATTCTTCATATCCAGCAAGTAATGATGAAGCCAATTTATCCGTTATTAAAACGTTAAGAGATACATTTGAATGTAACGTTGGATACAGTGGACACGAAAAGGGTATTCAGGTTTCTCTAGCAGCTGTAGCTTTAGGAGCTACTAGTGTAGAAAGACATATAACGGTTGATAGATCTATGTATGGATCAGATCAAGCATCTTCCTTGGGTATATCAGGATTTAGAACACTTGTTAGGGATATACGAGTTATAGAACAGGCTTTAGGTGATGGGGTAAAAAGAATATATGACAGCGAAATCCCAGCTAGAGAAAAATTGTCTACTCCCTACTGGTATAAGGAATCCAAAAATGAAATATGACATACAAGGTCCGGTTTTTGCAATAATAACACCTTTTTGTAATAACGAGTCTGTAGACCATGAAAGTCTTTTAAGCTATGTTAAGTTTTTGTACGAAGGTGGAGCTAAAGTCTTTTATGTAATGGCTTATAATAGTAGATTTAGTATACTTTCAGACGAAGAGATAATGAAAGTAAACGAAACAGTAGCAACTACCGTTAAATCATTCAATGATCCAGACTGTATAACAATCATAGCCGATCCTCTTCATTGTTCTACAGAAACATCAATTAATTTTGCCAAACACGGAAAAGAGATTGGTGCTGACATTATCAGTTTGATATTCAGGGAAAAGATGTATTTTGAAGATCAAGTATACAAACATTTTGAACGTGTTTCTGAAAATTCTCCCATAGACATATTAATTCATCAAATGCCACTAAACAATGGTATTCCTGGTAAACCACCCCTTGTTAGGTGGTCTACCTCTCTTACGGATAGAGTAGCTGATCTACCAAAAGTTGTTGCTATCAAAGAAGACACAAAAGATGATGAAAATACCCAAATTATAATTGATACCCTAAAAGATAGATTATCTATTATAACATCAGGAAAAGGAATGAATCAGTGGTTAGACTTTGGTGGTCAAGTACACGGGTGGCTTTCAGGAATAGGTTGTTTTTGTCCTAGATCAGAAATAGAGTTTTTTAAACTCTACAATAATGATGACATACAAGGCTGTAGAAAAATTCTAGAGGATATAGAGTTCCCGTTTAACGAAGTTATATATACATACGGTTGGCATCTAGGTATAAAATCTGCTATGGATGTAGCTGGAGTAATGTCTAGATTTGAAAGAATGCCTATGCTGCAACTACCTAACGAGGAACATTCCAAGGTCGTCGATTTAATGAAACCAATTTTAGAAAAAGCGTCTGCATTTAATGACTAATTTTACAAAAATAGCAGTTATTCCAGCCAGAGGTGGATCTACCAGATTAAAAAATAAAAATATGTATCCACTAAATGGAATACCTTTAATAAGATGGATTACTGAAACAGTTATCAATTCTCAAGGTTTTGACAAAGTTATAGTATCTACTGATGATGATAATATTTTTAATTGTGTATCTGATCTCGACGTTTCAAGACATCACAGACCAAAACACCATGCTACCACTAAATCTACAGTTTTAGACGCAATGATTGATCTTATGGATTCGATAGATAGATATGATATATTTTCCTATTTTCTACCAACCTCCCCTTTTATTGAAATTGAAGATATAAAAAAAGGTATCCGTTTTTTTGATGATCAGTCAATTGATTCTGTTGTTGGTATGACGGAGATGCCAGTTCCCATACAATTGGCATGTATTATTAGCAACAACGATGTATTACCAGTCTTTGATAATCTAGAGTGTGGTATAACCAATAGTAAATTCATAAAAAAGTATTATAAACCTTCGGGTTTTTATATGTCTAGGTGGGAGAACCTACTGGAATGCAAAAATTTTTTTAAAGGAAATGTAAAAGGAGTAATTATGCCACAAGAAAGATGTATAGATATAGACACTATAAAAGACATTAAACACGCGGAGTCTACACTATGATTCAAACATTGAGTTCAAACAATACAATATCAGATATGAACAACGCATTATCCTCAGATGGGGTTATAAAAATTGACAATTGTATATCTGGTCAAGAACTAAAGAGTCTACATGACGAAATTTTAGATAAATGTACAACACAAGGTAATGAATATGAATTTGGTATGAGTTACAGGGGGCCTAGCCTAGGAGAAATAGATAGAAATAGTTCTATTTTCACTACTTACAATAAAGAGTGGATGTATTCATTGTATAGACTGTACAGTAAAGGTTCTCAACAATATGGTATGAACATATTTGCTACACACGACTTTAAATTTACTGGAGAGTTAGCTAGAAACGGTTGGTTACATTTCGACCGTCTTTGGAGACTAAAATTTTTCATATACCTAACAAATATAGATAAAAGTTCGGGAGCATTTAGCTGTTC
>Ga0315336_1006585_pt1 | contig 11774 bp, 9 predicted proteins | sample ASW5metaG_FD_204512 | JGI IMG/M metagenome (GOLD analysis project Ga0315336, IMG submission 204512) | Ammonia-oxidizing marine archaeal communities from Monterey Bay, California, United States - ASW #5 | ecosystem: Environmental > Aquatic > Marine > Intertidal zone | place: USA: California...
CAGCGCCACCCACGCTCGATCGAAACTCTGCAACTGCTGCCGAAACTGCTCGTCCGAGGCGAGCTGCTGCTCGACCTGCGCACCCTCTTCGGGCGAAATCTCTCCGTCGAGATAGGAGACGATCAACTCCATCCGCTGACGTTCGCTGTTGGATGATTCGGAGTTAGGCATAGTCACATCGGTAGGAATAATCGTCGCGGACAAGAACGGTTTTGCCACTAGGTCGATCCATTTGTTCCTTCGATATCCACTCCCTGCTGTAGATAGGGCTCCAACACGTCGCGCAGATTGGCTCGAGCGCGGGAAAGCAACGATTTGACCGCGGATGGGCTCAAGTGCATCGCCTCGGCAATCTCTTCATAGCTAAGGTGTTCAAATTTATTGAGCAATACGGCCATCCGCTGGCGGTCGCTCAGCGAAGAAACCGCCAGCTTGACGACCTCGCGCAACTCCAGCTTGTCAAGCTGCCGAGTCGGCATCAAACCGCTGGCGGCAAGCGCCACGTTGCCGAGCGGATCGGCGTCCATTTCGCCACTTTTGCGCGGTGCCAGATTCACTTCACGGCGTCGCGACAAGCCGCGCAACGCGTTGGCAGCCACATTGTGCGTGATCGTATAGAGCCACGTGGAAAACTTGGACCCGGGAACATACCCCTTGCGGGCTCGGTAAACTCTCAGGAACACGTCCTGAGCCAAATCCTCGGCCATGTCACGGTGACCGACCAGATGCGCCAGCACGGAGACCAGCCGACTCTGATAACGGAGCATCAATTCTTCGAACGCGTCGGCGTCGTCGTCGCGCACCTGGAGCATCAGACGCACGTCGGGATCTTGCGCCGTATAACGTTGTGCTGTGCTGTCGCTAATAGCCAACCGTCTGCTCCGAGAATTGCTCGTAGCCAACTCAAGGTCTGGTAACCGCCCAGACTGGCGGTCGCCACTCCGCACTCTCGGGGCTCACGCCAGAACTCAGTTTAGGCTCGTGCAGCGCACTCTGCCAGGGAAGCCCTTGCTTATCGGACAGAGCCGCCTGTCATGGGTCTTAGCCGGCTACGAGGTTCACCAGATAAAACCCCGCTGAGGGAGAAAGGTTTCTCCGCTTGGGTAGGATCTCGCTGGGCGAACCCTGACAAACCGGGAAAAAGCCCGTCCGGAGGGAAACCTTAGATAAGACTCTCTAAAAGCAACCGCATTTTGCGCACCTCGGCCCGATGTTCGATTCCTTCGATCGGCGCCATCTGGACGCTCAGCGCGCGGCTGTAGTTGGCCGCTGCCAGCTGGCTGATCAACCGGCTGTAGTCGACTTCTCCCTGTCCGACCCGCACGTGGAGATTACTCTTGGTGGAATCTCTCAAGTGGAGATGGTAGACATACGACATAACCTTGGCGTAATCTCGCCCCTGCCGCGGTCCGGTTACATAATGACTCGGATCCAATGCCAGTCCCAAACCCTGGACGTTGTCGCAAAGTACGACCGCTGTGTCAGGATCTTCGGTCATGCAGCCAATCTGGGTTTTCAGCGCCACCAAACAACCTTCCAGCGAAGCGATCTCTACCAACTGCTGCAGTCGTTCGATCTCCGCATTGAACGGAGTTCCCAACTCAGCAGCAGGCACAACCAACGGAACCACTCGCATGGCCTTGGCCAGTCGGCAACAGGCTGCAAACTCCTCATAGTAGAGATCGCCCTGGGCGCTTGTATCAAAGCTGAAGGTCACAATCGTCAGACGTTCGGTTGCGCGACAGCGGTTAACCGCCTCCTCCAAATTGGACATCACGTTGGAAGGCTTCAGCCAGGACATCCCTTGTTCGTGAAGCGGCAACTCGACCGAGGTGAACTGCAAATCCACTAGACACGAAAGTACCTCCTGGGGAGGCAACTCAGGGAAACTTTCTATCGACGCGCAGACAAACACTCACGTTACTCCTGGAAGGGAAGAACCCCTGCTGGGCTCCTCGACGCATCTTCTCCGAATAAACTGCAATCGCACCGCTCACCGCCGAGGGAATATCCCAGCCCCCAACCGTTGGCCACTCTAAGTTCGCCCACGGAAACTCTCCTGGGCTTAGCCGCAGGACAAACAGTTAGGGGTACTTTAGCGGCAAAACTGGCTGCGAGGCAACACCTGGTTTGTACAGCATGGAGTCGTTGTCCTAGGCCATCGGCTCGCTAGAATGAGGGGCACCGCACCGAGCAGTTCCGCTGGCGCTCTGGCCACCGTAGATCGCCGCCTTGGAGCGCGCCGGACAGTATCAGGCACAATTCCAGGAGTTTTATCAATGTCCGCCGAGATTCCAGAAAACCCGGCTCCTGCCGATCCCAACCCGGCCGTTTCCAAGCCCTCAAGCACGATGCCGCAGATCATCGTCCAACAGCAGCAGTCCGCCTTCGGCCGTTACGGCAAGCTACTGCTGGTCCTGCTCGGCGTGGCGGTCCTGTCGATCATCGGCCTCTCGGCCAGCTACCAGAGCTATTTCAGCCCCCCCGGCGGCCCGCAAGAAAAGTACCACTCACTTGACAAACGCGCCAAGGAAAAAATTGCGATTATCTCGGTCGAGGGCACGATTGTGGCGGGTGACGGTTTCATAAAACAACAGATCGACATGGCCAGCAAGGACGAGCAAGTTGTCGCGATCGTACTGCGCATCAATTCGCCCGGCGGCACCGTGACCGGCAGTGATTTTCTCTACCATCACGTGAAAGAGCTTGCTAAAGAGCGCAACCTTCCGCTGGTCGTCAGCATGGGCAGCATCTGCGCCAGCGGAGGTTACTACATTGCCATGGCAGTCGGCGATCAGGAAAACGTCGTTTTCGCCGAACCTTCCACCTGGACCGGCTCAATCGGTGTGGTCATCCCGCACTACGACTTCTCCGGCATGCTCACCCGCTACGATGTGAAAGATGATTCCATTGCCAGCCACAAGTACAAACTGATGGGCAGTCCCACGCGCGTCCTGAGCGATGAAGAACGGGCCGAACAGCGCCAACTCTTGCAAGTTCTAGTCGATCAAAGCTTCGAGCGGTTCCAGGAGATCGTCCGAAACGGCAGACCGAAGCTGGAAGAAGACCAAGCAGCGTTTGACGCCATCGCGACGGGGCAAATCTTTACCGCCTCGCAAGCGTTGGAGCACGGACTAATCGATCAGATCGGATTTATCGAAGACGCCATAGAGCGGGCCGCCGAGCTGGCCCAGCGCAATCTCGACGATCTGCGTTGCGTCAAATACGATCAGCCGCCAGCGACGATCGGCTCGCTGCTCAGTGCCAAGTCTTCGCGTCGGGAATCTTTGGCGCTCGATTTGCGCAGCTTGTTCGAGCTGGCGACCCCGCGTGCCTATTACCTGTGCGCTGGCTATCCTCATCACCTGCTCCCTTCGCTGGTCGGCAGCGACCGATAACAGCTATTCGCCAGCAATCGACTTTCCAGGCCAATGAATGAGCAGTCTTCTCCAACAGCCATCCCATTTTCTCGACGGAGTAGACGAATCATTGCGCAGTTGGTTCGCCGAGCAGGGTCTGCCCCGTTATCGGGCTGAGCAAGTGCGGCGCTGGCTGTTTGAAAAACGAGCCGGCGACTGGGAGGCCATGAGTGATTTGCCGCGGGCGGTCCGTCAACAGTTGGCCTCCACACTGCCGCTCTGGACCACGAAGACCCTGCGTCATACCCAAGCCAACGACGGGACTGAAAAGCTACTGCTGGGGTTGGCCGACGGCGGCCAGGTTGAATGCGTGCTGTTGCGCGATCGCATTCGGCGGACAATCTGCATTAGCACCCAGGTTGGCTGCGGCATGGGGTGCGTGTTCTGCGCCAGTGGCCTGGACGGCGTCGAACGAAACTTGCGCACCGGTGAAATCGTCGAACAGATGTTGCTCCTGCAACGGCTGCTCAATGACGGCGAACGCCTCAGCCATGTCGTCGTGATGGGCATGGGCGAACCGCTGGCGAATCTCGATGCACTGCTGCCTGCCTTGGAAGAAGCCCATCGGCCCGACGGCCTGGACATTAGCGCCCGGCGAATTACGATTTCGACTGTCGGACTGCCCAAAGCAATCGATCAGCTGACGGATCATGAGAGTACCTATCGACTGGCCGTCTCGCTGCACGCTCCCAATGATGAGCTCCGCAATCGCCTGGTGCCGGTGAACGATCGCATAGGCCTAGCGTCGATCATGGCGGCTGCCGACCGATTTTTTGCCGCCTCGGGCCGGCGTCTGACATTCGAGTATGTCTTGCTGGCCGAGGTCAACGACCAGACCGAACATGCCCGGCAGCTCTCAGCGCTGCTCACCGGGCGCGAAGCGCTGCTGAACGTCATCCCCTACAATCCGGTGGCCGGGCTGCCGTTTCGGACGCCGAGCCTGGCCCGTCAGAATCGATTCCGAGAGATCCTCGAAGCGGGCGGCATTCGCGTTCGCTTTCGCCATCGAAAAGGCGACCGCATCGACGCCGCCTGCGGACAGCTGCGACGATCTCAGATGGCCAGCGACGGCTGAATTGTGCCCAATTTTATTCAGCTTGCTGTTCGCCTTCCTCTTCGCTGAGCCGTCTTTGCAAGTCTCTGAGCTGCTGTTCTAGCTGCTGCAGACGCTGCTGGATGCGGTCGCCGGCAGGGTCCTGATTGCCTTCCAATTCAAATCTGCGGAGCTGTTGTGGAATCAAGCGCGGAAGTTCCGTTTCCCAGTCGAAATCTAGTCGACCCCGTTGGTCGGTCCTGCCTTGACGATCGAGCAGTTGGGAAACGTACTCTCGCAAATCCTCTGGCAATTGTTCAAGCGACGCTTCGTCTCCGTCCTCGACTTCCCAAGTTTGGTCACCCCGTTTGACGGTGATCTTCGCCGGGCCATCGTTTTCTCGCGCCACCGAAACCGATGTCCCATCGGGTAGACCGCCTACATTAAAACGCCTGGTGTCGAACATCACTCCAGGGCCAAATCGGCGTAACCCTTCCGGCAAATTTCCATCGATCTGAAATTGCTCCAACCAGTCGCGCATCCCCTCGGGCTGGCCTGGTAACAACCGCTGTCCAAGCGACTCGGCAATTCCTTCCGGTCGTTCTTCCGGTACGACGACCAAAGTCGTTTCCTTGCCAACGCGGATCAGCTGCAGCTCGATCGGCTTGGTCTGAAGTTGACCAACCAGCTTCTGCAGCGTGGCCATGCCATAAAGTGGTTCGCCGTTGGCGCGCAACAAGACATCGTGCCGACGCAAACCTGCTTTGACGGCGGGGCTCTCGGGGGCAACCTGCTCGACCACAATCCCCAGGTCTTCGCTCAGTTGCAAATGGGTCCGCAGCACCGGGCTCTGCACACTGCGACCGCTGATGCCAATCCAATACACCGGCGCCTGGTTCGCCGGACGAGAATCGTCGACGATCGCGCCCTCGGACAGCTCCGGATCATCCGATCCCGGCGCGATCTGCACGATCTTGCCTTCGGGATCGGAGCGGTCGTCAGCACAAACTAGCTGTTGCGCCGGACTACACAGCCCAGCGATAAATACCACTGCTACCAACAGAGCTACGTCCCAATTCAAACCGCCGTATTTCGTCTTCATCGTGATACTCCTGGTCAAATACCCGATTCTTCGTGTTGGAAAGCTGAGTTCTGGCTGGCTGGCCCGCCACAGACCGACCACCCCATCTGTTTAACGCACCAAAAAGCCGCGGGGTTCACTGTTTTCTAGCGCAGCATGCACACCCATACGCTGAGGTTATTCGCTGTCGCCGCGGTTTTCTTGAAGAAAAGCGGTCACACATTTTGGCTATTTGCTCTAGCTGCCTCAAAACCGGCCGTCCCTGCTGGCTGCCGGCAAAGGGAGATCCACAGGCCCACCGCCCCCACGAAAATCGCGATGCTGATATTCTGCGAAATACTCAGTCCCGTTCCGAAGACGGGCGACTCGTCCACTCGGATCATCTCGAGCAGAAACCGTGCGATCGGATAAATGGTGAGCATCAAAGCGATCACCTCTCCATCGCGGCGACGGAACGGGTAGAACGACCACAATACCCACGCCAGCACCCCAGCTTGAACGGCGCTATAGATTTGGGTGGGATGCACCCTTCTACTACGCTCTGGAGGGTTCACCGCTTGTAACGTAATCCTTTCACCCTGGTCCAACTCCAGTCGCAAGCTCGAATTGGTGACAAGTGCCTCCAGCAGCGCCTCTCCGGCGGCGAGCAACGTGTCGACCGGCCTACCGTCGATACGCTCGACGATGCTACCAACGGTCAGACCTGTGCTCTCGGCCGGCGAGTCGGCATCGACCTCCGTCACCTGCAGTCCAGGCGCCGGGGGAGTTTGTTCGGCCAGTCGAAATCCGTGCATGCGTCCTGTTCTGACTTGCTCCATGTAGGGGACACTCTCGACAGGAAACGTGACTGCCCACGGCTGCGTCGACTCGCCGCCGAAACAACATCCGTTGAGCAAACAGCCGATCCGACCGATGGCCAGCCCTGCCGCCAAGCTCGGAGCAATCAAATCAGCCAACGCCAAGAATGGTAATCTCCGCCGCGATGCAAAAACTACGAAGGCGATTGTCGCGCCGATCAGCCCACCATAAATGACCAATCCTCCCTCGGTGAAATTCAGTATTGTCCAAAGCTTGTCTGGCCAATCGCCGTATTGAAACCTCAGCTCCCAGTATTCGATGACGTAGAAAACCCTCGCTCCGGCAATCCCGCCAAGAAACAGCCAGAAAGAAAGCGAAATGAACAGCTCGGGATCGAGTCCGACTTGCCGAGCCCGTCGCAGAGCCAGCCCGATGCCAACCACAGCGCCCAGCAAGACCATGCATCCATAACCGCGAATCGGCAGACCGGCGGGAAACAGCCGGGGGATCAATCCAATCGCCACAGCCCCCAGCAACAATCCCGGGACGAAGCTCATGGTGTCGGCCGACCAACCGGTCCGTTTTCCCCAATAAGCCAGCCAAACCCCGCCGACCAGGGCCCAGAGAGCCAACAAAAGACCGATGCCGAAGATGGGATAGCCACCTACCTCCAGGGGAATGCGAAATAATTCAGAGCACATCGGGCGCAGCTCGCATTATGCATCAGCTTATGGGCATTAACTTCCGAACGCCTTGGCGGGCGGAAGTGTGTGGCGGAAGTCTAGCTGAGAGTGTGGTTGTCGATCAATCGCGTTGTTCCAACCTTGGCGGCGACAGCTACCACCGTTGGACCCCGCACTGTCGGCACTTCACGCAGGCTGCCTTGGGCGAAGAAACCGATGTAATCCAGTTCGACGTCTTCCGCCGCGGAAATCATCTGCTGCATCGCGGCCCGAATTCTGCCCGAGTCGGTTTCACCAGCATTGTGCAATTCCTCCGCCAATTTTAGCGACTGCCACAGTGCGCCTGCCTGCTTTCGCTCTGCCGCACTGAGCAGTTGGTTACGCGAACTCATCGCCAGGCCATCCGCCTCGCGGACTATCGGACAGACACGGATTTTGGTTGGCAGATTCAAATCCTCGATCATGCGTTCCACGACTAGCGTCTGCTGATAATCTTTTTGTCCGAAGTACACCACATCAGCCGGAACAATATGCAGCAACTTCAAAACGATCGTCGCAACACCTCGAAAATGCGTCGGGCGAGCGCTTCCTTCCCATTGCTTCGCGACAGAGCCCACCTCGACGTAAGTTTCGTGCCCTGCTTTATACACTTCCGCTTCATTCGGCGCAAAGGCTAACCAACAGCCCCGATCGGAAAGTAGTTCGAGGTCTTCTTGCAACAACCGTGGATAGCGCTGCAGATCTTCTCCCGGACCAAACTGGGTGGGATTGACGAAGATACTTACGACCGTTCGGTCACATTCGGCAAGTGCCGCGTCAACCAGGCTCAAATGTCCCGCGTGCAGCGCGCCCATGGTCGGAACAAATCCGACCGATTCGCCATCGCGCTGACCTGCAACCACCATGGCGCGCATCTCGGTCGCCTGTTGAATCGTTCGAGTTGAGGAAGTTTGCACGTCGGCCATCGGTCACTCGGCTTTCAGTCTTGTAATTTGCAATCCAGGACTGGCCAGGCGGAACGGATCGCTATGAGAGCCTCTTCCAGAATCGCAGCCGGATCGTCTGCTTCGATCCGTGCCAGAGGCCCCTGTCCTGGCTGATCCAGTAGTTTACAGAATGCCGCCCGGCTCATGCCATGGTTGTCTTGGGCGTGCTGATCAACTTCGGGCTTTTTCGCTGAAAAACTTTCTCGATAATCTGTCACCTCCAGTGCCAGAATCAATCCCGGGACCTCCCAGGGGTCTTGTCCTCCAAGAACCTCGTAATTTTCCCTAGCCGCTAGCCAAAGTCGGGGATTTAAGGCCGAAACCGAAAGTTCTCCGGGCACGCCTCCGGCGAGTTTTTTCCGGCAAGGGCTTGGTGGGCTGGAGGAATGTTCTTTTTTCAAGCTGACGCTGACTGAAGCCGATCTCAATTGCTCGACCAGCCAATCAGCCAACCGTGGCTCCGCAGCCACGATCGCAACCAAGCCGGTGGCTCGATTCAGATGCCCGAGCAGCTTGGCCAGCAACCAGCCACTGGTCGGATGGACCATCCAGGGAGCGATCTCCGTAGCGGGCTCCAGAACGAAGCGTCGGTATGACATGCGAAGATGGGGCACCACCAGAACGGGGGTGACGACAACCTGCTGGTCGTAGAGCAACAGATCGAGGTCGATCTTCCGTGCATCCCAGTGGCGTTTGCGCTGTCTTCCCAGCCGCGTCTCGATCTCCTGCAACTGCTTGAGTAGCTCGACGGGCTGCAGAGCCGTTTCGATCAGCGCCGCACCGTTGAGAAACGCAGCTTGACCCCTAGGGCCGCCGATCGGCATGGTTTCGTGCCATTGGCTGCGAGTCAACAGTCGCGATTGCGGCAGATTGGCCAGCCTTCGACATGCCTGCCGGAGCGAATCTCGCCGGTCGCCCAGATTCGAGCCTAGAGCCAACAAACAGCGTGCCATGGAGGGAAAGCCGCCAACCCCGCACAATCGCCACGAACAGCGTACTCTGGGCCCCTGAAAGGCTGCCTGACGTTGGAGAGTCCGTTGCAGGAAACTTAAAAAGCACTAGGGGCCCAAGGCATCCTGCCCTGGGCCTCATAGAGCGCATCCGTGCCACAAAACAAACTGGGAGGGACATCCGAGCACGCGATATAAACCGCCGGCAGTCGATCCGGTCTGTCGCCGCCCCCCGAAAAATGGTTTCGTTACCAGAATGATCCGTTATTTATTGCCGCTGTTATAGAAACCCTACAGAAACCGAAGGTCTTTACATCGACGGTTTTTACACCGTCAACCCACTGAATGTCGGTCAATGGCCGCGATAAAACTGCCGGCGGCGTGATGCTGATCTTAGGTGCGGAAAACGAGCGCAGACAGTACCCTACGACACCCAAACTCCACTGCAACGCAAGCGCTCACTCGACAACGCGTAGCAGCTCTGCCAAGAAATCAAAACGAGCCGCAACTTGCGTACCCGAAAGGAGTCAAAACAACGACTACAATTACTTACCAAACCGACTTGGAACCCATTCTTGAGAATTGATTTGCTTCTGTCAACCGTTTTTCTCTGATCGGGAAATAATTCATTGTTTTGCGTCCGTTTCTTGGTGCTTGACAAGATCAAGAGAGTATGCAAACCAACTGCTTCTCACGGGCACGCGACATTCTCGCAATTCGACTTGTGTTTAGGCGCAAAAACAAAGGATGTTCACATCCCTTTCTGTAAAGAATGTGCTAGCATGATTGCCCCGTAACTGACTTTTGCTACGAAACTCTTTCGTAATCTTTGCAGCGAGGAAGTAATCTTGTCCCTAAACGCGATGCTCAAGAAATCGAACTAATGGCTCGTCAAATTCCTTCACTTGACCAACTTCATGTAGCGGCTTTCGAAAGTCGCAGAGCACAAGATCTTGCGCGTTTGATCGAGCGACAGGGAGGCACTGCCTATGTCAGCCCCTCGTTACAAGAAGTCGCTGTTAAAGAAGATCGACCGGCGATCGATCTTGCCAATCGCCTGATCACCGGCCAAATCGATCTGGTGATCTTTCTTACTGGCGTTGGCACGGCCCAATTGGTGGAGCGCGTTGCCAAACAGGTTGATCGGAAACGATTTCTCGACGCACTTTCCGATATCAAGACACTCGTTCGCGGCCCCAAGCCGCTGGCCGTCTTCAAGAAACTGGGACTGAAACCGACGTTGATCGCGCCCGAACCCAACACGTGGCGCGAGGTGCTCGCTGTGCTCGACGAGAAACTTCCGATTGCTAATCTCGTGATCGCCGTGCAGGAGTATGGCGTACCGAACGTCAGTTTGACCGCCGGGTTGGAAGCTCGCGGGGCGACAGTCGAGTCGGTCCAAGTTTATCGTTGGGCATTGCCCGACGACATTGGGTCCTTGGAAGAAAACGCCCGGCGCATCGTCGACGGGCAAATCGACATCGCGATGTTCACTTCCGGTCAACAAGTCGTCAATCTATTGCGCATTGCCAGCCAGCTTGAGTTGGAAGCTCCCTTGCGGGAAAAACTCCGCCACGTCGTCATCGGATCGATCGGACCAACCACCAGCGAAGTGTTACGTGTTCACGGACTGTCAGTCGATTTTCAGCCTCAGCATCCCAAGATGGGGCACTTGGTCAACGAACTCGCCGAACAGGCTGCCGAGTTGGTCAAAAAAAAACGGTCGATGGCAATTCGGCTCGCGGCAACGGAGTCGCAACCCTCCGCCGATCAACCCACCCCGGCTTGGGAAAACGGTCCTTTTATGCGCGCTTGCCGAAGGTTGCCAGTTCCCTACACACCCATCTGGCTAATGCGCCAAGCGGGTCGATACATGGCCGAGTATCGGGCGGTGCGCGAAAAAACTTCTTTTCTAGAGTTGTGCAAGAATCCTCAACTCTGCAGCGAGGTGATGTGCACCGCGGTCGAGCGGCTAGGAGTGGATGCGGCGATCATTTTTTCCGATCTGCTGCCAATCCTCGAGCCGATGGGGATCGATTTGGAATTTGTCGTCGGCGATGGTCCGCAAATCCACAATCCGGTTCGCGAAGCAGCCGACGTCGATCGGGTGGTGGAGCTGGAAAACACCGATGCACTGCATTTCGTGTTCGAGACCGTCGCTCAAACCAGACGCGATTTGCCCGAGTCGATCCCTCTGATCGGCTTTGCCGGCGCACCATTTACACTGGCCAGCTACGCCATCGAGGGGGGCAGCAGCCGTAATTTTTCACATACCAAGACGCTCATGTACCGCGAAAGCTCGGCTTGGAACGAATTGATCGGCCGGCTGACGCGGTCGGTGGTCCGTTATCTGAACGCACAAATCGCCGCCGGGGCGCAGGCCGTGCAACTGTTCGACAGCTGGGTCGGCTGCCTGTCGCCGGCCGACTACCGCGAGTATGTCTTGCCCCACGTGCAGCAGATTGCTGCCGGACTCACACCGGGCGTGCCGCTGATCCACTTTGCCACCGGCAACCCGGCCCTGTTGCCGCTGCTGGCCGAGGCGGGCGGCGACGTGGTCGGCGTCGATTGGCGAATCGACATCGCCGACGCCTGGCAAGCGATCGGCGAAGATCGGGCCATTCAAGGAAACCTCGATCCACTGGTCTTGCTAGCCGACCGAAATACTATCAACCGCAGGGCCATTGAGATTCTCGACGCTATCGGTGGCCGACCTGGCCACATTTTCAACCTGGGCCACGGTGTGCTGCAACAGACGTCTGTCGACAATGTGCGAGCGTTGGTCGACTGCGTGCACGAAAAATCGGCCCGAGCGTGATGAGTT
>Ga0315336_1006586_pt1 | contig 11773 bp, 13 predicted proteins | sample ASW5metaG_FD_204512 | JGI IMG/M metagenome (GOLD analysis project Ga0315336, IMG submission 204512) | Ammonia-oxidizing marine archaeal communities from Monterey Bay, California, United States - ASW #5 | ecosystem: Environmental > Aquatic > Marine > Intertidal zone | place: USA: California...
TAGAAATTTATCCTCCAGAACCTATAGAAGCATCAGCAGGAACATTGATTGTCTTTGACACAGACACCTTCCATAAGGGTGGAAAAGTAGAGGAGGGGAAAGAACGACTAATAGTTAGACTTCATTGTGGATAAACTAAAATTAAATTGGATTTTTAGTCTGTATCAGCTAATATAATAAGATGATTTGCTACAGGAAGGTTTCATATGAATAAAGAAAAATTTTTAGATCTTGGAAAACAACCTATTGCTAATAAGTTTTTAAACCAAGATGAGTTTGATGATGAGTTTTTTTATACTTTGTCTGTAGGTTTTGACAAGGATACATACCTTGTAACACATATGGATTACGTAAACCCCAAACTAATGTTTAATGATAGCTATGCTTATAGAGGGTCTATGTCAAAAACGATGAGAGATCATTTTTCAAAAGTCAGTACTGAATTGAAAACAATATTGCCCATCAATCCCAAAGTATTAGAAATTGGTAGTAACGATGGTGTCTTTTTAACTAACTGGAATAAAAGTAGAACAATCGCTGTTGAACCTTGTGGAAATTTTGCACAAGAAACTAATAACATGGGATACGAAACATATAATGACTTTTGGAACGAAATTACTTCTTCCAACATACTAGAAAAACACGGAAAAATGGACCTAATATTTGCTGCAAATTGCATATGTCACATACCAGACTTAGATTCTGTTTTTAGATCTGTTGAAAATCTGTTGTCAGAAGATGGTCTGTTTGTATTTGAAGATCCATCATTAGCTGAAATGATTAACGTTAATTCATACGATCAAATATATGACGAACATCCCCATGTTTTTTCAGTAATAGCTTTACAGAATATACTATCACGCAATGGTCTATCAATTATAAGAGTAGATAATATACCAGTTCACGGTGGCTCTAACCGTATTTGGGCTAAAAAGACTAGCTTTAGCAATTCCGATAAGAGTGTAGAAAATAATATTGAATTAGAAAAGGTGATGGGACTAAATAAAATGTCTACTTTCACCACATTTGCTAGAAGAGTTTATGATTCAAAAATAAGTCTATTAAGTATTTTATCTTCATGCAGAAATAATCATAAAAAGGTCATAAGTTATGGTGCTACCTCTAAGTCAACAACCATATTTAACTACTGTGACATAGGAACTGAATTAATAAAGTATATTACAGACACAACACCAGAAAAACAAAACAAATACTCCCCAGGAACACATATTCCAATTATTACGCCGGAAGAGGGGTTTGATGAATCAGTAGATTTTGCTTTTCTTGGAGCTTGGAATTTTGTAAAAGAGATTAAGAAAAAAGAAAAAGATTTCAAAGGTAAATTCATCACACATGTCCCCGTGGTTAGATTAATATAAAGGAAAACTATATGTATTGGCATGGAATATATAAAAACTACAAAGATGCTCCACATAAGAGGCTGTCATCATATCCAGTGCATCTATTAAATAAAAATTCTATTATCAAAGAAGGTGTACTAGACAGACAAAATAATAGATGGAAAACATTAGAAAATAATCTTGATAAAAACAAAAAGAACACAGTTCTAGAATTTGGTGGAAGTTTTGGTCAAAGTTGGCAATCACTAAAGGATAGTTACGAAGTTGATTTCTATATAGTAGAACGAAAAATACTTTCAGATCACGGAAACGACATCTTTGGGCTGCAAAACTTTTACGATCATATCCCAACATTGGATGAACTACCAGTAGATAATATTGACATAGTATACACCAGAACATCTATGCAGTATCCAGAAAATTGGAAAGAGATCATAGTCTCCTTTTCAGAACTAGAACCACAAAAAATTATTTTTGAGCATCTCGGTGCGGGCGACGTTGAGGATTTTTGGACAGTTCAATACTGCGATGGTTACGGAGATCCATGGCATTTTTTCAATTTTGAACAATTAAACACTTTCATTAAAAACTTAGGATATAAATTAGTTTTTTCTGTAGATGAAGAGTACAATTATCCAAAAAGATTTAAAGGAATTGATGAAGAAAAATATTGTCTTAGAATCACTAAGAATTTAGTTTACGAGAAAAAATAAATTATGTCTGAAAATCGTTCCTATGGGTGGAAAAATGTTACGTATGAATCATATAAAGATCTTCCAAAGGGAGTTGGAAATTATAACAACGAAGCGTGGGTAGAGAAGCAGTTATCTAGAATTCAAAACATAGGAAATGAATTAGAACAACTAAAGGAAAGAAATAAGCTATTAATAGATTATGTAAATAAACAGGAACAAAAAGAAATCACTATACTTGACTATGGAGGAGGTTTAGGATTGAGTTATATTTCACTGGTTAGTTCCACCAGAAAAAAACTAAATTACCATATCTCAGAACTTCCTTTCGTATGTGACGCTGGAAGAAAACAATTCCCAAAGAGCATACATTTCCATGAAGATATACCTCGGATAAGTAAATTAGATATCTTATATATAAGAACGTCTTTACAGTATGCAGAAGATTGGAAAAAAGATCTTAAAAATCTGTTAGATAACAACCCTAAGAACATTATCTTTTCCCATTTAAGTGCTGGAAACATTCCAACATTTTTGACATTACAAATTTGGGGAGATTATTTAATACCTTATTGGTTTATTAATGAGCAGGAACTGTACGACCATATTCATCAATATAATTATAGAATCTCCTATTTAAAGCATTCAAATGCTGAGTGGTTATGCTGGGAAACTTACAAACATTTTTCCAGCGAACTTAAACTTAAAAAATTATTGGACGTTGTATACACCAAATGCGAAAAATGAAAATATCAGCTTGTGTCGCAAATTTAGTAGGAAGAGACTTAGCACTATTTCTTATTGAACAAAAATGCGATTTAGATTTTGTCATTACATGTGATGATGATCCGTATGAGGAAGAAATATACAATATATTTTCTTCACATGGTATTCTATGTTATAGGAAGATAGATGCAAACAGTGATTTCTTTATTAAAAAATTAAAATCACATAATATTGATTTAGTATTTTTACTATGGTGGCCTAACATAATAAAAGAAAAGGCCATTGACGCAGCTAATACTGGATTTATAAACCTACACCCAAGTCTTCTTCCTTTTAATAGGGGTAAACATCCATATTACTGGTCTATTGTTGATGGTACTCCTGCTGGGGTATCATTACATTTTATTAATGCTGAAATAGATGAAGGAGATATATTGTTCCAACGGGAGATAGAAACATCGATTACGACTACAGGTGAAAGTTTATACGCTGAATCTTTAAAATGTATCACTGAGCTATTTATGGATTCATATGAAAAAATAATTAGCAGCGACCTTGAACCTAAAAAGCAATCTTCGAACAGTAGCACTTTTCATTATGGTAAAAATATCATTAAGCACTCGGAAATAGATTTGAATAAAAATTATAAGGCAATAGATCTGATTAATATAATAAGAGCTAAGTCTTTTAATAAAAGACCTTCAAGTCATTTTATGTTAGACGGCAAAAAATATTATATCAATATAGAAATAAGAGAGGCTGGCTCTCTTGAATCATAAGGTGAATATTTTGAAGAAATCTGATATTGAAGTATTCGATGGACAAGTTCCAACTGAGTTAAGTTCCATTTACATGGCTGGTGCTGATGTGGGTGAACTTGAAATAGAATACGTAACAGATGCTTTGAGAAATGGTTGGTATGATAATAAATACTACTATTGTGAAACCCTTGAAAAAGAATTTGCGGAATATCATAATAGAAAATATGCGTTAATGACACCAAATTGTACGTCAGCTATCCATTTAATTCTAGCTGCTTTAGGTGTTGATAATAACAGTGAGGTTATTGTTCCCGAATGTACGTGGATTGCCAGTATAGTATCTTCAATTCACTTAGGTGCCAAAATACGATTTTGTGATATTGAAAAAGATACTTGGTGTTTAGATCCAGAATCTGTTCGTAACTCAATAACTAAAAATACAAAAGCTATTATAGTAGTAGACTTATTTGGTAACATGGCGAATTGGGAAGAACTGGAAAAAATTTCGCAAGAGTACAATGTCCCACTAATTGAAGATGCGGCAGAAGCATTAGGATCTAAACTCAACAACAGAAGAGCTGGCAATTTTGGGTTAGCATCTACCTTTAGTTTTCATAACACCAAAACCATGACAACTGGTGAGGGAGGAATGCTTCTACTTGATGATGATGAACTTTTTTCTAAGTGTGTAAAATTTAGAGATCTTGGAAGAGGTCCAGATACCAAACCTTATTTTAACGATCTTATTGGTTACAAATTCATGCCTTTCAATGTACAAGCGGCTCTAGGGTTAGCTCAGTTTCGTAGGATTGAAGAATTAATTGAAATAAAAAGAAAACACCTAAATTTCTACCGGAATGAACTATCGTCACTAGATTTACAATTTAACCATGAACCAGAAAACGTTTTTAATGGGGCGTGGATAACAGCGGTTGTTCTTGATAAATCCTATAATATGGATAAGACAACACTGATTAATAGGCTCCAAGATATAGGAATCCCATCTAGACCATTTTTCTATCCACTTTCATGTTTACCCCCATTTGACCTAGAAGATGAATATAAAAATAAAAATAAAAACAGTTACGATATTTCTAACAGAGGTATAAATCTACCGGGAGCGTCAAACTTAACAGACGAAAATTTAAAATTTGTGTGCGATGGAATTAAAAAGGTTTTATCATGAAAAATGACCTTACGATAGTTGTAACAGCTAGAGAGAGAAGAACTACTCTACCAAGAGTATTAGAATATTATAGGGGTTTTGAGGGAAGAATTATACTTCTGGATGGATCTTCTACTAAATGGAACTTAATTGATAACTATGGTCATATTGAATACATGCATCTCCCCAATAAAACCTGGATGGAGAAGATGGCAATTGTCTTAAATGAAATCGACACTCCATATGTAGCAAAAGTTTGTGATGATGATTTAATCTTTCTGCACGCTTTACCGGTAATGGTTAATTTTTTAAACAACAACCCAGAATACGTGACTGTAGCTGGTCAAGAAATTTCTCTATTGGACAGTCATTTTGAATACGAAACATTTGAGTATATAATAGAAGCTAATCTAAAAGATCATTTTGATGATCCTCTTGATAGAATGCACTTTTACTGGAGTCACTTTAATTGTAAAATCCATAGTTTATCTAGGACAAAGACACAGCTAGAAGTGTACCAATTTATGTTGGACAACCCAGATATATATGCAGTTAGATTTTTTGATAAGGTGTGGACATTAATATTTGCTTCTAGAGGGAAACTAGCTGTGTTACCAGTCTTATCCAATATGAGAAGTAGAGAAGCTCTTGTCATGCCACCTTTTGCCCCAGCATTACACCCAAACCTAAGAGAAGAAACAAAATCTTACTTATATTTTGAAAAGGATTTTTTGAACAGAGACTTAACTAAACTTTTGGAATATTTGGGTGGAATTAAATTAGATTTTATGAAGGAAATACACAAAAATCTTTCTGATGAATCTTATAAGAAAGTCGATTATTCTAAACTTCTAACAGATTTTAAGTTAAAAACCCCTCCTATTAACTTAGATTTCGACAATGGGTTTCCATCTGTTGTAGGCATTGCTCAAGAGAGGTCTCGTAATAGAATTGATGAAGTATCAAAACAACCAGATAATCCAGAAGACATATATCCAGTATATAAAAAAGAAAGCCTAGATGAAATTAGAAGTATGTACCATGTAATTAGAAATTACCCTCTGAGTGCTTATCGATTTTAGGAAAATAGTTATGGATGATTTTACATTGGTTGTACCAATAAGAGATAGACACTACAACTTAAAGTGTATTTGCTCATATTATAAAGACCTAGATTGTCGCAAGATTATAATAGATTCTTCAAAGAATCAATTCGACAACGAAGAACTTATAAAATCTTCAGGTTTCGAATATGTGTACTACGGGCCAACCATGTACATAGAAAAAATGCACAAAATATATCACGATTTGGTTAATACAGAATTTGTACTAGATTGTTCGGACGACGACATAGTTCTGAAAAGATCAATAAAAGAATGTGTTCAATTTTTACGATATAATCATCACTATTCAGCTTGTGATGGTCAAAATATTTGGCTAGACAAGAAAAATAGACATGTGTTTGAAAAACACCCTAACAAATTTTTTGGACCCCTGAAAGAAGATTTTACCAGTCCATATGCTAAAGACAGGGTTTGGTTTGAGTTTAACTGTTGCATGACTAAGCAACATTCTGTAATAAGAACAGAGGTTGCATTAAAGACTTGGGATATTTTGAAAAATTATCCGCCTCTACATCCAATGGCTTTTATTGAAAGGTTTCACGTATTTGTTACAGCAATAATGGGGAACAGTAAGAAACTACCACTCATTTTTAATATAAGAGAATCATCATATGATAGAGTAATACACAGAGATGATATTCAAGACGAATTTATGCTTGATATTGAATTTATTGATAACCTTGATGACTTACACCTAAAACCATTTGTAGAATTGCTAGTAGAGAATGACCATGAACTTTCATACTCAGAAGCGTTTGAGTTTATTGAAAGACTTATTAAAAATCAATTAAAGGGAGAAGGAGATGCCTGTCACATTAATACGGAAAATTGGCCTATTCGCCTTAAATGGCCAAATGAAACAAATAAACATAACCAAGATATTCAAGAAGCTATTAATGCTATGCTAATATAATTCAGAGATGGAGTAAAATATGTCTATTAACACAACTTTTGAGAACATCCAATTTCATGAAGATGATAGAGCACAAAGATTATTAAATATTTTTGATTCTGTAAATGGACAAGTCAATATATCTCATGTAAACTCAACAAAACATATCGTTGCTTGGCACAAACATGACATTCAGACAGACTACTGGTGTTGTCTAAAAGGAGCATTTAAAGTTGGGCTAGCAGTAAAAAATGAAGACGGGACTTGTGAGGTTAAGTGGGAATATTTGTCTGACAAAAGCAACAGGGTTTTAAAAATTCCTACAGGTGTATACCACGGTTATCAAGCTGTACAACCAGATTCGATTTTACTATATTATCTTACACACAAATACAATCCACAAGATGAAATTAGAGCAAAAGTGGGAGATTTTGGAGAATCATGGACAACCGAAAACAAATAACAATTGATGACGTTAAATTTTATAACGTAAAGACCATGGTAGAAGACAATGGTAATCTAACAGCAATAGAATCTGATATAGATATACCATTTACTATAAAAAGGGTTTTTTATGTTTTTGGTGTAGAAGATCAGTCCATTAGAGGGTGTCATGCACATTATGAAACACAACAACTTCTTATATGTTTAAAAGGGAAAATTGAAGTAATCTGTAAAGATGGTACTTCTCAAAGAAAATTTTTACTAGACTCCCCACAGCAAGGTCTATACGTACCACATATGATATGGGATGAACAAATATACAAATCTCAAGAAACCATTTTAATGTCTATTTGTAGTCGTCATTACGACCCAATAGACTACATACATGACTACGAACAATTTCAAGCCGAAAAAGGGTCTGTGTAATGTCAAAGTTACTAATAACAGGTGGTCTAGGTCACATAGGATCTAAACTTATTCGACATCTACCAAGACATCACGATGTAACAGTTATAGATAATTTTTATACTCAAAGATATTGCTCATTATTTGATGTTGGATTTGATATTAGGTTGATAGAATGTTCTTTTGAGGAAACGCCAGTAGAAATTATAGAGCAATCTGATGTTATCATACATTTAGCGGCAGTGACTAATGCTTCAAATAGCTTTAACAATAGTGATATCGAAGAAATAAATATTACAAAAACCAAAAAGTTTATAGATACATGTAACGACAATTCAGATGCGAAGTTTATATTTCCGTCTTCTACAAGTGTTTACGGCGTTGCTTCAGATATAGTAACAGAAGACGATGACTCTTTTTTAAATCCCCAAAGTCCTTACGCAGAGTCAAAAATAGAAATAGAAAATTATATTAAATCAAAAGAAATCGAATATCTCATTCTGAGACTAGGAACTATTTTTGGAAACAGCACAGGGATGAGATTCCACACAGCAATCAACAAATTTTGTTATCAAGCAGCTTTGGGAGTACCTTTAACTATATGGAAACAAAACTACTATCAATATAGGCCGTATTTAGGTTTAATAGATTGTATCAAAGCCGTTCACTTTTTTTTAAACAATGAAAATTATGGTCAGACATTTAATGTTTTAACTGATAACTTTATATTATCTGATATAATAGATTGCATAAAAAGTATAACAGATGTTAAACTAAATCTGGTTGATACACCACTTTTAAATCAACAATCATATAAGGTTAGTATGAATAAACTTAATTCTTTAGGGTTTATACCACAGGATAATCTTAAAACAATGATAGAATCTACTATAGGAAAATTGCAATGCGTAAAAAGTTATTAATATCTGGTGGAAATGGAAATTTTGCAACAGAAATAATTAAACAAAATACAGAGTATGAAATATGTGCTCCCAGTAAACGTGATATGGATATCACAAACTTGGATTCTATCAATCAGGTTATATTTAACTTTGGTCCCGATATATTCTTGCACCCAGCAGCTTTTACTAGACCAATGATTAAACATCTGGAAAGACCTGACTTAAGTATAAATACAAATATAGTTGGTACAAGTAACGTGTGTTTGGCATGTATAAGGAAAAAGATAAAACTTGTATACATGTCTACCGATTACGTTTATCCAGGAACGGATGGAGATTATAAAGAAGAAGATGCATTACTTCCTTTCAACTTTTATGGTTGGTCAAAACTTGGAGGGGAATGTGCTGTTCGATTGTACGAGAACTCACTGATACTAAGAACTTGTATGACAGAACGACCATTTGTACATCCAAAAGCTTTAATAGATTCTAAGAAAAACTTAATGTATATAGATGAAGCTGCTGGAATGTGTTTAAATCTGTTAGACGAAAAGGGAATTATTAATATTGGGGGACCACCAACCAATTCATATGACTTCATTAAGGACGAAAGACCGGATATAGAAAAAATTTACAGAAAAGATATAGCTGATGTTAACATGGCTAAAGATAGTACCATGGATTTATCAAAATTAAATAGGATACTAAATGAAGATTGAAGATACACTAACAATACTGATACCCCTATGGGGTAGAGATAATTGTACACACGGTATACTGAAGTTCATGAGTAATGAGAATGTTCCATTTAAAATTATAATGGCTGATGGAGACGGTGAAGACAAAAGCAACTGGATCAACACAGAGGTATTCCCCAATTTAAATCTTGAGTATAGACATTATGGTTTAGACAGTGATATAAATAGATTTATGAGAAAGATGTACCTAGCTTTCTCTTCGGTCACTTCTCCACTTACGGTTATGGTTGACAATGATGACTTCTTCGATGTAAACGGTCTAATAGCCGGTATAAAATTTTTAGCTAGTAATCATGATTTTACAAGTTTTAGAGAAAATATTTCTGAATATTATGGTAACCATTCTATGTACCGAACTGAATCAATAACTTTAGATTCTCCAGAAGACAGGGTTATGAAATTATTTGAGCTTGGTCGTAAAAAAGATGGGATAAATTCAGCTTGGCATGACATATGTAGAACAGATGTTTATAAAAAGATGTTTAAAATTATGTTTAAATCAGGAAATCAAGATTTTCAACTATCTCACAGTGTAAATAAATACTGGAGTTTATTTTACGGAAAATCATATAAAGAAAATAATATACCATATATGTATCATGTTTCCGGTAATAGTTTAGTACAAGGAAAGGGTCTTTATAGTAAATATAAAGATTGGATTAACGACCCGAATTTTATAGACTCCATGGCTGTCACACTTAGCTCAATAAAAGGTTTACTAAAAAACGCTAATGAAAACATATTTAGAAGAATACAAGAGTTAATACTACTAGACCCTTACCATCTCGGAAATCATAAGCTTCCCAATGAGGATGAAATAAATGATATATTGAATTTGTCCCTCAAATATGATACAATGATTCTAGATATATTGAACGAAAAAAGCACAACCCCGACTTGTTTCATTTTAGAACAGGAAAACATTAGTAATGAATAATAACACGGTAGCAAAAGTAATTGCTGTTTGTTTTGTTCCACGGGATGTCCGTTTACAGTCTCATGGAACAACCCACGCACAAAATTTATCTGGTCCAGACGCTGTGCTACAAATGGTAATAAAAACCGTAGAAAAAGAAAGAGAAATAGATCCTGGGTTACCCATGGACACAATAATCGTCAATAACGATGAGGGATTTCTTAGAGGAAGAGTATTTCTAAATACAATCCATGGAACTCCAACAAAAACTGGAACTTTCAGGGTTCTACATAGAGAAAACTATGGACGATCTTTTGGTGCTTATGACTATGCTTTCAAGAAGTATAAAGATGAGTACGACCATTGGATCTTTAGTGAAGACGATATGTATTTTAGTAAGAATGGTTATGCTAAAGAATACCTCAACGTGTTAAATAACTCTGAAGATTGTGGTTTTGTAGCAGCTATTGGTGTGGGTCGTTCCACAGATGATTCATCTTATGATGGCCCAAAAGATCATCAAGAATGGTTAAACATTAACACAGAACTACATTCCCCAACACCACATGCCCATGGAGGGTGTGGTTTAACCCACAAAAAATACTTGGAAGAAACGATACCAATTACTTACAATTGTAGAGGTAAGAAATATAATCCAATAGGTAATTATGCAGAGTCAAACTGTCTTAAATGGTTAAATGATAATGATATAGACCCATCATATGACCTGGAAGCTTTTAAAATTGGGGGATGCCTAGCACATTATACTGGGAAGTCCCCCGAAGAAAACAGAAATCAAAAAATCCACTGTGTTGTTGGAGAAGTCCCATTTACTTATTCTATTGTCAGATTGGGACATAAAATAGCAACACCCAAGAATCCAGAAACGTGGTATAAATCACATTTTTAACATGATAAATTTATTTAATATCAATCATTATAAGATAGATACCAGCAGATTCACAAATCAGCTTCATGACAAGATTGTAACTGATTTTGAAAACAATTTTGCTAAGTATGTTGGAGCAAAATATGCTTGTTCTGCAAATAGTGCTTCCAGTCTTTTATTTTTAGCTTTAAAAGATTTAAATACTAAAGTTAGAATACCTAGTATAATGCCAGCAGCTGTACCAAATGTAATTTTAAATACAAACAATGAAATTGAATTCTACGACAACATAGAATGGGTGGGAAATTATTATAAATTGTATGGGAGTATTTTCGATTCAGCCCAAGAAGTTAGCAAAAATCAATATAAAGATCTGAACAATAATGATGCTACCATGATTTTTAGTTTTTATCCTACAAAACCTATAGGTAGCTGTGATGGGGGAATGATTGTTTCTGATAATAAAGATAAAATTGATTACTATAAAGTAATGACCCTAAATGGTATGTATTATTCCGAGAACAATTGGGATAGAAAACAGGTGGCTGTGGGATACAAAATGCATATGTCTTCAATTCAGGCATATATAGCTAATGAAAATTTAAAAAAATTAGATGCAAAAAATTCCAGATTAGACGAAATTTCTTCTTTATATAACAAAAAACTAGGCTATAATAATAAAAGCAGACATCTTTATAGAATCAGAGTCAGAAATAATAAACACTTTATTTCGGAAAT
>Ga0315336_1006587_pt1 | contig 11768 bp, 10 predicted proteins | sample ASW5metaG_FD_204512 | JGI IMG/M metagenome (GOLD analysis project Ga0315336, IMG submission 204512) | Ammonia-oxidizing marine archaeal communities from Monterey Bay, California, United States - ASW #5 | ecosystem: Environmental > Aquatic > Marine > Intertidal zone | place: USA: California...
ATTAATCCTACTGATCCTCGTAATCTGATCGTGGTTTCTCGTGCACGCAGTAGTGCCAATGGAGGACGTTCCACAAGTTTCGATTATGTTAGCGAAGATGAAGGCATCACTTGGCGAACTCGTCGTGTTATCAATCCTGTTCGACGCACACAGGGAGACGACTCAGTCGCTTTTTCTGCCGATGGCGTAGCGCATCATGCCTTTATCGCTTTTCGTGGACTTCGAGACGTACGACCTGAAGCACCAGCGAATGGGATTTTTGTAACCTCGTCATCGGATCGCGGGGCGAGTTGGACGGATTCTGTCGCTGTGGTTGATCACCGGAATACCGTTATGCCGTTCGAGGATAAGCCATACGTTGTTGTTGACCGAATAAAGAATTCGCGGCACAAAGGTAATGTCTATATTGCGTGGACTCGCTTCGATGTGTATGGAAGTCACGACCCAGGCGATCAGTCCCATATTTTCTTCAGCCATTCTTCAGATGCTGGAAAGACGTTTAGAGCCCCTGTACGAATTTCAGATGTTCCTGGCGATGCTGTTGATAGCGATGGCACGGTTGAGGGTGCGATGCCGGCTGTTGGTGTCAATGGTGACGTCTATGTGGTGTGGGCGGGACCGTCGGGTTTAGTTTTTGACCGTTCGCGTGATGGGGGTTGGACCTTCGGTGACGACAAAGTAATCATGGCAACACCAGGAGGTTGGGATATTGACATAGCAGGACTCAGTCGTCATAACGGAATGCCGGTTACTCGTGTTGATTACAGTGGAGGCCCTAATCATGGTTCGGTGTACGTTAATTGGATCGATGAGCGGCATGGAGATCCTGACGTGTTTATCATGGCGTCTCGAGACGCAGGTGAAACGTGGACAGGCGCAGTGCGCGTTAACACAGACGCCGTTGGCAATAAGGTGGAGCAAATGTTTACGTGGCTAGCGATCGATCCAGTTGATGGGTCGGTGAACGTCATCTTTTATGATCGGGACGGGCTTAAGGGCACGCTGACAAGGGTGTTACTTGCACGGAGTGTTGATGGTGGCCGCACCTTTGTCAATCATGCTATAGCTTTACCTGCTTTTTCGTCTAACGAAGAGATCTTTTTTGGCGATTACAGTGGTATCGATGCTTTCGGCGGTCTTGTCGCACCGGTCTTTATGCATTTCGTTGACTCGATCGAAACTGCAGTGTCTGTTGCTCTTTTCAAATTTGAGCCTAACACGCAAATACCTCTGACTCCGTAAGAGGGAGAGTATTCGGATTCTTAGTCTAGGGCTTGTTCAAGATCAGCGATAAGGTCTTCTGAGTTTTCGATTCCAACTGAATAGCGAACGAGTCCCTCCGGGATGCCAGCGGCTGCTCGTTCTTCAGCACTCAGTTCAACATGACTAGTGGTGGATGGTGGACCTGCTACGGTTTCAACTGAGCCGAGGTTGGCAGCGAGGTGTGCGTATCGTAATCGAGGTAGCATACGGCGCATTGCCTTGACACCACCACTTAGTTCGAAGCTGAGGATTCCGCCAAATCCACGCATCTGCTTTCTAGCAATCGCGTGTTCCGGGTGTGACTCGAGGCCTGGATAATGTACGGCTGATACATGGGGATGACCTTTAAGGAAACGTGCAATTGCTAGTGCTGAACTGTTCTGGCGTTCGATTCTGAGGTGAAGCGTCTTCATTCCACGTAATAAGAGATAAGCGGCCATTGGGTCCAGAGCGGCACCAGTTATCTCACGATAATGATAGATTTGGTCGGTGAGGTTTGTAGTGCCACAGGCTACACCACCAAGCGCATCTGCATGACCTCCCAGAAATTTGGTCGCGCTGTGGATAACGAGATCAGCACCGACATTTAAGGGATTTTGATTAATAGGTGTTGCGAACGTGTTGTCGACGACAGTGACGGCTCCTGCATCACGACCAGCCTTAAGTAGTCTATGAAGGTCTAAGATCTTCAGTGTTGGATTTGTAGGTGTTTCAAGGTACAGGAGATTACAGCCATCAGCAATTGCAGTCTCAATGGCAGTAGGGTCGTCTGTAGCAACTAATTGAACATCAATCTGAAATCGAGGTAGAAACTCAAGAAAGAGTTTTCTTGTCCCACCATAAGTATCGTCGACTGACACGACTCGATCGCCTGGCGAGAGGAGCGCAAACAAGCTATTACTTATGGCTGCCATACCGGTGGCAAAACTAATGGCAGTCTCGGCACCTTCAAGTTGTCGTATTTTATCTTCGAAGGCTGCTACGGTCGGATTCGTGTTTCGACTATAGATATGCCCAGGTTTTTTCCCTTGTGCGACTTCCTGCCAATGTTGAATGTCTTTGTACCCGAACGCAACGCTTTGGACAATTGGGACTTGAGTGCCCAAGTGTTCTGATTCGGTCACCCCATCTTCTCCAGCCCAGACAGCGAGAGTGTCCAGTGTTGGAGGTCGTTTACTCATTTGTTAATCCTTTCACTGAATAATCACTCGTGGAGAACTGGAAATTGATTACCACCGTCCAATGTAAATTCCTCGGTCTTTGACGACATCAGTGCGAGCATCGACAGTCGAGTCGCTTTCCGTTACGCGAGATTTAAGCTGTAGCAGTCTGAGGAACATCCGATCAGCCAATTCCTTAAGTACTGATACACGGCTCGTTTCACCACCTAAATCAACGAACTCACCTGGATCATTTTTGAGGTCAAAAAGTTGGGGCCGGAAGTGTCGATGATAGATATATTTCCAATCCTTTGTCCTGATCATATAGCTACGAGCTTCACTTGGCTCGAGATTGAGTTGTCGGCGGGTGTCGTAATACGCATAGTCGAGTTCACTAAAGACGTCATCGTGGTGGCGACGTGCCTTGGCACCACGCACCAGTGGTATGAGGGATTCTCCTTCAAGGATGTGATCAGCGTGGTCTAGGTGACAGGATTCGAGGAATGTGGGTAGGAGGTCGATCGATTCAATAAGTGTATCGTTTACCGTACCTCGTGTCGGGTCAGCTGACGTATCTGGATCGTACAGGATGAGGGGGAGCCTCGCCGCACAGTCATGAAAGAGCTCTTTTTCACCAAGAAAATGGTCGCCTAGATAATCACCGTGGTCGCTGGTGAACACGATCATTGTGTCAGTCATGCGATGTTCTGCTTCGAGAAAACTGAATAGTCGTCCGAGGTGATCATCAATTTGTTTTATGAGTCCCATGTAGGTCGGCACGACCGTACGCCGGACTTCGTCTCGATTGAACGTCTTCGAGACCTCATTGTTCATGAATGCCTGATAGACAGGGTGCGGATTAATACGTTCCTCTTCAAGTCGATGCACTGGAAGACAGTCGTCAGGGTGAAAGAGTTGATGGTACGGTGCTGATGCAACATATGGCCAATGTGGTTTGATGTAGGAGAGGTGCAAACACCAGGGCTGGTCGCGTTGCTCACGAATAAAGTCCATCGCACGGTCTGTAATGAACGCAGTTTCAGAATGTTCATCAGCGACTCTCGATGGCTTGTTCGAATTTCGTAGATACCAACCGCTAGCAATTGTACCGTCTGGACATGTCACTGAATTGGCGTAATCCTGCCAGGGATTCTTGCTTTCGTAACCGTGCCGCCTGAGAAAGTCGTTATAGGCTAAGTGAGCTGACGATTTAGGTGTAGCGTGAACACCGTCATGACGAGCAAATGGCTCGAATCCGCCCTGTCCAATTAAGAATCCCTTTTCCGATTTGGGATCGATTCCAAGTCGGCGCATGCCATCTAGGTCGGCAGCGATGTGTGTCTTACCGGTGACGGCAACGCGATAACCGTGTGGTCGAAGAAAATCGCCGAGTGTTTGTTCGCCGATTGGAAGTGGTACCCAATTCCAAGTAGATCCATGACTCGACATGTACCGCCCGGTGTAGAAGCAGCTTCGGGATGGACCGCAGATTGGAGCTTGAGCGTACGCTTGAGTGAAGCGTACCCCACGCGATGCTAGTTTATCGATATTTGGTGTTTGGAGTGTGGGATGTCCCTCACATGAAAGGTAATCCGCACGAAGTTGGTCACACATGATTAACAAAATATTTTTAGCCATGGTCGTTGCCGATGCTGTGAAGTTCTGCAGGGTAATTCATCGCATGAGTTGTGGTAGAAAAAGAACAACGCCAGGAACTAGCAGCACAATCATTAATCGTACGAGATCTGCGATAAGAAAAGGTGCAATTCCTCCAAAAATCGTTCGGAGGGACAACTCTGGGTTCATTGACTTCAGCACGAACACGTTCATGCCGATAGGCGGCGTGATCAGTGCAATTTCAGAAACAATAATCACGACGATACCAAACCAGATTAAATCGTATCCCAGTGTCACCACCATTGGTGCAAAGACTGGGACTGTGAGAAATAGTAAGGCCAGTCCATCAAAGACGCAGCCTAATAGGATGTACACCAAGCAGATAGTAATAATAATGACGAGTCCTGGAAGGTTTAGGGCATTAATGCCATTCGCTATCGTTTCCGGCAGTCCTGCGACGGTAACAAAATTTGAAAGAATAACAGCGCCAAATGCAACACTAAAGACCATGGTGGTTGTTCGTGCGGCCTCAATTAATGAGTCCACGAACGCTTGCCAGTTCAGGTGTCGCCTTGAAATAGCTATGAGGCATGCCCCAACTGCGCCGACACCACCCGCTTCGTTGGGTGTAAATACCCCAAAATAGATACCGCCCAGAACCAGTACGAACAGAAGCAAGACACCGTAGACTTTTCCAAGTTTACGAAAACGGTCCGGCCAGGCCGTTCGTGGTCCTGGCGGTCCTGCTTGTGGCTTTAGGCGCGTTACAATTGCTATGACGCAGAAATATAAAACTACAGTGATTAGGGCTGGCACGATGCCAGCAATAAATAGGCGACCAATGTCTTGTTGGGTTAAGAATCCATAAACAACCAGACTCATGCTCGGTGGAATTAGGATGCCAAGTGTGCCTCCTGCTGCAATCGTGCCTGCCGCTAATCCCGGGTCGTAACCAAATCGTCGCATGGAGGGTAAAGCGACTCGTCCCATCGTGGCGGCCGTAGCCACTGAACTGCCACAGGCCGCTCCAAAGCCAGCTGAGGCAGCAACAGTGGCCATCGATAAACCCCCACGAAAGTGTCCCAGCCAAGCGTATGAAGCCTCATAGAGATCTTTCGAGAGGGCTGACCGGTGAACGAAGGCACCCATTAAGACGAACATTGGAAGCACTGCAAACGTGTAACTCATTGAAAAGTCTAAGATGAGTTGTCCGACCGTTTCTACTGCAGCGATGGGACCTCGAAGGGCGGCGAAACCGATGGTGCCTACGATTGCCATAGCAAAACCAAGTGGAATGCGGGCAACCGCAAACACAAGCACCGCTGTCAAAGCAATGAGTGCTTCAGTCATGCGACTTCAGATGGTTCCAGAGTTTAACAATTTGTACCAATAATGTGATGAAGCACAATGCGGCCATAGCGTAGGCAACAGGTCCGATTGGCCAACCTAGGTAACCACTGACGTAGAGTCCCTCATTCAGTTTTTGTCCTTGTTCCCAAAGGCTCCAACAGACGAATCCAACGGCTACTCCACTTGCAACCTGGACAACAAGCGCCTGCATCCACCGCACACGGGGCGACAGGATACTATCGAGGACGGTGACCATAATATGACTGTCCTCTTTTGTCAGGATAGGTAGAACAGAAAAAATTAGAAAAGGCATCAAAAATTGAATCATTTCGAATGCGCCTGGTAGTGGCGCCGCGAAAATATATCGACCGAGCACGTCGATGAAGGTCAGTGCCATCATAACGAACATCACAAATGCTGAAATACTAAGGAGTGTTTGGTCCAGTACAGCTTCAAGCTTAGTTTTTGAGAGGGAAGTTAGCATTTTCATGGCTCTGTGCTTGTGCCGGCTGCGATCCGCTTGGCCTCAGTTCGAAAGAATGCAAGTGCTGCTTGACCATCAACGCCTCGTCGATTTGCTTCAGTGATCCATGCATCAGACACGAAGGTGAGATCAGCTTCTAACTCTTCAACGAAATCCTTGGTCGCCTGTGTGCGGTTAATGTTTCGTTGTGTCATTTCCTCAATGGCTTTTTCATCTGAGTTGTCCCACGCACGTGCACGACGAGCAAAGGTTTCTCCAGAAACTTCAAGAATTGCTTTTTGATCTGTTTTTGCAATGGTGTTCCACGTATCGATATTCATAAAGAGAGAGAAACTTCCATTGTAGATCTTGCCAGGAATCGCGACAGCGAAGTTAGTATGTTGCAGCATATTAAATGTGCGCATGTCTCCAGTTGGCATAATGAGACCATCGACAATTCCTCGAGACACAAGCTGGTATGCGCCAATACCAGACGATGGTACCGCTACAGCACCCAATGCCTGCATTGCATCAGACGAGCTTCCGTCGGTTGTACGAATTTTCATGCCAGCCAGATCGGCTACGTTTCTAATTGGAGTTGTCAGGCTATAAAGATCACCACCCGAGTGAGTCATTAAACCTAATAACTTGACTCCGGAATACTCATTCGCCGTCTCAAAGTAACGTTTGTACGTCCGCCAAAGGGCTACCGAAGCTGATTCGGCACTCGGTGTTCCAAATGGCAGATCTGCAATGGTCGGTAAATGCAATCTGTTGCGTTCAAAGCCATTGAAAACGATGGCAACGTCAGCAATACCTGAGGTGACCATATGCCATTGCCGTGACGGTGGAGCTAATGTGCTCGTAGGAAATCTACTGGTTACCCGCCCCTCAGTCACTCGTTCTACATCTGCAGCCCATCGGTCGAACACCTCCTGACGCATAAGGTGTGATGGGGTCCAAAAGCTGTTAACCAGCAATTCTGTTGCTGGCAGTGTAACGGATAAGGATAAAGCGAGGGTTGTAGCGGCCAGAATAGTTGTCCTGGACTCGCACCATGGTCGGTATACGGCGGGTATACTAGACCTGAGTCTAGTGTTCATCAATGGAGTCCTGAATCTGCGTTCGAGGTATCGTCATGACACTTGTGGACATTCGTAAGATAGTAGTAACTGTCGAATCTGTGCGGCATGATGGCGGACCGCCCGTCGAGTCTCCGCTTCATGCAGGTGCCATCTTTGCTGTCGTCAAGAACCCCTACGCTGGGCGGTTCGAGCCAGATCTTATGCCAATGATGGCTGAATTGAAGCCTCTCGGCAAAGAACTCGCCAAAAAACTTATTACTGCCCTTGGTGTCGAGACTAGCGCAGTCGAATCCTATGGTAAAGGTGCGATAGTTGGATCTGAAGGTGAATTGGAACATGGCGCACTATGGCACGAGGCCGGTGGATGGGGGATGCGAGAAGTTCTTGGGGGCACGAAAGCCATTGTTCCGTCGTCGAAGATGATTGGTGCTGTCGGTGCTCGCCTGATGATACCACTAGGGCACGTTCGAGCGGCATATGTTCGTAGCCATATGAGTTCGATTGAGGTGGGCGTGCACGATGGTCCGCGTGCCAATGAAATTCTTTACGCCCTCGCGATGGCGACAGGCGCGCGGGTCCATGCTCGAATCGGTGGTTTGGCCGCTGCTGACGTTGTTGGTGAAGATGGGCTGCGATAGGAGTAAAAAAAGGAGCAAGGTAAGACAGTGTAAAATATTCAGGCTAACAAACGTATTTATTGGCAGTCAGAACGTAAGGTGAATTATTCGAGGAGATTGTGACGATGAAGATCGTTTCGTATCGAGTAGGAGATCGTGAGACATACGGTGTTGTGGTTGATGATTCAGTGGTTGACCTGCGTAAACGGTTGCCTCCAACGCATCGAACACTAAGAGATGTATTGACCTTGAATGCGCTTGATGACGCTCGAAGTGCTGCGGAGGGCCAAACTGGAGATCATTCGCTCGATGAAATTTCATTCTTACCGGTTATTCCTAATCCTGACAAGATTCTGGCTGTGGCACTTAACTACGACGACCATATTGCTGAGACTGGTCGAGATAAAACTGCGAATCCAGCGTGGTTTATCCGGGTGGCTGCGTCTCAGGTGGGCCATCAACAACCGGTGGTCATGCCAAAAGTATCAGACAATTTGGACTTCGAATGTGAACTCGCCGCAATCATTGGAAAGGGCGGGCATGCGATTCCTGCAGGGGAAGCCCTGGAACACGTGGCCGGTTATTCGTGCTATCTCGATGGTAGTGTTCGAGACTGGCAGCGTCATACGCGACAAATCACAGCAGGGAAGAATTTTAACTCGACAGGTGGTTTCGGTCCTTGGATGGTAACGGCTGATGAAATTCCAGACCCGCAGGTTTTAGATTTATCAACCCGCTTGAATGGTCGAGTGATGCAGCACGGAAATACCAAGGACATGGTGTTTTCGGTAGCGGAACTTATTGCGTATTGTTCGACTTGGACCACGCTCGAACCTGGCGATGTCATTGTTACCGGAACGCCTGGCGGCGTTGGGTTTAAACGTACCCCTCCCGTGTTTATGCAGGTCGGTGATGTTGTCGAAATCATCGTTGAAAACATTGGAACTTTAACCCATCGAATCGAGCGTGAGTTATGAGTTCGTCGCCGAGGCTAACGGTGCGTCCGATCCTGAGTCATATGGGTATCCATGTTCAGGATTTACCGCGGATGGAAGATTTTTATACCACGGTGATGGGACTGGTGGTGACTGATCGGGGAAAAGCATTTAAATTTCCGATTGATCTTGTTTTTTTGAGTAGTCGACCTGACGCTCATCATCAGCTTGTGCTCGCAACTGGACGACCAATGGATGCAGATTACAGTGTTATTAATCAGATGTCGTTTGAGGTTGCATCTCTCGACGAACTACGAGAGATGAGTCGGCGTGTTCAGGAGGTAGGTGTCACCGATTTCATTGGGATTAATCATGGCAACGCCTGGTCGATTTATTTTCGCGATCCTGAAGGTAACAGGATTGAGGTTTATCTTGACTCTCCTTGGCATGTGCCACAACCACATGGCGACGATCTAGATTTAGATATGTCTGACGAAGAAGTTTTAAGGAAGACTTTAGATGCGATTAAAGACGACCCTGGTTTTATGCCCCGAGAAGAATTCGAGGCCGAACTTAAGCGAAAAATTGGTCCAGGTGGCGTAACTGCCTAGCATGAAGATTGCCATTCTTGGTGTGGGAGGGGTTGGTAGTTATTACGGTGGTCGGCTCAGTGCGGCCGGCGCGGATGTTTCCTTCATTGCGCGCGAGAAAACAGTCGAAGCTCTTCGGACGCAAGGTTTGTTGATCGAAAGTGCACTGGGTAATGCTCATTTACACGAGCTCCGAGTGACGAGTCATCCTCAAGATATTGGGCCGGTCGACGTAGTCCTCTTATGTGTTAAGGCCTATGATTTAGGGGATATAGATTCTGTATTGGGCCCCCTCATGGACGAGAATACGGGAGTGGTCTGCACGCAAAATGGTGTCGATGCAATCGATAGATTAACTTTAGGTTTGGAACGAGGGTGCGCCCTCGGCGCGGTCGTCTACGGCAACACGTTACTTGTGACCCCTGGACATGTTCGGCATCTTGGCACCTTGGCACGGTTAAGAGTGGGTGGTCGAACGGAACGGGCTCAAGAAATAGCCTCGCAGCTAGTAACCGTTTGCAAAGCCTGCAGCATTGATGCGGAGACTACAACACAGATAGACGTGGAGCTTTGGAGCAAGTTTGTCCTGTTTTCTGTCATGAGTGCTGCTTGTTGTCTTTCAAATCTTCCGACTGGTTCATTACGTGAAGATCCTGCAGGTCGGGCAATGCTTGAGCGGGGTATGCGCGAGACCGTTGCTGTCGCGAAAGCCTCTGATGTGCATTTAGAGTCTGATATTGTTGAGCGTTCGCTCATGATTGTGGACGAAATGGCGGCAGAATCAATTCCCTCGATGTTAGTGGATTTGCGTAGTGGTAGGCGATTGGAGATTGAACATTTGAGTGGGACCGTTGTTCGTTTGGGACATCAACTGAATGTAGACGTTCCGTTTCATGAGACTGCCTATGCAGCATTAAAGTATTACGCGGATGGTCGAACAATGACGGCTGCGACCGTCATTGATGACCTGCCTTCTGGAAGACAAGCTTAGATGACAAGTCCAGAGCCAAAGGCCTATCTTTCATCATTACCTCTATACGTACCTGGAGCGACGAGAGGAGCGGGAGAGGATCCAGTTGTCAAGTTGTCATCCAACGAATCTGCTCTTGGACCGAGTCCTAATGCGATCAAGGCGTACCAGGAGTACGGTAATTCTTTACAGCGTTATCCTGATACAAACTGTAATTTTCTTCGGGATGCATTAGCTGAACATCATAGATTGCATCCCTCACGAATTCTCTGTGGCAACGGTTCCGATCAAATCGTTGACAGCTTGACAAGGCTTTTCGCTGGAGATGGTGACGAGGTCGTGTTTTGTGAGTACGGCTTCCTTCGTTTTAAGCTGGGCGCCATCGCATGCGGGGCAACACCTGTAGCAGCGCCTGAGGTGAATGGCACGGCTTCGGTCGATGCCTTGATTGCTGCAGTCACTGAACGGACGAAGGTGGTGCTGTTAGCGAATCCAAACAATCCTACTGGAACCTACATTTCAAAGACGGAACTAACTCGCTTATGTGCTGCTCTTCCCTCTGAAGTTCTACTGGTGCTCGACTCCGCCTACGCGGAGTTCGTTTTTGCTGAGAATTATTCTGCTGGGATTGAGTTCGTCGAGGACGCTGGCAATGTCGTTATGACACGCACTTTCTCCAAGGCTTACGGCCTCGCTGGTCTCAGGTTAGGTTGGGCGTACGGACCAACAAAGATTATTGAGGTGTTTAATCGTGCGCGGTTGCCGTTTCCTGTTAGTGGTGCTGCTCAGGCTGCCGGCGTTGCTGCTCTGCATGACGAGGAGTATCTTCAAGAAGTGATCAAACATAATACCCGAGCACTGCACTGGGTAGCCGATCGTGCTAGAAAGCTTGGTGTGCCACCACTTCCCAGTGTGACTAATTTCAACACCTGTAAAGTGGGGGAGTCTGGATCGTCTTTGGCTCTGGCAGCGCTGGAGTTTCTGGCAAGTCGTAACATCCTCGTGCGACCGCTGGAGCCATATGGTCTTGATAACTATCTTCGCGTGACCGTGGGGTTGGATCGTGAGAACGAAAAGTTTATCGATGCACTTGGCACATTCTTAAATGCAGAGGCTGCCCGTGGGTGAAAGCTGTCTGCTTCAGTCAATAGATTCCTAACAACAAATCGTTGATTTGCAGTGGTTGTAGATAAGAAGACTCAGGTGTTAATCGTCGGTGCTGGGCCTACCGGATTGGCTGCGGCTAATCTCTTGGGCTTGGCGAACGTTAACACTGTCGTGCTTGAAAAGAACGAAGGAACTTCTGACATTCCAAAAGGTATTTACATTGATGATGAGTTTTTTCGGACGCTTGACATGGTTGGTTTGGCCGATGAAGTTGCTGAACATTGTGTATCAGCGGCAGGTGTCAGTTATTTCTCACGTTTTGGTTTTTGTGTGGCCCGCATTAAAGGATTGATTACACCGAATGGTTACGGTAACCGTTCCGCGATCTGGCAACCTGAACTTGAAAAAATCATGTTGCGTGGTGTCAAACGGTTTGCCTCTGCTTCTGTGTCTTTCGAACAGACACTAATCGGCTTAGACCAGGACGGATCAACCGTTGTTGCCGAGGTGGTCGATGTTCACGGTGTGCGGCATAAGATCCGTGCAGACTTTGTGCTTGGTTGCGATGGGGGGAAAAGCGCTGTTCGCAAAGAACTTGGGATTGAGATGGA
>Ga0315336_1006588_pt1 | contig 11767 bp, 11 predicted proteins | sample ASW5metaG_FD_204512 | JGI IMG/M metagenome (GOLD analysis project Ga0315336, IMG submission 204512) | Ammonia-oxidizing marine archaeal communities from Monterey Bay, California, United States - ASW #5 | ecosystem: Environmental > Aquatic > Marine > Intertidal zone | place: USA: California...
AAACCGCGGGCCTTGCGGCCCGCGTTTTTGTTTGAGCATTTCTCGGGAGGAGACGAGGCTCAAACGAACCTGGCTCACACGTTGAGATTCATCCAGACCGCTTTTGGCTCGGTGAAATTCGCCAGCGCTTCGGTGCCGTGTTCGCGGCCAAAGCCTGAATCGCCCGACCCACCCCACGGCAGCCGCACATCGGTGTAGCCGTAGGTGTTGATCCAGACCGTGCCCGCCTTGGCCTTTTTCGCAAAACGCTGCACCCGCCCGATGTCGCGGCTCCATACGCCGGCCGCAAGGCTGAATGCTGTGCCGTTGGCGATCCGCAGCGCGTCTGCCTCGTCCTTGAACTTGATAACGCTGACGACGGGTCCGAAGATCTCTTCCTGCGAAATCCGCATCTCGTGTTTGACGTTGGCGAACACCGCCGGGCTGATGTAGTAGCCGCGGTCGCCGACATGCTCGCCGCCGGTGACCAGCGTCGCACCTTCCTTCTGGCCGATGTCGATATAGTCGAGAATCGACTTCATCTGCTTTTCGGAAATCACCGGACCGAGCGCCGTCGCCTTGTCGGCGGTATCGCCCATGCGCAGGGCTTTTGCGCGCGACGCGAGCCGTTCGACCACTTCGTCATAGACCTTCTCATGCGCCAGCACGCGCGAGCCCGCCGAACACACCTGCCCGGCATTGAAGAAGATGCCCGCGGCTGCGGCCTTGGTCGCAGCATCCAGATCAGCGTCGTCGTAGATCACGTTGGCCGACTTGCCGCCGAGTTCGAGCGAGACGCGCTTGAAGTTGCCCGCAGCACCCCGGAGAATTCCACGGCCGACGCCGGGCGACCCGGTGAATGTCACCTTGTCCACGCCGGGATGATTCACCAGCGCATCGCCGACTACGCGGCCGGGACCCGGCACGATATTCAGCACGCCCGGCGGCAGACCGGCTTCCAGCGCCAGTTCGCCGATACGCAGCGCCGACAGCGACGTCAGTTCCGCAGGTTTCATCACGATGGTGCAGCCGCAGGCCAGCGCGGGTGCGAGCTTCCACATGCCGATCATCAGCGGGAAATTCCACGGCACAATCGCCGCGACCACGCCGACCGGCTCGCGCACCGTGTAAGTCAGTGCATCGCTGCGCGTCGACACGGTGTCGCCATGAATCTTGTCGGCCCAGCCGGCGTAATAAGTCAGCGTGTCGATGGCGGCGGGAAGATCCTGCCGCAGCACCGCAGCGATCGGCTTACCCGCATCGCGGCTTTCCAGTTCGGCGAGTTCGGCGCTGTGCTTTTTCATCAACTCGGCGAGACGAAACAGGATGTGGCCGCGCTCAGCCGCGCGCATGGTGCCCCAGACGCCTTCAAAGGCGCGGCGGGCGACGGCAACCGCGCGCTCGACATCGGCTTCACCGCCTTCGGAGATAGTCGCGATGACCTGCCCCGTGGCGGGGTTAAGGGTGCTGAAGGAGCGCCCGGACACCGACTCGACGTGCCGGCCGTCGATCAAGAGCTGCTTTCGCAGCACGATCGGATCGCGGGATGCTTCCAAAGCATGATCATATGCAATCGACATCATATCCTCCTGTTTCTTTCCACTAACTTGTGTATTAAATATACCAAGGTAAATATGAAATGATCTGCCGATAGCTCTTTGTCATATGAAATGCAGTTCATAATCGAGGCCACATGCTGCACATCGAGATCGAACCGATCTGGCGCTTTCACAAGGACGGCAGCCCGCAAACCATTGTGGTGATGCTCGCGGTCCTCAACGAAATCCGCACCACCGGCAACCTCGCCAGCGCAGCGAAACAGGCGAACCTCTCGTACCGGCACGTCTGGAATCTGCTCGGGCAATGGTCCGAATTTTTCGGCGTGCCGCTGGTCGAAACCCATCGCGGCAAGGGCACGACGCTGACCGCCTTCGGCGAAAAACTGGTATGGGCCGGGCAGCGCATGAAGGCCCGTCTCGGCCCGCAGCTCGAAAATCTCGCACAGGAACTCGCCACCGAGATCAAACCGTTCCTGCATCAACGCCCGAGCGTCATTCGCGTTCACGCCAGCCACGGGTTTGCGGTTGCAAGGCTGCGTGAACTGCTCGACCTTGAACCCGGTATTGGCGTCGATCTGCGCTATGTCAGCAACCAGAACTCGCTGGTGTCGCTGGCACAGGGCGCCTGCGATCTCTCCGGTGTGCATATCCCGCGCGGGGCGTTGCGCGCGCAAAGCATCAAGGCGTGCCGGGAGTGGCTCGATCCGCGCGAGGATCGCGTGATCTCCTTCGTGACGCGCGAGATGGGGCTGATGGTCAAACGCGGCAACCCGCTCAAGATCGGCGCGCTGAAGGACCTGGTCGACACCAAAGCGCGCTTCGTCAACCGCGACCATGATTCCGGAACGCGGACGTTGTTCGATCAATTGCTGGCACTGCATAAAATCGATGAAGCCAAGATCAACGGCGCGCAGCAAATGGAATTCACCCATGCGGCTGTCGCAGCCTATGTCGCCAGCGGCATGGCCGATGCTGCGTTCGGAGTCGAAGCCGCCGCCAAACAGTTTGGGCTCGATTTCGTGCGGCTGCTGACGGAGGATTACTTCTTCGTTTGCCGCCGCAGCTTTCTCGATACCGAACCGATGCGGCGGGTGCTCAACGTCATGAAGGGCCAGGCATTTCACACCGCAGTGGCGCAGCTTCCCGGTTATGTCGCGGCCAATCCCGGCGCGGTCAGCACCGTGAAAGAGTTTCTCGACAGTGTCGACGCCGGGTCTGACAACGAGGGCGCGAAGGCCAGACCCTAGTTGGACTGATCGGGCACCACTGCGTGGAACACCGATTTCGCCGCAGACACCACGTCTTCGGTCACCGAGCGGCGTTCTCTCGCGCGCAGATCGAGCGGCCGTGACGGAATATCCGCCGGCGGCGTCAGCCGCAGACCGTCGTCCGCACTGTCGGATGAACCGGACATGGGCGCAGGGAACGGCTGCGGCGGAGCCATGATGGCCGCTTCGCTCGGAGGCGGCGCGACATTGACCGCAGGTGGCAGCGGCTGGATCTGCGGCTGCGGCGCAGCCGCAGGAGCATAGACCACGCTGTTGACCTTGGCCCGCTCGGGCTGCGGCTTCGCCGGCTCCTCGGCACGCGCGGTTTCCGGCGCCCGGTACGGCTCAGATGCCTTCTCGGGAGATTTCACACCGCGCAGCCGCTCGATTGCCGCCCGCGCCAGATCATTGGCGTCGCGCTTGTCGTTCGGCAGGGCATTCGCCTCGGCAGGCAGCGACGGAGCGGGTGCCGACTTGGCGACGGCGCGCTCGCGGTCCCGCTTCTCGGCGGCGGCTTTTTCGCTGGCCAGTTTCTCGGCGGCGAGCTTCTCAGCGGCAAGCTTTTCGGCGGCTTTCTTGGCGTTCTCCGCCCGGTCGATAGCGGCCCGCTCAGCGAAGGCTTTTTCGGCGGCCAGCTTTTCCGCCTTGAGCCTGGCAGCCTCTGCTTTTGGACTTTCCTTAACGGCCTTGTCGCCGGGCTCGTCGGCTTTCACGGTCTGGGGAGTAACGTCCTTCGAGGTCTCGGCGGGGGCAGAGATGGCGGTCTTCGGCTTGTCGTCGGATTTCGCGTTGATGTAGTGCGTGACGATATACGCCCCGACCACCGTCGCGAGAATCGACGGAATAACCTCCAGAATGTATTTGGACAGGAACTTCTTGATCATTTCCAACTCCCCACGCGCAGTTGGATGCGGGAACTTTAGGGCCGATTGAGGGATCAACTGCGACGGATCGGTGGCAACGGCCGATCCGTCGCAGTTTTTCGCTCACAGCATCTTGAGGCGGCCGAACACCATGTAGCTGGTGGGGTCGCGCCCGTATTCGTTAACGAGATCGCCGGGGATGCCGTAGCGGCTGACGAGCCCGCCAAGGCCGAACTTGACCCGCTCGGTGCGAACGAAATCATAGATGCCGCCGACGCTGACCTTGCTGACGGTGAAGGTACGGCCGTCCAGCCCCGGAATGTCATGGGTCAGTTCACTCTCGTCCGCCCGCTCGGCCCGCATGAACAGGGTCACGTTGTTTTTGAGAATGACGGAGCTTTCCAGCAGGAACGCATCCAGCGTTTCGCCGGGCCGCAACATCTTGCGGCCCCATGCCGCGGTCGTACTCCACAGATGCCCCTGGCCGAACGGCTTTGTGTAGATCGCCGATGCGGTCAGCCGGTTCTCGTTCATGGACGGCGCAAGCTGCTCCGGCGAATTGAGGTGGCCATAGGACACCTGGAACGACAGTTCGCGTGTTGGATTCCAGCTCACCCGTCCGGCGTAACTATCGAGATAGGGCCTCTCGATATCGTAGCGGTACTGATCGGGCTCACGCCCGCGAAACGACGATGCTTCGAATTTCCAGTCGTTGATCACGACGCCCGCGGTGAGCACGCCGAATGTAATGTGCGTTGAATCGAGCCAGTGATGACTGATCGGCGCTTCCGGATTATCCATGCCACTGGTGCGATGCATGAACGCCGGAGGGCCGAGCGCAGGCTCACCTGGCAAGCCGCCGTAAATGAACACGCTCGAATTCTTGGTGATGTTCTGGCTGTAGGTCGCGGCCAGTTCCATGAACAATTCATGCGGATGCTGACGATCGACCAGATGCTCCTTCCCGTTAGCGGTCTCTCCGGTGGCGAGCAGCAACGGATACCCGCTCGCACCCATCAACGGCTCCGGTGACAGCATAGCGCGCACGCCAAGCGTGCCCTCACCCAGCGGCCGCTGCGCCATCGTCATCAGCATCCCGCTGACAAAGGTTTTGTTCGCGCCACGCGGCCCGCCCTGATTGTCGTAGATCAGATTGACATTGCCGTGGGTCATCACGCTCCAATCCGCAAGCTGCTGGTGAAGGCCTTCATGCGGCGTGGCATCAGGCACCCAGCTTGTCCCGGAGCCTTCACGCGTCATCGCATAGGGACCGAGAAAGCCTCGCATCGCGCCATGTGCCATGCCGGCCATATCGTGACTGGACATGTTGTGGCCGCTGCCGTGATCTGTTTGCCGATCCCTCGTGGGAATGGGAGATGCCTTCGCAGCTTTCCGCTTTGCGGGCTTCTTCGCCGCTGGCACATGGTTCATTTTCGAATGATCCATCTTCGCATGGTCCATCTGCGGAGGTGGAACGCTGGCGTCATCACGGGCATCTGCGGATGTGATGCCGGACAGAAAGAGAGAAAGCAGAATTGCGCAGCCTCGGCCGCGCCGGTGCAATGATGCACGCATGTGATCCTCGAAATCAAAGCAGTGACGTTTGCCTGCAATCTGCAGGCACGGAATAGCGGCAGCTGACACAGCCGCACGTTCTCGTCAGGCGATGGGGATTCCGGGATCGACGAAGGTGATCGCTTGAGGATGCAGGGTCACCGGCGAACTATAGCGAACGGCAAATACGAGCCGATCGACGCCCGGCTGCCGCAGCAGCGGCTCGATATAGGCCGTGGCGCACATGCTGCAGCATTTGAGGCCTTTGCAGAGATCGTTCACCGCCTTGCCGGGGGCGGTATCGTCGCGCTGCGTATCGGCAGCCGCCTCTTTCTGCATCTGATGATGCATGGCGTGGCTGGCTTCGTGCCAGCCTGCATCGTGAGCAGCAGGCGCAGTCTGCACTGCCGATGGCATCGCATGGGCGAGCGGAAGGCCGCCGACGATCAGGCCGATCGTCAGGAAAAATGCCAGAATATGCCTTGCCGCCGGACCCATGGCGGCACGATACAAAACGGTGCTGGGTTTGGCCAGCGGCTCCGTTTCGCACAGCGGTTCGGGGCCGCGCGGATGCATAGCCGGGCTGATATGGACGAAAGCCTCGTGGCGGCGTAGCAAATACCGGGTTCCTTAGAAGGAGGCCGCCCGCGCCGGGTCCCTGACCCATCGTGGTTCCCTGTCGTACAGCCAAGCTTTTTGGAGTTCACGATCTTGACCGAACAACTGCCTGCAGCCTCCATCGATGCGGTCGAACAGGGCCTTGCATCGGCGGGCTACATCGCCAACCGTCAGATCGCGACCGCGGTGTATCTGGCACAGCAGATTGAAAAGCCCATTCTCGTCGAGGGGCCGGCCGGCGTCGGAAAGACCGAACTCGCAAAGGCGCTGGCGGCATGGCGCGGCCTCAAACTGATCCGCCTGCAATGTTATGAGGGACTCGACGAGGCCAAGGCGCTGTACGAGTGGAAATACGCCAAGCAGCTGCTCTACACGCAGATCCTCAAGGACAAGCTCGGCGAAGTTCTCGGCGACGCGGAGACGCTGCCGGCGGCGCTGAACAAGCTGCACGATTTCGGCGACGTATTCTTTTCCAAAGAGTTCGTCGAGCCGCGGCCGCTGTTGCAGGCACTCGAACAGCCGAAGGGCTGCGTGTTGCTGATCGACGAAATCGACAAGTCGGACGCTGAGTTCGAATCGCTGCTGCTTGAAATTCTGTCGGACTTTCAGGTCACCCTCCCCGAGCTTGGCACTATCTCTGCGATTGCCCCGCCGACGGTGATCCTGACTTCCAACAGTGAGCGTGACCTCGGCGACGCGTTGAAGCGGCGCTGCCTTCACCTGCACATCGGTTTCCCCGAACAGAGGCTCGAAGAGCGCATTGTCGAAAGCCGCGTGCCCGGCATTTCGCAAACGCTGCGACGGCAGATCGTCAGCTTCATCAACGACGTTCGCACGCTTGATCTGAAGAAGCTGCCTTCGGTCTCCGAAGCCATCGACTGGGCGCGGGTTCTCGTCCTGCTGCAGGCGAGCGAACTCAGCCACGAGATGGTCAAGGATACGCTCAACGTCCTGCTCAAGTACGAGGCTGACATCGAGACGACCATGCCACAGGTCTCCACCTTCATCGGCAAGACCCGCCGCGAGAATGTGTTCGGTTAGACCGGATGAGAGAGAACCTGCATCGCTTCTTTCGGGCGGCCCGTGGGGCCGGGGTGCGGATTTCGCCCTCCGAAAGTATCGACGCGATGCGGGCGGTCTCCGAGATCGGCTTTGCCGATCGCGAGATCCTGCGTGACACATTCCTGCTGACCCTCGCCAAGAGCACCGACGACAAACGATCGCTCAGCGAATGCTTCGACCTGTTCTTTCAGCAACCTGAAATTGCCGGACCGCCGACGCAGGATAACGACGACGGTGAATCCGGTGAGACAGGCGACGCGCCGGGCGAGCAGGCGCCATCGGACGCCGCTGCTGCGGCAGCGCCCTCGGGCCTCGGCCCGCTGGCCCAGATGCTGATGTCGCAAGATCGCAACGCCCTGGCGGCCGCGATTGCCAATGCCTCCGCTGCAGCGGAATTGTCCGAGATCCGGTTTTTCACCCAGCGCGGCATCTATTCGAGCAAGATCCTCAATGAGCTCGGCATCGCGCAGTTGAGAGACGATCTCGATGCCCTGACCGCCAGCAATCCGGCGGAAGCCGAGCGGCTGGCGGCTGCGACCGAAGCGCTGCGCGAGAACGTGCGCGATACCGTTTCGCAAGCGCTGCTGCTGTATGGCCGCGAGGAAACCGAAAACCTCCGCAACGATATCCTGCGCAATGCGCCGATGTCGCAACTCGATCAGCGGCAGATTCAGCAGATGCGCGTGCTGATCCGCCAGATCGCGCGCCGCTTGCGCGAACGCTACAGCAAGCCGCGCAAGCGCCAGCGCCGTGGTCATCTCGACGTGCGCCGCACGATCCGGCGCAACGCGGCATGGGGCGGCGTACCGTTCCTCACCACTTGGAAACGCCGCCACCGCGACAAGCCGAAGATCATCGCGATCTGCGATGTCAGCGGTTCGGTGGCGCGGGTCTCAGACTTCTTCCTGCTGCTGATCTACAGCCTGCATGAGGTTGTTTCCGACGTCCGCTCCTTCGCGTTTTCAGGCCACCTGATCGAGGTGAGCGACATTCTCGAAGATCTGGATGCCGATAAGGCGATGAAAGAGATCATGTCGCAGGTCGGCTTCGGCTCGTCTGACTACGGCAAATCCCTCGCCGATTTCGAAAAGCTGTGCCTCAGCGACGTGACACCGCAGACCACGGTAATCGTGCTCGGCGACGCACGGACCAATAATCTCGATCCGCGCGCCGATATTCTCCGGCGGATCGGGGAGCGGTCGAAACGGCTGGTGTGGCTCAATCCGGAAGGCCGGATGGTCTGGGGCTGGGGCGACTCGGAAATGCCGCGCTATGCGACCTATTGCAGCGTCGTGCGCCAATGCGCCACCGCCAAGCAGCTCGAACGCGCGATCACCGACATCGTCGCGGCGTATCAGTAAGCGGCGTTATTTGTCCGGGCATGATCCTGTCCGAAAACCGGTGTCCACTTTTCGGGATCATGCCCTACGGCACCAGCACCAAAAAGATAAACACCGCGAACACCAGCATGTGAACCAGGCCGAACAGGATGTTGGTGCGGCCCGTTCCGAACGTCATCATGCTGACCAGCATGGTCATTGCCAGCAACACCATGTCGCGGGCGTCCAGCCCGAGCACCAGCGGCTTATTGAGCACATAGGCGGCAATGGCGACGGCAGGGACCGTCAAACCAATCGTCGCAATCGACGACCCCAGCGCCAGGTTGATGCTCTTCTGCAAATCGTTTTTACGCGCGGCAGCCAGTGCCGCAATGCTTTCCGGCAGCAGCACGAGGAGCGCGACCACAACGCCGGCAAACGCCGGAGGCGCTCCGATGGCAGCCGCACCTGCATCGACCACCAGCGAGAACTTCTTGGCGAGCAGCACCACCGCGACCAGCGACACCAGCAACAAGGCGACGCTGACGATCATTTCGCTGCCGGAGGCCGCAGCATGGTCGGCGGCCTCTTGCTCGCTCTCGACAATGAAATAATCGCGATGCCGGATCGTCTGTGTGTACAGAAACACGCCATAGAGCACCACTGTGACAATGCTGACGAAGGCAAGCTGGCTTCCCGAATAGACCGGCCCCGGTGCGCTCAACGTGTAATTCGGCAAGATCAGCGTGATGGTCGCGATCACGATCAGTACGCAGAGATAGACGTTAACGCCCGTCACCTGGAAATCCTGCTCGCGGTAACGCAGCCCGCCGGCGAGAATGCAGACGCCGACGAGGCCGTTGCACACGATCATCACCACCGCGAACACGGTATCGCGCGCCAGTGTCGGCACGGATTTGTCGCCAAGCATGATGGTCGCGATCAATGCGACCTCGATGATGGTCACGGCCAATGTCAGCAGCAGCGTGCCGTAGGGTTCGCCGATCTTGTGGGCGATCACCTCGGCGTGATGGACGGCGGCGAACACCGTGCCGAACAGGACGACCAGCAGCACCGCCGCGAATGCGAAACCAGTCGCGGTCGGCGCATAGCCGACGCCCGGAATAAAGGTCGCAATAAAAAGCAAAACGGCCAGCGCGGGATAGACCCAGGCTGACCGTGGCATGTGTGTTTGTGCGCTCATGCGCCCGACACTAACGGCACCATTGCAAAAGGCATAGAGGCCTAAGCCGCGCAGAGGAAATTTGCGCCCCGGAGCGGGATGCCTTAACCAAACGGGATATAAGGGAAGGAAACAAAAAAATGTTCTCTCACATTATGATCGGGACAAACGATCTCGACAAGGCCAAAGCCTTTTATGACAAATTGCTGAGCACGCTCGGCGTGGCACCCGGAGTGGTCGATCACCATCGTGTCTTTTACCGCACCAAAACCGGGACATTTTCGGTGACGAAGCCTATCGACGGCAAACCCGCCACACCGGCCAATGGGGGGACGATTGGCTTTGCCGCGACTTCGCCCGAGGAAGCCAACGCCTGGCACGCGACCGGGATCGCGAACGGCGGTACGGCTTGCGAAGATCCGCCGGGCATCCGCGGAACGGGCAGCGTTAGAATGTATATCGCCTATCTGCGCGACCCGGATGGAAATAAACTTTGCGCGCTGCATCGGCTGCCAAGGGAATCATAAAGGAGCCATAATAAAAAGAGGCCGCGCATAGCGCACGACCTCTTTTACTCTGCGAATTGAAATCGGGTAGAGCGCCTACATCGCCTTGACGATGTTCTCGGTCATTTTCTTGGCGTCACCCAGCAGCATCATCGTGTTGTCACGATAGAACAGCGGATTGTCGACGCCGGCATAACCGGACGCCAGCGAGCGCTTGATGAACATCACGGTGCCGGCCTTCCAGACCTGCAACACCGGCATGCCATAGATCGGCGACTTCGGATCTTCTTCCGCCGCCGGATTGGTGACGTCGTTGGCGCCGATCACAAACGCCACATCGGCCTGCGCGAACTCCGAGTTGATGTCCTCGAGTTCGAACACCTCATCATAAGGCACGTTGGCTTCGGCCAGCAGCACGTTCATGTGGCCCGGCATACGGCCCGCCACCGGATGAATGGCGTACTTCACCTCAACGCCTTCCTTCTTCAGCGTGTCGGCCATTTCGCGCAGCGCATGCTGCGCCTGTGCCACCGCCATGCCGTAACCCGGCACGATGATGACCTTCTGGGCGTTCTTCATGATGAAGGCCGCGTCGTCGGCAGAGCCGAGCTTGACCGGCTTCACTTCGCCGGTACCCGCAGCAGCAGGGCCGCCGCTGTCGCCGCCGAAGCCGCCGAGAATAACCGAGATGAAGGACCGGTTCATCGCGTGGCACATGATGTAGGACAGGATCGCGCCCGACGAGCCAACCAGCGCGCCGGTGATGATCAGCGCCGAGTTGCCCAGCGTGAAGCCGATGCCTGCCGCCGCCCAGCCCGAATACGAGTTGAGCATCGAGATCACGACCGGCATGTCCGCGCCGCCGATCGGAATGATCAGCAGGGCGCCGAGCACCAGCGCGATGATGGTGATCATCCAGAAGTCGAACGAGCTCTGCGAGACCACGAGGCCGTAGATGAAGAACACCAGCGCCAGCGCCAGCACGATGTTGATGATGTGGCGTGCCGGCAGGATGATCGGCGCGCCGCTCATGCGGCCCGACAGTTTCAGGAACGCGATCACCGAACCGGTGAATGTGAGCGCGCCGATAGCGACGCCGAGCGACATTTCGATCAGGCTCGAGGCGTGGATGCTGCCGCGAGCGCCGATGTCGAACGCGGCGGGCGCGTAGAACGCGCCGGCTGCGACCAGAACCGCGGCCATACCGACCAGCGAGTGGAAGGCTGCGACCAGTTCCGGCATCGAGGTCATCGGTACCCGGCGGGCAATCACAGCGCCGATGCCGCCGCCGATGGCGATGCCGAGAATGATGAGGATCCATCCCGTCGTGCTGGTGGGCGGATGCGCCGCCAGCGTGGTGGCGATAGCGATCGCCATGCCGATCATGCCGAAGAAGTTGCCCTGACGGGAGGACGCCGGGCTGGACAGCCCGCGCAACGACATAATGAAAAGGACGCCGGCGACGAGATAGAGAAGCGCTGCGAGATTCGCGTTCATGTTCCCTGCCCCGTCACTTCTGCTTCTTCTTGTACATCGCCAGCATGCGCTGGGTGACAAGGAAGCCGCCAAATATGTTGATGCACGCAAAGATCAGCGCGACGAAGCCGAACGCGCGCGCCCACAGCGGGCCATCGTCGTTGCCGACCTGCGCGACACCGGTCGCCAGCAACGCGCCGACCACGATGACCGACGAGATGGCGTTGGTGACCGACATCAGCGGCGTATGCAGCGCGGGCGTCACCGACCACACCACGAAGTAGCCGACGAAAACCGCGAGAACGAAAATCGACAACCGGAACACAAACGGGTCGACAGCCTCAATTCCATGCATGTCGGCTCTCCTTATGCTTTCGGCT